>FZPW01000008.1_pt1 | contig 51673 bp, 40 predicted proteins | sample 1534771 | NCBI WGS metagenome assembly FZPW01 (sample SAMEA104161894, study PRJEB21768) | metagenome | biome: subterrestrial habitat; feature: phreatic zone; material: underground water | place: France | collected 2016-06-01 | depth 60 m | reverse complement strand
TTGCCATGCGCTTTGTACCCAGTGTTTCCCCGCCGACAACGAGTCCCGATACTCGCACGGTGAGAGGTTTGTCCGCCACGCATGCGGTTAAGCCGGTGCATCCTCTCGAACAACCGGTTCCCTATGTCGAAAACAATACGGCGCAACAAGAGGTGTTGCATTCGATTGATCGGCAGTATCGCAACGTGCCGCTGGTCGATCGCCGCAAAGCCTGCCGCCGCCTCCATCATCAGCCTGTATTGATTGAACTGCGTTCCGGAATCGACCGTCGCCGCCACAATCTGCTGGAAGGCGATGTGGCCGAGCATATTGATGTAACTGCCTGAACTAGCGTTTTGCTCTTGCCAGAAACACTGTCACTTCTTCGCGGTCGTGGTAAAGCTGCTTGACCGCCAAATGATGGCGTATGCCTTTCGCGTTGAGCGCGCTGCGGATGGAGTCGAGCGCGGTATTCAGCGCGGCCACGCGTTTTTTCATCGGCAGTTTGAGGTTGAAAATGGCGCGCTGCGTGTGTCCGCCGATAAACCATTCCGTCATCAAAGTCGCGACGCGCTGCGGCTGCTCCACCATGTCGCATACCAGCCAGTCCACGGGCTTTTGCGGGCGGAAGCGGAAGCCGTCCTGGCGCAGGTGTTTGATGGAAGGGTGTGCTGCGGCAGCGCCTTTGAGCGGGCCATTATCAATCGCGGTGACTTTCAGTTGGCGCTGCACCAGTTGCCACGTCCAGCCGCCGGGAGCTGCGCCCAAATCAACCGCAGTCATGCCCGGTTTCAGCCATTGCGCCTGTTCCGATTTATCCAGAAACACTTCGAATGCTTCCGCGAGTTTGAGATAAGAGCGGCTGGGCGCATCGTGCGCCATGCTGACACGCTGGATGCCGTTGAGCGCGGCGGCGCTGTTGTGTGGATCGCTGCTGCCAAGCAGGGCGCGGTTTTTGTCCGGAAAGAAAATATGCAGGCGCGGCAAGGCGGCATCATCTACCAAACGTCCTGTCTCGCGCAGCTTGGCTTCCAGTAGCGGCTGAAAACGGCGCGTGAAGCCGGAGAGCGTTTTGCCTTCGTTGCTGTCCGGCACTTCGAGATACAGCGCGCCGAATTGTTCCGGCATTTCTGGAATCACCGACAGCAGCGGGGTGAGACGGTCGCGTTCGGGCAGTTCGTCGATTTCTCCGTACAGCGAAATGAGTTGTCGTGCGAACGCGAGCTGCGCGTAAGCCAGACGCGGTTTGCCTTCCAGCGCTATATAGCCGGAATTCTCGATGACCTCGACAGGTTTGGCTTGGGTTTCTTCCACGCAGTCGCGTTCAAAGCCGGGGCGGCAGTAGATTAGCCATTGTTGCTGTTGTGGGGTTTGCATGGATGTGAGAGGGGATTTGCGGTGCAGCAGTTTAAGCTAAAACGGCTTAAGCTACGGAAGAACCCTAATTAACCCGAATATGTTTGAGTTAATTAGGGCGGAGTTAATACGACGGATTATTCGGTGCCGAACTTGGTTTCCACCATTACGCCGATAGACTTCAGGAATGGTGTAGGTAAGGTACCACCCGCGCAGACGATCACGGCGTCATTGGGGATTTCGCTTTCCTGATCGCCGTATTTGATCACCAGCGTTTTTTTGCCAATGGTTTTAACGCCGGACTTCAAATAGATTTTAACTTTGCCGCTATCGGACATGGTTTGCAGGCGGTCGCGGTTCTTCGCTTTTGCCCCGCTGAATGCTGCGCCAAATGATTCGCCGCGAGCCGCCAGAGAAACGGTGGTGCCCGGTTCTTCGGCAATTGCCATGGCCGCTTCCAGCGCGCTGTCGCCGCCGCCGACCACCAGTACGTGCATGTTGCGGTATTGCTCCGGGTCGATCAGGCGATACACCACTTTGGGCAGTTCTTCGCCGGGTACACCCAGTTTTCGCGGTGTGCCGCGACGGCCGATGGAGAGCAGTACAGCACGGGTTTCATAGCTGCCCTTGGAAGTTTTGACGGTGAAGCCCTTGTCGGTCGGGGTAATGCCTTCCATGCGCTCGTTCAGGTTGATCTTGATGCCGGTTTTAGCAATTACACCGTGCCAGAATTCCAATAGTTTTTCTTTGCTGACTTCCTTGAAGTGCATTTCACCGATAACGGGAAGTTTAACCGGTGCGGTCATGGCAATCTTGTTGCGGGGATACTGGAAAATGGCGCCACCCAGAGATTCTTCCTGCTCGACCAGCAGGTATTTTATTTTCTTGTCGATGGCTGTTAGTGCTGCGCCTAGTCCTGCAGGACCTGCGCCGACGATGACGACATCGAGTGGTGTACCGTTATTTTTGAGTTTACTGATAGAGTCCATGGCTTGCGAACCTTGGGTGGCTGCTTTGCGGATCAATCCCATGCCGCCAAGCTCGCCTGCGATGAAAATGCCAGGAACGTTGGTTTCAAAGGTGGGGGAGACTTGCGGGATGTCCATGCCGCGCTTTTCCGTACCGAAGACCAATGTGATTGCGCCATGCGGGCAGGCCGCCGCACAAGCGCCGTGGCCGATACAATGAGTGGGGTTGATGAGCACGGCTTTGCCTTTAATCATGCCAATGGCATTTTCGGGGCAGGCGGTGATGCAGCTACCCGCGCCCAAGCATTTTTTCGGGTCAATCAATGGGTGGAGCGAAGAGGGTTCGGTCAGGCCGGCCTCAACAGCTTCGGTGAATACTTCTACAGCAGCGGTTTCTTTTTGTTTTCTGCCGCGCAGATAAAAAAATACGATGATTACTAGAGGAATTGCATAGATTGCCAAGTCAAGATTTGCCATGTCGAGTAGTCGAGTGTGTTGTATTAAATAATGTAATTTTTTAGTTACGCCTAAACCGGAGTGGCGGTTACAATTCGGTCATCCAAGTCGGGCGGCATTCTATGCTTGCCGCTACGGGCTGACAATACGACATTTTGACGTTGCCGATTTAATCATTCACGGTTAAACTGCATTCCGTGGGAAAAATAACCACGGAGATTCTGGGAAGTTTTTGGAGATGAAATGAGTTCACAAGCGCAGGAAGGCGTGACATTGGATAGGCGCAAGGCTGCCAAGCCTAAATCCAAAGATCACATGTGGGGTATCTTTATTCTAGTCGTTGCGATAGTGACGGCCATTGGCTATTTTGTCGTTTCACCTCAGACGCTATATAAGCCCGGTGATGACATCGGCTACAACTTGGGTCTTGCAGGCGGCTTGATGATGCTGACCCTGTTGCTTTATCCGTTGCGCAAGCGTGTTAAGTTTCTCGGTAATGTGGGCCTCCTCCCTACATGGTTTAAGTGGCACATGGTGCTGGGTATTTTGGGGCCGTTGACCATTATTTTTCACTCCACTTATCACGTATACATTCCGTACTTTCATCCAACGGGGTCGGTGAATGCTGCGGTGGCGATGTATTGCATGTTCTTGGTGTCTGGTAGCGGCACCTTCGGACGTTTCTTTTATACAAAAATTCACCATGGTTTGTACGGTCGCCAAGCTTCGGTTAATGAGCTGAAGGCGGAGTTGGAGCAATCCGGTGATGTTAAGTCTAAGTTTAGTTTTGCTCCGGAAATAGAAGCAAAGCTCGATGCGTTCCGGGTCGAAGCAGAAGCCAATGCGCAAGCTGGCAAACTCGGTTTGGTGCGTTTTATTTCGATTGGCGTGCATGCTGCGCTGTTGTCGCGATCGCTGGTAAAAGAGTTGCATGGCGTTATGCATGCCCAAGCTCGCGAGAAGAATTTTACCGCCGCGCAAATGAAGAGCATGGATGGCATGTTTGCCGAATACAAAGAATTGATTAATTCCTACATAAGAGCGGTGCGCGATACATCGCAATTCCATACTTACGAGAGGCTATTTTCGTATTGGCACATTTTCCATATTCCGCTGGTGTACATGATGGTTTTTAGCGGCTTCTATCATGTGCTGGCTGTTCATATGTACTAATCGTTTTTGGATATAAATAATGTCGATATTTCTTCGAATTCTGGTGGTTTTCTGTCTCTTGTTTCCGGTGGCGCAACAGGCGTCGGGAAGCGTCGTCTCTCCGGGGGATGTCATCAAGGGGCATGCCAAGGATGAGGAGAATTGCGATAAGTGCCACAAGAAATTCGACAAGGGCGCGCAGTCCACACTTTGCAAGGAATGCCATAAAGCGGTGGGCAAAGATATTGCCGAGAAGCGCGGCTATCACGGTCGTCTAAAAGAGGACAAGCCCTGCAAGGAATGCCACACTGACCATAAAGGCCGCGATGCCAAGATCGTGGTTCTGGATACATCCAAGTTCGATCACTCGCAGACTGATTTCACCTTAAAAGGCGGTCACCTCAACGAGAAGGTGAAGTGCAAGAGTTGCCACGCGGAAGGTAAGAAATACAGCGAGGCGCCATCCACTTGTATTTCATGCCACAAAAAAGACGACAAGCACAAAGGCGGTTTGGGCACCGACTGCGCCAAGTGCCACGTCGAAAAAGACTGGAAGACCACCGACTTCGACCATAACAAGACCAACTTCAAGCTGCTGGGCAAGCACTTCGATGTAAAGTGCGACAAGTGCCACATCAACGGCAAGTACAAAGATACGCCGAAGACTTGTGTGTCCTGCCACAAAAAGGATGACGACAAGGCGCACAAGGGCAAGCTGGGTACCGATTGCGCCAAGTGCCACAGCGAAAAAGACTGGAAGACAACCAAGTTCGACCACGATAAGACCAACTTTAAATTGCTGGGCAAGCACGACGAAGTGAAGTGCGACAAGTGTCACATCGACAAGAAGTACAAAGACACGCCCAAACTGTGCAGCTCTTGCCATAAGAAGGACGATGACAAGGTGCACAAGGGCAAATTCGGCAGCAAGTGCGAGACTTGCCATACCGAGCGCGATTGGAAAGAAATCTTGTTCGATCACGAGAAGAAGACCAAATTCCCGCTGCTCGGCAAACACCGCGCGCCGTTGAAATGCGTAAGCTGTCACAAAGGTGATTTATATAAAGATAAGTTGCAGATGACTTGCGTGTCCTGCCACAAGAAGGATGACGACAAGGCACACAAGGGCAATTTCGGTGCCAAGTGCGAAAGCTGCCATACCGAGCGCGATTGGAAGGAAATTCTGTTTGATCACGCCAAGCAGACCAAGTATTCGTTGGACGGTAAACATAAACAGGTCAAGTGCGTAAGTTGCCACAAGGGCGATCTGTACAAAGACAAGCTGCAAACGACTTGTGTGTCTTGCCACAAAAAGGATGACGACAAGGTGCACAAGGGTAACTTCGGTACCAAGTGCGAGAGCTGCCACGTCGAGCGTGACTGGAAAGAAGTCTTGTTCGATCACGACAAGAAAACTAAATTCCCGCTTCTGGGCAAACACCGTCCGCCAGTGAAATGTTCCGCTTGCCACAAGGGGGATCTGTACAAGGACAAGCTGGAAACGACCTGCATCTCTTGTCACGAAAAGGACGACAAGCACAAAGGTCAAGAAGGCAGGAAGTGCGAGACTTGCCATAACGAGTTCGACTGGAAGAAGACCACGTTCAAGCACAACACCATGTCCAGATTTCCGCTGTTGGGGAACCATGCTCTGGTGGAATGCAAGAAGTGCCACTCTGGCGTAACCTTTAAGGATGCCAAGCAGGAATGCTTCTCGTGCCACGAGAAAGACGATGCGAAGATCCATAAGCGCCGCTTGGGTACCGAGTGCCAAGACTGCCACAATGTCCGTAGCTGGAAATCGTGGGACTTCGACCATAACAAGACCGATTTCAAGTTGGTTGGTCCGCACAAAGGTATTTCCGATTGCTACAAGTGTCATCAGCGCCCAGCTATGGGTAAGGTTAAGACCTCGAAGACCTGCGGTAGCTGCCATGACCGCGACGACGTGCATAACGGTGACTTCGGTCCGCAATGCGACCGTTGTCATGACGGCAACAAGTGGCGCGATGTACGTCTCGGTGTAGGCAAATAAAGCAGTGCCGCCGGTCGGGTAAATTCGACGCCTGTCCGGTGTAATGTGCCGCTGAGGATCGCGGCAAGAACAGATGAGAAGGTTAGGCGCACATGCAACTGGCTTGCTAGTATGAACTGCGCTTAGCGTAAGGGTTTTGCCCGTATAGTGGTATTTGATAGGGCATTGCGTTGTTGGGATTATTTTGAGGAGAAGGAAATGAAACAGATCGCATTGGACAAATTGTATTTAAAGCCCAAGTTGCTCATAACCGCATTGGTGATACTGACGCTTTCTATATTTTCGATGATCGCAACAGCCGCAGGAGCGGATACAGCCGATACCGGCAGCAAAACGCTGGGCGAACGCTTTAATCACATGGCAACAGGCTATCCCTTGACCGGTCAGCATGCCGCTGCGGAGTGCGGTAGCTGCCACGTGGCGGGTATCTTCAAGGGCACAGCTCGCAACTGCTCAGGCTGTCATACCAAAGGCCAGCGCGTGGTCGCGACCGCCATGTCGTCTAAGCACTTGGTAACGACAGATCCTTGTGAAGTGTGTCATACCAATACCGTGACTTTCTACGGTGCACGCTACAACCACGGCAAGGCGGTTCCCGGGCAATGCACGACCTGCCACAACGGCTTTAATGCAACCGGACGTGCAGCCAGTCACACGAGCGGGAGCAAGCTCACCAAGTCTTGCGACAATTGCCACCGTACTTTTGCTTGGCTGCCCGCATCTTGGAATCACTTTGGCAATACCGCGAAATGCGTGACTTGCCACGTGACTGGCGGGGAGGGCGCTGCGTTTGTGAAAAACGCTATCGGAGGAACTTCTCCCGAGGCATTTGCCCATAACTCTCAAAATGCTGCCTTGGATTGCGAATCATGCCACCATTCCTATTCAAGCTGGTACGGAGCAATTTATGACCATGCGGCTGCCGGAGCTGCCTGTGCTACTTGCCACAATAGTTCAAGAGCGACGGGGACCGCACAGAAGTCAGGCCATGTCAGCATTACTGGCACGGCGCAGTGCAGCGATTGTCACTCGTCAACAGTCACTTGGCTGGGTGCACTCGGCGCTGCCCCTGCCAACCATAGCTTGTTGAATACTGCATCGGGCTGCGCAGTGTGCCATCCAAATGGATCGACAAGTCACGTAACTGGCAGTACGTTGCATGCGTATACGAATGCTCCGGGCTGCTATTCCTGCCATGGCCGGAATAGGACAGTCGTGTTCTCGACAGCAAGCACTGCTTCTTGGCCCAATTACCATGAGAGCAGTAAAAATGCTGCGGCGACCGATTGCTCGGCCAGCGGATGCCACAGACCGGCTGGCAGCAAGGGCAGTCTGTACACGAACTGGAATTAGCTTCCATTGACGATGCGAGGCTGCGGTGAAGCAGCCTCGCGTATACCGGAAAGACGATTATAACCAACAGTAAAATTGCCTATGTCGTTGGGCACAGGTGTTGAGGAGATGTAATGAAAAATAATTTTGCATTCAATAGTTGTCTGACTGCTTTGCTGTCAGTATTGGCATCGGCTGCATTTGCTGCTCCGCTGGATGACGTTAGCCTGCAGCAACAAGGCGATGTCGTACAGGCAACGATCAAGCTCTCCACACCCGTGCATTTCCTGCGCGCGGTACCCGGCGAAAAATCTCGCATCGTGGAAATTTATTACGAGCGAGTGCCGAGCTCGGATGCGACGGAAGCTTGGTCTGATCGGGAAGTGCGCAATTCTCCCGCGACCGCACTGACTCCGGCGTTTACCGTGACGACACGCGATCAGGCTACGCAGCCCAAGCTGGTGGTGGAATTTGCCAATGAGGTGAGTTTCTCCGTGAATGCGGGCGGGGATAACCGCAGCTTTGTGATTACCATCAAGCCGGAAAAGACTGCTGCGGCCCCCATAGTCAGCAATGCGGCTTTGCCGTTGTTGCCGACAGTGCTGCCGCCGGTTGTCGATAAAGTTAAGCCTGCCGCAGGCAGCCCCGAGGTAATGCAGGCCGAAAACAATCAGCAGGCTTACAAACTGATGTTGGCCGGACGCGATGCGCTGTCCGCCAAAAACTATCCGCAAGCGACAGAAGCGTTTAACAAGCTGCTGCTGTTGCCTCCCAACCAGTATTCTCAGGATGCGCAGGAATGGGTTGGCGTGGCGCGCGAGCGCGATGGTCAGCCTGCCAAGGCCAAGGTCGAGTATGAGTTGTATTTGAAACTCTTTACCACAGGGGCCGGCGTGCAAGCGGTCAAGCAGCGTCTGGCTGGGCTGGCTTCGCCCCAAGCGATTGCCGCGCAGTCTCAAGCACCGACCAGAAAAATCGAACCGCGTAGTTTTGTGCAGGGCGGTATTTCTTCGCGTTACTACTTCGGACAAAGTAACTTCGAGACCACTTACCAGTTCAATGGCGTGTCGCAGACTGATGCTTATGCGATGAAAGATCAGTCCATGCTGATTACCAACGTGGATGCGATCGGCCGTTATGTCAGCGAAAATTACGATAACCGCTTGGTCTACCGCGATGTGGCTACGCAAAATTTCCTGCCCGGTCAAATCAACCGCAATCGAGTGAACGCGGCTTACGTTGAAGTGAAAAATCGCACGACCGATTATTCCGCGCGCCTCGGTCGCCAGACCACCGGCGGTGCCGGGGTGATGGGACGTTTTGACGGTGTTTATGCCGGCTTCGGTTCGCCACAGGATTTTCGTATTAATGCGGTGGCGGGGCAGTTGGTTGATTTCACCTCGGTTGCCCAGCCTGTTTTCTACGGTGTCAGTGTTGAGCAGGGGCCTGTTTCCGTATATCTGCTGAACCAAACGATTGAAGGGATTGTGGATCGCCGTGCGCTGGGCGCCGAGTTCAGATATTTCGAAGGCAAAAAGACGGCCTATTCCGCAGTGGACTATGACATCTTTTATAAGGTGCTGAATACTCTGACGTTCACCGGCTCATACGGGTTTGAAACGGGAACTACCGTAAACTTCATGGCCGATTATCGTAAAAATCTGAGCACGCGTAATGCCTTGAACGGCGCAACGACAACTTCCGTGCAGGATTTGTTGTCCGTTATGACCGAAGAGCAACTGAATCAGTTGGCGCGTGATCGTACCGCCACCTCGACTTATACGCAGGTGGGGGCTACTCAAAGACTGAGCCAGACCTGGATGACGGGAGCTGATGTCAGACTATCAAAGATAACCGGCATGCCGGCCAGCGGTACCGCCACAATACCATTGGCGGGGGTCTTGCCAGGCACCAACGATACCGGTCTGGAAAAAACGCTGACAGGTCAATTGATCGGCAGCAACTTGTATTCCGATGCGGACATTACCACGTTCGGCGCCAGCTACATCACCAGCGACTACGTGCAGAATGGACAGTCTCTGTTCGTGTATAACCGCACCTCGTTCGGTCGTGAATTCTCGCTTGATACCTCATGGAATTTTTACCGTCAGGCCGACAATTACGGCGGCAGCATGTCGCGCCATATTCCGATGGTGCGTGCAGCCTATCAAGTCGGGCAGAACTTGAGTCTGGATGCGGATTTGGGTGTCGAGTTGTCCACTGCTTACGGCACGTCTCAAACGACTTCGAACAAGCGCATTTTCACCTCGCTCGGGTTCCGTTGGAACTTCTAATCCTTGCGTTGAGCGTCAATAATTAAAAGGCCGTAAGCCGGGAGTTATCCCAGCTTACGGCCTTTTGTTATGCTGTGCTCAAAAGTTATTCGTAAGGCCGCATGCGCGGCAGATGGATGTGCCAGCGGATTGCCGCCAGACGGATAGTGACGATAAGGACGATGGCTGCGACTAAGGCCTGATTGTGGGCTACACCCATCCCATCCAATGCGATTAGCAGCAATGCCCCGATCAGCGAAGCCGTGGCGTAAATATCGGTACGGAAAATCAGCGGCACTTCGTTGCACAGAATGTCGCGGATGACCCCGCCGAACACCCCAGTGATGACACCCATCAATGCGGCGATCAGCCAATGGACATGTAGCTCCATCGCGACACTGGTACCGATCACGGTAAACAGCGCGAGGCCGATTGCATCCGGCAGCAGGAAGAAATTTTTCGGTATAGGCAGTTTGCGCCCAAGGAAAAATGTCAGTACGGCGGCGACCATGCCGACCACCACATAGACAGGATCGTGCACCCAATTGACCGGCAAGCGCCCCAGCAAAATGTCCCGTACTGTGCCTCCGCCGATGCCCGAGATGACGGCGATTACCACCACGCCGAACAGATCGAGATCGCGCCGATGCGCCTCCAGCGTGGCTGTGATGGCGCATACGCCCACGGCGCACAAGTCCAAGATGTAGATCAAACTCATAAAAGCTCCAATCGGAAAGGCGCGCATTATCCCAGAAACCGCAGTAGAACGAAGCGTAGTGCGCGTTCGTCGCGGTGTCCCTCAAGGGATTCCCTTTGGTCATAGGCAAGGCGCGCCGACGAAGAATGGTTGTTCCATTCCGAGGAGAAGTAACGCCGCCATGCGCCGTGAGGAATGTGCAATACGTTTCGTAGCGACATACCGGATGGGCGCGCGTGAATAATAACGAAAAATTTTCTGTTCGTTTGCCTGCGATCTCTATGGTGCGGTCAACTGCGGTTTCTGGGATTATTACGAGGCTGGGCATGGTTAGGTGATAAAATCCGCGCCTCATTTTGGGAAGAGAATCATGAATAAACGTTATGACCTGATCGTGTTCGATTGGGATGGCACGGTGATGGATTCGACCGCCGTGATTGCCAGTTCAATTCAATCCGCCTGCCGAGATTTGAATTTGCCCGTACCGAGCGATGAGGATGCCCACTATGTGATCGGCATGGGCTTGATTGAAGCTTTGCGCCACGCCGTGCCAGACGCGCACGAATCCTTGTACGAGCCGCTGGCACAGCGTTACCGTTATCACTTTCTGGCGCAGGACGCGAACATCCCGCTGTTTGCCGAAGCGCGCGAAACGATTCATGAGTTGCATGGGCAAGGCTACTGGCTGGCCGTGGCCACAGGCAAGAACCGCAACGGTTTGAACCGCGTACTGGAAGCCAGTGACATGGGGAAATATTTCCACGCGACTCGAACCGCCGACCAAACATTTTCCAAACCCCATCCGGCGATGTTGCTTGAAATCATGGACGAGTTGGGGCTGACGGCGGATCGCGTCCTGATGGTGGGCGACACCACGCACGATTTGCAGATGGCAATCAACGCGGGCGTCGATGTGGTCGGCGTGACGCATGGCGCGCACCCTGAGGAACAATTACGCGCATTGAATCCGCTGGCGCTGCTGGATAGTTTTACCGAACTGCGCGCGTGGTTTAAAGCCAACGCTTAACGAATTTAGCAAAGGAGTTGTGAATGTCAGAGCAAAACAATAATTGGGAACGCGGCGTGCTGGAAAAGCTGGCGATGTCGGCCATTCAGGAGCAGCGCCGCACGCGGCACTGGGGCATCTTTTTCAAGGTGCTGACGTTTGCCTATTTGTTCATCGTGCTGTTCCTGATTATGGGCTGGTTTGGCGGATCGTCGGACGGTGCATTGTCGGGCAAGCATACGGCCTTGATCGACTTGCACGGTGTGATTTCTGCCGACAGTAATGCCAACGCCGACAACCTCATCGCCAGTCTGCAAGAAGCGTTCAAGGACACGAAGACCCAGGGGGTGATCCTGCGTATCAACAGCCCCGGCGGCAGCCCCGTGCAGGCTGGTTACGTCAACGATGAAATTCGCCGCTTGCGCGCGCTGTACCCGAACATTCCGTTGTATGTAGTGGTCGAGGATATGTGCGCATCCGGCGGCTATTACATCGCTGCCGCCGCCGACAAAATTTACGTGAACAAGGCCAGTATCGTCGGCTCTATCGGTGTGCTGATGGACGGCTTCGGCTTCACTGGTACGATGGAAAAGCTGGGAGTCGAGCGCCGCCTGATGACGGCAGGGGAGAACAAAGGTTTCATGGATCCGTTCTCTCCGCTCAATCCCAAGCATGAAGAATTTACCAAGAAAATGCTGGCAGAAATTCACCAGCAATTTATCGACGTGGTGAAGCAAGGGCGCGGCAAGCGTTTGCACGAAACGCCGGAGATGTTCAGCGGCCTGTTCTGGTCCGGCGAGCAGAGCATCAAGATGGGCTTGGCGGATGAAATCGGTAGTGTGGATTCCGTGGCGCGTGATGTCATCAAAGCCGAAGACATCGTGGACTTCACCACGCACGAAGGCATCGCGGATCGTTTGGCGAAGAAGTTCGGTGCGGGTGTGGCGAGTGCGTTTCCCGGTTTCGGGGCGCAGGTGGGCGGAGTGATGCTGCGATAGTTGTTTTTAATTGATGGCAACAGCATCGTAGGAGCCAGCTTGCTGGCAAATAACGCCGGGCTTTCGCGGCTAAAGCCGCTCCTACAGTGGGCTCTATTGGATTAGCATCGGCTCTAGCATCTTCATCACATTGCGCAGCACCTGCGGCTGTGCCGCCACATCGGGATGCAAATTGTCCGCCTGATACTGTTCGGGCGGAATTCCATCCAGCATGAAGGGCACTAGCGCCACCCTGTGCTGCTTGGCCAACTTGGGGTAGAGCGCGCGAAATTGTCTGGTGTAATTCTGTCCGTAGTTCGGCGGCATCTGAATGCCGAGCAACAGCACTTTGGCGTTGGCCTTTTTCACCAGTTCGATAATCGCATTCAGATTTTTTTCTGTCTCGGCGATGGAGGAACCGCGCAAACCGTCGTTCGCGCCCAGTTCCACAATCACCAGCGCCGGACGATGTTCCTGCAAGGCCTTGCCTATACGGCGCAGGCCGCCGGAAGTCGTCTCGCCGCTGATGCTCGCGTTCACCACCTCGTATTGCGGATGATTTTTTTTCAGCTCCCGTTGCAATAAATTCGCCCACGAATCGTCGCGCGCAATTCCGTATCCGGCTGATAAACTGTCGCCGAACACCAGAATGTTTTTTGCCGCGAGTGCGGAGTTGGATAGCGCCATAACGGCGAGTAGCAAAACGAATTTCAGGAGTAAGTTTTTCATGGCAGCGATTGTGCAAGCAGTAGGCCTCACCAAGCAAGTGTTAAGCGGCGATAGCCCCCTCACCATTCTGCACGATGTCACTTTCGCGGTGGAAGCGGGCGAGAGCCTCGCTATCGTCGGCGCATCCGGCTCCGGCAAGTCTACCTTGCTGGGACTTCTGGCGGGACTGGATGTGCCGAGCAGCGGTAGCGTGCTGTTGCAAGGCGCGGACATGTTTGCGCTGGATGAAGACGGGCGCGCCAGGCTGCGAGGCGAATTGGCAGGCTTCGTGTTCCAGTCCTTCCAGTTGCTGCCCGCGCTGAACGCGCTGGAAAACGTCATGTTGCCGCTGGAACTGGCCGGTAGCAAAGATGCGCGCCAGCGCGCCGAATTTTCCTTGCAACAAGTCGGCCTGAGCGCCCGCGCGCACCACCTGCCCAAACATCTCTCCGGTGGCGAGCAACAGCGCGTCGCACTCGCCCGCGCCTTCGTCACCCAACCCAGAATCCTTTTTGCCGACGAACCCACTGGCAACCTCGACGCCGCCACCGGCGCGCAGGTGATCGAACTCATGCTGGAACTGAATCGCGCGCAAGGCACAACGCTGATACTGGTGACGCACGATGAAAATCTGGCGCGGCGTTGCGGCAAGCAGTTGCGGTTGGCGGCGGGGCGGGTGGTGCAGTGAATTTACTCCGGTTATCCCTCAATCTCCTGCGCCGCGACTGGCGCGCCGGTGAGTGGCGCGTGTTGTTGCTGGCACTGGTGTTGGCGGTGGGCAGTCTCGCTACCGTCGGGCTGTTTGCCGACCGCGTGCGGCAGGCGTTGCAGCAGCAGGCGCAGAGTCTGATCGGCGCCGATCTGCGCATTACTTCCACCCGACCACTTCCTCCCGGCTACCGCGAAATGGCGCAGACGCGCGGGTTGCAGGCGGTGGAGAGCTGCACTTTTCCCAGCATGGTGGCGCATGGCGAGCAGGTGTTGTTGGGCGAGATACAGGCGGTGGGGGCGGGTTATCCGTTAAGGGGGAGGGTTGAGGTTGATGGGGGCAGCGGGAGCTCAAAGGTTTCTACCCCCACCCTAGCCCTGAAGGAACAACTAGCCAATCGACTAAGCCCGCAAGCGGGCAAGTCGCTGGTTATCCCCCTGCAAGGTGAAGGGAATGACGTTGCTCGCGGCACGGTGTGGGTGGACGAGCGTTTGTTGCGCCGTCTCGATCTGCGGGTAGGGGATGATGTGGGGATTGGGGCGCGGCGCTTTACGGTGGCGGCGCGCATTGTGAAGGACATCGACCAGTCCATCGGCTTCGCCAGTTTTGCACCGCGCGTGTTGATGAATGATGCCGACTTGCTGTCTACCGGGCTGCTGCAAGAGGGCAGCCGCATCTCGTACCGATTGATGATCGCGGGCGAGGCGAAGCAGGTGAAGGCGTTGCGTGAGGCCTTGCAGAAAAATCTTTCCGGCAACGAGAAAATGGAAGACGTGCGCGATGCGCGTCCCGAGATACGCACGGCGCTGGATCGCGCGGAACATTTCTTAGGCCTCGCCGCGCTGACCGCCGCGATTCTCGCGGGGGCGGCGATGGCGTTGGCGGCGCGGCGTTTTGTCATGCGGCATCTGGATGGCGTCGCGGTGATGCGCTGTCTCGGCGCGCAGCAGGGGCAGGTGCTGGGGCTGTTTCTGTACCAGTTTATTTTGCTCGGTGTGGTGGCGGTGTTGTTTGGCGGATTGCTGGGTTACGTCACGCAAATGATGCTGGTCGAAAGCATCGCATCCATGCGCGAGGCGGGGTTGCCGCAGCCCGGCGTGTTGCCGTTGCTCAAGGCGGCGGCCAGCGGTTTTGCTTTGTTGCTGGGTTTTGCGTTTTTACCGCTGCTGCAATTGCGCAAGGTGTCGCCGCTGCGCGTGTTGCGGCGCGAACTGGGCTTGCCGGAGGCGAGCGGCTGGCTGGTTTACGGGCTGGCGACGGCGGTGCTGGCCGGGCTGTTTTTGTGGCATGCGGGTTCGCTGAAATTGGGTTTGGCGGTGCTGGGTGGATTGCTGGCGGGTTTGTTGTTGTTTGGCTGGCTGGCGTGGTTGTTGCTGCACGGGCTGGCGCGCAACGGATTATTTTTTCAGTCGCACTGGCGGCACGCCTTCAATAATCTCGCGCGGCACGGACGCAGCGCGGCGATACAGGTGGTGGCGTTGAGCCTAGGCGGCATGGCCTTGCTGGTGTTGACGCTGGTGCGTGCCGATCTGTTGCAAAGCTGGCAGGGCAAGCTGCCGCCGGATGCGCCCAACCGTTTTGTGGTGAACATCCAGTCCGATCAACTTCGGGATGTGCAGGAATTCTTTGTGCGGCAAGCGTTGCCCGTGCCGGAGTTGCAGCCCATGGTGCGCGGCAGGTTGATCGAAATCAACGCGCGCGCCATCAATGGCGACAGCTACCCTGACCCGCGCGCCCGCGCACTGGTGGAGCGCGAGTTCAATCTTTCTTATATGGAGCGGATGCCGGAGTGGAATACTTTGGTGAGCGGTGCGTGGTGGGGAAATTCAACGTCAAAACCTACCCCCCCCGTGCCCCCCTTGTCAGGGGGGAGTCGAGCGGCGGGGGAACTTTCGGTGGAGGAGGGCATCGCCAAAACGCTGGGTATCCATCTCGGCGACACGCTCACCTACGATGTGGCGGGCAGCCGCTTTACCGCGAGTGTCAGCAGTTTGCGCAAGGTGCAGTGGGATTCGATGAAAGTGAATTTCTTTGTCATCGCCACGCCGCAGTTGCTGCGGGATTTTCCGGCCAGCTACCTTGCCAGTTTTTATTTGCCGCCGGACAAGGTGCGGGCGGGCGATGAACTGTCGCGCGCCTTTCCCAATATTCTGCTGATCGACACCGGCGCGGTGATCGTGCAGGTGCGCACCATCATGGACCAGATCGCGCAGACGGTGAGTGCGGTGTTCATGTTTACGCTGTTGAGCGGCTTGGCGGTGCTGTATGCGGCGTTGCTCTCCACGCAAGACGAGCGCGGACACGAGGCGGCGATTCTGCGCACGCTGGGGGCGGATAGCCGCTACCTGCGCCGTTTGCATTTGTCGGAGTTCGCCGTGCTGGGCGGCTTGAGCGGCTTGTTCGCGGCGGCGGGCGCGGCGTTACTGGGCTGGGTGTTGGCGCGCTTTGTGTTGGAGATTCCATATCATGCGGATGCGGCGCTTTGGCTAATAGGCATCTTGGGCGGCATTGCAGTGGTCACTTTGGCGGGCTGGCTGGCGACCCGCCGTATTATAAAATTGCCGCCGCTGCGTATCTTGCGGGCGGATTAATTACCTTTGGTTGTTACGATGAAACACGTTCACGTTGTGGTTCCCGATTTGTTTTTGCCGCCGTTGTTGGCAAAAGACGTTTGCACGGGATTGAGCTTGCCTGTGCTGGAAAAGTTCTTGGCGCGCGGCAAGTTGAAAACATTGTCGCAGCGCTCGCTGGAAGCTTGGCTGTGCGACGCTTTTGCCGTGCCGGACTCTGCGGTTGCCCCGGTCACCTTGCTGGCCGACGGTTTGCAGCCAGAGTCGGTTTATTGGTTGCGCGCCGACCCGGTGCATCTGCATCTCGACCGCAATCAGATCATCTTGCAAACCAATGTTGCGCCTACCGCCGAAGAGGCCGCGCAATTGTGTGCGCACTTGAATCAACACTTCGCCCGAAGCGGGATGCAATTTTTTGCACCCCATCCACGTCGCTGGTATTTGCGGTTGGATGAAGAGCCCAGTTTGACGACGCACTCTGTCTACGCGGCGGAAGGGCGTAATACGCGCTTTTACCTGCCGCAAGAAACTTCCGGTATGAAATGGCATGCGGCGATGAATGAGGTGCAGATGCTGTTGCACGGACATCCTGCAAATGAGGCCAGCGAAGCGCGCGGGAGTCTGCCGATCAACAGCGTCTGGTTATGGGGCGGCGGTCATGCGGTGACACCGGGTAAGCCATTCGACCGGCTCTATGGCGATAGCGAGTTGGCGGCCTTATTCGCGAAGACGGCGGGCATGCCGTATGAGCGAAATATCACAGACAAGATGCAAAACGGAAATGCACTGTGTGTTCTGGATGGGCTTGGAACGGCGGTGCGGCGCGGGGATTTTCACGCATGGCGCGAGTCGGTATCCGCTTTTGAGCATGAATGTTTAAGTCCTTTGCTGCGCATGCTGGCGGCAGGGGAGCTTGATCTCATCACGCTGGATGCGGTGCAGGAAGATGGCTCGCGGCGCTATGAGCTGACTCGCGCGCTGTCGTGGCAGGTGTGGAAAAAAGCGCAACCGTTTGGCAATTACGCCTTGGTGTAAAATGCGCCGATCTTTATTGGGCACTCATACGATATGAACTTTCTGAACAACGTGACCGGATACGCTTGGGGCGATGAAGCCTTTCCCTTGCTGGTCATGGTGCTGTGCATGGCGGTGCTGCTGGCGCACTTCCGCCGCGAAGAGCGCTCCAGCCTGATTAATACTCTCGGTTTTTATTTTGCCTGCCAAGTGGGTTTGTTCCTGAGCGGTTTGTTGCATGCGCTGGATTTCTCGCGCGGGGCGGCGGCTTTGCACGAGGCATTCCTGATCGGTGCGGGTATCGCGGTCATCCGCTTGTGGGGGCAGTTGGTCTTCCGCATCGTAGTTCCCTTGTTCAGATTCACTCCCCCGCGCATCACCGAAGATATTTTCGTCATCATTGCCTACGTTGCCTGGGGATTGGTGCGTTTGCGTTATGCCGGGCTCGATCTCGGCAGCATTCTGGCGACCTCGGCGATGATTACCGCCGTGGTCGCCTTCGCCATGCAGGACACGCTGGGCAATATTCTCGGCGGGCTGGCGCTGCAGCTGGATAACTCCGTCGGTATCGGCGACTGGATCAAGGTCGATGATGTGGTCGGCAAGGTGGTCGATATCCGTTGGCGCTCCACGCTGGTGGAAACGCGCAACTGGGAAACGGTGGTGATTCCCAATAGCCAGTTGATGAAAAATAAATTCATGGTGCTGGGACGTCGCACCGACCAGCCGGTGCAGTGGCGCCGCTGGGTGTGGTTTAACGTGAGTTTGTCGACTGCGCCCAGCCGGGTGGTCAGCGTGGTGGAAGAGGCGATCCGGCAGACGGCGATTAACAACGTCGCAAAAAATCCCGCGCCAGATTGCCTGTTGATGGAAATGGATAGCAAAGGCTATGCGCGCTATGCGGTGCGTTACTGGCTGATCGATCTGGCACCGGACGATCCCACCGATGCCACGATACGCTGGCACATCATGACCGCGCTGCAACGCGCCGGTATGCGGCTGGCGGTGGAAGAGCGCAGTGTGCTGAATACCAAGGAGGACGACAAATATCATGAGGTCGTCCACCAGCGCGAAGTGCTGCTGCGCATCAAGACATTGCGCCGGGTGGAACTGTTCTCGCAAATGAACAATGACGAGCTGCATGAATTGGCTGAACGCTTGCGCTTTTCGCCTTTTGCCAAAGGCAACGTTATCGCACGACAAGGTGACGAGCGCTCGCACTGGTTGTATATCATCATCAACGGCGAGGCCGAGGTCTATCTTGAAATGCCCAACGGTGCACGGCATGTAGTGAATACGCTGGGTAAGGGGAGTTTCTTCGGCGAAATGGGCTTGATGACCGGGGCGCCGCGTTCGGCTTCGGTGATCGCCAAGACGGATGTCGAGTGCTACCGGCTGGATAAGGATGTGTTTGAGGAGCTTATGCATGCCCGTCCATCCATCGCCGAAGAAATCACGCAAATTCTGGTGACGCGACGGGCGGAACTGGACAGCGCGATGCAGGATATGGGCGCGCAATCGGAGCGAAATGACATTTCGCAGCAGCGCAATGAGATATTGTCAACCATCAAACGTTTTTTCTCTTTAAACATGTAGCGGCGCTTGCTGGTATCATTGCGCCCGAATTATTAACAGCATAGGCAATAGACGTTACCCATGAAAGTTACCTTCCTAGATTTTGAGCAGTCTGTTTCCGAACTGGAAAACAAGATCGAACAATTGCGCTACGTTCAGGACGATTCCGCACTGGATATTTCCGACGAGATCAGCCGCCTGCAAAAGAAGAGCCAAACGCTGACCAAGGAAATTTACGCCAAGCTTTCCCCTTGGCAGATTTCGCAAGTGTCGCGCCATCCGCAACGCCCCTATACGCTGGATTACATCGAGCACCTGTTCACCGATTTTGAAGAGCTGCACGGCGACCGCAATTATGCGGACGATGCGGCAATTGTCGGCGGCTTGGCCCGCTTCAACGGGCAGAGCGTGATGGTGATCGGCCACCAAAAAGGCCGCGACACCAAAGAGCGCCAATACCGCAACTTCGGCATGCCGCGTCCAGAGGGCTATCGCAAGGCGATGCGCCTGATGCGTTTGGCCGAAAAGTTCGGCATCCCCATCATGACCTTTATTGACACACCGGGTGCTTATCCCGGCGTGGGCGCGGAAGAGCGAGGCCAGTCCGAAGCCATCGGCAAAAATCTGTACGTGATGGCCGAGCTGCGTGTGCCCATCATCTGCACCATTATTGGCGAAGGCGGTTCCGGCGGTGCGTTGGCGGTTGCGGTCGGTGATGCCATGCTGATGCTGCAATATGCGACCTACTCGGTGATTTCTCCGGAAGGCTGCGCCTCCATTTTGTGGAAGAGCGCGGACAAGGCTTCCGAGGCCGCGGAAACATTGGGTATTACCGCTACGCGCCTGAAGACGCTGGGTTTGGTCGACAAGATTGTCAGCGAGCCTTTGGGCGGTGCGCACCGCGACTACCCGGCGATGATGCAGACCATGAAGAAGGCGCTGCAAGAAACGCTCAAGCAAGTGCAAGCTCAAACCACCGACGAGATGTTGCAAGCCCGCTTCAACCGTTTGATGAGCTATGGCAAGTTCAAGGAAATCGAACTTAGCTGACACCGTGGCGGCGCAACTCGCGCCGCTTCTTCCCGCCCGCAGTCAAATTCTCATCGGCCTGAGCGGCGGCATGGATTCCGTTGTGCTGCTGCATCTGCTGCATACACTTTCATCCCGCCACGGCTGGCAACTTTCCGCTTTGCATGTGCATCACGGCATCAGCCCGAATGCCGATGCTTGGGCTGATTTCTGCACTGAACTTTGCGCGCGGCACAGCATTCCTCTGCATATCGAACGCGTCGATATTTCCTTGCTGCGCGACGAGCACGGCATTGAGGCGGCCGCGCGCAAGCTGCGCTACGCCGCATTCGCCAAACAGGCGTGCGACTTTGTCGCGCTGGCGCACCATGCCGACGATCAGGCGGAAACCATGCTGCTGCAATTGTTGCGAGGGGCGGGAGTTAGAGGGGCGGCGGCGATGCCGGTGCTTAAGCCCGCGACTACACATGCTCCCGCCACATTGCGCCCGCTGCTGGGTATTCCTCGCGACAGCCTGCTGGCCTACGCGACACAGCACGAGTTGCGCTGGGTGGAGGATGAGAGCAATGCCGATGAAAGTTATCCGCGCAATTTTTTGCGGCATCGTTTATTGCCCGTGCTGGAACAAAAATTTCCCGCTTACCGCGATACTTTGGGGCGCAGCGCGCAGCATTTTGCCGAAGCCGCCGATCTGCTCGACGAATTGGCGCAGCAGGACGGAGAGTCGGCTTTGGGCAACGGCACGTTGCAGGTTGAAGCGCTACGGTGCTTGTCGCCGCAACGCGCCAAAAACCTGCTGAGATATTTCTTGTTCAAGCATGGCGCGCTGATGCCGCAGGCCGCGCAGCTTGATGAAATGCTGCGGCAATTGTGCGGAGCGCAAGAGGATGCCGCAGTCAGCGTCGGTTTCGGCGATTGGCAAGTGCGCCGTTATCTGGATAAAGCCTACGTGCTAACAGCTTTGGGGGCGTTTGACGCAAATCTGGTGTTGCCCTGGCGCGGCGAGGCGCAACTGTTTTGGCCTGCGTTGAATCGCCCTTTGTTCTTTGCTCAAATGCCGGGGCAGGGGATTGCGCTGGAAAAGCTGCGCCGCGCGCCGGTATCGCTGCGTCTGCGCAACGGCGGTGAGACTTTGCGTCCGCATCCTCTTGCGGCGAACCGCAGTCTGAAAAATTTATTGCAGGAACACCATGTCCCACCTTGGTTGCGCGAACGTTTGCCCTTGCTGTATTGCGGGGATGAGTTGGTGTGCGTTGCGGGCGTGGCGATTGCCGCCGATTATCGGGCACAAAAGGATGAAGAGGGCTTGTGCGTAGACGCGGCATAACGGGGGCGGATGCCCTTAGCCTTGCCGTCTCAAGCTTGGCCGCCCTGCGACAGGGCGGCCAAACCCTGCTAGAATCGCGCCCTCAGAATTTTCTGATTTACAATCGAGCGCGTTAAAAAGTTCAGACTTCACCCGAATACAAGGCGTGAAGGGCGAAGTCTGGTTTTTTGAGGCGCACTTTAATCATTTGGAGAGAAGCATGGCAGTTGAACGTACCCTTTCAATCATCAAACCCGATGCAGTAGCTAAGAATGTTATCGGTCAAATCTATTCCCGTTTTGAAAATGCCGGTCTGAAGATCGTGGCTGCACGTATGGTGCAACTGTCGCGCGCCGAAGCAGAAGGCTTTTACGCTGTGCACAAGGCACGTCCATTCTTCAACGATCTGGTGAACTTCATGATCTCCGGCCCGGTGATGATCCAAGCGCTGGAAGGCGAAGGCGCAATCCTGAAGAACCGCGACCTGATGGGCGCAACCGATCCTAAGAAGGCCGACAAGGGCACCATCCGAGCCGACTTCGCCGACAGTATTGATGCCAACGCAGTACACGGTTCCGATGCCGCTGAAACAGCAGCAGTTGAAATCGCTTATTTCTTCCCCGCGTTGAACGTTTACTCGCGCTAAGCAATAGCGGCAACTGATGAAGCAAAACCTCCTCGATTTTGAACCTGCCGCGATGACTGCTTGGTTTGCGGAAAACGGTGAAAAGCCGTTCCGCGCCAAGCAGGTGCTGCGCTGGATTTACAAAAGCGGGGAGTCCGATTTCGATGCGATGAGCGATCTTGCAATATCGCTCCGCGAAAAACTGAAGCAAATCGCCTGTGTACAAGCCCCCACGGTAATGCGCGAAGAAACCGCCTCTGACGGCACGCGCAAATGGCTGCTGGATGTGGGGACGGGCAACGCGGTGGAAACCGTGTTTATCCCCGAAGAAGATCGCGGCACGCTATGCGTTTCGACGCAGGCCGGGTGCGCGCTCGATTGCGCGTTCTGCTCCACCGGTAAACAGGGGTTTAACCGCAATCTTTCTACCGCCGAGATTATCGGTCAGGTGTGGTGGGCGAACCGCGAACTGGGAAAAAACGCGGACGGCAACTGGCCGATCACCAACGTGGTGCTGATGGGCATGGGCGAGCCGCTGCTGAATTTCGACAGCACAGTGAGCGCCTTGCGTCTGATGCTGGACGATAACGCTTACGGCTTATCGCGTCGCCGCGTGACGGTGTCCACTTCCGGCGTAGTTCCCGCGATGGACAGGTTGCGCGACGAGTGTCCGGTGGCGCTGGCGATTTCGCTGCATGCGCCCAACGATGCGCTACGCAACGTGCTGGTGCCGATCAACCAGAAGTATCCGCTGAAAGAGCTGATGGCGGCTTGCCGGCGTTATCTGGAAAAAGCGCCGCGCGATTTCGTGACCTTCGAATACATCATGCTGGCGGGTGTGAACGACACCGTGCAGCATGCGCGCGAGCTGATCGAGCTGGTGCGCGATGTGCCGTGCAAATTCAATCTCATTCCGTTCAACCCGATTCCGCAAGCGCCGTACCAGCGTTCGGATATGCCGACCGTATTGCGTTTCCGCGATGTGCTGATGCAGGCCGATATTGTGACCACGATCCGCAAAGTGCGCGGCGACGACATCGCCGCGGCCTGCGGCCAACTGGCGGGGCAGGTGCAGGATAAGACCAAGAGAACGCTTAAGCTTATGGAGGTACGTCAGTGAAAGTGTTTAAGTTGCTGTGGCTGGTTTTGTTGTTGGCTGGCTGCGCCTCGCAGGGCGGCGGTTCCGCCGGAACGCCAACCGAGACGACAACGCATGCTCAGGCCGTCGCCAAAATTCATACCGAGTTGGCCGCTTCGTATTTTGAGCGCGCCCAGTACGGTATTGCCTTGCAGGAAATCGAGGTCGCGCTGACCTCGGAATCGAGCTACGCGCCGGCTTTCAATGTGCGCGGTTTGATCCGTATGGCGTTGCGCGAAGACCAGCAGGCGGAAGAGGATTTTCGCCGCAGCTTGCAGCTGGACGGTAAAGACCCCAATGCGCACAACAATTACGGCTGGTTTTTGTGCCAGCGCGGGCGCGAAAGCGAGGCCGTTGTCCAGTTTATGGAAGCGTTGAAAAATCCGCTTTATGTCACACCGGAAATTGCCTACGTGAATGCGGGGGCATGTTCCAAAAAAATCGGCAAACTGAAAGAGGCGGACGAATATTTGCAGCGCGCTTTGATGCGCCGCCCGAATATGCCGGAAGCCTTGTTTAATCTGGCAGATGTCAGTTTTATTTCGCATGACTACGCGGGCGCCAGATCGTACTTTTTGCGCTTCTTGCAGAACTCGCCGGAATTGACCGCCGAGCAACTCTGGCTGGCGGTGCGGATCGAACGCAGGATAGGCAGTAAAAATTCGGAAGAAAGCTATGCTTTGCAATTGCGCAAACGTTTCCCGGATGCGCGCGAGACGCAGTTATTACTGAAAGGTGAATGATGGACACAACTCCAGATAATGGCGCAACAGTGAGTGTTACCGAGACGCTGCCGCCGTTTAGCGTCGGTAAAATTTTGAGCGAAGAGCGCATCAAACAAGGGCTGAGCGTTGCCGATGTGGCGGCCAGCATCAAGTTTGCACCGCGTCAGGTGGAAGCGCTTGAGGCGGACGATTTCGGCCATTTGCCGGAGTTGGCGTTTGTGCGCGGCTTCGTGCGCAGCTATGCCCGCTTGCTGCACATCGACGAAACAACTTTGCTGAATGCCTTGCCGCCCGCGCACCAGAAGCTGGCTGGCTTGCAGGAAGACTTGCCCGAAGTGCCGTTTTCTTCGTCACAATCGAATCGCCGCACCAACGTGGCGTGGATCGGTGCCGCCGCCGGGCTGGCTGTGGTAGTAGGTATCGTGTTGTGGGTGTTCGAGGAAAAACCGGCACCGAAAAAGACCGTGGATAATTATGCCGCCGTGGCTCCCGCTCCCGTTGAGGCACAGCCAATCGTGTCGGAGGTTGTCGCTGCCAGTCCGGTTGCGCAGGCGAGTCCGGCAGTTGTTGCGCCCGCAGTTGTTGTAGTACCTGTTGCTGCAACTCCGGCGCCTGCTCCTGCGGTAGTAAAGCCTGCTGTGGTTGCACCCGTTGTCAAAGCCTTGCCGCCAGCAGCTTCTGCGGTGTCTGCCGCGGTAGCGCCTTCCGGCAAGCCTTGGGCGAAACAGGGCCCGATTCATCTGGTGTTTGAAGCCGAAGCCTGGGTCGACATTAAAGACAACACCGGCAAGACATTGCTCAAACAAGTGAACCCGCAAGGCTCCGAACGCTGGCTCAGGGGCGAACCGCCTTATTCGCTGGTGATCGGCAATGCCAGCGGGGTGCGCCTGTATTACGAAGGTGAAGAGGTTGATCTGAGCGAGTTCTCCTATTCTGATGTTGCACGCCTGACGCTGGTGGAATAAAGCATGAGTCATTCTCCTATCCTGCGCCGCAAGGCGCAGTGTGTCCGCGTTGCAGATATTTCCATCGGCGGAGGCGCTCCGGTGGTGGTGCAGTCGATGACGAACACCGACACCGCCGATGCGGAAGGTACCGCGCGCCAAGTCTTCGAACTGGCACGCGCCGGTTCCGAGCTGGTGCGCATCACGGTCAACACTTCTGAAGCCGCCGCCCAAGTGCCGCGTATCCGCAAGATGCTTGACGATATGGGCTGCGACGTGCCGCTGATCGGCGACTTCCACTACAACGGACATCGTCTGCTCACCGAGTTTCCCGAGTGCGCGCAGGCGCTGGCGAAGTACCGCATCAATCCCGGCAACGTCGGCAAAAACCGCAAGGGCGAAGACCAGTTCGCCATGATGATCGCGGTGGCTAAACAATACGACAAGCCCGTGCGTATCGGTGTCAACTGGGGCAGCCTCGATCAGGATTTGGTCGTGCGCCTGATGGACGAAAACGCCAAACTGGCGCAGCCCAAAGACGTGGCCGAAGTGACGCGCGAGGCGCTGATTGTGTCCGCGCTGGATTCCGCCAAACGCGCCGAAGAGTTGGGCTTGGCGCATGACCGCATCGTGCTGTCGTGCAAGGTGAGCGAAGTGCAGGACTTGATTGCGGTGTACCGTGAATTGACCACGCGCTCCGACTATCCTTTGCACTTGGGGCTGACCGAAGCGGGCATGGGTTCCAAGGGCATTGTCGCCTCGACTGCCGCGCTGGCGGTGCTGCTACAGCAAGGCATCGGCGACACCATCCGCGTGTCGCTGACCCCCGCCCCCGGCGGTGCGCGCACCGAAGAAGTGGTGGTGGCGCAGGAAATTTTGCAGACGATGGGCTTGCGTTCGTTCACCCCGATGGTGACGGCGTGCCCCGGTTGCGGTCGCACTACCAGCACGGTATTTCAGGAATTGGCGCAGAGCATCCAGAATTATTTGCGCGCACAGATGCCGGTGTGGCGCGAGCAATACACGGGCGTGGAAGAGATGACCGTCGCGGTGATGGGCTGCATCGTCAACGGCCCCGGCGAAAGCAAACTCGCCAACATCGGCATCAGCTTGCCCGGCACCGGCGAATCGCCCGCCGCCCCCGTGTATGTGGACGGCGAGAAGACAGTTACCCTGCGCGGTGACAACATCGCGGCGGAATTCCAGCAGATCGTGGACGACTATGTGGCGCGCAAATACGCAAAACGCGCGCCGGGCGACAAGCCTTCCAAGCGGATTGAAATCAAGGCAGTTTAAGCAAGCAGATGAGTAAAGAAACATTACAAGCCGTAAAAGGCATGAACGACATTTTGCCGGACGAGGCGCAACTGTGGCTGTGGTTTGAGGACACCGTGCGCGACTGGCTGGAAGCTTACGGCTACCGCAACATCCGTATGCCGCTGGTGGAGCCGACCGCGCTGTTCAAACGCGCTATCGGCGAAGTGACCGACATCGTCGAAAAAGAAATGTACAGCTTCGAGGATAGCCTGAACGGCGACCAGCTCACCCTGCGCCCGGAGGGAACAGCTTCCTGTGTGCGTGCCGTGCTGCAACATAGCCTGCTGTACAATGCGCCGCAGCGTTTGTGGTATGCGGGGCAGATGTTCCGCCACGAGCGCCCGCAAAAAGGCCGCTATCGCCAGTTCCACCAGATTGGTGTCGAGTCGCTGGGCTTTGCCGGGCCGGACATTGATGCCGAGCAGATTTTGATGTGCGCGCGCCTGTGGAAGAAGCTGGGCATCCGCGATGTGGAGTTGCAGATCAATACGCTGGGCGACAGTGCCTCGCGCCAGCGCCACCGCGACAAACTCATCGCTTATTTCGAACAGCACAAAGAAGTGCTGGATGCCGACGCGACGCGCCGCTTGTACAGCAATCCTTTGCGTATTCTCGATACCAAAAATCCCGCGATGCAGGAACTGGTGGGCGCTGCGCCGAAATTGATGGATGAGCTGGATGAAGAAGCTATCCAACATTTCGCGGCAGTACAGGAAATTTTGCGCCAGCACGGCGTGCCCTTCGTGATTAACCCGCGCTTGGTGCGCGGTCTGGATTACTACAACCGTACCGTGTTCGAGTGGGTCACCACGCGCCTCGGCGCGCAGGGCACCATCTGCGCCGGAGGCCGTTACGATGGTCTGGTCGAACAGATCGGCGGCAAGCCCGCTCCCGCTTGCGGCTTCGCCATGGGCATCGAGCGCCTGCTGGCGCTGTTGCAGGAAGACGGCATGAAAAATCCGCAGGCTCCGCTGGATGTGTATCTGGTGCATCAGGGCGAGCAGGCGGGCAAGCTGGCGAGCACCGTGGCGGAACAATTGCGCGATGCCGATTTGAAAGTCGTGCTGCATTGCGGCGGCGGCAGTTTTAAATCGCAGATGAAAAAAGCCGACGGCAGCGGTGCTGCTTGCGCTGTCATCATCGGCGACGACGAAGCAGTGGCCGGACAGGCGACACTGAAGCCGCTGCGCGACGGCGGCGGCGAGCAGCAGCGTGTGGCGCTGGCGGAATTGCAGCAGAAGATTCGTGAATTTAACTTGGTTAGAGGATAAAAAATGTCAGCACTCGATTTGCAAGAACAGGAACAGGTAGACGCACTGAAGTCGTGGTGGAAAGAGAACGGCAAGTGGGTGCTCGGCGCGGTGACTGTCGCGCTGCTCGGTTTTGCCGGAATGCAATTCTGGAAGAGCCATCAGGCGCAGCAAGCGGGCGAAGCCGCCAAGCTGTACGCTGAAGTGGAAAAGCAGGTTATGAGCAACGATCCGAAGCGTGTGAATGATGCCGCCGCCGCATTGATCGACAAGTTCGGCAGCAGCGCTTATGCACCGCGCGCGCAGTTGCTGGCGGTGCAAGCCAACCTGCAAGCCAAGGATGTCACCCGCGCCAAGACCCAGTTGCAATGGGTGGTTGAGCATGCCAGCGAGTCCGGTTTGCAAGACACCGCGCGCTTGAAGCTGGCCAGTATTCTGCTGGACGAGAAAAATTTTGACGAAGCACTCAAGCAACTCAATGCGACTCATCCCGAAGCCTTCACCGGTTTGTATGCCGATTTGAAGGGCGATGTGCTGAGCGCACAAGGCAAGACGGAAGAGGCGAGGGCAGCCTACAAGCAGGCGCTTGAAAAGATTGATGCCAAGAGCATGTATCGCAATCTGGTGCAGTTGAAACTGGATGGTCTCGGAGACGCAAAATGAAATTAAGCCGTGGCATTGCCGCGCTGCTGGTGTTGTTTGTGGCGGGGTGCTCAAGCGATAAGGAGCCCGCCAAGCCGGCTGCCTTGGTGAATTTCAAATCGACCGCCAAGTTTGAAGTGCGCTGGAAGCAGAGCGTGGGCGCGATGGGACGCAATGTGTTGCTGCCCGTGGTGACTGCCGATGCGGTATTCGCCGCGAATAGCAAAGGCGGCATCCGGCGCTTTGAGCGCGACAGCGGCAAGCAGGTCTGGCGTATCGACAGCGACTTCGGCATTTCCGGCGGCGTGGGCGTAGGCGAGGGGTTGGTGCTGGTGGGCGGAGAGAAGGGCGATGTTGCCGCCTATGACGAGCTGTCCGGCCAGTTGCGCTGGAAGAGCAAAGTGTCCAGCGAAGTGCTGAGTGCGCCCAAGCTGGCCGAGGGTGTGGTGGTGGTGCGTACCGGTGATGGACGTATCGCCGGGCTGGATAGCAAAGATGGCAAACGGGTCTGGCTGTACGAGCGCGCGACACCGGCGCTGGTGGCGCGCAGCAACGCTGGCGTGTCGATACGCAACGGTATCGTGTACGCCGGTTTTGCCGCCGGAAAGCTGGCGGCTATCGGCCTGCATAACGGGGTGAGTGTGTGGGAATCCACGGTTTCGCAGCCGCGCGGCAATACCGAGCTGGAGCGCATCAGCGACATCACCAGTTTGCCCATCATCGACGACAGTCAGGTTTGCGCGGTCGCATTCCAGGGGCGTCTCGCCTGTTATGATGCGGAGCGCGGCGGTTCGTTGTGGACGCGCGATTTGTCCAGCGACAAAGGTTTGACCATGTCGCGTAAATATCTGTTCATGACCGACACCATCGGCACCGTGGTGGCACTCGACAAGTTGAGCGGTGCTTCCTATTGGAAGAACGACCAGTTGTTCCTGCGCCAAATTACCGCGCCGCTGGCGCTGGATGACTTCCTAGTGGTGGCCGATTTCGAGGGTTATCTGCATGCCATGAATCGTGACGACGGCAGTTTTGTTGCGCGTTTCAGAACCGACGGCAGCGCGATTCGTTCCGCACCTGTTGTGGTGGGCGACGGCTTTGTGGTGCAAACCAGCGACGGCAGCCTGTATTCTTTAGCAATTCATTAAAACGGACTTATTATGCTACCCACACTGGTTTTAGTCGGACGTCCCAATGTGGGTAAATCCACGTTGTTCAACCGTCTCACCCGCAGCCGCGACGCGCTTGTCGCCGACCTGCCGGGCCTGACCCGCGATCGCCACTACGGCAAAGGCCGCGTCGGCGAGCGGCCTTATCTGGTGGTGGATACCGGCGGTCTGGAGCCTGTCGCCAAAGAAGGCATTTTGCACGAGATGGCCAAGCAGACGCGCCAGGCCATCGACGAAGCCGACATCGTTCTATTCTTGGTGGATGGTCGCGACGGCCTTACGCCGCAAGACCGCATCATCGCCACGCAACTGCGCAAAACCGGTCGACCCTTGCTGCTCTTGGTGAATAAGGCGGAAGGCATGCAGCGCACCCGCGTGACCAATGACTTTTTTGAGCTGGGCTTGGGCGAACCTATTCCCATTTCTTCGGCACACGGCGACAACGTTACCGAGATGATCGAACTGGCGCTGGATGAGTTGCCCGCGCGCGAAGAAGAGCCGGAAGAAAAATCCGATCACCCGAAACTCGCCATTGTTGGCCGTCCCAACGTGGGCAAGTCGACGCTGGTGAATGCGATTCTGGGCGAAGAGCGTGTGATTGCCTTCGACCTGCCCGGCACCACCCGAGACAGTATCTACATCGACTTCGAGCGCGGCGGTAAACCGTACACCATCATCGACACCGCCGGAGTGCGTCGCCGCGGTAAGATCGACGAAGCTATCGAAAAATTTTCGGTGGTGAAAACGCTGCAAGCGATCGAAGATGCCAACGTCGTCGTGCTGGTGGTGGATGCGAGCGACCAGATTACCGAACAGGATGCGCACTTGGCCGACTTCGTGCTGGAAGCCGGACGCGCGCTGGTGCTGGCCGTGAACAAGTGGGACGGTTTGGACGAATACAAACGCGACACCGCTAAACGAGACATCGACCGCAAGCTGCATTTCTTAGGCTTCGCCAAACACCACTACATTTCCGCGCTGAAAGGCTCGGGCGTGGATGCCTTGCTGAAGTCGGTGAACGAGGCTTACGCCGCCGCGATGGCGAAACTGGCGACACCACAACTCACGCGCGTGCTGCTCGCCGCCGTGGAAAAACAACAGCCGCCGCGCGGCGGCATCTTCCGCCCCAAGATGCGTTATGCCCACCAAGGCGGCAGCAATCCGCCGCTCATCATCATCCACGGCAGCGCGCTGGATAAAATTCCAGACAGTTATACGCGCTATCTGGAGAAATGTTTCTGCGATGCTTTCAAGCTGCAAGGCACACCCTTGCGCATCGAATTCAAGGCGGGCAAAAACCCGTTCGAGGGCAAGAAAACCGTGCTCACCGAGAGCGAGAAGCGCGCCGCTCACCGCGCGCGGATACGCGGCCGCAGACTGTACGGTTGATGCGGGCTTAATACGCTCTGCGTATTAGTCCAAAAACAAAGAGGGGGCGATTTCGCCCCCTCTTTGTTTTGATGCTGAATCTGCGTTTACTCGGCAGCCTGTATTTCTACCAGTGTTTCATCCGGTGCGACACTGTCGCCCTTCTTAACATGGATGCTGATGACGATGCCGCCGATGGGCGCTTGTATCTCGTTTTCCATTTTCATGGCTTCGATGACCAGCAGGCCGTCGCCTGCTTCAACTTTGTCACCGATCTTCACTTTGACATCGACGATCACGCCGGGCATGGCGGTTGTGACGCAGCCTGAATGCAAGGGGCGCGGACGGTTGCCGTTGGCTGCAGCAGCGGCTTTCTTCTTGCCGTGGCTTTTTCCGCCCGAAACTTCGATTTCGCTAAGCGTTTCGACGATGACCTCTTCGGAGATGCCGTCGACGGACACATAGAACGGGCGCTGCTCTTCGCCGTGGTGGCCGCTGCCGGTGAGCTTGATGTGGAAGGTTTCGCCGTGCAGGGTGACCTTGAACTCGTTCGGCGCATAACGCTCGGTAGAAGTGGTCGCCGCTTCCTTGGGCAGCAGCACTTCGGGCTTGAGCGTGTTGGCGTTGCGCTCTTGCAGGAAAGTGCGAGCCAAGTCCGGGAACATGGCGTAGGTGAGTACATCGTCTTCGCTCAGCGCGAAAGTTTCGCTCTCGATCTTGAGGCGCTCCATCTCGTCTTCCAGTAGGTCGGCGGGACGGCAGGTCATGACTTCGGCATCGCCGACCGCGAGCTTGCGCACTTTTTCATTAATTTTGCCGGGCGCTTTGCCGTAATGGCCGAGCAGGTAATTTTTCACTTCGTTGGTGACGGACTTGTAGCGCGCGCCGGTCATCACGTTCAGCACCGCTTGCGTACCGACAATCTGCGAGGTCGGCGTGACCAGCGGCGGATAGCCCATGTCTTCGCGCACGCGAGGAATTTCGTTCAGCACGTCGTTCATGCGGTTCAGCGCTTCCAGTTCCTTGAGCTGATTGGAGAGGTTGGAGATCATGCCGCCCGGCACTTGATTGACCAGCACGCGCGTATCCACGCCGGTGAAGGCGCTCTCGAACTGCCAGTATTTCTTGCGCACTTCGGTGAAATAGGCGGTGACTTCCTGCATCGCGGCGAGGTCGAGACCAGTATCGTATTCGGTGCCGCGCAACGCGGCGACGATGCTCTCGGTGGAGGAATGACTCGCGCCCTCGCCGAAGGAAGAGTTGCAAGTGTCCAGCATGGTGGCGCCCGCTTCCACAGCCTTGAGGAAGCACATCGCGGACAGACCGGAAGTGGAGTGGCTATGCAAATGGATCGGCAGACTCACCGCCGCGCGCAAGGCCTTCACCAACTCGAAGGTGGCTGAGGGCGTAAGCAGTCCGGCCATATCCTTGATGGCGAGGGTGTCGCAGCCCAGCACTTCCAGCTCCTTCGCCATTTCGACGAACAGCGCGATGTCGTGCACCGGGCTGGTGGTGTAGCTGATGCAGCCCTCGGCGTGCTTACCGGATTTTTTCACCGCTTCGATGGAAACGCGCAGGTTGCGCATGTCGTTCATCGCGTCGAACACGCGGAACACGTCCACGCCGTTGTCGGCGGATTTCTTCACGAAAGCGCGCACCACGTCATCCGAGTAATGGCGGTAGCCGAGCAAGTTTTGTCCGCGCAGCAGCATCTGGATGCGCGAGTTCGGCAAAGCTTTGCGCAAACGTTTCAGGCGCTCCCACGGGTCTTCTCTGAGGAAGCGCACGCAGGAGTCGAAGGTCGCGCCGCCCCATGCCTCCAGCGACCAGAAGCCGATGCTGTCGAGCTTGGAGCAAATGGGCAGCATGTCGTCGGTACGCATGCGCGTGGCGATCATGGATTGGTGGCCGTCGCGCAGGACGAGTTCGGAGATGAGGGTTTTGGCCATGGTGTTAACTTAATAAAGATTGACGATCAAATGCCTTCATGTGCGGCGATGACTGCCGCGATGACTGCCGCTTTTACTTCCGGCGGAACCTTGGTGACATAGTCGACCAGTTCCGGGTGCGCTTCCACAAAGCCCGTATTGAAATCCGCGTTCCTAAAATCGGGGTGCTGCAAGATTTCCTGATAGTACGGGATGGTGGTTTTCACGCCGTACACCACCATGTCGTCCAGCGCGCGGCGGCCGCGTTCGATCACGCCGTCCCAAGTCAGCGCCCATACGGTGAGCTTGGCGCACATGGAATCGAAGTACGGCGGGATGACGTAGCCGCTATACATCGCCGCGTCGATGCGCACACCAGGGCCGCCCGGCGCATAGTAGCGGGTGATTTTGCCAAAGCTGGGCAAGAAACCGTTCTTCGGGTCTTCGGCGTTGATGCGAAACTCCATCGCGTAGCCGCGGAACTGCACGTCTTCCTGCGTGTATTGCAACGGCAGGCCGTCGGCGATGCGGATCTGCTCCTGCACGATGTCGATGCCGGTGATGGTCTCGGTCACGGTGTGCTCGACCTGCACGCGCGTGTTCATTTCCATGAAGTAGAAGCTGTCGTCCTGATCGAGCAGGAATTCGATGGTGCCCGCGTTCTCGTAGCCCACCGCTTTGGCGGCCTTCACCGCGAGGCCGCCGATGTATTCGCGCTGCTGCTGGTCGAGCTGCGGCGACGGCGCGATCTCGATGAGTTTCTGGTTGCGGCGCTGGATGGAGCAGTCGCGCTCGAACAGGTGGATGACGTTGCCGTGGCTGTCGCCCAGCACTTGCACTTCGATGTGGCGCGGGTTGACCACGCACTTTTCCATGAACACTTCCGGCTTGCCGAAGGCTTTGCTGGCTTCGGAAATCACGCGATCGTAATTGCCGAGCAACTCCTTCTCGTTGTCGCAGCGGCGGATGCCGCGACCGCCGCCGCCGTTGGTGGCTTTTAGCATCACGGGGTAGCCGATTTTGGTGGCCAGCACGCGCGCCTCTTCGACATCGGCGAGGTTGCCCTCGCTGCCCGGCACGCAGGGCAAGCCTGCGGCGATCATCGCGGTGCGCGCCTGAATCTTGTCGCCCATCTGGCGGATCACCTCCGCGTTGGGGCCGATGAATTTGATGCCGCGACGGGCGCAAATTTCCGCCAGTTCGGGATTCTCGGACAGGAAGCCATAACCGGGATGCAGCGCATCGCAACCGGCGGTGACCGCGAGGTTGACGATGTTGTATGCATTCAGATAACCGGCAACCGGGTCGGAGCCAAGGTGATAAGCCTCATCGGCTTTCTTCACATGCAGCGCGTGGCGGTCGGCGTCCGTATAGATGGCAACAGACTTGATGCCCATCTCGGAACACGCGCGCACGATGCGCACGGCAATCTCACCTCGGTTGGCGACGAGTATTTTTTTAATCACGGGGGATTTCCTGTCTGCTTCGGCACGTAACTCGGAAATAGTAACATCCTGACGCGATTAGTAAATGATGGGGGGTAGCAGCATTCGGAGTGCTGAAATGATCTTCGGGCGCACTGTTTTAAAACTAACTTATTGGTAAATCTGGTTTTATTGTTGATCTGTGATGGATAGATAGTATTTTGTATTGAACTCGGCGCCGAAAAAAACAATAGTCACTATTGTTAGAGGTAATGCTGTGGTGATAAAAATTGAGGGGGCAGGGCTTGTTTGAGTGCAAGAGGCGGTTTTGTGTAGCGGATTATGCAAGGCGAGGCTGGTGTTAGCAGTAAGGCTAAAAGCTAGTCAGAGTCACAAAAATCCAGTACAGTGAGCGCCCGTTAAATACCACTAAGAGTAAAACCTATGAGCGCTAAAGGGCAACAATTACAAGACCCGTTCCTGAATGTACTACGCAAGGAACACGTGCAGGTCGCCATTTACCTGGTCAACGGTATTAAGTTGCAAGGTCAGGTCGAGTCTTTCGATCAGTATGTCGTGCTGTTGAAAAACACTGTCACCCAGATGGTATACAAGCACGCTATTTCCACCATCGTTCCCGCACGCGCTGTCACGATTCCGTTCGACGCTGACTGATGACTTTATCAACAACTGCCCCTAATACGGCGGTATTGGTCAGTCTCGATTTCGGCGCACCGGACTACGAAGAAAGTCTGGAAGAGTTACGCCTGCTGGCAGAGAGTGCCGGCGTGCAGACGCTCGCGCTGGTGCAAGGCAAGCGGCAACGTCCCGATGCTTCCACGTTTGCCGGTAGCGGTAAGGTCGAAGAAATTGCCGCCATCGTCGAAGAGCTGGAAGTGCCGCTGGTAATTTTCAATCACGACCTGTCTCCGGCGCAGATGCGCAACCTTGCGGCCAAGCTGCAAACGCGCGTGATTGACCGCACCATGCTGATTCTGGATATTTTTGCGCTGCGGGCGCAGAGCCACGAGGGCAAGGTGCAGGTCGAACTGGCGCAGCTCAAATATTTGTCTACGCGCTTGGCCGGTATGAATACCGACATGGGGCAGCAGAAATTTGCGGTGGGCGCGCGCGGGCCGGGTGAGACGCAGTTGGAGCTGGACCGGCGCAAGCTGGACAGGCGCGTGCATCTGCTCAACGAACGGTTGAAGCAACTCAAGCGCCATCGCGAATTGCAGCGCAAGGCGCGCAACCGTTCCGAGGTGTTGTCGGTTTCCATTGTGGGTTACACCAATGCGGGAAAATCCACGCTGTTTAACCGACTGACCAATGCCAATGTGTATGCCGCCGACCAGTTATTTGCCACGCTGGATACGACCTCGCGCAAAATCTTTCTGGAAGGGGAGAGCAAGGTTCAGGTCATCCTGTCCGACACTGTGGGGTTTATCCGCCATTTACCGCACGGTCTGGTGGCGGCTTTCCGCAGCACACTGGAAGAAACCGCATTGGCCGATTTGCTGCTGCATGTGGTGGATGTGAACAGCCCCGAGCGGAACGATCAGGTGGCCGAGGTGAATAAAGTGCTGGCCGAAATCGGTGCGCAGGATATTCCCCAAATCGTGGTTTATAACAAGATCGACTTGCAGGGCTTGCCGGCAGCGGTGAAGCGCGATGAATATGGTAAAATCGTCAGCATTCATTTGAGCGCGAAGTCGGGCGCAGGCTTGGAAGATCTGCGCGCGGCAATGATTGAAACGCGCGACAATCCGGTGATTGCCGCCGCGCCGCAAGAGTGGCATCCACTGAATAATAATTAAGTTAAAGAAGGCAGGACGGACTTATGGGATTGAATGATCCGCAATGGGGTAACAAAAACAGCGGCGGCCCCCCCGATTTGGAAGAGGTGGTGCGCAACCTGAATAAAAAGGTTGAAGCACTGTTTGGTCGATTGAGCGGCAAGGCTCCCCAGAATGCGGGTTCCGGCAAGCCGTCATCCGGCGGCATTGCGGGTGGTGTCGGCCTGATCGTCATCATCGTTGCGTTGATCTGGGTGTCGAGCGGCTTCTACATTGTGGATGCCAGCCAGCGCGGCGTGGTGCTGCGTTTTGGTAAATATGTCGAGGCGACCCAAGCCGGTCCGCGCTGGCATTTGCCTTTTCCGATCGAAACCGTTGAAGTCGTTAGTCTGAGTCAGGTGCGCACCGTGGAAGTGGGCTATCGTGAAAACGTGAAAAATAAGATGCTGAAAGAGTCGCTGATGCTAACTGATGACGAAAACATCATCGACATTCAGTTCGCCGTACAGTACTTTCTGAAAGACCCCGCCGATTATCTGTTCAACAACCGCGCGCCGGATGAGAACGTGCGTCAGGCTGCAGAGACTGCGATTCGCGAAGTGGTGGGCAAGAGCAAGATGGACTTCGTGTTGTACGAAGGGCGCGAACAAGTTGCGGCTTCCACGACCAAGCTGATTCAAGACATTCTTGATCGCTACAAATCCGGCATCGTGGTCAGCAAAGTGACCATGCAGAACGCGCAACCGCCCGAGCAAGTGCAAGCCGCGTTCGATGATGCGGTCAAAGCGGGGCAGGATCGCGAGCGCCAGAAGAACGAAGGTCAGGCTTACGCCAATGATGTTGTGCCCAAGGCCAAGGGTGCGGCGGCGCGTTTGATGCAGGAGGCGGATGGTTACAAGCAGCGCGTGATTGCCAATGCCGAAGGTGATGCGAGCCGTTTCAAACAGATTCTGGTGGAGTATGAAAAGGCGCCGCAAGTTACCCGCGAACGCATGTACATCGACATGATGCAGCAGATCATGACCAGCAGCAGCAAGGTGCTGGTGGATCAGAAGAGCGGCAACGGCAGTCTGTTGTATCTGCCTTTGGATAAGCTGATTCAGAGTACTAATCCGGGAAGCGGTACGTTGACCGACGCGCAAACTGCGGCAGGCCGTCCGGCGAACAACGCCGAGCAAGTTGCCCCGCAAGCGCCATCTCTGAATGAACCGGTTATTTCGTCCGGGCGCGAAACATTGCGCGGTCGCGACAGGGAGTCTCGTTGATGAAAAATATTGGAAATCTGTTGGTGGGCGCGATTGTCGCGCTGGTTTTGGTGAGCATGAGCGCGTTCGTTGTCGATCAGCGCCAGACCGCGATCGTGTTTCAGTTGGGTGAAGTCGTGGACGTGAAAACCGCGCCGGGCTTGTACTTCAAGATGCCGCTGGTGCAAAACGTGCGTTATTTTGAATCGCGCATTCTGACTTTGGATAGCGTTGAGCCGGAGCGTTTCATCACGGCGGAAAAGAAAAACGTGCTGGTGGATTCTTTCGTGAAGTGGCGCATCGCCGATGTGAAGCAGTATTACATCAGCGTGGGCGGCGATGAAATCCGCGCACAGACCCGTTTGCAGCAAACAGTGAATGCATCGATGCGCGAAGAGTTCGGCAAGCGCACCATCCATGAAGTGGTGTCCGGCGAACGCGAAAAAATCATGGAAGTTTTGCGCCAGAAAGCCAGCGCTGATGCCAGCAAGATCGGAGTTGAAGTTCTGGACGTGCGTTTGAAACGCGTGGACTTCCCGACTGAGATCAGCGATTCCGTTTATCGCCGTATGGATGCGGAACGTAAGCGTGTAGCGAACGAGCTGCGTGCGACGGGTAATGCCGAGAGCGAAAAAATCCGTGCGGATGCGGACAAACAGCGTGAAGTAACATTGGCTGAAGCCTACCGCGATGCGCAAAGAATCAAGGGTGAAGGCGATGCCAAGGCTGCGTCCATTTACGCGGCGGCATTCGGTCGCAACTCCGAGTTTTTCGCTTTCTACCGCAGCATGGAAGCCTACAAACAGACCTTCAAGAACAAGAGCGATGTGATGGTGCTGGACCCCAGTTCCGCCTTTTTCAAGTACCTGAAGAGCTCAAGCAAAGGTGGCAAGTAGTTAAGTCATGGAATACTGGCTGGCCGCATTCGGGGTGATGCTGGTGCTGGAAGGGCTGATGCCGTTTTTGTTTCCCGCCGTGTGGCGCGAAACGTTGAATAAGTTGTCCCAGCTTCGCGATGGTCAATTACGCTTTGTCGGATTGACCTTGATGCTGAGTGGATTGCTGTTGATTTACTGGATGAAATAAAGAATGCCGAATTGGTTGTTGCCGGAAAATATACAGGACATGCTGCCGGACGAGGCGTGGCGCATTGAAGGCATGCGCCGCGATGTGCTGGAGTTGTTGCGTCTGTCGGGTTATCAGTTGGTCTCGCCCCCGTTGCTCGAATATGCCGAATCGCTGCTCATCAACGACAGCGCGGATATGGATTTGCGCAGCTTCAAGCTGGTGGATCAACTCAGCGGTCGCACCTTGGCGTTGCGCGCCGACATCACGCCGCAGGTGGCGCGTATTGATGCGCATCTGCTCAACCGTCAGGGCGTTACGCGCCTGAGCTATGCGGGCAGCGTGCTGCACACCCAGCCCTCCGGCCTGATGCGTACCCGCGAACCGTTGCAAATCGGTGCGGAATTGTACGGACACAGCGGTTTGGAAAGCGATCTGGAAGTGCAGCGTTTGATGTTGCAGTCTCTGGCTTTGCTCGGCATTCAAGGCGTGCATCTCGATCTCGGACACGTTGCCGTGTTCCGCGCGCTGGTAAAAGGTGCCGCGATTAATAGCGAACTGGAAGCTGCGTTGTTCAGCGCCTTGCAGTGCAAGGATGTGCCCAGTTTGAAAGGCTTGGTTGCAGGATTGTCTAAGGACGTTCAGGCTGCGTTGCTGGCGCTGCCCGAGTTGTATGGCGGGGTAGAGGTGTTGCAGCGCGCGCGGCAAGTGTTGCCTGCCAGCACACATGCGGCACTGGATGAACTGCAACGCGCGGCGACTCAGTTGCAGCCCTTGGCGCAACATGTGGGTATTGATCTGGCCGAGTTGCGCGGCTACCACTACCACAGCGGCATGGTGTTCGCGGCTTATCACGCGGGCAGCCACGATGCGATTGCGGTGGGCGGACGGTATGACGACGTGGGCAAGAGTTTCGGACGTGCGCGTCCGGCCACGGGGTTCAGCATGGACTTGCGCCAACTGCACGGCCTGTTGAGCAAGCAAGCGATGCCCAAGGGCATCCTTGCCCCGCACAAAAACGATGCGGCGTTGGATGCGGCGATTGCGCAGTTGCGCGGTCAAGGGCTGGCGGTGGTGGTCGATTTGCTGAGCAATCCGGCGCATCGCGCCGAATTGAATTGCGACCGTGAACTGGTGTTGCGTGACGGTGCGTGGGTTGTCGAAGAAATTTAAGTTTGATTGGTGATAGGAAATAGCATGTCTAAGAACGTAGTAGTGATCGGTACACAATGGGGTGATGAAGGTAAGGGCAAGATCGTCGATTGGCTCACCGATCATTCGCAGGGCGTGGTGCGTTTTCAGGGCGGCCACAACGCGGGGCATACGCTGGTAATCGGCGGCAAGAAGACCGTGCTGCACCTGATTCCTTCCGGAATTTTGCGCGACCATGTGATGTGCTACATCGGCAACGGCGTGGTGCTGTCACCCGCCGCATTGCTGAAAGAGATGGATATGCTGGCGGATGCAGGTATCAATGTATACGAGCGCCTGCGCATTTCCGAAGCTTGCCCGTTGATCCTGCCTTACCACGAAGCAGTGGATAAGGCGCGCGAAGCCGCCAAAGGGGCAGGGAAGATCGGCACGACCGGACGCGGCATCGGCCCCGCCTACGAAGACAAGGTGGCGCGTCGCGCGATCCGTCTGCAAGACCTGTTCCATCGCGAGCGTTTTGCCGCCAAGCTGGGTGAAGTGCTGGACTTCCACAATTTCGTTTTGAAGAATTACTTCAACGCGCCCACCGTCGATTTCCAGAAGACGCTCGATGATGCTTTGGCCTTGGCCGAGCGTCTCAAACCGTTGGTGATGGATGTGCCGCGTGCGTTGTACGAAGCCAATAAAGCGGGGCAGAACCTGCTGTTTGAAGGCGCGCAAGGCACGCTGCTGGACATTGATCACGGCACCTATCCTTTCGTGACATCGAGCAACTGTATCGCCGGTGCGGCCTGTGCCGGTGCGGGCGTAGGCCCGCAGACGCTGCATTACGTGCTGGGCATTACCAAGGCTTACACCACGCGCGTCGGTTCCGGCCCGTTCCCGACCGAGCTGTACGATGCCGAAGACAAACAAGATCCTATCGGCAAACATCTCGCCGACAAGGGGCACGAGTTCGGCGCGACCACTGGGCGTGCGCGCCGTTGCGGTTGGTTCGATGCGGCTGCGTTGAAGCGTTCTATCCAGATCAACGGTGTATCCGGCCTGTGCGTGACCAAGCTGGATGTAATGGATGGCATGGAGACCGTGCGTATCGGCGTAGGTTACAAGATCGACGGGCAGTACAGCGACATTCTTCCGGTAGGTGCAGAGTCGCTGGCGGGTTGTGAGCCGGTGTATGAGGATATGCCGGGCTGGAGCGGCAGTACGGTGGGCGTGAAGAAATTCGACGACCTTCCCGTACAGGCTAGAAATTATCTGAAGCGCATCGCGGAAATTTGCGAAGTGCCGGTTGATATGGTTTCGACCGGGCCGGATCGCGACGAAACGATCGTGTTGCGCCACCCGTTTGAGGCTTAAGACTGTTTTGTTGATTGAAAAAATAATACCAGCGCGCATCGCCATCTCGGGGTGCGCGTTTTTTTATGGATTGGTGAAGGGCGGACGGACAGTTTTGGTCAGAATGGGCAACGCTAGAGCCCAAGGTAGATGCCGTTTCTAAGGCGGTTGAGGGACTTCGTCTGCAAACATTAATCCGGACAATCCATTAGCACCCAAACTCCGTGGGAGCGCAATTCATTGCGCGATTACTTTCAAAAAATCGCTTGATACCCTAAAGGGCACAAGAACCTCTTCGAGCTTTTTCATACACTCACTTCAAGATTTCGGAAGCAACACTTTTGATCTAAGGAAGACTTCAACATTCCCTCGAATATTAAATTTTAAGTGTGTAGTGCATACGAGGAAAGTTACTAGGTTGAGTCTCGTTGGCCGCTCCGAATTCTGCTCGCCGCAGCGCAAGCCGTAGTGCCGAGAATCGGCAGGGCTGCGCCATTTCCAGGCTTTCGAATCGTAGCGCAGGTTTGGAATTCATCCAATCCGTGCATCTGTAGATTCAATATGACTAAATCATATGTCGATGAGGCTATGATCGGGTCATGGCCGTGAGCGCAGCCAGAGCCCGTTCAAAGTCGATATCTTCGATGGCCGTCTTGATTTCCTCGAATGCTAGGGGTGATGCAGCTCGAAGCAACCCGGCATGATCGTCGAGTGTGTGCTTTGCTCGCAATTCGTGGCCGGCCAGTTGTTGCGCCAGCGCTTGGCATACCTGCGCCAGCTCCTTGGTATCGACCACTGACGTGGATGGAATGGGGGAGGGGGCGATCCAGCGCAACAGCGTCGGATACAATGCGGCCGGTGTGACAGGCTTGTTAATTACCTCGTTCATGCCTGCCTGTAAACCTGCCGTGAGCTCGGCTGGGGCAACGTTGGCTGTAATGCCGACGATGGGACGGTCGATCCAGCCGGGCAAGCGGCGGATGGCCGCACAGGCCGTAGCACCGTCCATTTCCGGCATGTGCATATCCATCATGATCAGCGCATAGTCATCCGGCCCCCGACCTTCCAGATGTTGCAGCGCCGCAGTGCCGTCACCGACGACATCGACCACCAGACCGGCCTGTTCGATGAGAAGCCGCAACATTTCCTGGTTAAGCGGATTGTCGTCTACGATCAGGACATGGGCTCCGGCGATGCCGGCCAAGCGTTCCCGATCAGCGGCCAGCTCGTCGGCTATGACCGACGGGGGAGGCTGGACAATGTCCTTATCCTGCTCAAGGTGTACCGTAAACCAGAACGTGCTGCCTCGTCCGGGCTCGCTGGATACGTCGATTGCGCCCCCCATCAATTCGACCAGCCGTTTGGAGATGGCGAGGCCCAGACCGGTACCGCCATACTTGCGTGTGATGGAATTGTCCGCCTGCTGAAAGCTCTGGAACAGCTTGCCGATCTGTTCCTGAGCGATGCCGATGCCGGTATCGCTCACCGAAAAGCGCAGGGACAGGCTATCGGCCGCGTTAGGTTCCAAACGCACAACGATATTGATCTCGCCTTGCGGGGTAAATTTGATAGCATTGGATAGCAGATTGAGCAATATCTGCTTCAGCTTGGTGACGTCTCCGATCAGGTGATGCGGAACATTCGGTTCAAGCACAATCGACAAGGCCAGATGTTTGCCCGCAGCATTATCTGCTTGCAGTGCCGCCACATCGTCGAGCAGGTGATCCAGCACGAAGGGTCTGCAGTCCAGGATCATCTGGCCAGCCTCAATCTTGGAGAAATCCAGCACGTCGTTGACCATGTCCAGTAGATGCTGCGAGGATTTTTGGACCTTTAGCAGATAGTCACGCTGGCGCGGGTTCAAATTGGTGTCGAGGAGCAGGTGCGACATGCCAATGATGGCATTCATGGGCGTGCGCAGTTCATGCGACATGTTGGCGATAAAATCGGACTTGACGCGGTTGGCGGATTCGGCAAGATCCCTTGCGCGCAGGATTTCATCTTCAGCTTGTCTTCTGGTGGTGATGTCGCGCAATATGCCCTGCAGGCGGCCATCGGGAAGCTGTCGTGCGACGAGTTCGCCGACGAAGGTCGATCCGTCCTTGCGCTTGAATACCCACTCCGAAGTGACGACACTGCCGTCGGCGTAACGAGCTATCGTTGCCGAAATATGAGGTATTTCATCTTCAACGTGGATATCGGGAATCGAGAGGTTCAAAATTTCTTCGCGGGTGTAGCCCAGCATGGTGGCACCGACAGAATTGACATCCACAAAGCGGCCAGTACTGTCGGACAAAAAAATACCGTCCGGCGATTGTTCTACCAACAGGCGAAAATGCGCTTCACTGGCGGCAAGCGCGGCGGTGCGCTCGTCAACACGCCGTTCCAACTCCAGATTGTTTTCCTTCAACAAGCCCAACTGCTCGACGATCTTCCTACCCATCGTCTCAAGTAGCTGCGTGAGCGGTTTAAATTCAAGATAGCGTGTGTCGGCCGTGATCTCGTAATCTCCCTGCCCATAAGCATCCACCATCCGGGTCAGTTCCTCGAACGGGTGGCGCAGGAAAAGTCTGATCATGGCATTCGCCGAGAGCGCCAAAACGAAGGTGATGATGACGATGATTGCCAAGAGAGACCAGAGGAGCTCGGTCAGCCGTGCCTCGAAGGGGTGCCGACTGAGACTAATGCGCACTTCTCCCACCGGGAACCCTTGATGCGCGATGCTTGCGGATATTTGCAGGTCTCCGGCGTCCTGCGTACGCTTAAAAGAGAAGATCGTTTTGCTCCGGCTACTGTCGAGAACTTCAATCAAACTGATGACTGGATCCTGTGCCACCGTGTCGCCGATCTGCTTGATGATGACCTCGTTCAGAGCCCAGAGTGGCGTGGCAAGACTGCCCGTCAGGTAATCGAGCGTTACTTGCGCCTTGTCGTTAAGTTCTTGGTCGATCTGCCGCTTGGAGAACAAGTAGAACCCGCTACCGGTTGCCAGCGAGATCACGATGATTGTCGCGATGAGGAAAAAGGTCAGGCGCTTGGCGAGGGATTGCTGGTTCATGGTCGGAAGGCCTCTCGTGGCTGCGTCAGGGGATCGACCAGAAACTTGTCGAAAAACTTCGATAGGCGGCGCTGATCCTCGGGCTGATACCAGCGCAGGGTCGCCGCTCGGTAGGCCGGGGTGGGTATGTAGTGCCTCAGGACATCATTGACTTGCCCGATCACTTGCTGTCCCCAAGGGTTGCGCACGCAGGTGACATAGGTGATGTTGTGGGGGGCGGCTTCGTCGATGGCAATGCTGACCAAGTCGGGGTGGAGGGCGAGATCCTGTTCGAAGAATGCCCGGACGGCCGGAAACTCAAGGATGTAGTCGGTACGGCCGAGACTGAGAAATTCAAACAGACTTTGGTTGCTCGTCACGTTGGCGTGAAGATACGCCTGCCCCTTGAGTCTGTGGGTGATCTGGTCAATCTGCTTGCCGTATGAGCGGCCCTCGATGAAACTGCCATCGAAGCGAGGGTCTTGCATGAGGCGCTCAAGTGAAATGCTGGAGGGATTGCCCAGCAATTTTGCCTTGTCCCGGCGCATCACGACATGATTGGAAAGGAAGACGGTCGCGGGGCTGGAGAAGTACAGGATCCGTTCCCGCTCCGGGGTCTTGAAATAGTAGACCTTGCACACATTTTTCCCCTCCGTCGCCAATTGTTCGTAGCGCGCGTTGTTCATCTCGACGAACTTGTGGTCGTACTCGGGTAGTCGGTTGACCAGTTCGTGCAGCAACAGATCCCATACGCCCTGGCCTTTGCTGTTCCCCTCGAGGATCATCCATGGCGGGAAATGGAGATTGGCCCAGATGATTGTCTCCTTGGCCTGAGCCGCCGTGCTGCAAAGCAACAGTGCGCCGAGCATCATGGCCGCGCTTAGGGCGGTACGTATGCAGACGGATATGCCTTTCCGCAACGGGTTGTTTGGCAAGGGAGTCAACATGGTTTGGTTATCATCTGTGCGTATCAAGATAGGTACTCAATCATTATATGGAAAAAAGCTCGCATTGTTCTCGCCGATGACCAGTTGCTGGTGCGTCAGGGAATGCGTGCGTTGCTCGATACACTGCCGCAATATGAAGCCATCGCCGAGTGCGCGAAGGAAAGTGCGGCGATGGAAGGCATTTACGGCACCACGCCATAACTGGCAGTAAGCTCTCTAAGTTTGTTCAGGGCAGCAGAAAAGTTGTAATCGTGAATGGCTTCCGCAATATGCGAAAATTGATCGCCGAACGCGGCACGCAGCAACGGGGCATTTTCGTCAATCAGGCGGACGCTGGCAAAATCGTCGGCGGCCAGTTGTTCCGCCAGTTGGGTGCAGAGGGTACGGAAGAGCTCTTGATCGATCTGGCCCGCGACGCCCTTCAGCGTGTGTGCGAGTCGCGTGGCTGTTTCCCAGTCGCCAGTTACGAGGGCCGCATCGAGGAAGGTGATGAAGTCGCGTTGGTTGTCGACAAACTTTTTCAGCAGGGAGAGATAGAGCTTCTCGCGGCCGCGTGCCAGCTTCAACCCGAGCGGAACATCCAGCCCGGCAATGCCATGCATGGCGACCACGCAGGCGTGTACGGAGTCTTCTCTTCCTGCGCTGGTCGACGGTTCGATGGTCGCAGCGGGGGGGGCATCGGTGCGGATACCCGGTTTGATCCAGCGGCATACGGTTTCCAGCAAGGCCGACGGGTCGATGGGCTTGGCCAGATGGTCGTTCATCCCGACTTCGAGGCAGTACTCGCGGTCATTGCTCATCGCGTTGGCAGTCATGGCCACGATGGGCAGCCCGGCAAATTCCGGCCGCTTGCGGATTTCGATGGTGGCGGACACGCCGTCCATCACCGGCATCTGCATGTCCATGAGGATCAGGTCATAGCGGAATGTCGCCAATCGTTCCAGCGCGACGGCGCCGTTCTCGGCGACGTCGACGATTAGTCCTGCATCGCCAAGCAGGTCGGAGGCCACTTCCTGGTTCAGTTCGTTGTCCTCGACAAGCAGAACGCGCGCGCCGGAGATCGCTGCGAGGTCGACCGTTGCTGTTCCGGTGTGGCCGGCTGCGGAAAGCGGCTCTAGCGTGCGACTTTCAGTTTTTCCCAATACGTTCATGACGGAATCGAACAGGGTCGACGCCGTGACTGGCTTGGGCAAAACGTCTTCGATTCCTGCCTCCTTGGCTTGACGTAACAGGTCGTCGCGACCGTAGGCGGTGACCATGATCATGAATGGCTGCGCTTGCAAGTTTATTTCCCGGATGCGACGAGCCGTGGCAATGCCGTCCATTTCCGGCATCTGCCAGTCGAGGAAGACGATCTCGAAGGCTTCGCCCGCGGCGGCGGCCCGCTTGATCTGCTGCAGCGCCTCCGCGCCGGAAGAGACCACGCTGACGACGAAGGTCATCGACCTCAGCATGGTACCGATCACCTCGCGGGCATTCTCGTTATCGTCGACCACGAGGATGCGCCTGCCCCGCAGGTCCGGCGTTGGCAAGCGGCGACGTGCCTTGTCGCTACCCAGTCCCAAACGGACAGTGAAGGAAAAGGTCGAACCCACGCCTAGTGCGCTGACGACGCCGATCGTGCCGCCCATCAGTTCTACCATGCGCTTGGAAATCGCCAGTCCCAGACCGGTTCCGCCGTATTTTCGTGTGATTGAGTTGTCGGCCTGTTCGAAGCTGTTGAAGAGTCGTGCCTGCTGCTCTTGGGTCAGGCCGATGCCCGTGTCGCGGACTGCGAACTCGAGCAGCACGGTACCATCCTTAACGCCAAGCGAGCGCACGACGATGTCGATTTCGCCCTGCTCGGTGAACTTGACGGCGTTGCTACCAAGGTTGAGCAGGATCTGGCGCAAGCGCAGTGCATCGCCGACGAGGCGGCGCGGCGCATCGGGCTCGATGTCGATCACAAGTTCGAGTTCCTTGCTGGCGACTTTCTCGCCGAGCTGGCTGGCGACCGTATCAAACAAATCGTCCAGATCGAATTCCTGCTGTTCTATGGTCAGCTTGCCGGCCTCGACCTTGGAAAAATCCAGAATGTCATTGATCACGCCGAGCAGATGCTGGCTCGCCCCTAGGATCTTTTGCAGGTAGTTGCGCTGGCGCGGATCCAGATCGGTCTTGAGTGCGAGGTGCGACATGCCGATGACGGCATTCATCGGCGTGCGGATCTCATGGCTCATGTTGGCGAGGAATGCACTCTTTGCCACGCTGGCGGCCTCGGCCGCTGTGCGCGCCAGCTGCAGGGCTTGATTAGAGCTTTCGAGCTGACTCCGTGCCGCGTCCAGATCGGCAATGGTTTTCGCCAGATTGAGCCAGCGACGGCGCAGGATTTCGAGCAGCAGTGCACCTAGCAGGGCCACCAGCAGAAAGGTGCCCAGATGGGTAGCTGCCGTCAGGCGCAAGGCCGGAACCATCGCTGCCTCAATTGGCTGATAGGGCAAGGTGACGCTGATACCGCCGCGAACGTCGCCGAGTTTGTAGTCCTGTTTTGCGTGACAGGCGAGGCAGGATTTAGTCACCAGCAGTGGAGCCATATAGCGCAACTGGTGTTCTTGGCGGCTGGCAGTTTCGACGACTTCTAGGTGCTCCTTGTCGCCGTTCTCGAACAACTCCAGTGCGTGGCGTTCCCACGCGTCCGGGGCATTGCCCGGACGGATTGGTTTGATGCTGGTAATGTGAAAGGTGGCACCGCTCTGTGTGTTGGCCAGTTCGCTCAACAAGCGGGTCATGAAGGCCGGATTGACCAAAGTCAGATGTTGGCCATCAGTGGTGACCACGTCGCGGCGCGGATGCTCAAGATAGGGATTGGGCTGGATCTTGTTGCCCACCGGTACATAGACACCGCCATGCTCGGCGTTCCAGGTGCGGGTCAGCACGATCATGCGGAACATATTGCGCGCGCCTTCGGCAGCAACGGACTGGGAATGTTCCCTGACATCCGCAATGTGATTGGTCAGCGAGACGCCAACCAGTGCGCCCCACGCCAGTAGCGGAATCAGCCACAAGCTGCGGTGTGCGATGAAGGCGGGAATCTTCGGCATGGTTGATTTTATTTTGAACTACTGGACTCTAGTATCAGTGTGAGAAATCGTGCCGATCTTCTAGGAAGGCGTGCAATTCCGCAGCCACGTCCGCCAACACAGTCTTGAAGCGTGCACAATCCTCGAGCAGCTCCAGATCAACATGAGCTGGCAGGGTATCTTCCAGCTTGCCGGCCAAGGCACGGCAGACCGTGGTGGAAAACATCTCACAACTTGCACGTAGAGCGTGAACCACGCGACGCAAGGAGATCCAATCCCCATCTTGCAGGGCCGCGTCGAGGAGCGCGGTTTTGCCGGGGCCAAACATCCGCGCCAACTTTCGAGCCGCTATGCGGTTGCCTGCCAGCGATTGCAGTAGGTGATCGACATCGCAAAGCCTGTAACTTGGACTTGCCGCCGCGCTTGCCATCATGGATTTAACTCCGGGTTCGGTTGGTTGAAATTGCAGAAATACGGCGTAGCTTAATGGCTTTTTCACCCCGCGTGAACTGGGTTATTCCCTAGGGAATCTCGGAACAAGTAGACTTGTTGGATGTTAGATACCAAGCCAAAATTTAGTATGAAACGTACGAATGGATTTTTCAATTTATAGCCAGCGAGCCAAGGTGGAATATAAAACATCGGGATCAATCGGTTTGGGAATGAAATCGTTCATCCCGCTAATCAGGCAACGTTCCTGATCTTCATCGAACGCATTGGCGGTCATAGCCAGAATTGGAAGCGCTGCACATTGAGGGAGCTCTCTGATACGACGGGTTGCCTCAATGCCATCCATTACCGGCATCTGCATATCCATTAAGATCAGGTCATATGTTGTCGAGCCAGCCGCAGATAGGGCGATAGCACCATTTTCAGCAATATCCGCTGTTATGCCAACTTCCTGAAGCAAGTCCAGAGCCAATTCTCGATTAAGCGCGTTGTCTTCCACAAGAAGCACATGAGCGCCACTTAATCCTGCCTTGCTGAGAGATAGTTCATGGCGTTTGATGCTGTGATTCGTAGGCATCGACATTGTTTTACCACACACCTGAACAATCGCCTCATATAAATGTGACGTCTGAACCGGTTTCGACAGACTTTGACGGATTGCAGTTTTTTTTCCAGTCAATAATTCAGATGCAGCATCTACGCCAAACCCAGTCACTAGAATAATTGGCGGGCAATGCTCTCCCCAGTCCCGCTCAAGATATTCCGCACAACGGATTCCATCCATGATGGGCATTAGCCAATCCATCAGGATAATGTCGTAAGGCTGTGCAGAACTGAACATTTCGCGCACCAATATCAATGCCTGCTCGCCACTGGATACGGAATCTCCCTGCATTCCCATCGTCTCCATCATGGCCTGCAATATTTCGCGAGCGCAAGGATTGTCATCCACGATGAGGAAGCGTAATCCCGCCATTTCCTTGGCCGTCAAGGCAATGCGCGGTTGTTGTATCGGTGGGCAGCCAAACTTGGCAGTAAAGTGAAAAATTGATCCCTTTCCATATTCGGATTCAACCCAGATTTTTCCCTGCATCAATTCAACCAGTTTTTTTGAAATGGCCAACCCTAGGCCGGAACCGCCAAAATGACGGCTGATTGAGGTGTCTGCTTGACTGAATGATTCAAACAGGCGAGACATCTGTGAATCCGTCATGCCTATACCGGTATCCCGAACCCGGAAGTGCAACGTGACTGACTGTTCATCCTGAGCATCTTGTGCAACAGAAACAACAATCTCGCCAGCGTGAGTAAACTTGACCGCATTGTTCGCCAAATTGACCAGAATCTGTCCAAGCCGCAATGAATCGCCCACCATTATTTCGGGAACATCACTATCGATTTGAAATAGTAACTCCAGGTTCTTTTCCTGGGCTTTGAAGGCGATCAGGCTGGAAAGGGTATCCATCACTGCGCTCAACTCAAAATCCACTTTTTCCAGAGAAAGTTTTCCGGCCTCAACCTTTGAGAAATCGAGAATGTCATTGATGATACCCAGCAAAGCTATCGCAGAAAGATGCACCTTCTCTATATAGTTCTTCTGTTTCGGGGTTAGCTCCGTCTTCAATGCCAACTGGCTCATGCCGATAATGGCATTCATTGGTGTACGTATTTCATGACTCATATTGGCAAGAAAGGCACTTTTCGCCTGGCTGGCTGCTACCGCCTCATCGCGTAGGCGAATCAACTCCAAGTGTGCCTCCTGCAACTCGGCCTCTGCTTTCTTGCGTCGGCTGATTTCTCGCGTCATTTGTATGGTGCGGTTCGCCAGCTTGTCATACATCCCCATTACAGTATCGATCAGAATGCGAGTTGCGCCGGTCATCTCTTCATTAGCGACTTCCTTTGCTCGCTCAAGCGAAAATCCTGAGGGTAAATTCAGCACAACTTTGGCCATGCGTTTGTCTGACTCAATAATATGTAATGCAAGCCAATGGGTAAGGAAGGTGACAATCTCTTCGATGACCTCATCCATCGTCTCCTCGGTTTCCTTTCCTTTGATCTCAAGCACCTTGGCGATGAAATCTTGATGGGCAGTCTTGTGCCACTCTTCCCACGGATCGTTGTTGAAATATTGGTGCCAGATACGCTCTTCATCAGAAAAGTGCACGATTGTGTATTCTTTCAATTCATCAAATATCCTATTGAGTGCAGGCGCATCAGATTGAAATGCGAGATGACTGACCAATACATTAAGTAGTTCCACCAGTCGTTTATGTTGCTCGTCAATCTGTGCGATCCCAGTGGTGAAATTATCGTTCCATGGAAAAATTTCAACTTGATTGTGCATGTCGTGTCCTTTGGAAAGTTGTGCTGATTGCTATCGAGCTGTGGGATTGGTGAGGTGCAATTGCATCGCGCCATTAAGAATTTCGTCAACGACATTCAATGCGGCTTCGAACTCAAAGTTATCTATGAGCTGACCGAGGGTGTCGGTTGAAGTACCAATGGCAGGCCTGATTTTCGCGCGAAGTTCTTCAAACAAATGCGCACTTTCCATATCCGAAGCTGCCAAACTAGCTCGCAATGCTATTAGTCTGGTTTGCAACTCATCCCAGTTTACAGCCGCAGTACTTTTCGGATCGCTCGTGATTGTTCTTTGTTCTACCGATGATATTGCCATCATGAGCGCGACCATCCTGGTTTTCATTTCGCCCAGCAACATATCAGCGTTGCCGTCGTTAGCTTTAAGGGCACCTTCCAGTGCAGCAGCTTGGGTATGTAGTTCGGTCAGTCCGAACGTACCTAACAATCCTTTGAGTGTGTGGGCTATGCGCACGGCTTCATCACGTTTTCCCTGAGTCAGCGCGTTTTCAACGAGCTGTAAGTCGCTTCGATGTTCATCGTGGAAATGGAGCAGATACTTGACCAATCGTTCGTGCTTGCCGTTTGCTACCTTTAATGCACGCTCCAAATCGATACCAGGTATCGTGGCGAGTAGAAGGCCTATATCGCTGGTTTTAGCGGTAACGGGACGTGTAGCGGAGGAGGGGGCTGAAGGGGGCTGCGCCGTCAGTGGTGGCAGCCAGCGTAGCAAGGTTGCATAGAGATGATCAGGTTCCACCGGTTTGGCAACGAAGTCATTCATACCTGCTTCCAGGCATCGCTCCTTGTCCTCATTAAAGGCATTGGCAGTCATCGCCAGAATGGGCGTATCACGATATTCCGCTATCTCACGAATACGACGAGTGGCTTCTAGGCCGTCCATTACCGGCATTTGAATATCCATCAGGATCAAATCGTAGGCATTATTGCGTGCAGCGCGCAATGCCTCTTCGCCGTTCTCGGCTACGTCCGCCGTCAATCCCGCATCATGCAGCAATGCCAGAGCCACTTCTTGGTTGAGTGTGTTGTCCTCTGCCAGCAGCAGGCGTTGCCCAGCATGGGCGGATAGCGGCACCGTCAGCCGAGTAGCATTTATGTTATTCCCGACCGGTGTGGTGTGGTGTATTCCGGCTTTGGCCAAACCGAATGGCAATTCCACCCAGAACGTACTTCCAGCCCCGAGTTCGCTCTTCATCCCAACTAGTCCTCCCATCAATTCGGCTAGTCGTTTGGAGATGGTCAGTCCGAGTCCCGTTCCTCCGTATTGCCGAGTAGTTGACGTGTCCGCCTGTTCGAATGCGTGGAACAGGCGAGCCTGATGAACCTCCGAGATGCCAATGCCAGTATCATTTACCTCGAAGCGGACCCAGAGGCGGTCGTTCTGGCGGTGGGAGATACGCCCCGTGAGAGAGATGCTGCCGTGCTTGGTAAACTTTACCGCATTGCTGGCGAAGTTGAGCAGGATCTGTCCCAGACGCATGCCGTCGCCGTGCAGGAAGGGCGGGAGATTGTCCATGTCCACGATGATATCGAG
>FZPW01000014.1_pt1 | contig 51922 bp, 45 predicted proteins | sample 1534771 | NCBI WGS metagenome assembly FZPW01 (sample SAMEA104161894, study PRJEB21768) | metagenome | biome: subterrestrial habitat; feature: phreatic zone; material: underground water | place: France | collected 2016-06-01 | depth 60 m | reverse complement strand
CCAACTGCGCTTGAAGGCGGCGGTGGGGAATCTGGATGAGGGGGATTTGCAGAAGGTGAATCTGGCGTTGCATTAAGTTTTAGTTAGTTTGCTTACATTTTTTTCAATTGAATTTGTCGCTAAATTTGAAAGGAAATCTCATGAGCCACACACTCACTCAACCGGAAGAAGTCGAGCAAGTTTGGAAGGAAGTGGAGCGGGAGTATATGACGCCGGGTATGCCCGAAAATAAAACTGAATGTGTGCGGGAAGGCTGGCACGGTGACAGCGCTCTTGCTTATCAAGTGGTTTTTTATCCGGCACATGGAGGTATGAGTTCCAGATGCTGATACGGTTCTCAGTTTTCATTTTATGGCTGATGCACTTTTTGCCTTTCCGCGTGTTGGTGGCTATCGGCAACGCTTTGGGCTGGCTGGTTTACCGCTTGGCTAAAGAGCGGCGCAGGGTGGGGGAGATCAACCTGAGGTTGTGTTTCCCCGACATGAGTGATGCCGAGCGCCAACATGTGCTAAAAGAGCATTTCAAAATGTTTGCGCGCGGATTTTTCGAGCGCAGCATATTGTTCTGGGCCAGTTCCGAACGGATATGTTCTCTGATCCGGGTCGAGGGCATCGAGCATTTCGATTCGATCAAAGGTAAGCCCGCTATATTGCTGACGCCGCATTTTGTCGGGCTGGACATCGCGGGCTCGTGGATATCCCAGCAAGTGGATGCAGTCAGTGTCTATTCCAATCAGAAGAATCGCTATCTGAACGATTTGCTGTACAACAAGCGTATCCGTTTCCGCGAACAGAAAATTTTTTCCCGGCTAGAGGGGCTGCGTCCCATCATCAAGGAATTGCGCAGCGGCAAGCCGTTCTTCTATTTGCCGGATCAGGATCAGGGTATCAAGGACGGTGCTTTCATTCCTTTTTTCGGCGTGCCGGCGGCAACCATCACTGCTTTGCCCCGTTTGGCTTCCATGACCAAGGCTGTTGTGATTCCCTGCGTGACACGGTTATTGCCCGGCGGTAATGGCTATGTGGTGACTTTTTATCCGGTTTGGGATGACTTTCCGAGCGGGGATGATATTGCCGATACGCGCCGCATGAACGAATTTATCGAGCAGCGCGCACTCGAAATACCGGAGCAGTATTTCTGGTTGCACAAGCGGTTTAAAACCAGGCCGGAGGGGGAGCAGCCCCCCTACTGATCGTTACGCAGCACTCCTCCCGCGTCAGTTTTGATGCAACGCTTCATTGCCAATCTTGTAGCAAAATCCGGGCAAGCAGTTTTTCCGCTCCCGGATACTCTCCCGAGTTTTTCCGGTTATTGCCTAGTCTTATACCCACTAGTGATTAATCTAAGTGCTTACTTGGGTTGATTGTATTGGGAGGCATGAGTGGATACAGTCAACATCATCAATATTTCCTGCTGTTGCGCGTAATTTTCTGCGCAAAAATCCACTTTGGAGTAACTCAGAATGACAATCGCACAACGTTTGTATCTATTAATTGCAGCTGCCGCAATCGGATTAATTGCACTGGCCGGCATCAATCTTTTTCAAATGAGTCGGGTCTACGAATCGGCAAATTTCGCCAACGAAAATACTGTGCCGGCGCTGGTAGCTCTGGATGAAGCCGCGCAAGAATTTAGCCGCATACGCGTTCGTGTGTATCGCCATGCTTTGAGTACCGATGCGACGAAGTTGGCAGAGATTGAGACAAAGATCAAAGAGGCGGAAGCCGGCTTTGAAAAGGCAATGAAAGAGTACGAGGCAACAATTGTCGATGAAAAGGACAAAGCCTTGTTTATGGCAGATCAGGCTGCCTACGCCGCGTATTTGCCCGGAGTACATGACACGCTGGAAGCTTCGCGCAAACAGGAAAGTGCCAAAGCTCTCGAACTGTTGACAAAGAATGCGGCGCTGGCGGAGAAGCTTAATGCGGAACTGACCGCCCATATCAAATATAACGTTGATTTGGGCGTTAAGTCTGCCGCCGCCGCCGTGTCCGCAAAAAGTTCTGCCACTTTGATTTCTATTTCTGTCGGGCTGTTAATTCTGTCTGTGGTCGCGATTATGGGATTGATGATCGTGCGCGGTCTGGTGCGCTCTTTGTCTCAGGCGGTGGATGTCGCAACAAAAATCTCCGGCGGGGATTTGACCGGAACAATTAATGCCCAAGGCAACGATGAAACGGCGAAATTATTGAAAGCAATGGAGACGATGCAAAATGCGTTGAAGTCCATCGTTGCCGAGATCAAAAGAATTGTTGAGGATGCTGCAATTCGGGGCGATTTCAGCACCAAGATGGATATGAACGGCAAAGCGGGATACACCAGAGAATTGGCGGAGTTGCTTAACAATCTGTCCAACGTTTCTGAAACAGGCTTAAACGATGTTACCCGGGTGGCGACGGCACTGGCCAACGGCGACCTGTCGCAAAAAATCACCAAAGATTACCCGGGCGTATTTGGCCAAACTAAGAACGGGGTAAACAGCACCGTAGACGCGCTTACCAAAATTGTCGCCGAGATCAAAGATATTGTTGAAGATGCGGCGGTGCGAGGCAGCTTCGCGACCAAGATGGATTTAAACGGCAAGCAGGGATACACCAAAGAATTGTCCGAGCTGCTGAACCAACTTTCCGATGTGACGGACACCGGTTTGCATGATGTCATGCGTGTTGCCCAAGCGCTCGCGGATGCCGATCTGACCCAGAAGATCGACAAAGAATATCCCGGACTGTTCGGTCAAACCAAAAATGCGGTTAATACGACTGTGGACAATCTGCAAAAGCTGGTTGGTGAAGTAAGAACCTCCGTTGATTCCATTGGCACCGCTTCCAAAGAAATTGCTTCCGGCAATACGGACCTGTCGCAACGCACCGAGGAGCAGGCTTCCAGTCTGGAAGAGACTGCCGCGAGCATGGAACAGTTGACCTCGACCGTAAAGCAAAATGCGGACAATGCCAAACAGGCCAATCAATTGGCCAGTACTGCCAGTGCGATTGCGGAAAAAGGCGGTGCCGTAGTTCATGAAGTCGTTGGCACGATGAGTGCGATCAACGAGTCCTCGCGCAAAATTGTGGAAATTATTTCCGTGATTGACGGTATCGCATTCCAGACCAACATCCTTGCGCTGAATGCAGCGGTAGAAGCCGCCCGTGCCGGCGAGCAGGGCAGGGGTTTTGCCGTGGTTGCCGCCGAAGTTCGCAATCTGGCGCAGCGCAGTGCGGCTGCGGCCAAAGAAATCAAAACGCTGATTGGCGACTCAACGGAGAAGGTCGAGGTCGGCACCAAGCTGGTCGATGATGCCGGAAAAACCATGGAAGAGATTGTCAATGCGGTTAAACGCGTGACCGACATCATGTCCGAGATCAGTGCTGCATCGAACGAACAAAGCCAGGGTATCGAACAGATTAATCAGGCTATTACGCAGATGGACGAAGTCACCCAGCAAAATGCCGCCTTGGTGGAAGAGGCTGCTGCTGCCGCGGAATCTCTGGAAGAAGAGGCGCATAGCCTTACCAGTTCGGTCAGCGTGTTCAAGATGGATAACGCCGCGAAAGTCGCTGCACCGCGAGTTGTCACTCAATCGGTAACGCATGCAGCAGGCCCGGTTAAATCGCGGGCAGCACAGGCGGCGGGCAAGCCCAAACCGCTACCGGCAAAAGCTGCCAAAGCGGGCGAGGAATGGGAAGAGTTTTAATTGTCCGATCAATACGAAAATCGGCATGAATGAATAGCAGACTAGGAGGCCGACATGGCAACAGAGAGTAGCGCAAATAGCGGAATTTCCGGCGGTGAGTTCCTGACCTTTACCTTGGGGAATGAGGAGTACGGCATGGATATTCTCAAGGTGCAGGAGATCAGGGGGTACGACGCGGTCACTGCCATTGCGAATACCCCGGCGTTTATTAAAGGTGTGATTAACCTGCGCGGCATCATCGTGCCCATTGTGGATTTGCGCATCAAATTCAATATGAGCAAAGTGGAGTATGACCAGTTTACCGTGGTCATTATTCTCAATTTGGGAACGCGGGTGGTGGGGGTGGTGGTGGACAGTGTTTCCGATGTGTTGACGCTGTTGCCGGATCAGATCAAAGCCGCGCCGTCACTTTCTTCCGCCCTTGATACCCGCTACATCATGGGGCTGGGGACGGTAGACCAGCGGATGCTTATTTTGGTTGATATCGAGAAGCTGATGAGCAGCAGGGATATGGAGTTGATGGAAGAGGTGATCGCATAACCGGTGTTTTTAGCATTTCAGGTCGTCAGATTTTCGAATAAAAAATATCACTTTGAGTAAGTTTGATTCAAGTTTGAAAAAGTCAGGCCGCTAAAGAAATACATTCCCTGCGATTTTTGAGCAGAGAGTCGGCACTCTAATAGATCGGCAAAGCCGGCACGAAAGCAAACAGGAGCGACGTATGAAATTGAAAATTTCCCCTACCCTGCAGGAGGTCTTGCTGGGGCAAGACGAAATCATCGTTTCCAAAACAGACCTTACCGGCCGGATCACTTACGTCAACAGATCGTTTATGCGGGTAGCCAATTTCCCCGAATCGGCGGTGCTGGGCGAGCAGCACAATATCGTGCGCCATCCGGACATGCCCCGGGGGGTGTTCAAGCTGTTATGGGACACACTGAAACAGGAGAGGGAGTTCTTCGGCTATGTGAAGAACATTACAGCCCAGGGCGACTACTACTGGGTTTTCGCCAATATCACTCCCGACCGCGATGCGCACGGAAAAATGCTCGGATACTTTTCAGTCAGACGCAAGCCGAACAAAGAAGCGGTCGCCACGATGCAAGCCATCTATCGGGAAATGCTCGAAGTTGAATCCCGCTCGGGTGTCGCGAATGCTCCGGCTGCCTCGGTTGAGTTTTTGCAGGCGAAGCTGAAAGCATTGGGTACCACTTACGACCGCTATGTTTTGTCTCTCTAGGAGCGAGCCATGATGACAAATCGCTTCAAAAAATATAATCCTTTGAGCAGCCTGATGATGAATGGCCGATTTTTGTCGGTCTGTTTGATATTTGTTCTGCTCACGGTTGCTTCGGCTGTTTGGAATAGTTTTAAACATGGTTTTGATCTCATCGCATGGATGATTCCCGTCTTTGCCATTGCTTTTAGTGCATATGCCTATCTGAAATACGAGCATGCGGTGAAGGTGTTGTTGAAGATGCACGATGTATTGAAAAGTTCGTGTGACGGGCAGCTTCACCAGCGGGTCACGCGCACACAGGGGCTGGGAGAGATCGGCAAAGTAGCGTGGGAGTTGAACGATTTTCTCGACTTGATTGAGTCATATTTTAAGGAGGTGAACACCTGCTTTAATATGGTCGCCGAAGGCCAGTACTATCGAAAAGCGCTGGCGCACGGTTTGCCCGGACAGTTTGCCGAATCGCTGGATCGTATTAATCAAGCTATCAAAGCAATGGAGGACAACGTCCAATTCATCAGCAAGAATGAATTGTCTTCGCGTATCCACAGTATGAACGCCTCCAAACTGCTTACCAGTCTCAAGCTCAGCCAGCAGGACTTGGTCGGGATGAGCGGCGAAATGGATCAGGTGGAAACGATTGCTATTGCAAACCGCGAAGCCGCTTCCCAGAGTTTGTCCGTGGTCGACAGTATCAGCAGCGCTCTCAATAACATGAATACCCAAGTCATCCAGTTGGCGCATTCGGCCAACACATTGGGGGACGAGAGTGGTGCAATTGAATCGACGGTAAAAATTATCGCCGATATCGCGGATCAGACCAATTTGTTGGCGCTGAATGCGGCTATTGAAGCGGCCCGTGCCGGCGAGCAGGGGCGGGGGTTTGCCGTGGTGGCGGACGAGGTCAGAAAGCTGGCTGAACGAACAAAAGTCGCGACGGTTGAAATCAATTCCATCGTTGAAAGCTTCAGGGCCCATGTGGAGAAGATCGAGATCGAAACCCGCTCGGCGAGCGAAGTGACCGCCACGGTGCATGAGCAGATGAGTGCTTTTCAGGGGCACTTCTCGGAATTTTCCCGGGCGGCTGAAAATACAATCAGCCGCGTATCAAAGACCAAAGATTGGTCGTTCGGCTCTTTGGTTAAGATGGATCACATCATCTACATGCAAAATGCCTATCGTGCTGTGGAGCTGTGCAAAATGCCGGATTGCGAAGAAGGCCGGGCAGTCAAAACAGATCACAAGACTTGCCGGCTGGGTAAGTGGTATCTGGATGCAGGCAAAGCCGCGTTCGGTAAAACAGCCGCCTATGCCAAATTGGATGCGCCCCACTCTGTGGTGCATGCCAGTGTGCACCGTGCTTTAGCGCTGGCACAACAGGATTGGATCGGCGATGAAAGCGTACGCGACAGTCTGGTGCAGCAGTTGGAGACAGCCGAAAATGCCAGCTCTCAGGTTATTCAATTGGTGAGCGAGATGGTGCAAGAAAAGCACGAATAATTTTCCGGGTTAGACGGATAGCAGTCCTTCGCGAATCGCGTAGCGTGTCAGTTCGGCGGTCGAGTTGATGTCGAGCTTGTGCTTGATATTGCGGCGGTGCGATTTGACCGTTGCGGTTGAAATGCCGAGTTTCGCTGCTATTTCGGTTGACTGCATTCCTCGCGCGAGCAGGCGCAACACCTCCCGCTCCCGTCCACCGAGTACCGAAATCGGCGGATGCGCTCCGGAAGAGATATTGCGGTCTACGGCGGCCAGCGTGACTTCGGGCGAAAGAAATAAATGCCCCGCGATGACGGCATGTATTGCGCTAATCAGCTCATCTGTTCCGGCCGATTTGACGACGTAGGCTCTGGCACCCGCTTTCATCATTTCGTTGACGAACATGCGGTCGGCATAGCCGGAAAGCGCCACGATGCGTAATGCGGGATGTTTTTCCATGACACGGCGGGCTACCTCAACACCGCTCATGTCGGGTAAGGCAATATCCAGCACCAATACATCGGGGCGGCTGTTGTCGGCTGCACGGATGGTTTCCTCTCCGTTTCCGGCTTCGGCCACAATTTCGATACCTGTCTCCGCACTTAGCGATGCTTTAATGGCTTCGCGGAACATGCGGTGGTCATCGGCAAGCATGAGACGAATTTTCATGGTGTAACCCTTTTCAGGAGTGCTTCGTTAGAAGCACCGGAATCCTGAGTTCGGCGCGGATGCCGCCCTCTTTTTTGGAAATTATATTGGTTGTACCGCCCAGAAAGAGCAGCCGCTCGCGAATAGCCGACAAGCCGAAGCCCTGATTGCGCGTGAAGACGGAATCAATACTTCTGATGCCGACACCGTTATCTTCCACGGATAGCAGCAGAAATGGAGCATTAAATTTTAATTCGATATTTGCGGCATCCGCTTCGGCGTGCTTTGCCACGTTGATTAATAACTCTCTGGCCGCACGGAACAGAATGGTCGCTTCCACTTCGCTCAACTGTACCGGAATATCTTCAATGCGGGTATGAACAACAAGCCCGTAATTGCGTTCCATTTCATCGCATAGCCAGTTTAGCGCGGGGCCCAGTCCCAGATCGCGCAGAATCGGCGGGCTCAGTTGCGAGGTCAGCGAACGCACAATACGGCTGGAGTCCGTGATCAGGGCGAGCAGGTCTTCAAGTTGTGGCGGCAGATCGGGGGGGGACGACTTGATCAAACTGTCGAGTTTGATTCTTGCAACATGGAGAATTTGTCCCAGATCATCATGCAGGTCGTGCGCGATAGCGCGGCGTTCATTTTCTTCTGCGAGTGTGGCCTGCACCGCCAGCTTGCGCAGTTGCTCGGTTCTTTCCACCACCCGCATTTCCAGTTTTTCGCGCGCTTCAATCAGCGCAGCCACGGCTTGTTTGCGTTCGGTGATATCGCTGCCCACCGACTGAATTTCAAGCAGCCTGCCGTCCGGGCTGAAAATTCCGCGGTTGATAAATTGCATCCAGAGTATTTTTCCGTTGTTTGAAAATACCCGGTTTTCAATGATTACCACGGGATGATCCGCAGTCAGCATTTCCAGTTCATGGGCGATCCGCTCCGCATCTTCGGGGTGCACCAGGGGTTGCCATTTGCTGCCGATGATTTCGTCACTTTTTTTTCCGAACAGGCGGCAATAGCTTCCGTTGGCAAAGGTCAGCGTACCGTCCGCATTGGAGCGCGAAATAACTTCGGTTTGGTCTTCCACCACGGAGCGGTAACGCTCTTCGCTCACGCGCAGGGCGGCTTCAAACTCTTTGGCGGGCGAAACGTCCGACACCAGCGCATAAAAACCGCACACCTTGCCGTCGGCAAAATCGGGAATGTATTGGGCGATGGAATGGCGGACAGAGCTGCCGTCTGGAGCGGGAATAGCACGCTCAAAAGTTTGTGGTATCCCGCTAAGCACTTTTTCAACATAGGGTAAATTCAGCCGGTAACGCTCTTCCCCGATAACCTCGCGGAGGTGCTTTCCTTTTACTTTTCCAGGCTCAAGTCCGAACCATTCAATATAGGCTTTGTTGGCAAAGCCGTTAATCAGGTTGCTATCCCAATAGCCGATCATGGCAGGAACGGCATCCAGAATGGTGCGCATTCTGAGAGCCCGTTGAATTGCGCTCCCCTGTTCCAGCTGCAAGCGCGAGGTCGTGATTTTTTCCTGAGTCAGAAGCGCTTCCAGGCGCGCAACTTCACCGCGAAGTTCGGCGTTACTTTTTTCAAATTCGCGTGCGCGTTTTTCAAAATCTGAATGTGCTGGTGTGGTCGTCATTTTAAATAATCGCAAGATTGCTGCGACGTGATCCCGATTGGCCGACAGTTGAATTAACTCGGTTCGATGTGTACTGCTTCCATCGCAATTACGCAACCCCGTTTTGAAACAAGACAGGCAGATGTTGTTTACTCGGATAAATTTTGTCGGAGAGATTATTTGAGATCAGTCTCCCTTGTATCCGGCAGAAACCCAACGCTGACTGCCGCCGCGCCGTTGAGTACGCCGGGTTCCGCGATGCGGGTTTGCGAGTACGGCGTGCGCAGGGTGACGGGGTAGTTGATCGCTTCGTCGCTCCATCCCATCCACAAATATTCCGGCAGGTAGCGCACGAAGCGGTAGTTTTCGCTGGGGTCGAGTTTTTGGTTGAGTTCGTCGGTGCTTTCTTCGTAGCCCTCTTGGGTGATGGCCAATCCTTTTAAGATGCTGGCGCCGATGATGCCGAGCCCGCCCAGCATGATATCTCCCGAATTACCTTTCGCGCCGGCATACAGAACAGCCGCGCCCAGCACCGTGCCGCCGATGCCGACACCTAAACCAAGGGCGCTGGCGGCGGTGATTTTGGCGGTGGCGACCGCGCTGCTGAGCGCGGCATTCCCGCCGTAGGCAGAATCGAGTATCAGTTCGTGCAACTCGCTTTCGCGCGCCACATGGCGCGCGTACCAGTTGCTCGCGTCGGGGGAGAGGCGGGTTGGAATCAGGCGACCATTGCGGTCGGTTGCGGTGAGCGCGCTTTTTTGCCCGCGTAGTTTGAAGCTGACTTTGCGCTCTGAGCGCAGCGGGTTGAGGGTGAGTTCGGGCGACCAGATCGGCGCGGGGCCGGGGCCGCCGAGCACGACGAACAGGTGCGCGGGCGGTTGTTCGCGGTTGGCCAGTTCTTTCGCCCACGCCAGCTTGTTGTCCAGCATCCATGCCGCGCGCAGATCGACTTGCGCTTCATCCCATGCGCCACACATCGTCCACAGGCTCGCCAGAAACAGCCGCATGGTTGGATCGTCGAAATGCCCTACCGGGCTCCACGGCAGCGTTAGCAGGCTGCCCGCGATGCGCGCTTCGACACAGGCGCTTTCGTATTGCCCCTTGAGCGAATAGCCCCAGCTCAACAGCATGTGCAGCCAGATCACTTCGTGTTCGGAGGCGTAGTAGTCTTCCGGTGTTTGCAGGTAGAAGAAAGTTTTGGCTTCGCGCGAGACGTGGTAACGCACGCGGTCTTGTAGAACTTTCGCCTGCTGTTGCAGCGGCTTGATGGCGGCCTTGCCTTGAATCAGATTCAGATACGCGCTTTCCATCGCGTTGATGAAGGTGCCGCGCTCGTCGCGCTGCGGCAGGTCGATCAGCGCTTCGTTCGCATCGCCCCGGATAAAGCTCGCCTGGCTGCGGGCGTAGTCGTGTTTGGTGAGCAGGGTGGTCTGGCTGCAACCTGTGCCCAGCAACGGTAATGTTAAAGCCAGCAGGATGGAAGTCAGGCGCATGGGCAACGGTTGGTAAGTAGAGGGACGGAAGGCTTTTACGCGATAGCTTCCGCCGCCGTCAAGATGCGCTGCATCAGGCGCGCCAACTGAGATTCCATTACAATTCGCCCATGTCAGAATTTTACGCACTCGTCCCCGCCGCCGGTTCCGGTTCCCGTATGGGCAGCGAGCTACCCAAGCAGTATCTAGACCTCGCCGGACACCCGATGATTTACCACGCACTCACTACGTTGTGCGCCTGTCCGCACATCGGCACGGTGTTCGTGGTGTTGGCTCCCGACGACGAACATTTCAAGCGCTACGACTGGTCGCACTGCGCGGGCAAGCTGGAGCCGCTGTATTGCGGCGGGGCGACGCGCGCCGAGAGTGTGGCGAACGGGCTGCTGGCTTCTGAGTTGGAGCTGGACGACTGGGTGCTGGTGCACGATGCGGCACGTCCTTGCCTGACGCAGGCACATCTGGATAAATTGATCGCCGAGCTGCGCGACGATGCGGTGGGCGGGATTCTCGCCGTGCCGGTAGCGGATACGCTGAAACGCGCCGACGCGCAGCAGCGCATTGCCTGCACCGAGAGCCGCGAAAAACTATGGCAGGCGCAAACGCCGCAAATGTTCCGCACCGGATTGTTGGCGCAGGCGTTGAATCAGTGCAAGAGCGTGACCGACGAGGCTTCTGCCATCGAGGCTTTGGGCTTGTCGCCCAAACTGGTGGCGGGCGATTCGACCAATTTCAAAGTAACTTATCCGCAGGACATCAGGCTAGCGGAGTTGCTGCTTCAACAAGGAAAATAATCATGCGTATCGGACAAGGTTTCGACGTTCATCAATTGGTGACAGGGCGCAAGCTCATTATCGGCGGGGTGGATATTCCCTATGCGAAAGGGCTGCTCGGGCATTCCGATGCAGACGTGCTGCTGCATGCAATTTGCGACGCGCTGCTGGGCGCGGCGGCGCTGGGCGACATCGGCAAACACTTTGCCGACACCGATGCAAAATTCAAAGATATCGACAGCCGCATTTTGCTGCGCGATGTGATGGCTAAGATTGCGGCGGCGGGTTACCGCGTCGGCAATGTGGATGCCACCATCATTGCGCAAGCACCCAAGATGGCACCGCATGTCCCGCAAATGGCCGCCAACATCGCTGCCGATCTCGGCATCGCGCTTAACGCGGTCAACGTGAAAGCAACCACTACCGAGAAGCTGGGTTATGCCGGTCGTGGCGAAGGCATCGGGGCACAGGCTGTGGCGTTGCTGTTGTCCCGATGAAAATACTCGGCATCGAAACCTCCACCGAATATTGTTCGGTCGCACTGTGGCAAGACGGTGCGGTAAGCGAACGTTGCGAGCTGGTCGGGCAGAAGCATTCCGAGTTGTTGCTGGGGATGCTGGATGGCTTGCTGCAGGAATTAGGCTTGAGGATTCAGGATTTGGATGGCATCGGCTTCGGTAAGGGGCCGGGATCGTTTACCGGCGTGCGCATTGCCTGCGGATCGGCGCAGGGGCTGGCGTTCGGCGCGGGCCTGAATGTGGTCGGGGTTTGTACGCTGCAAGCCTTGGCGCAAGCGTCAGGCCATAACAAAGTGATTGCGGCGCTGGATGCGCGCATGGGCGAAATTTACCTCGCGGTTTACGAGAAATTTGACGGAGCTTGGGCGACAATTGTCGAGCCGTGCTTGTGCAAAGCGGAAGATGCGCCGCAGGTGACGGGCGCAGGTTGGTTGGGTGCGGGCAGCGGGTTCGCGGTGAGCGAGGCTGCATTGGCGACACGTTATGCGGGACAATTGAGCGGAATGGATGCTCTGGCGGTGCCGCAGGCGAGCGCGGTGGCGCAAATCGCGGCGGACGAGTTTGCTAGGGGTAATGCAGTAGATGCGGCGCTGGCCTTGCCGCTGTACCTGCGCGACAAGGTGGCGTTGAAGACGAGCGAGAGATAAATGCCGGGCTGTGGAGAAATTGTAGGAGCTAGCTCCTACGAAAGGCAGTTTGGCGTGAGCGATATGATCCTGCGCGACATGACCGCCAGCGACCTCGACACCGTGCTGCGCATCGAGCAGCAAGTCCACGCACATCCGTGGACGCGCGGGAATTTCGACGATGCGCTGGCGAGCGGTTATTTGTGCAAGGTGGCGGAACAGGACGGTGAGGCCATCGGTTATGCCGTGCTGATGCAGGGCGTGGACGATGCCGAGTTGCTCGATATTGGCATTGCCGCAGAGCAGCAACGGCGTGGTTTCGGGCGGGCGGTGCTGGTGGCGGTTCTGACGCTGGCGCGTGAGCTGGGACGGGAGCGGGTGGTGCTGGAGGTGCGCGCTTCCAATGCGGCGGCAATCGGGCTTTACCGGGCGATGGGATTTTCTGAAATCGGTTTGCGTCGCAATTATTATGCGGCGAGCAACGGACGCGAAGACGCGATCCTGATGGAGCGGAAGCTGTGAATATTCGAGACGAAGCGGTGCTGCGCGAATTAAATCTTTATCCGCTGTGGGTGCGGCGGGAGATGCCTGCGCCGGAAGTTGAAGCGGAGGAGGTAGGCGTGGCTTTAGCCGCGAATCGCGAAGAGGCGAGCGGCATGGTGAGTAATGTTCGGGCGGCATTCGCGGCTGAAGCCGCTCCTACGGTAGAGGTGGGAGATGCACGGGCTGAGGCTGAGATGCTTCAGATTTCTACCTCCTCCCCAACCATCCCCATGCAAGGGGGCGGGGGTGTTCCTGCGGCAGAGGTGAGTTGGCCTGAACTCAAGCTGCAAGTACACGATTGTACCGCTTGCAAGTTGCGCGCCGGATGCACGCAGACGGTATTCGGCGTGGGCGATGAACAAGCCGAATGGTTGTTCGTCGGCGAAGGCCCCGGTGCGGACGAGGATGCGCGCGGCGAGCCGTTTGTGGGGCAGGCGGGCAAGTTGCTGGACAGTATGCTGGCCGCTATTAAATTGAAGCGCGGTAACAATGTGTATATCGCCAACATCGTCAAATGTCGTCCGCCCAATAACCGCACCCCGGAAGCCGACGAGGTCGCTACCTGCCTGCCTTATCTGCAACAGCAAATCGCACTGATTAAACCCAAGCTGATCGTCGCACTGGGCAAAACGGCGGCCACCTCTTTGCTCGGGCGTGACGCGACGCTGGGTTCGCTGCGCGGCACGCTGCACGACTATCACGGCATCCCGCTGATCGTGACTTTCCATCCCGCATATTTGCTGCGCAGCCCCGCCGAGAAGGCTAAGGCCTGGCAGGATTTGTGTTTCGCGGTGCAGAGGATGACTGAGTGAGACTCCGCGACATCAGCCTGGCCACACGCATCACCTTCGGGGCGCTGCTGCTGGTGGTGGCTGGTGGCATGCTGTGGATCGCCGACCAGAATCAGCGTTTGCATCGCGCCTATCTGAAGGAGCGCACGGCCGATCTGGAAACAGCGCTCGATGTCGAGAAGGTGCGGCTGGAAAAAACCATTTCTTCGTTGCGTCAGGACTCGGTGTTTCTCGCCAATACCTCGCCTATCTCCGGTATCGCGCGCGCCACGGCCAATCATGGATTCGACCCGCGCGACAAAAATTCCTATGCGACTTGGGAAGCGCGTCTGCAGGATATATTCGCCGCCTTTTTGCGCGCTCATCCAGACTACTCGCAAGCCCGCTATATCGGCGTGGCGGATAGCGGGCGCGAGCTGATCCGTGTGGAAAGAAAAGGCGGGGATGTGGTAGTGGCATCGCATCAGGCTTTGCAGGCCAAAGGTGAACGCGATTATTTCAAGGCCGGTTTGGCTTTGGGGGCGGGGCGCGTTTATCTGTCCGAGTTTTCACTTAACCAGGAGGCAGGCAAGATCGAGGAACCGCATCGTCCCATGTTGCGCGCGGTCACACCGGTGTTTGATGCGGGCGGGCGCGTATTTGGCATGGTGGTGCTCAATCTGGATGCGCGCGCTTTGCTGGCTTCCGCTTCGGACGGCCTTCCCCCGGGGGTGCAGGGTTATGTTGCCGATCAACACGGGCGTTATCTCTATCATCCCGATATCCAGCGGACCTTCACATTTGAACTGGGTGATCAAGAAAATATCAGCACTGATTTTCCGATCCTCGGGGCGCTCGTCGATGCGGGCGGCGTCAATAATTTAAAGCTGCACGAAGTGTCGGGGGCGCAGAGCGGTTATCTGACGGCGGAACGACTATTTTTCGATGCCAACGATTCATCCCGATTTTTGCTGCTGGCTTATTTTATCCCCGTACAGGTGGCGGCCTCGCAGGCGGCCAGTATCTCGTTGCCGAGCCTTGGTTATGCGCTGCTGGTGATGGGACTACTCAGTGCGATGTTCATGCTGGTTTTGCGCCGCACTTTTGCGCCGCTCCGCCAGATTGCTGTCGCCGCTAGGGAGATTGCCGCGGGCAACCGCCAGTTGCGTCTGAAGAAAAGAGGCAATGACGAGATCGGCGAATTGTGCGATGCGATGAATACCATGCTGGATAGTCTGGCCGAGCGCGATGAGCTTAAACGGGAAAGGGATTACCGCAAACGCATCATCGAGACAACGCATGACGGTTACTGGCTGACTGATGCAGAGGGTTTTTTGCTGGAGGTCAATCAGGGCTATGCCAATATTTCCGGCTATACCGTGGATGAGCTGGTGGGGATGCACGTCAGCCAACTGGATGCTAAGGAAAAATCGGAGGAGGAAGTACGGGCACATATCGCCAGGATTATCTGGCAGGGCTATGACGTATTCGAGACGCGCCACCGCCACAAGAACGGGCTTGAGATCGACATTGAAATTTCCACCACTTACATGAGTGAAGCACAGCAGTTAGTGGTTTTCTGTCGCGATATTTCCGAGCGTAAGCGAGCCGAAGAAGTGATGCTTGTTGCCGCTGCCGCTTTTGAAACTCACGATGCCATCGTGATTACCGATGCGCAATCCAACATTATCCGGGTTAACCGCGCATTTACCGAGATCACCGGCTATAGTCCGGAAGATGTGCTCGGGAAAAATCCGCGCATCATGAGTTCCGGGCGGCAGGATCGGACATTTTATGCCGATATGTGGCAGCACCTGCTGGAGCAGGGGAGCTGGGCGGGCGAAATTTGGGACCGGCGCAAGAGCGGCGAGGTTTATCCGAAATGGATGACCATCAGCGCGGTGAAAAATACGCGCGGCGAGACCACCCAGTATGTGGCTATTTTTAGCGACATTAGCGCACGCAAACAGGCCGAGGAGGAGATTCGCAATCTGGCGTTTTATGACGCGCTGACCAAACTCCCTAACCGCCGTTTGCTGATAGATCGTTTCCGCCTTGCGCTGTCGGTGTCGGCGCGCAGCCAGCATTTCGGTGCGGTGCTGTTCCTTGATATGGACCGGTTCAAAGTGTTGAACGACACGCTGGGACACAACTACGGCGACATGATGCTGGTCGAGGTGGCGAATCGCATCCAGTCTTGCGTGCGCGAGATGGATACCGTGGCGCGGTTGGGGGGCGACGAGTTTGTTGTGCTGCTGGAAGAGTTGGATGAGCAGGCCGAGCTTGCCTCGCAAAAAGTGGCGTTGGTTGCCGAGAAAATCCGCGCGGTGCTGCATGCGCCTTATTGTCTTAACGATAACCAGCATCACAGCTCGCCGAGTATCGGGGTGTGTTTGTACCGGGGTACCGACGAGTCGGTGGATGATTTGCTCAAGTATGCCGATATGGCGATGTATCAGGCAAAAGACTCCGGTCGTAATGCGGTGCGCTTTTTCGATCCGGTGATGCAGCAGTCGGTCGAGACGCGCGCCGCATTGGAAGCGGATTTGCGCCGCGCGGTGTCCGAGCATCAGTTGGAATTGTATTACCAGATCCAGATGGATAACGAGCATCGTCCGCTCGGTGCGGAAGCGCTGGTGCGCTGGATGCATCCCAAACGCGGCATGGTTTCCCCCGCGCAATTTATCCCGATTGCCGAGGAGAGTTCATTGATACTGGAACTGGGCGGCTGGGTGATGGGTACGGCGTGCCGCCAGTTGGCCGAGTGGGCAAAGGACGAGAAGACGCGCGATTTGATACTGGCCGTCAATGTGAGCTCGCAACAATTCAGGCAGCCTGATTTTGTGGGGATCGTTGCCTCCATGCTGCGAACGCATGCGGTGAATGCCTCCCGCTTGAAACTGGAGCTGACCGAGAGCGTGGTGCTGGAGGATGTGACCGATGTGGTGACCAAAATGCACGGGCTGAAAGCGCTCGGGGTCAGACTATCGCTGGATGACTTCGGTACCGGTTATTCCTCGTTGTCCTACCTGAAAAATCTGCCGCTCGACCAGATCAAGATAGACCAGAGCTTTGTACATGACATTACCTTGGATCAGAATGATGCGATGCTGGTCATTACCATTATCGATATGGCTCAAAATTTCCGTTTGAATGTGATCGCCGAAGGCGTGGAAACGGAAGCGCAGTTGTCGTTCTTGAAGCAGCATAATTGCATGGCCTATCAGGGATACTATTTCAGCAGGCCGGTGCCGATCGGGGAGTTTAACAAGCTGCTCGGCATGAGTTGATTTATACCGACCTGTATAGAAGTACCCGTTATTCATTTATCATCAGCAAAAGATAGCAGTCGGAACAGGATATATGGCCAAGAAGAAAGCGGAAGACAAATTAAAAGTGCTGGTCGTGGAAGACAGCAAAGTCACCATGAAGGTGCTGTGCAATTATCTGGGACGCATGGATATCGTACCGTTGACGGCGGAGACGGGGGCCGAGGCGATCGACATCTATCAGCGCGAACAACCGGACATTATTTTGCTGGATGCGCAGCTCCCCGATATTGACGGATTCGACGTGGCACTCAAGGTGCGCTCGCTGGAAAGAGAGGACGACTGGACCGCGATTATTTTCCTGACCAGCATGACCAAAGACGAAGACCTTGCCCGCGGTATCGAGGTGGGCGGCGACGACTATCTGATGAAGCCGGTCAGCGAAGTCGTGCTGAAATCCAAGGTGCTTGCCATGCACAGACTGGTGGGCATGCAGCGCGCGTTGGTCAGTGTGACGGAGCAATTAAACGATGCGAATGCCGAACTGAAGCGCCTTTCCGCTACCGACGGATTGACCGGCATCGCCAACCGCCGCATGTACGACGAGCTCGCCATCCGCGAATGGCGCCGCTGCGAGCGCAAGAACAAACCGCTGGCACTGGTGATGATAGACGTGGACCACTTCAAACTTTTCAACGACAAGTATGGCCATCAGGCCGGGGATGAATGCCTTAGAAAAGTGGCCGGGCAAGTGGCCAAAGTCGCGCCGCGCGCCACTGACTTGGCGGCGCGTTACGGCGGCGAGGAATTTGTGCTGGTGCTGGGCGAGACCGATACCGACGGCGCAAAGTGGATCGCCAACCGCCTGCGCCAGCAGGTGTCCGAATTAAACATCCCGCATTACGCCACCGACTCGCGCCATGTCACCATCAGTTGCGGTGTGGCTTCAATCGTGCCGGACGGGAAAAGCTCTCTGGATGTGCTGTTGAAATCCGCCGACTACGCGCTGTATCAGGCGAAACATGCGGGGCGGGATCAGGTGGGGGCGGGGGTGTACGGGAAGATCGAGTAAAGCTGCCGTTCACCCTGAGCTTTTCGAAGGGCTTGAGCATGTAAGGTGGGCACGAAAAACGTGCCCACCTTACATTTAAACTCGTGAATGATCTGCCCAGTTATTCGGCGTTTCAAACAATCTGACTCTTTCTAGTTGCAGATCATTACCGAACGTATCGCGATAAGCGCTATCCAGCAGATCAAAAGCAACCTTCGCCAGATTCTCTGCCGTCGGAATTACATCCAGCACAACAGTTTTGTGCTCCGGCAGGGTGCGCAGAAAATCCAGTACCACCTGATCGCCGCGATACACCAGAAACGCGTGATCCCAAGCGTCCACCACGCGCGCCTTGGCGATGTGCTTCACATCCGAAAAATCCATCACCATCCCCTGATCGGATGCCCCCTCGGTGGTAATGACCTTGCCCGACAAAGTAATCTCGATGGCATAACGGTGCCCGTGCAAATGCTTGCATTGACTATTGTGGTTGGGGATGCGGTGTCCGGCATCGAATTCTAGGCGGCGGGTGATTTGCATGATGATGTGATTGTTTAACGATTGGCGCGGATTATCTCATGAGGGAGCGTATGGCAATACGCAACCGTTGCTCAGACGTGTTTGGCCAAGCTCATACGCTGATGCAAGATGCGAATAATGCCGATGGTATCTGCATTGATGCGGTAAATGATGATGTGGGAGCCGACCAGGTAAGCTAAATGAGTCGAAGGCAAGTCGTCGCGAGCATGCCCAAGTTCGGCGTTGCGGCTGATTGCCTTGAGTGCGTCATCGATTTTATCGCGGTAAACCAGTAGCTGGCTTTGCCCCCATGTCTCGCCCGTATAGCGCAATATATCGACAAAGTCTTGCCGCGCTTTCGGAGAGAGTTGTAGCGATTTAGGGGAGGACATCAGGATTAATAGGCTGGTCGCTATTTATGGCGCTAATAGCTCTTTGAGTGATGTCGTTCAGAGCATCTGCCGTGTAATCCACTCCTTCGCCGCGGGCGAGTTGGGCATCGCCCTGCTCGATTGCGGTACGCCATGCCGAAATGCGAATTTCCTCGGCTTGCATACGCCGGATAGCATCACGTATCACTTCAGTTGCGTTGCCATAGAAGCCGCTGGAAACTTTATCTTTGATGAAGCCTTCCATCTCCGGCGAGAAATTGACGTGCATGGTCATGATTAAATCCCCAAGTAAAACAGATGCGGAAAGTATCCATGCTATGGATGGGTGTCAAGCTAAAGCTGAGCATGACAGGGAAATTTTTTTTGTGGTTTTTTTCACTCTCCCTTAATGCGTCATTGTGCGCAAAGCTTCCGCCAGCGTGGTTGCCTGTGGAGCCAAGTGTTGCAGCCACGCAGCCAATGCAAGCAAAACCATCATGCCGAATAGCGCCTGCTTCCAAGTGTTGGCAAGCAGGCGCATTTTCCAGCCGCCTAAAACAAAGTCGCCCGAAAGCGGTCGTCTTACCACGACCCCGGCGAAAGCCGCTTCAAATGCAGCCTCCAGCAGCATAGGCGCGCCGCCGATGGCCAGAAATATGCCGCTCACCGCAAAGCCGATCAGCAGCAATGCGATCACGATAAAACATCCTTCCGGGTTCCCGCCCATCGTGCCGGTGGTGTGCATTTCAACTGGTTCAATTTGATGCTCCGGTTCGCGCTTGGCAATTTCTATCCAAGCCCTGACGGCGAGGAAAAAGAAGGCATAGGCAAATAGAAAGGCGACGGCATAGCGTGCGGGTAAATTTTTCGCCCACGCATGAGTATCCGCAACATGGCGCAACAGATACCAGCTACAGAACCATGCCGCCCCCCACGACATGCCGAACACCAGCGTGAATTGCCCCCAGATCGGCGCATGATGAAGACGCTGCTGAATGAATGTGCGCTTCTCTTCCTCGTAGCGCTTGCGGTTCCAGATATTCATCGGCTAATGCGGGCTCCGGTCAGGTGCCGCCCTTTCTTGGTTGATAGCAAGCCGAACATGCGTTATTTCCTCGCAAGCACGTAAACAGATAAACAACGCCCCACAGTAAAACGTAGCGCGAGCGTAACAAGGATGATGGGCAGAATAATTTTCCCGGCACCCCAGATCGACATTGCGCCGCCGCAAGAATAAATTGAAGCCATTCCCAAGTCGAAATCCCAAAAACGTTTTTCGAGTTTGGCCTGACAGCAAGGGCAGGTCAGCGTTTGGCGGGAGACGAGTTTGTACCAAGCCAACTTGGTTGGCTGCGGCGGGGTAGCCTTTAGATCGGCTTTGCAGCCGGGGCATTTATGGCGTGACCAGAAGGAAAGTTTCATTGGTAAATTACCCGGCGGTAGTTGGATAGCTCATGGGTAGAAGTAGTAAAAGTAAACGATGATGCTACCCAGCCACCCCAGAAAAAGTAATAGCTGCAATAGGCGCTCGAAGGCGTGCGTGCTGAATAGCAAGCTCACCGCTGCCAGTGCGACTGCCAGACATACAAATCCGGTAATGACTGCGCCGAGTCCTTCGGTATGATGGATGCCGCTTTTTCCTCCAAGCGTAATGTCGTGCTTCCCACTGCGGAAGTATCGGCTCTACAGTTAATAGATCGGGTGCCCAAACAATATCGGTTTCTGGAATGCCGGATTCGCGGAGCATGCCGCAATGCAACATGTCTGAAGAAAGGTGAATGCGAACAGGATTTGTCATTGCGGTATCCAATACAAAAGAGGGCGGCGGTTCAAAGGAATGTCACGTCAGTAGAAATTGCAGCGCCCAGTTTGCAAACTGCATCAATTAATTCTTTGCCAAAAAATACCCCTCCCGGCTTTTTATCCTGCGTCGCACCATAGATCAGATTCAGCCAAGTTTCAGTGGTGTCTGTTCGATAGGCAGGAAGGTGGGCGGTTATGTATTGCATTTGATTGACAAAGGAGATGATCGCTTTTTCTTCGTAGAGGTAATCTGTAAATGGAGGGATGTCCGCGTCTTTAAGCTGGTAGTAATGTTTGGGCGTTTGCCATTCATGAACATTGCCTTTCGCGATTGCTCGTATCGGGGAGCGAGGCCGACTTTTCTCCCTCTGGCGTATTTCTGCTCCCGGTAAGTTGACTGCTCTGCCAAATCCATCCGCATCGAAGCCGCTGCCAAAGACGCTTACATAACAATATATCAGTGCCATCAGAGATACCCTCCTTTTGCGCTAGTATTTTCTAGCGTTTCGTTTTTTATGAATTGCTGCCCAATGAACCAAGTGAACTTGACTTATTATTTCCAGAAAAACAGTTTTACCAGCCAGTGATACTTCATAGGAACCCAATCGCCGTATCCGAATAACAGTAGCAGCATCAATATCAGGTGGCCGACGATACCCATTGCAAGCAAGCCAAGTGCGTATCCAGAGTGATTCCAATTGCTTACGAGCAATCGCAATAAGTAGTTTTTCCAAGATTCATTTTCGTTGCTCTTCATGAGTGCCTCTTCACATGACTTGCAGGAATTTAGGTTTTATTGATGTTCCCGCATCCGCCAAGTATCCAGTGCTGCCAGCCCGCACAGGCTGAAGTAATAAACGGCGAGGGTGAAGATTGAGCGTCCGGATACTGTCGACAGGGCTTTCCATAAAGTCCAGCCCATGAAGAGTGCGAGTGTTATTAAGACCAACCAGACAACGAAGTACATCAGCGCTGTACCGCTGCGGCCTTGCATCCATTGTCCCAGCCCCGGAATCAGGAAGGATGCGATTGTTTGGCGAGTGGCTTGCTTGTTTTGTTCTGCATTGGCGCGAGGTTCGGGCTGGGCTGGTTGTGGTTGAGTTGTTGGAGTGACCGAAGGCATTTCATCTGATGATTGCAGTACGGCAGACATGCGTTGGGCGGTCAGAATTGATGGAGCTCGGCCTGTCAGAGAACTTCCATCTTTGAAGTCAATGCGAATCGTTGCGCCGATATAGCTAAAAACTTGTTGCAACTTCTGCATCCAAGTCATTTCATTTCGTTCCAAAATTCGTAGGCCGATAATTTCGCTGCGCAGATATTCATGGGCGAGAGTGCGGTCTCGCAGATTTGCTACATATACGAATAATCGCTGGTTGCTCAACACCAGCCAATTTAGCCCCCGTCCTTGGTCGAGCAGCAACAGTGTTTCTTGCGGTAGCTCGTTGGGATGGAGCTGCCGCCAAAAACTGGCCTCTGTTTTTAGAAACTGAATAGCTCTCTGGTTATAAATAGCTTCTGCTATGGGTAGTTTTTGAGTCCGTCGAATGTTCCAGCGAACACCGAGAATGGCGAAAAGGAACATGGCGGGAAGTGAAATTAAAATGATTAATAGGGCTTGTGGCGACGCATGTATGAAGCCGGATGTGGTACGCAGGAGGCGCAGGGTCAATGCCAGAATGCCTATTGGCAATATCAATGGCCAAAAAATCATCAGGCTTGCCGTTATTCGGGCGGATGCTGGAAACACGGGTGTCTCCAATTGCGACATATCCACCTTCAAGTCCGCCAACGCTTCCGCCTTGCCTTTTGCTTGTGCGCGAAAGGCAAAAACAAAGCCGATGATGAAGAAAATTACTGCGCCAGCGAGATAGCCGTTGTATTGTTTTTGCAGGCTGTTGCGCTGCTCCTGCGAGGCGCTGAGTTCGGCTTGTACTGCGTCATCGCCAAAGTCTGCGAGTGGCGTGCGGTCATCCGCATAGCGTTTGATCGAGTAGTTATCTCCGTCCACCATGAGTAGTTCATTGGCGCGCCATTTGATGTCGCGCGGTTCGGTGGTGCTGGTGGCGGGGAAGTCCAATTGGCTGCCGTCGCTGAAAATGTCCGATGCGCGTCCCTTGGTCATGCCGTTGGCAAAGCGAATCAAGGTGATAAGCGGGGCGCTCTTGGTTTCTGCGGAGGGCTGGCCGTGCGAGGGCGCGGCAAAGCCTAGGTATTGGAAGCCGCCGCAGTTGCGGGAAAGCGGCACCCGCGATTTTTCGGCAAGCGTGTTGCCGTCCAGTTCGACCAGTTCCTGGCGGTTGGTATCGGTCGTCCATAAGGTATCTGCCACCCACCACAAGCCGTTGGCAAACTCATAGGTGCCGGGGTTGGTACGCGCCAGAAAATGCCCCTGTGCATCGAATAGCGCAACGGCATGGCCACCGCCCGTTGCGATGGCGACGCGCCCGTCATCGTGAAAAGCATAGTTGATCGCGTCGCTGCCGTGTCTTTCCAGATCGGCTTGCCATTGCGGAACCAGCCTCGATTTGATGAGCGCAGTTTCCGCATCCAAAAAATACAGCGTGGGATCGCTGCGCGTCTGCGCGACAAGTTGTCCATTGGGGTGAACCACGAGATTGCCGATCATCCCGCCCACGCCCAGTGCGGCGGCATCAACCACCTTTAGGCGCTTGCCGTTGGCATCCAGATGCCACATCGCATCCTCAACACTGATCCACACAGATTGGTCGGGCAGCACCGCCAATGCCGATGGGCCTTGAATGGCGGAGCGCTTGGTGGTCGCCGAGACCGCCCCGGCAACCCAGCCCATCGCAAGCAGCAACATTAATACGGCGATGGCGTTTAGTGTTTTGGTGGACATTTAGTTCTCCGTTTTTGGTTCGGGTGTTTGTGCGTTAAGGTACGGCGGATTTTTCAGTGCGGCTTCATAGTCTGATTTTTTGATGAACGGCCAGACACCGATATCGCCATGCGCGCAATAGCGCCGGACAAAGAAGCGTCGCGCAAAGCCGAGTGTAAGGAGGTTGGCCAGAAGCATTCCGGTGCTTTGCAATACGCTATTAACCGGCCACTCGTAAGGAAGCTCGGTCTTCAAAAATAATATCCATCTGGCGATTTCAGTTTTGGTGGTGTCATCGAGTTTGTTGCTATCCGAGAATCGGTATTCATGCAGGTCGGAATAAAGCATCCACGCGCCTTTTGAAAATACCTCGCGAATGGCCGTATCTTTTGTGCTGTAAGGCAATCTGGATTCTTCAAATTCCGAGTTAGTGATGAGTCCTGTCGCCAGTGCGCGCATCGCTTCGGCCAAATGATTTCTTGCGTTGCGGTCGATCAAGTCATGCTCCGGTTGGAAGAGGATTGCTGCGGATAAACCAATAGCTCAATAGCCATAGTGAAATGAGTGCCGCCCAGAGAGAAAGCATGAGCAGCGGCTTTCGGGTGTCTGCTGTACCCCAAAGCTGAGCCAGCATTTCAGTGGCGCGCTCTGTACCCATAATAAATCCTGCAACAAAGCCTATGCCTGAGACGGCACCAAGCCAGATAAGTGTTGCACTCCAGTTAAGGCTCATGCCGCCACGGTAGAAAGCTAGCAATAGCGCAGCCAGTCCACAGGTGACTGCGAGACAGAGCGAGGTGACCATCCCGGAAATAATTCGATTAGCCATTGATAGACTTAATGGCGTTGTTGCGACATTTCTCCCAGCGGGGAATGCGATTGTTACATGCAGGACATCTGAAAATAGGTTCCATTAGGTGCAGGTGATTTTCTCAAAAAACACTTTTGATTTTGCTTAAAAAAATGACCGTTATTGCGGGTGGCTACGTTATTGCAATCTGATGAGATTGACAACCTAGCAGAACTGCTAGGTTGTCGATGAGGTATGAAAAGCGTCAAAGCCCAAGGGGGGCTTGGGTGAGGCGTCTTGCTTGCGGTTGCGCTTGAAATGTTTTGACGGCAATGAGAAATCCGTGCAGTGCGTTTTCATCGTGCACATTGCCATAACGTAATGTCATGTACTGTGTGGCCAAATTGCGTATTGCATCTGACAGTTCTGGGCGCGCAACAGCGATCCGCTCCGCATAATCCTGCGCCCCCTCATGCGCCGCGCGCGGCAGTCCGGCCTTTTCCAGTTTGCGGCACAGCTTCAGCCATGCGGCTTGTACGGCATCGTTTTGCCGCACCGCCAGACGGCGCAGCATGAACAGGGTAAAAATGCCCACCAGTATCGACACGCCCGCCAGCATGTTCAGCGCCAGTTTTTGCCAAGTTATGTCTTCCATGCCGAGGCGGGTAAGGAAGGCGAACTGGCGTTCGGTATCGTAGCCCAGCACCCATTGGTTCCACTGGTTGGCGAGCGAGTCGAGGTTGAAGCGCAGTTTGTGCAACAGCGGCGATTGCGTGCGCATCAAAAACGGCAGCGCAGCGTTGTCGGGGAGCGATGCGCTGAGGCCGTTTTGGATACGTCCAGGGGCGATGGCGGCGGTGGGGTCGTAGCGTACCCAGCCTCGCTCCGCCAGCCACACTTCCGCCCAGGCGTGAGCATCGGATTGGCGCAGGATGTAGTAGCCGCCGAGGTCGTTGTATTCGCCTCCCTGATAGCCGGTGACTACCCGTGCCGGGATGCCTGCCGCGCGCATCAGAAAGACGAAGCTGGAGGCGTAGTACTCGCAGAAGCCTTGGCGCGATTCAAACAGGAAGTCGTCCACGCTGTTGCTGCCCAGCGGCGGCGGTTCGAGGGTGTAGGAAAAACCGTTGCGGTTGAAGTAGGTGAGGGCGGTTTGCACGATGGCGGCATCGTTGCTGTTTTGCGCGCGCCATTCCGCCGCCAGTTGTTTTGCGCGCGGGTTGAAGCCGCGCGGCAGGGCGAGCGCGCGGCGCAGTTGTTGCGGCGGTTCGTCGGGGTTGGCGCGGTAGTTCAGTTGCGAGGTGGCGGTGTAGCGCAGGCGCGAGGTCACGGGCGCTTGACTCAGCAATTGAAAATCCGGGGTGAGGATATGCGCGACAGAAATTTTGTCCGGCATGTCCAGCGCGAATAGCCAGGGCTTGTTGTGCGCTTCCAGCGTGACGGTGTAGTCCAGCGGTGTTCCCGCATCTTGCAATTGGGGCGGGCGCAGGTTGGTGGTGCGCCCACGCGTCCAGGTGCGTCCGTCGAAATCCCACAGCACCGGGCCGCGCCAATACATTTGTTCGCGCAGCGGGGCGGTGCCGTTGAAGGTGACGCGGAAGGCGACCGCATCGGAGAGCGTCAGTTTGCTCATGCTGCCGGGCGACATGGTGTCGGAGAGCCCGCTGCTGGCGTAGGCATCTTGCGGCAATCCCCACAGCGGCCCCTGCACGCGCGGGAACAGCACGAAGATCAGCAGCGACAGCGGAATGGCTTGCAGCAGGATAACGGCGGCGATGCGCAGGCGCGGCTTGAGCGCGAGCGAACCCGTTTGCAGATGCACCCAAGTGCTCATGATCGCCAGCAGGGTGAGCAGCATAAACAGCGCGGTGGGGATGCTTTGCGAGTAAAAGAAATTGGTGATGATGATGAAGCATGCTAGGTAGATCAGCACCGTGGCATCGCGCACCGCGCGCAATTCCAGTAGCTTGAGCGCGGCGAGCAGAACCACCAGCGTGACACCGACCTCGCGCCCGAACAGAGAATGAAAACTGATAACGATGCCCGCGATACAGGCGAGGGTGACGAGCAGCAACAGCCCGCGCGCGGGCAGTGCGTTGCCGCTATAGGCGAGGTAGGCGCGCCAGCCCAGCAGCATCAGGCTGACTGCGCTGACCCAGAGCGGCAGGTGGTCGGCATGCGGCGCGCTGACTAGCAGGATGCAGGCGATGAGGCCGTAGATGAGTGGGGCGGAGAGTTTCATGGCGATTGCTCCCGCCCAAACAACGCCAGCGCCCGCAGGCACTCCGCGCGATGTGTCGCCCCATGTCGCGGCGCGATGTCATGCCCCGCCAGACGCAAGCCGTAATGCAGCTCCTGCGCATCCGCATCCAGAACCCAGCGCGTCAGCAATTCCAGTTTGCGTTCGGTGGCGATGTTGGGCAGTTGCGCCCAATCTAATATCAACTCGTGCCCTTGCGGTGCCGAAAACTGTTTGACCTGCAAGCCTTGTTCGCGCGCCAGCGCTTTCCATGCGATACGCGGCAGCGGGTCGCCCGCCGCATAGTTGCGCAGGCCGGAAAAATCTTCGTCACCTGCGGCAAGTGCTTTGCCGTTGCCGTTATGGGACGACATCGCGGGCAGCGGTTGCGGTGCGGCAGGACGGGGGTAGACCAAGGCCCGCACGTCGAAGTGTATATAGGTCCACGCATGAAACAGTCCGAGCGGGAACTCGGTGTAAAGCGTCAGTCGTCCGCTATCCAGCCAGCCGCGTTGTGCGGCGGGCAGCAGAAGTTCGATGGCACTGGAGCGTTGCGCGGGGAGATCAAATACGGTGCGGTGCCCGGCATCGTCGTGCAGGTGGAACTGGTAGCGTTCCAGTCGGCCGGGATTGTTGAAGTGGAACACGAAGCGCGCCTGCTCTCCGGCGAACACCGGCGCGACTTGCCCCGCGTGTATTTCGAGCTGTGCCATGTTGCGGAAGGTGTGCAGCATGCTCATGCCGCCCGCCGTGGCGAGCAGAAAGGTGAGCACGTAACCTAAGCTCAGGTTGTAGTTGATGTCGCCCAGCAGCATCAGCAGCAACACCAGCGCGAAGCCTGCGCCCTGTCTGGACGGGATGATGTAGATGCGGCGCTGGTTGAGCACCACCGTGCCGGTCTCGACCGTGCGGCGGAATGCCCAGTTGCGGAATTTTTGCCGGAAGGAGTTAAACACGGGAAGTGGAGTTATCCATCGTAGACAATTTGGTCAGGCGGCGATGCCTGAAATTTGCATAGTTTCAGGCGTGCATTCTGGCATGAAAATGTGGCGGGAGGATGTAGCGGTGCAGGCGATTATTAATTTTTTCAGACCGAGTATTAATTTTTTTGAATCGGTGTTGCGCAAAAAAAATCCGGGTGTAAGATTCGGCATCACTTTGCGAGCCGGTCACAATGAACAAAAAACGCCCAAAGCATCTCGCGGTACACCTCATTAAACTCCCCTTACCCGGCATCGTCTCCATCCTGCATCGCGTCAGCGGCGCGGGATTGTTTCTGTCGCTGCCCTTGCTGCTGTGGGCGCTGCAAGCCAGCATGCGTTCAATCGAGACCTACACAGCCCTGATCGAAATTTTGCAGCATCCGCTGAGCAAGCTGGTGTGGCTGGGTTTGCTGTGGGCGTTCCTGCACCACTTCTGCGCGGGCATCCGCTATCTGGCCATCGACCTGCATCTGGCTTCCACGCTGGCGCGGGCGCGTTCCAGCAGCAAGTGGGTGATGGCGGTCAGCCTGTTGCTGACGATTCTGATCGGGGTGAAATTATGCTGAACCGTATAGTGACGGGCGCGCATTACGGTTTGCGCGACTGGCTGATCCAACGCGTCACCGCCGTGGTGATGGCGCTGTTTACTTTGTATGTGGCGGGCTGGTTGCTGTTGCAGCCGCGCGTGGATTACGACGTGTGGACGCGGCTGTTCTCCAACAACGTGATGCGTTCCTTCGCATTGCTGTTCCTGTTCAGTCTGTTCTATCACGCATGGATCGGCGTGCGCGACATCGTGATGGATTACGTCAAGCCCGCCAGTATCCGCTTGCTGATTCATGTGGTGGTCATCCTGGCTTTGTTGCTTTATGCGATCTGGTCGGTACAAATTCTGTGGGGTCTCTAATGTCAGTAACAAAGCGTACATTCGATGTGGTCGTGGTCGGTGCGGGCGGTGCGGGTATGCGCGCCGCATTGCAACTCTCCCAGGCGGGTTTGAAAGTGGCGGTGCTCTCCAAAGTGTTTCCGACGCGCTCGCACACTGTCGCCGCGCAGGGCGGTATCGCCGCTTCGCTGGGCAACGTCAAGGAAGACAACTGGCACTGGCACATGTACGACACCGTGAAAGGTTCGGACTATCTGGGCGACCAGGATGCCATCGAGTATATGTGCCGTGCCGCGCCCGAAGTGGTGTACGAGTTGGAACATTTCGGCATGCCGTTCGACCGCACGGAGAACGGCAAAATTTATCAGCGCCCGTTCGGCGGGCACATGCAGGACTATGGCAAAACGCCGGTGGACAGAGCCTGCGCTGCCGCCGACCGTACCGGCCATGCTTTGTTGCACACGCTGTACCAGCAGAACGTGCAGGCCAACACCAACTTCTTCGTGGAGTGGATGGCGCTGGATTTGATCCGCGATGAAGACGGCGATGTGCTGGGCGTGGTGGCGATGGAAATCGAAACTTCCCAAGTGATGATTCTGCATGCACGCGCCACCTTGTTTGCCACGGGCGGCGCGGGGCGCATTTTTGCGGCCAGCACCAATGCCTACATCAACACCGGCGACGGTTTGGGTATGGCGGCGCGCGCGGGCATCCCGCTCGAAGACATGGAATTTTTCCAGTTTCACCCGACCGGGGTGCATGGTGCGGGTGTGCTGATTACCGAAGGCGTGCGCGGCGAGGGCGGCTATCTGGTGAACAAGGATGGCGAACGCTTCATGCCGCGCTATGCCCCGAACGCCAAAGACTTGGCCAGCCGCGACGTGGTGGCGCGCGCGATGGCGACCGAGATCAAGGAGGGGCGCGGCTGCGGCCCCAAGGGCGACCACGTGTTGCTCAAGCTCGACCACTTGGGCGATGACGTGATCCGCCACCGCCTGCCTGGCATCCGCGACATCGCGCTCAAGTTCGCCCACGTCGATCCGTCCAAAGCGCCGATTCCCGTGGTGCCGACTGCGCACTACATGATGGGCGGCATCCCGACCAATTATCACGGGCAAGTGGTCGCCCCGCACCGCACCGCACCGGAAGACGTGGTGCAGGGCTTCTACGCGGTGGGCGAATGCGCCTGCGCTTCGGTGCACGGCGCCAACCGTCTCGGCTGTAACTCGCTGCTTGACCTGATCGTGTTCGGGCGCGCCGCCGGACGCCAGATTATCGAAGACCTGAAACTCAAACCGCACCACAAGCCCTTGCCCGCGGATGCGGCAGACCGCCCATTGGCGCGTCTGGCCCGTCTGGAAAACCAGAAGCACGGCGAGCGCGTGGCGGATGTCGGCGCGGAAATGCGCGAAGTGATGCAGGCGCACTGCGGTGTGTTCCGTTTCCCCGATTTGCTGGCAGAGGGCGTGGCAAAAATCCGCGAGGTCGCCGAGCGCGCGAAAAACACCGTCATCACCGACCAGAGCAAAGTGTTCAACACCGCGCGCGTCGAGGCGCTGGAGCTGGATAACCTGATCGAGGTTGCGCAAGCCACCATGATCGCCGCCGCCGCCCGCGAAGAAAGCCGCGGTGCCCACGCCCGCGACGACTTCCCCGAGCGCGACGACAAAAAATGGTTGAAGCATTCCCTGTTCTACAGCGAAGGCCAGCGTCTGGATTACAAACCCGTGCGGCTGAAACCGCTGACGGTGGAAACATTCCCGCTCAAAGCTCGCGTTTATTAGGAGCGAAAAGATGAAATTCAGAATTTACCGCTACAACCCCGACACCGATGTGTCGCCCTACATGCAGGACTACGACCTCAAATTCGAGGCGGGCGATGCGATGTTGCTCGACGCGCTGATGATGTTGCGCGAGCAGGATGATAGTCTCGGCTTCCGCAAATCCTGTCGCGAAGGCGTGTGCGGTTCGGATGCGATGAACATCAACGGGCGCAACGGTCTGGCCTGCATCACGCCGCTGTCGAGCCTGAAACAGCCCATCGAGATTCGTCCGCTGCCGGGGTTGCCCGTTATCCGCGACCTAATCGTTGATATGTCGCAGTTCTTCAAGCAATACCATTCGATCAAACCGTATCTGGTGAACAATGATCCGCCGCCGGAGACCGAGCGTCTGCAATCGCCCAAAGACCGCGCCGAACTGGACGGGCTGTACGAGTGCATTCTGTGCGGCTGCTGCACCACCGCATGCCCGTCGTTCTGGTGGAACCCGGACAAGTTCGTCGGCCCTTCCGGTTTGCTGCAAGCCTACCGCTTCATCGCCGATACGCGCGATCAGGCGACTTCAGAGCGTCTGGATAATCTGGAAGACCCGTACCGTTTGTTCCGCTGCCATACCATCATGAATTGCGTGGACGTGTGCCCGAAGGAATTGAATCCGACCGAAGCGATCGGCAAAATCAAAGACATGATGGTGAAAAGAGCCGTATGACGACCGTTGTTGCCGCGCCCGATAGTGTTGAGATGGCGCGACTGCGCTGGCGCTGCCGTCGTGGCCTGCTGGAGCTGGATATTGTGCTGGGGCGTTTTGTCGAGCGGGGCTATGCCGTACTGGATGAAGTGCAGAAAGTTGAGTTCAATGTGTTGTTAGACCTGCCGGATACTGTGCTGTGGGATAAAATCGGGGGGAAGGCGCCTGCCGAACATGAGGCGCAGAAAAAAATACTGAAATTGATCAATGCGGCCTGAGCCGCAGCACAGGAGAGTGGGATATGGAAAATAAACGTGTAGCAACGCTGACTCTGGAAGACGGGCGCAGTATCGAACTGCCGGTTTTGTCTGGTACGCTCGGGCCCGATGTGCTTGATTTGCGCAATCTGGCGAAGCTGGGTTTGTTTACCTACGATCCCGCCTTCTTTTCGACGGCGAGCTGCTCTTCCAAAATCACCTTCATCGACGGCGATGCCGGGCTGCTGTACTACCGGGGCTATCCCATCGAACAGTTGGCGGAGAAGTCGGACTTTCTCGAAGTGTGCTATCTGCTGTTGAATGGCGAGTTGCCGACGGCAACGCAAAAGACCGAGTTTCGCGAACTGATCACGCACCACACCATGGTGCACGACCAGTTGGCGCGTTTCTTCAACGGTTTCCGCCGTGACGCGCACCCGATGGCGGTGATGGTCGGCGTGGTCGGCGCTCTCTCGGCGTTCTACCACGATTCGCTGGACATCAATAATCCGCAGCACCGTGAGATTTCGGCGCACCGCCTGTTGGCCAAGGTGCCGACCATTGCCGCGATGACCCATAAATACAATGTCGGCGAACCGTTCGTGTATCCGAAGAACAAGTTCAGCTATGTAGAAAACTTCATGTACATGATGTTCGCCACGCCCGCCGAGGAGTATGTGCCGAACCCGGTGCTGGTGCGCGCGCTGGAACGCATCTTTATTCTGCATGCCGACCACGAGCAGAATGCCTCGACCTCGACCGTGCGTCTGGCCGGTTCGAGCGGTGCGAACCCGTTCGCCTGCGTCGCTTCGGGGATTGCCGCGCTGTGGGGGCCCGCCCACGGCGGCGCGAACGAAGCCGCACTCAAGATGCTGGAAGAGATCGGCGATGTGTCGCGCGTGAAGGATTATGTGCAGGGCGTGAAGGATAAGAAGTACAAGCTGATGGGCTTCGGTCACCGCGTTTACAAGAACATGGACCCGCGTGCCTCGGTGATGCGCCAGACCTGTTACGAAGTGCTGAAAGAACTCAAGCTGGAAAACAATAAGCTGTTCCAGCTGGCGATGGAGCTGGAAAAGACTGCCTTGAGCGATCCGTATTTCATCGAGCGCAAACTGTACCCGAACGTGGACTTCTATTCCGGCATCGTGCTGCGCGCCATCGGTATCCCGACCAATATGTTCACCGTGATTTTCGCCTTGGCGCGCACCATCGGCTGGGTATCGCAATGGAACGAAATGATTGCCGATGCCGACCATAAAATCGGACGTCCGCGCCAACTGTATCAGGGCGAAACCAAGCGCGATTTTGTGGCGATGGATAAGCGTTGATCGTTGCCGGCATCCCGTTCCCACCCAACCCTCCCTCCTTCGACAAGCTCAGGACCGGCTTGAAGGGGAGGGGATGCACAGGTAAGCAATGATGGCCGAACAAAGTAAAAATTATATGCAGGCGATGAGCGAATCATCGTCGATTTCCGGCGGAAATAATGTCTTTGTCGAGGGCTTGTACGAAGACTTTTTGCGCAATCCCGCCAGCGTATCCGCCGAATGGCGCGCGTATTTTGAACAGATGGTGGCGGGCAGCAAAACGCCGGATGTGGCGCATAGCCAAATCCAGCGCAATTTTGCCGCCTTGCCGACAGTCAGCGCCGCGCCCGCCTTGCAAACCGATGACTCGCGCAAGCAGGCTTCCGTGCTGCAACTCATCAACGCGCACCGTTTTCTGGGGGTGCGCATTGCCGATCTCGACCCGCTGGCGCGCCACGCCAAGCCGCAGGTCGCCGAGCTGAATCCGGCCTATTACAACCTCGATGAAACCGATATGGACAGCACGTTCAATACCGGCTCACTGGTGGGCGGCGCGCGCATGACCTTGCGCGAGATATTGCAGCGCCTGCGCCGTATCTACTGCGGCAGCGTCGGTGCCGAGTACATGTATATCAGCGACATCGCGCAGAAGCGCTGGATACAAACCAGGTTGGAAGGCGCCAGCGGCGAGGTAAATTACCCGCAGGCAACCAAAAAGCGGATCCTCGAACGCATCACCGCAGCGGAAGGCTTGGAGCGTTACCTGCACACCAAATATGTCGGGCAAAAACGTTTCTCGCTGGAAGGCGGCGAGACATTGATTCCCTTGCTGCATCACCTGTTGCAACGTGCGGGTGAGCAGGGCGTGAAAGAAACCGTTATCGGCATGGCGCACCGCGGACGTCTGAACGTGCTGGTAAACACGCTGGGCAAGTTGCCCAAAAATTTGTTTGCCGAATTCGAGGGCATTCATCTGGAGCATCTCACTTCAGGCGACGTGAAATACCATCAGGGCTTCTCCTCCGACATCGGTACGCCGGGCGGCCCCATGCACGTCACGCTGGCGTTCAATCCCTCGCATCTGGAGATCGTCAATCCGGTGGTCGAAGGATCGGTGCGCGCGCGCCAGCACCGCCGCAAAGATCATCATGGCAAGCAGGTGTTGCCCGTGCTGCTGCACGGCGATGCGGCATTTGCCGGGCAGGGCGTGAATCAGGAAACATTCAATCTGTCGCAAACGCGCGGCTACCGCACCGGTGGCACGGTGCACATTGTCATCAACAATCAGATCGGTTTTACCACTTCCGATGCGCGTGACACGCGCTCTTCGCTGTACTGCACCGATGTGGCGAAGATGGTCGATGCGCCGATCTTCCATGTGAACGCCGACGATCCGGAAGCAGTAATGTTTATCACCGAAGTTGCGTTCGACTACCGCATGCAGTTCGGCAAAGACGTGGTCATCGACATGGTGTGCTTCCGCAAGCTGGGGCACAACGAGCAGGACGAGCCGCTGGTCACGCAGCCGTTCATGTACCGCTATATCAACCAGCATCCCGGTACGCGCGCGAAATATGCGCAACGGCTGGTGGAGCAGGGCGTGCTGACGAAGGATGAGCCGGACACGATGGTGGCGGACTACCGCCGCGCGATGGATGAAGGCCGCGATCCGCTGCAATCCGCGCTGACCGGACTCACACACGAATACGGCGTGAGCTGGGCGAGATACAAAGGCAATGTGCCGTGGAATAGCGCCGTGAATACCGCCTTGCCGCGGGAGCGTTTGCAGCACCTGGCTGAACGGCTGACCTCCATTCCAGAAAATTTTAAACTGCATTCGCGCGTCGAGAAAATCATCACCGACCGTATCGCGATGGGCAAAGGCGAGCTACCGCTGGATTGGGGTATGGCTGAAAATTTGGCCTATGCCAGTCTGGTGACCGAAGGCTACCCGGTGCGTTTGTCGGGCGAGGACTGCGGGCGCGGTACTTTCTTCCACCGCCATGCCGTGCTGCACGACCAGAACCGCGTGCAATTCGATCAGGGCTATCACATCCCGCTGCAAAATATTGCGCCGGGGCAGTCCGACTTCATCGTCATCGACTCCATCCTGTCGGAAGAGGCGGTGCTGGGATTTGAGTACGGTTATGCCACCGCCGAACCGGATACGATGACGATTTGGGAAGGCCAGTTCGGCGATTTTGCCAACGGCGCGCAAGTGGTGATCGACCAGTTCATCACTTCCGGCGAAGCCAAGTGGGGCCGGCTGTGCGGTCTCACCATGCTGTTGCCGCATGGTTACGAAGGGCAGGGGCCGGAGCACTCCTCCGCCCGCATCGAGCGCTATCTGCAACTGTGTGCCGACTACAACATTCAGGTGTGTGTCCCCTCCAATGCCGCGCAGATATTTCATTTGCTGCGCCGCCAGATGCTGCATCCCTCGCGCAAGCCGCTGGTGGTGTTTACCCCCAAGAGTTTGCTGCGCAGCAAAGATGCCTCCTCGCCGCTGGACGATCTTGCACAGGGTGGTTTCCAGCCCGTCATTGCCGAGGTTGATGCGTTGGAGGCGGGCAAGGTGAAGCGCATCATCGCCTGTAGCGGCAAGGTGTATTACGACCTGCTCAAGGCGCGGCGCGAACGCGGCATCAGCGATATGGCGATCATCCGTATCGAGCAACTCTATCCCTTCCCGCACGACGACTTCACCGCGCAGATCAATGCCTATCCGAACGCGAGCGAAGTGGTGTGGTGTCAGGAAGAGCCGGGCAATCAGGGGGCGTGGCACCGCATCCAGCATTATCTGCTGCGCCACATGCGCAAAGGCATGCGCCTCGACTACGCTTTGCGACCCTCGTCCGCTTCGCCCGCGGCGGGTTACCTTGCCGTGCATAACGAACAGCAGAAAGCGGTGATCGATGCCGCCTTCCGCCCCGATCTCGATGTCAAGAACAAACCAGGAGTTCATCATGAGCATCATTGAAGTCAAAGTCCCGCAACTTTCCGAATCCGTTTCCGAAGCGACGCTGCTCACCTGGCATAAAAAAGTGGGGGACGCGGTGCAGGAAGGCGAGAATCTGATCGACATCGAAACCGACAAAGTGGTGCTGGAATTGCCCGCGATCAAAAGCGGTGTGATTGCCAAGATACTCAAGGCCGACGGCGCGCAAGTAGGCAGCGGCGAAGTCATCGCACAGATTGATACCGCCGCCGTGGCGACAGCTCCGGCTCCAGCACCCGCTGCCAAGGTCGAAAACGTTGCCGCGGCAGTTTCACCTTCCGCGCGCAAGTTGGCGCACGCGCATGATGTCGATGCGGCCAGCCTGCAAGGCAGCGGCAAGCACGGCTTGGTGACCAAAGAGGATGTGCTGAGTGCCGTGCAGCAACCCGCAGCGGCAGCGCAGCCGCAAAGCGCTCCCGCCGAGGCTCCGGCCGGCAACCGCGCCGAACAGCGCGTGCCGATGACGCGCATCCGCCAGCGCATCGCCGAGCGCCTGCTGCAATCGCAACAGAATGCAGCCATCCTCACCACTTTCAATGAAGTGAACATGCAACCGGTGATCGAGTTGCGCAACAAATACAAAGATGCGTTTGAAAAGAAGCACGGTGTGAAGCTGGGCTTCTCCTCGTTCTTCATCAAAGCCGCCGTGCTGGCCTTGCAAAAGTTCCCCATCGTCAACGCCTCGGTGGACGGCAACGACATCATCTATCACGGCTATTTTGATATCGGCATGGCCATCGGCAGCGAGCGCGGTCTGGTTGTTCCCATCCTGCGCGATGCCGATAAGCTATCGCTGGCCGACATCGAAAAGCGCATTGCCGATTTCGCCGCGCGCGCCAAAGACGGCAAGCTCAGCATGGAAGAACTCACCGGCGGAACCTTCTCCATCACCAACGGCGGCGTGTTCGGTTCCATGCTCTCGACCCCCATCATCAACCCACCGCAAAGCGCCATCCTCGGCATCCACGCCACCAAAGATCGCCCCGTGGCCGAAAACGGCCAAGTCGTCATCCGTCCGATGAACTACCTCGCGCTGTCCTACGACCACCGCATCATCGACGGTCGCGAAGCCGTGCAATTTCTCGGTACTATCAAAGAAGCGCTGGAATATCCCGGGCGCGTGCTGCTGGATTTGTAAATGAGACTTTTTCACGCTTACCGTATTTTTGACGAAAACGGCAAATCCCAAGGCCGTTACACCGAGCTGTCTCTCGACGATCTCGACCCCGGCGAAGTAGTTATCCGCGCGCAATATTCCAGCGTGAATTACAAAGACGCACTGGCGGCGACCGGGGCGGGCAAGGTGATTCGCCGCTTTCCCTGCGTGGGCGGTATCGACGTTTCCGGTGTGGTGGCGAGTTCGTCGGATGCCCGCTTTAAAGAGGGTGACGCGGTGCTGGTGACGGGGTATGACATGGGCGTGGCGCATGACGGCGGTTATGCCGAATACGTGCGCGTGCCTGCCAATTGGGTGGTGCCTCTGCCGGTCAATCTTTCCGCCTTCGAGGCGATGGCGCTGGGTACGGCCGGCTTTACTGCCGCGCTGGCGATTCATCGCATGGAGCAGAACGAGTTGTCGCCGGAAAAAGGCAAAGTAATTGTCACGGGGGCGACGGGCGGGGTGGGCAGTCTGGCGATCCGCATGCTGGCGCAGCTTGGTTATCACGTGGTGGCATTAACTGGAAAAAGCAGTGAGCAGGAATATCTCAAGTCCTTGGGAGCCAGCGAAGTGTTGCTGCGCGACAGCGTGGATATGAACAGCACCCGCCCGCTGGAAAAATCGCTGTGGGCGGGCGCGCTGGATGGTGTGGGCGGTAACACGCTAGCCTGGCTGGCGCGAACTATGCAGCAGGACGGTGCGATTGCCAGCTACGGCAATGCGGGCGGTGTCGAGCTGCATACCTCGGTATTCCCGTTCATCCTGCGCGGGGTGAAGTTGCTAGGCGTGGATTCCGCCGCCACACTGATGCCCTTGCGCAAGCAGGTATGGCAACGTCTGGCGAGCGATTTGCGTCCGCGCAATTTTGAACAGATTGCCCATACAGTCCCCTTCGCGGAATTGTCCGGGGTATTCCCCAAGATGATCGCAGGCGAGACGCGCGGGCGCACGGTGGTGAAAATTTCTGGCGAGTAAACCGACCTCGGTTATAATGCGCGCCCTCTCGGTTTGCCGAGAGGAATGGAATGCCCCGGTGGCGGAATTGGTAGACGCACCAGATTTAGGTTCTGGCGCCGCGAGGCGTGAATGTTCGAGTCATTTCCGGGGCACCATAAATTTCTGACCGAGCGGACTCATGTCCGGCTCGCTTTCTTTCCCAGAGTTTCCAAATTATTGCCCTTGTCTCTTGATCATTGCCTGATGCGACCGAGTTATGACCGAGCAATATAAAATCGCCATCATTGGAGCCGGCCCGGCCGGTATGTCTGCCGCCGCGCGCGCAGCCGGGCATGGCATTTCCCATGTGCTGCTGGAAGCCGGCCCCAAAGCCGCGAATACGATACGGCGCTACCAGAAGGGTAAGCTGGTGATGGCCGAGCCCGCGGTGCTGCCGCTGCGCAGTAACCTGTCGTTCGCCGCGGGCATACGTGAAAATATCCTTGAGCGCTGGCAGAACGAACTTTCTTCGCAGCGGGTCAATTTGCGCACGCATGCGACTGTTGCGGCCATCACCGGGCAGCGCGGTTCATTCCTGATTACCCTGTCCAACGGTTCGGAGCTGTCGGTCGAGCATGTCGTGCTCGCTCTCGGCGTGCAGGGCAATATTCGCAAGCTCGGTGTGCAGGGCGAGAATCTGGCCAGGGTGCAATATCAACTGAACGATCCCGACGAGTTCAATAACGAAACCATCGTGGTGGTGGGGGCGGGTGATGCCGCCGTGGAGAACGCGCTGGCGCTTTCCAAACAAAACCGCGTGATACTGCTTAACCGCGATGAAGAGTTCACCAACTGCAAGGATGCCAACTACGACTTGCTGATGGCGCAGGTGACCAAAGACCGCATTGAAACCCGGGTCAGCACACGGGTCGAGCGCGTCGAGGAACAGGCGGGTGGAGACTTCCCGCTGGTGGTGCAGGCGCAGACGCCGCAGGGGCTGGAGGCCATCGAGTGCCACCGTGTAATTGCCCGTCTCGGTGCGAATCCGCCGCGCCAGTTGCTGGAACGTTTCGGGGTGCAATTCCCGAACAGCGACTCGGCTGCCGTGCCGCAACTATCCGAACAGTACGAGTCGAATGTGCCGGGGATGTATATCGTCGGTGCATTGGCGGGCTACCCGCTCATCAAGCAGGCGATGAATCAGGGTTATGAAGTCATCGAATACATTCTGGGCAACCCGATTGAGCCGGCCGATGAAGCGCTGCTCAAAGAGAAATTTGCCCAAGTGCCGGAAGTACCGACCGTCAGTGCCGGTATCGAGCTGATCCGGCGCAACCAGCCGTTGCTGGCGGCATTGACCACCTTGCAACTGCGCGAGTTCATGCTGGATAGCACGGTGTCGGCTCCGGTGCGCGGCGACATCATTTTCAAGCGCAACGATTACACCAATAGTTTTTATTCCATTCTTTCCGGCAGCGTCACGATTCAAACAGAAGGCAAGAATGGCAAGGTTGCCTCATTTACCCTGTTCGCCGGGGATTTTTTCGGTGAGATGGGCTTGCTGTCCGGGCGCCGCCGTTCCGGCACTGCCGTGGCGGGGGAGCATTGCGTTCTGGTTGAAACGCCGCGCCGCTCCATGCTTAAACTGCTGCATGCGGTGCCGGGCGTAAAGCGCGGTCTGGACGAGGTGTCGCTCAAACGCGCGGTGCGCAACTATCTGGAGTTGTCGCTGCCGGAAGCGGAGTTTGAGCAACTGGTGCACGAGGCGCAGTTAAAACAATACGCGGTGGGCGAGTCGCTGTTTAATGAAGGCGACGAGGCCGACGGGCTGTATCTGATCCGGCGCGGCTCGGTGACGGTGTCGCGCCATGTCGCGGGCAAGGAGGTCGTGCTGGCCTATGTGTCGGCGGGCAACTATGTCGGCGAAATGGCGCTGGTGTCCGACATGCCGCGTTCCGCCACCGTGCGCGCGGTTTCGCCCACCGACGTGATCGTGTTGGAAGCCGAACGCTTCCGCGATGCCATGGGGCGCAATGCCGCGATACGCGGCCATGTGGATAGCCGCTATCTCGAACGTGTCGGCGCGGACGAATTGCAGGACGCCGACCAGTTCAGCGGGCTGGTCAAATTCCTCATGGCGCACGGTGTGGGCGAAGCCACCGATGTGTTGCTGATCGACTATGCGCGCTGCATTCGCTGCGACAACTGCGAGTCGGCCTGCGCCAACGCGCACGACGGCACGGCGCGTCTTGAGCGTGAAGCAGGGGCGACCTTCGGACAAATTCATTTGCCGACGGCCTGCCGCCACTGCGAGCACCCGCACTGCATGAAAGACTGCCCGCCGGACGCGATACACCGCTCGGTGAACGGCGAGGTGTTCATCAGCGACAGTTGCATCGGCTGCGGCAATTGCCAGAAAAATTGTCCCTACGGCGTGATCCAGATGGCGCCTCGTCAGGAGCACCGGCAACGCAGTGTCTGGCAAATTATTTTGGGCAGCAACGTGCCGAAAAAGTCCCAAGCCGCGGGTGACGACGGTGCCAAAATCGCCGTCAAATGCGATATGTGTCTCGGTGTGGAAGGCGGGCCGCAGTGCGTGCATGCCTGTCCGACCGGTGCCGCATTCCGGGTCAGTCCGGAAATCTTTTTCGGGCATGTCGGCAAGACTGATGCGGGGAGTATGGAATGAAAACATTGCTGCGCCCGTCCCTGCTGAACTTCGGCAATTACCGCTATCTCAAAATATCTGCCGCCTTGATGGCGTCCGCCATCGCAGCTTATGTGTTTATTCCTGTTGACGGCGAACGTTACGGCGGTACCTGGTTCGGTTATGTATTGGGCATAGCTTCCGCGCTGATTGTGCTGTTGTTGCTGTGGTTCGGTATTGCCAAGCGGCGCACCCCGCCGGTCGGTAAAGTGGAAGGGGGCGTTGCTGTACCGCATCACGGCAGTGCGGTTTGGCGTTCCGGCGGGCGTTTGCAGGGGGCATTGTCGCAGCATATTTATCTGGGCACGGCGTTGCCTCTGCTGGCTACCCTGCATACCGGATTTCAGTTCGGCTGGAATGTGCATATGCTTGCCTATGTGCTGTTGCTGCTGGTGGTTGCCAGCGGTTTTTACGGCATGTATGCCTACCTTAATTATCCGCGTCTGCTCACGCAAAACATGGGCGACGACACCCTGCGCGGGCTGGTGCAAAAAATCGCCGAGCTGGACGAGTGGGCGCGCGTGCATGCGCACGGACTGCCCGATACGGTCAACGAAATGGTGTTGAAGGCCCGCCGCGAAACGCGTCTGGGCGGCTCGCTGTGGCAGCAGTTGCGCGGAAAACAGCGCAATTGCCCGACGTCCGCAGCCGTGCGCCAACTGATGAAGCTGGGGGCGGAGAACAGCAAGAGTGAACAGTCGAAACTGTTGCGCGATCTTTATGCCGTATTGTTGCGCAAAGAAAAGTTGGTGCAGCGCGCGCGCTACGAAATCAAGCTGAAAGCCCGTCTGCAAATCTGGCTGTATCTGCACGTGCCCATGTCCGTTGCCATGCTTGCCGCGCTGTTCGCCCATGTTGTGTCTATCCTTTTCTACTGGTAGGCGGCCATGATCTATTGCTTGTTAATCCAGGTTTCCCGCAACCAGCAAGGCGAGTCGATCCGCAAGGAAGGCATTGTCAGCGGCGATGCGATCCAGATCGGTAGCGATGCCGCCCGCAAGATTCGCCTGTTCGACGATCAGGTGGCGCCGCTGCATGCCACGATTAAACAGTCCAAAGAAGGTGCGTTGTACCTTGAGGGCGAAGGGGATGCGAGCTTCAGGATCGACGGCGGTGTTAAGCAAAATGCTTTGCTGCTACCCGGCGCGCGGGTGGAAATCGGCCCTTATTTGCTGACGGTTGATCCGGCCTCGACCGGCTCCAATATTGCGCTTTCGGTTGAGGCGCTACCGCCTTTACCGGGGCAGGGCGAGGAGACTGTGCGCAACGAGCCGCTCAGTATTGCGGAGTTGCGCATCAGCAAACGCAAGTGGGCTTTCGGGCTGGCCGCGCTTGTCGCCCTGCTTTTCCTGTTTCTGCCGTTGCTGCCTTCGATTTCGTCCGGTTTGGATAAAAAACAAGCAACGCTGCCCGTGACGCTGACCGATGCGTGGAACCCGGGACAACTGGCCGCAGGGCATAGCGCGTTTGCCGCACAGTGTTCCGTATGCCACTCGCGCGCATTCGGTGCGGTGCCCGACGAGGCTTGCACGGCTTGCCATAAGAAGGTGGAACGACACCTGAAAGATGATGCCCAGCACGCCAGTCTGTTTCAGGATTCGCGCTGCACCGATTGCCATGTGGATCATCAGGGAGAGCACGGCCTGATGCAGCACAGCTCGCCGCGTTGTGTGGCTTGCCACGGCGATATTAAGTCGACTGTCGCAAAGTCTTCAGTTTCCAATGTGCGTGACTTTGCCACCGAGCATCCTCCGTTCCGCCTCACCTTGCAGAATGCGAAAAAAGGGCGTCCGGCCATCCGCGTCCGGCAAAATCAAAATCAAACGGTGGTCGAGAAAAATGGCCTGAAATTTTCGCATCAGGTGCATCTGGACAAGAACGGCATTTCAACGCCGGGCGGCGACATTGTGATGAAGTGCGCGGACTGCCATCAGGTGGACGAAGCCGGTAACCATTTCACCCCGATGACCATCGTGAAAAGCTGCCAGCAATCTGGCTGCCACAGTCTGGACTTCATGCCGCCAGTCGAAGGTGTGGTGCCGCACGGCTCGGAGCGAGAAGCGATGAACCGCATCCGCGAATATTTCACCAAATGGGTAGTGGACGGCAATCAGCCGGACTGCGACCGCGCGGTGGGAAATTCGCTGCAAAAGGCATTGAGTTGCGCCGACAAATTGGCGCGGGAAAATGCGGCCACCTCGCTATTCGTCTCGGATGCCGGATGCGGGGAATGCCACGAACTGTCGGCAACGGGCGATCTGGAAGTGCCTTGGAAAGTGGCACCGCTGAATCTCAACCGCAACTGGTTCTCCAAATCGGTCTTCCCGCATGCGCGGCATAGCACGGTTGATTGCACCGGCTGCCATGACAAAATGAATTCAAAAAAGAGCGCGGATATTTCGATGCCGGACATCGCAAAATGCCGTGAATGCCATGCGGGCGAACATCCGGTCAAGGGCAAGATCAGTACGACTTGCTCTACCTGTCACCGCTTCCACGGGGGGGGAGATGCAGCAAAAACGCAGTAAAGATACCAATCGTTGCCATGCGGGCATGGCGGCAGTGTTGATTGTCGCCGCATTGTCGGGTTGCGGCGAAGCCGAGCAGACGAAGCAGCCTTCCGCTCCGGTGATCCCGCGCACTTTCGATCAACTCATTGCCGATATGCATTGCATGTCCTGCCACTTGCCGCGCAACAAGATGGGGGCGCCGACATGGGGCGATGTCGCCAAAAAATACAAAAAAGAGAAACCGGAAATCATTGAAGCACGGCTGGCCGAAAAAATCGGCAAGGGCGGCTCGGGTGCCTGGGGCAGGATGGATATGCCGCCGAATCGCGAGTTGAAACCGGCTGAGTTGAAAGTGCTGGCTCACGGCATTCTGCAAGCAGATACCATCAAGTCGAAATAATATTTTCGAGGGACAAAAAAAGACCCGCCAGCGGCGGGGCTTTTTTTTTTTGCGGCAGCTTACTTAACGGTCAGCAGGTAAGTAACGAAGTCGCCCTTGTCCTGAGCCGAGCAATCCTTGCCGTACAAGTCTTTGCAGTGCTTGGTGAAGCCTTGTGCCGACTTGTTAACGGAAGAGAAGCGCTGTGGGTTGGCGGAAGGAGCCATAGGCTTGATCGCATTGCCGGTTTCGTTGTGCTTGCCGGGCATAGCAGGATTGTCGCCGTGGCAGGCTGCGCAGGAAACGTCCTTGCTACCAGTTACGACCTTTTTGGTGTAGAACGCGCGTCCGGCTTCGGCGGACAAGGTGGATTTTGGATTCAGCGCTTTGGCATAGCGGCCATAGTCCTTGGCGGCTTGTTCAGCAGTGACAACGTCGGCTTGAGCAGAGAAGCTGATCAGACCAAGAAGTGCCAGCAGGGTATAAGACATTTTTTTCATTCGTAAATCACTCCCAAGAGATTAAGTTTGTGCAGCGGCGCGGATTGTCATGTGACCTTGCGCGGCTGTCAATAGCGCTCAGATTTCGGTTACGAAGTTCTCGCGCGAACGGCGCACCTTCTTCAGGTTGACCAGCCAATCCTTGTCTGCTTCGCGATAGCCGAGCGGCACGAGCAATACAGAGCGCAAACCGCGCGCTTTCAGGTTCAGAATCTCGTCCACCTTCGCGGGCTCGAAGCCTTCCATCGGCGTGGCATCGACACCTTCAAACGCGGTTGCGACCAGCGCTACACCGAGCGCGATATAAGCCTGACGGGCGGCATGTTCAAAATTGACCTCGGCGCTACGTGCCGGGTAACGGCTCAACAGCATCTGGCGGTAGTTCTCCCAGCCCTCGCTCGTGAATCCGCGCACCTCGTTGGTGAGGTCGAACATCATGTTGATGCGCTCCGGCGTGTAATTGTCCCAAGCCGCAAAAACCAGCAGATGCGAGCAATCGGTGATCTGGCCTTGGTTCCAGGCGACAGGCTTAATCTTCTCTTTGATCTCGGCACTCTTCACCACGATGATTTCAAACGGCTGCAAACCGCTCGAAGTCGGCGCAAGCCGCGCGGCTTCCAGAATGCGCTCAAGCTTTTCCTGCGGTACCACCTTGACTGGGTCCATCTTCTTAGCGGCGTAACGCCAGTTCAATTTTTCGAGCAGCATGTAGATATTCCTTGGTGATTTGTGTAAGTGGGGGCGAGTTAAAAATTGCAGCATATAAGGAAGTCCAGATATACAGAGCTTCCTTATAAATTTACTTAATACTTTATCTGTCTATCTCAGCCAAAATCACCACATAATTCTTCCCGTATTTCTTCGCGCACTTGGGGCAGGTGGTGTAGTAGAAATAGAGTTTGCTCGGCCGTTTGCCTTGTGCGGCGACGTAGGTGTTCATCGCGTTTATCCAGAGACGTATGTTTTTGTAGGGGCCTTCGAATACCTTGCTGAGGAAGGTGCCGGATAGGGTGGTCATGCGCGCATTCGGCACATCTTTACTGGTTTCGATATACACGTCCGCGCCCCACAGCGAATTTTCATCGGTGAGGATGATGCGCGTGGCGGTGGCGGCACCGGCGGCTTCGACCGCGCGGGTGCTGCGCGTCATGACTGCGCCGTAATTCAGCGGGATGTGGAACAGGCTGGTGACGCGGTCTTGCAGGAATTTTTTGTCTTTCCAGACGATGGTTTTTTCATCCCAAGGTTCGGGGTTGAAGCGGGGGCAGCATTCTTCGCTCATGATGTTTTCTCCTGTGGTTGAGGTTCAGGGGTTCATTTGTTTGCGGATTGCTTGTTTGGGTTGTGGACTCTCTCTTCTTCAAGTGGGGGCGGGGGTGGCAAGTTGATGCCAGATGTTCCCTTGGCGCTACCCCCCTCCAACTCCCCCTCCTCAGGGGGAGAGCTGAGTCGGCTCCTTCTCTGAGGTGAGGCGGATAACTGTCACGCGCTTGTGCTGCTGCTTTTCTCCTGCGCGTGCATTTCAGGTTCCCATTTCTTCAACAACAACGCATTGCTGATAACCGACACCGAGCTCATCGCCATGGCGCCGCCCGCGATGACGGGGTTGAGCAAACCGATCGCGGCCAGCGGAATGCCCAGCACGTTGTAGGCGAAGGCGAAGAACAGGTTCTGGCGGATTTTGGCCAGGGTGACGCGCGACAGGTCGATGGCGTTGACGACGGACATGAGGTCGTTGTGCATCAGGGTGATGTCGGCGGCTTCGATGGCGATGTCGCTGCCGCTCTTCATGGCGAAGCTCACGTCGGCGGCGGCCAGCGCGGGGGCGTCGTTGATACCGTCGCCCACCATGCCGACCACGCTGCCTTTGTTTTTGAACGAGGCGACGTGTTGCGCTTTGTCTTGCGGCAGCACTTCGGCGAGGTATTCGTCGAGACCTGCTTGCTGCGCGATGGCGCGGGCGGTGGCTTCGTTGTCGCCGCTCAACATCACCACGCGGATGCCCATCGCGCGCAGTTTGGCGACGGCGGCTTTGCTGCTGGGGCGCAGGGTGTCGGCGAAGGCGATGGAGCCCAGCAGGGTGTTGTCGCGCGCAACCATGATGACGCTCTTGCCTTGCTGTTGCAGGGCGGCGGCGGTGTCTGTAGGAGCGGCTTTAGCCGCGAATGAATCGTTCTTCGCGGCTAAAGCCGCTCCTACAAAGGCGGGCGAGCCTAGCAGGTAAGTTGTGCCGTCGATCACGCCGCTTAATCCGTTGCCCGCGAGCTCGTTGAAGTCGCTGGCGGTGTCGGGCACGATGTTTTGCTGGCGGGCGTGAGTGGTCAAGGCAACCGATAGCGGATGCGTGGAGTGCTGCGCCAGCGCTGCGGCGATGCTCAACAGTTGCTGCGCATCGGCACCTTCGGCGGGCAGCAGGTCGGTGAGGGCGGGCACGCCTTCGGTCAGCGTGCCGGTCTTGTCCAGCACCAGCACGTTGAGCTGGTGGGCGCGTTCGAGGGCGGCGGCATCTTTCACCAGAATGCCCGCATGGGCGGCGCGTCCGGTGGCGACCACGATGGCGGTGGGTGTCGCCAAGCCCAGTGCGCAGGGGCAGGCGATCACCAGCACCGAGACGGCGTTAATCAGCGCGTCGGAAAAATCTTTGCCGAGTATCCACCATGCGGCAAAGGTGATGAGCGCCAGCACCAACACCACCGGCACGAAGATGCCGGAGATTTTATCGGCGAGCTTCTGGATCGGCGCTTTCGAGCCTTGCGCCTGTTCCACCATGCGGATGATGGCGGCCAGTTGCGTCTGGCTGCCCACGGCGATAGCGCTGCATCGGAGCAGACCCTGCTGGTTCAGCGTGGCGGCGTAGACCTTGTCGTTGACCTGTTTGGCTTGCGGCAGGCTTTCTCCGGTGAGCATGCTTTCGTTCACGCTGGAGCTGCCTTCGAGCACCATCGCATCGACGGGTATGCCTTCGCCGGGGCGCACGATGAACACTTCGCCGGGGCGCAGTTGTCCGGCGGAGACGTCGATGACTTCGCCGTTGCGCTCCACATGGGCGATTTTCGGTTGCAGGTTAAACAGCGCTTCCAGCGCGGCGGAGGCTTTGCCTTTGGCGCGCGCTTCCAGCAGCTTGCCCAGCAACACCAAGGTGATGAGCGTGGCGCTAGCCTCGAAGTACACCGGCTGGTGCATGTCGAACAGCACGAGGCCGACGCTCAGGAAATAGGCCGCGCTGGTGCCGAGCGCGACCAGCACATCCATATTGCTGCCGCCGCTTTTGAGGCTGGCATACGCGCCGCGATAGAAACGCGCACCCGCCCAGAATTGCACCGGGGTTGCCAGCAGCCATTGCAGCCAAACCGGCAGCATGAAGTGAAAGCCCAATATCATCAGCACCATCTCCAGCAGCAGCGGCGAAATCAGCGCGACCGAGATGAAAAATTGCATCTGCTCCTGCCGGTAGTGCGCATCTTTTTCTTTTTTCTCGGCGGCGAAATCGCGCGCCACATGGGCATCGAATCCGGTCTGGCGCACGGCCTCGATCAGCGCGGGGATGCCGGTGCTGGTCTCGTTGAAAGTGACGCTGGCTTTTTCGGTGGCGATGTTCACCACGGCGGTGACTTCGGGCAACTGGTTTAGCGCTTTTTCCAGCCGCGCCGAGCAGGACGCGCAGTGCATGCCGGTGATTTGCAGTTCGGTGTGATGTTGTGTGGTCATTATTTACGGGGATGTAACGCAAAGTTGAAAAAGTGCCTTATTATGCACCCACAGTAGTAGGCGACAAGCTCAAGACTTTCCGGAAACCAAAATTAATGAAAGCAGAGTTTTTGCGCAATAAATGCCAATGTTCAGGATGGCTCACCCAGAGGGCTTTATGAATACCTCTCTCACTTATCGGGTACTGCTGGTCGAAGACGACCCCAGCGACGCCAATCTGGCACGCCAGGCTTTACGCGCCAGCACCGACACCTTATTTTCCGTCGTTTGGGTAACCACTCTGGCCGAAACGTTGCAGGCATTGCGCGCCGAAAAGTTCGACGTTCTGCTGCTGGATCTTTCCTTACCCGATTCTGCCGGATTACCGACGGTGCAGGCCGTGCGCCTTGAAGCCAGTCTGTTGCCGATCATCGTGCTTACCGGACACGATGATGCCGGTTTTGCTTTACAGACACTGGAACTGGGGGCGCAGGACTACCTCATCAAGGGCAGCTTCGATACCGACGCGCTGGTGCGCGCCATCGGTTATTCCATCGAGCGTATGCATCTGGCCGAGAAGTTGCAGCAAAGCCACGATTTGCTCGCCAAACTTTCCGATCAGGTGCCCGGCCTGATTTTTCAATTCCGGCTGGCACCGGATGGACACATGAGTTTCCCTTTTGCCAGCAAAGCGATGCTGGATTTGTACGGCGTGACACCGGAGCAGGCTCGTGCGGATGCGTCAGGCGTTTTTGCTTTTCAGCATTCCGAAGATTCGGTGGCGCTCATGGCTTCGATCCGCGAATCAGCGCGCACGCTGCAGCCTTGGCATCACGAATATCGTATCGTGCTGCCTGCTCAGGGCGTGCGTTGGCGCAAGGGCGATGCGCGGCCGGAAAAACAGGACGACGGCAGCATACTGTGGCACGGCTTTATTACCGATATCACCGAAAGCAAGTTGATTGAAGCCCGTCTTGAACTGGCCGCACGGGTGTTCGAGACCACGGGCGAAGCCATACTGGTGACCGACGGCGAAGGCAGCATTGTTGCCGTGAATCCGGCGTTTACCCATATCACCGGCTACAGCGAAGCCGAGGCGCTCGGGCAGAATCCGCGCATACTCAAGTCGGGACGGCACGATGAGGCGTTTTACCGCGACTTTTGGCAAGCGATTAAAACCCGTGGCGAATGGGTGGGCGAAATGTGGAACCGGCGCAAGAACGGCGAGCTTTATGCGCAATGGGAGTCGGTCAGCACCATCCGGGATATCACTGGCAAGAACACGCGCTACGTCGCGGTGTTTTCCGACATGAGCGAGATCAAGCGGGTGCAGGATAAGGTTGAGCAATTGGCCTGGCGCGATCCGCTTACCGGACTGGCCAACCGCGCGCTGTTCCTGCGTCAGGTGGAGCAGACGCTGGTGAGTGCCAAACACGACGAGCGCATGGCGGCCGTGTTGCTGATTGACCTCGACCGCTTCAAGGAAATTAACGAAGCGCGCGGCCTTGCCATCGGCGATGCGTTGCTGCGGACGGTGGCGGAGCGTTTCAATCAGGTTTTGCATGCCGACGATTTGCTGGCACGGCTGGATTCGGACGAGTTTGCAGTGCTGTTGCCGAGGTTGCGCAAGTCGCGCGAATTGGCCGGACGCGAGGCGATGGCAGTGGCGGAAAAGTTGCGTGCTTCATTGCGTGATACGGCCGATATGGAAGGAGAGTCCATACATATCGACGCCAGCATAGGCATTGCTATCCTGCCGGAAACACAGCAGGAAACTTCCGCCGAAGTGTTGCGTCAGGCGGACATGGCGATGGCCGGAGCCAAGGCGGAAGGCCGCGCCCGCACCATGTTTTTCGAGGCGGAAATGGGCAAGGCGGTACGCGAACGCTTTCAGCTTGAAGCCGAGTTGCGACTGGCGATTGCGGAAAATCAATTGCGTCTCTATCTGCAACCTCAGGTTAATGCGGAAGGGGGGCAGGTGGGGGCGGAGGCGCTGGTGCGCTGGCAGCATCCCGCGCGCGGCCTGATTCCACCCGGCCTGTTTATCCCGCTGGCCGAAACCTCCGATTTGATCATTTCCCTTGACCGCTGGATGCTGTCATCGGTTTGCCGCTTGCTGGCAAAGCTCGACGCCGAAGGGCGTTCCCTGCGGTTGTCGGTCAACATCAGCCCGCGCCATTTTCAGCAGCCCGACTTTGTGGACGAGATTAAACGCCAGTTGCGCGTTAGCGGTGCCGATCCGTGCCACTTGGTGTTGGAACTGACCGAGAGCATCGTGATCGGCGACATCGGCGACGTGATCGCCAAGATGACCACGCTGTCCACCTTGGGTATTCATTTTTCTATCGACGACTTCGGCACCGGCTATTCCAGTCTCGCCTACATCAAGCGCCTGCCTATCCACGAGTTGAAAATCGACAAGAGTTTCATTCAGGATTGCACCACCGACCCCAATGATGCGGCGCTGGTTGAAACCATTCTGTCCATTGCCCGGCACTTGCATTTTCAGGTGGTGGCCGAAGGGGTCGAAACGCAAGCACAGGCTGCATTTCTTAATGCACGGGCAGCCGTTATTCATCAAGGCTATTTGTACGGGCGACCCGAACCGGTCGAGGTTTGGCTGAGAAATCTGCATGATGGCAAGGCTGGATGAAAAAACCGGCCAGGACTTAATCTTGGATGATAAAAACTATGTTTCCCAATGACTTGACTGCCCCGGTAACAACTTCACGACTTGCAATCAAACTGGTGGCCGGGGTATTGCTGGTTAACTTTTTTATGGTTGCGCTGATCGGACTCATCGTTTACCGAAGTCATCTCCAGTATGAAGCGAACGCCGAGACGATGACGCAAGGTTTGGCGAATGTGCTGGAAGAAAATTTTTCCGGCATGCTGCAAAAAATGGATGTGGCGATGCTTGCTGTCAGCGATGAAATCGCACGTCAATCCAATAGCGGAAAGATTAATGGCGAGATGCTGAATGCGTTTTTGGCGAGGCAGCAGGCACGTTTACCCGAGATCGAAAGCCTGCGTGTTGCCGATGAGCACGGGATGATCAGGTACGGCCTCGGTGTGCCGCAAGGCCCGAAGATTGACATCTCCGATCGCAAACATTTTATCTACCCGAGAGCGCATAACGACGGACGGCTGTTTGTTTCCGATCCGGTCTTTGCCCGCATCAATAAAAAGTGGGTGTTGCCGATTGCGCGACGCCTTAATCATGCGGACGGTTCTTTTTCCGGTGTCGTTTACGGACTCATTTCTTTGGAGCAGATCAGCGAGTCGTTTTCGCACTTCGAAGTCGGGAAGCACGGTGTCGTCAATCTGCGCGATGCCGATTTGAATATCATCGTGCGTTATCCCGAGCCAATGGGAGGCGGGCCAGTTGTCGGTAAAAACACCCTTAGCCCCCCGTTGCAAAAGCTTATTCAGGCCGGCAATGAAACGGGCACTTACCGTGTGCACGGGGTTTTGGACAATATTGAGCGAACTTATTCCTATCGAAAAATGGACGGGTACCCGTTGTATGTGACGGTAGGATTCGCTGCCGATGAGTATCTGGCCGAGTGGCGTAATTTTGCAGTCAAACTCGGTATGTTGCTGGTGTTATTTATTTCGCTTTCATCGATGTCGGCCTGGTTTTTTTATCGCGGAGAAAAGCGTCGTGCCGAATCGGCCAGAGCCTTGCAAGTGCTTAACCGTGATTTTCTGACTTTGTTGGAAAACACCACCGATTTTATTTATTTCAAGGATAAAGACAGTCGCCTCCGGTTTTGCAGCCAGACGCTGGCGGATATCACCGGACACAAGAGCTGGCGCGAGATGGTGGGCAAGCACGATTTGGAAATTTTCCCGGAAGAAACCGCACGCATTTATTACGAGGAAGAGGTGCCGGTGTTTCGCGATGGCATTCCGTTGATCAACCGCATTGATCCCTATTTTGACAGCCGGGGATTGCAGGGATGGGTGAGCACCAATAAGTGGCCGGTGTTTGATGCCGACGGCAAGACGGTGGTCGGCATATTCGGTATCAGCCGCGATATCAGCGAATCAAAACGGGCTGAAATTGCCTTGCGCGAAAGCGAGCAGCGTTTCCGCAATATGTTTCATAAACACTCCTCGATCATGCTGCTGATTGATCCCGCAAGCGGAATGATTGTCGATGCCAACGCGGCCGCCGCGCGGTTTTACGGCTATACCGAAGATCAGTTGCGCGGCATGTCGATTGGCAATATCAATATGCAGACCGAGGCGGAAATACAGCAGGAGCGGAAACAGGCGCTGGAGGAGAAGCGCAACTACTTTGTGTTTTTGCACCGTTGCGCAAACGGCGATGTGCACAACGTCGAGGTTTATTCTTCGCCGGTGGATACCGGGGAAAAGAAATTGCTGTTCTCCATTGTGTACGACATTACCGAGCGGAAAAAAGCCGAGGATGCGTTGCACCGTTCCAATGCCGATCTGGAGCGTTTTGCCTACAGCGTGTCGCACGATATGCGCCAGCCGCTGCGCGCGGTCAGCGGCCATTTGCAGTTGTTGCAGCGCAGCATGAAAGACAAGCTGGACGAGGATGAGCGCGAGAACATGAATTTTGCGCTGGAGGGAGCCAGGCGCATGGATTCGATGATCGTTTCGTTGCTGGATTACTCCCGTGTCGGGCGCAAGACGGAAGCCAAACAGATGATGCCGAGCCGCAACTCGCTGGATGAGGCGCTGGGTTTCCTTGCCCCGCTTATCGCGGAAGTCGGGGCCGAGGTCACTCTGGAGGGCGAGTGGCCGCAAGTTTTTAGATCGGAAGAGCGTCGTGTAGGGAAAGAGTGTAGATCTCGGTGGTCGCCGTATCATTAAAAAAAAA
>FZPW01000045.1_pt1 | contig 52959 bp, 58 predicted proteins | sample 1534771 | NCBI WGS metagenome assembly FZPW01 (sample SAMEA104161894, study PRJEB21768) | metagenome | biome: subterrestrial habitat; feature: phreatic zone; material: underground water | place: France | collected 2016-06-01 | depth 60 m | reverse complement strand
TTTTTTTTTAATGATACGGCGACCACCGAGATCTACACTCTTTCCCTACACGACGCTCTTCCGATCTAGCGGTTGTTGCTTCGCCTAGCCCAGTTACAGAAGCAGCTAAAACGACTAGTCCACAGTTATTGGCAGATAGTGGCTTGGTTAGTGGGCAAACTATTACCCAAGGCAAAAAGATTGTTGTTAGAACTGACAGCCTTTTGGTGGAAATTAATACAGTTGGTGGCGACATTCAACGTGCAGAATTACTCCAACACCGTGATGCAGAAGACAAGAGCAAACCCTTTGTTTTGCTGAAACAAGAAGAAAATCATATATATGTAGCACAAACAGGGTTGCTAGGCGATGGTCTTCCTACACACCACACTCAATTTACTGCTGCTGCTGACGAATACAATCTGCCAGATGGCACTGACTCACTGACAGTAAAGCTAGTAGCCAATAATTCGGTAACTAAAACACTGACATTTCATCGAGGCAGTTATCTAATTGATGTGGCTTATGAAATTGAAAACACTGGTGCGACTCCGATAACGCCTTCGGCATATTTCCAGTTAGTTCGTGATGAAAGCGTTCCTGCAGGTGACTCCAAGTTAGTACCAACCTATACCGGACCAGCAATTTACACAGATCAAGAGAAATTCCAAAAAGTTGATTTTTCCAGTATAGAAAAGGGTAAAACAAGTTACCCCAAAACCGCTGATAACGGTTGGGTCGGAATGTTGCAGCACTACTTTGTTTCCGCATGGTTGCCCACAACTAAGGTACAGCGTGAGTACTACACTAAGTCCTTGGGAAATAAGCAGTTCGCTGTAGGTACAATTTTACCTATCGCTGCAATTGCTCCCGGGCAAAAAGGGGGTATCAGCACGCCTCTTTATATTGGTCCCGCTAACGCAAAACTTGATAGTGTAGCACCTGGTCTCGGTTTAACAGTTGATTATGGCTGGTTAACTATCATTGCCACCCCTTTGTTTTGGTTGCTGACCTTTATTCAGGGTTGGGTTCAAAACTGGGGTATTGCCATCATTCTTTTAACTATTTTGATTAAGCTGGCCTTTTTCCCGCTCTCTGCCGCAAGCTACCGCTCTATGGCCAAAATGCGTATTGTTGCGCCGAAGCTGGAAAAGATTAAGCAGCAATATAGCGATGATCGCGAAAAACTTAACCGTGCCATGATGGATTTGTACAAGACGGAAAAGATTAATCCGTTGGGCGGTTGTTTGCCGATGCTGATTCAAATACCAGTATTCATTGCTTTGTATTGGGCAATTTTGTCCAGCGTTGAATTGCGCCATGCGCCGTTTTTCGGTTGGATTTCGGACTTGTCGGCAGCTGATCCTTATTTTGTTTTGCCGGCAATCATGGGAATCAGCATGATGTTGCAAAGCAAATTAAATCCAACGCCACCGGATCCGCTGCAAGCGAAACTCATGCAATTGATGCCGATTGTTTTTAGCGTTGTGTTCTTCTTTTTCCCTGCAGGCTTGGTTTTGTACTCCGTTGTGAATAACGTACTTTCGATTGCTCAACAATGGTATATCACTCGTAGTCAAGAAACTGAGCAAAAAGGTGCAGCAAAAGTTTGACAATATAGCAGCCATCGCCACAGCCCCCGGTCGCGGGGGCATAGGCGTGGTTCGCATCTCCGGCGGCAATATCACGGCAGTTTTCGAAGCGTTATTCGGCCATTCCTTAGTTCCGCGTTACGCCACATACACTCCATTTTTAGATGCTGATGGTTCAATTATTGACCACGGCATTGCAATCTATTTTCCTGCTCCAAACTCATACACTGGCGAAGAAGTCTTAGAGCTACAAGGTCATGGCGGTACAGCCGTGATGCACTTGTTGTTGCAACGCTGCCTGTCTGTCGGCGCGCGCCTTGCACAACCCGGGGAGTTCACCCAGCGTGCCTTTTTGAACAACAAGCTTGATCTGGTACAAGCAGAAAGCGTTGCCGATTTGATTGATGCAACCAGCGAACAGGCTGTGCGCAGTGCCAATCGTTCGTTGCAGGGGGATTTTTCCAAAGCGGTACATATGCTGGTTGAAGATTTAATCAATTTGCGCATGTTCGTCGAGGCGTCTCTAGACTTTCCTGAAGAAGAGCTTGAATTGGCCGACTTAAATCGTTGCGCAAGCAAACTCAAGGAAATCAGAGACTCTCTGGACAGAACATTAAATCTTGCACGCCAAGGCAGTATATTGCGAGAGGGAGCTCACATTGTTCTGGTAGGTCAGCCCAATGTAGGGAAATCCAGCCTGCTCAATCGACTTTCGGGAGAAGAGGTCGCATTGGTGAGTGAAATTGCCGGAACTACGCGGGACACAATTCGTCAGGCTATTAATATTCGTGGTGTTCCCCTGCATATTATTGACACGGCGGGTCTGCGCGAGTCTCAAGATGTAGTTGAGCAAATGGGGATGGAACGAACCAAGCAAGCCATGCAGAAAGCCGATGCAATATTGCTATTACAGGAGGCTGAGCAGGAATCCGAGGACAAATACCGAGAGATTTTGAATTTGATCCCGGGGAATATTCCAAAGCTGCATGTAATCAATAAAATTGATTTGATGAAACAAGCTCCCAAGGTAGAAATTCGTAACGGAGATGCATTTATCTATTTGTCCGCAAAAAATGACGAAGGTATAGATCTGTTGCGGGACAAAATACTACAACTGATGGACTGGCACGGCGATTCGGGAGTTTTCATGGCCAGAGAGCGCCATTTACAAGCGCTATCCCAAGCAAAAGAGTGTCTACTTCGTGCCACAACAAATAGCAAACAGATGGAGTTGTTCGCAGAAGAGCTACGTCTTGCCCAAGAGGCGCTAAGTAAAATTACCGGTGAGTTTTCCTCCGACGACCTGCTTGGAGAAATCTTTAGCCGCTTCTGTATTGGGAAATAATAAAGTGTTTCACGTGAAACACTTTGTGGCACAGCTCTTTAAATATCATTTTGATGTATGATGCGCGCCTTTATTTGGCGCAGGCAGTAGATGAACTACCCGAAAGAGTTTGATGTGATCGTTGTGGGCGGCGGGCATGCCGGCACCGAGGCCGCGCTTGCGAGTGCGCGCATGGGGCGGGCGACGTTGCTCATTACGCACAACATTGAAACGCTGGGCGTAATGTCGTGCAATCCCTCTATTGGCGGCATTGGCAAAGGGCATCTGGTTAAAGAGTTGGATGCACTAGGCGGCGCGATGGCATTGGCAACCGATGAGGCGGGAATACAGTTTCGCATCTTGAATTCCTCCAAAGGGCCTGCTGTGCGGGCAACCCGCGCGCAAGCCGACCGTGCACTATATAAACAAGCCATTCGTCGCCGGCTGGAAAATCAGCCCAATCTTTTGCTGTTTCAAATGGCCGCGGAAAAGCTGCTTATGAATGGCGATCAGGTCGCTGGCGTTGAAACACAATTAGGTCTGCGCTTTAGCGCAAAGAGCGTGGTGTTAACAACCGGAACATTTCTTTCTGGCTTGGTGCACGTGGGGCTGTCAAATTATCGGGCCGGGCGTGCGGGCGATCCTCCATCCATCGGTTTGGCAGAAGATTTGCGAGCCTTGGGCTTGCCAATCGGGCGACTGAAAACAGGGACACCCCCGCGCATAGATAGTCGCAGCATAGATTTTTCCGATATGGTTGAGCAGCCCGGAGATGATCCGGTGCCGGTATTTTCGTTTATGGGCCGGGCAGAGCAGCATCCGCAGCAACTATCCTGCTGGATAACGCAGACAAACACCCGTACACACGACATTATCCGCGGTGGATTGGATCGCTCTCCGATGTTTACCGGAGTCATTGAAGGGGTCGGACCCCGCTATTGTCCTTCCATTGAGGATAAGATTACGCGCTTCGCAGACAAGGAATCGCATCAGATTTTTCTAGAGCCGGAAGGGTTGAGTACCAATGAAATATACCCGAACGGTATTTCAACTAGCCTTCCTTTCGATATTCAATTGGCATTGGTACGCTCAATCAAGGGATTGGAAAATGCCTATATAACGCGCCCCGGCTACGCAATCGAGTACGACTATTTTGATCCGCGCGGACTGAAGACCTCGCTCGAAACAAAAACCGTTAAGGGTTTGTTTATGGCGGGGCAGATTAATGGTACGACTGGGTACGAAGAAGCTGCGGCACAAGGTTTGTTGGCAGGGATGAATGCCGCACGCTATGCTACAGAAGACGAATCTTGGCTCCCTCGTCGTGACGAAGCTTATCTGGGCGTGATGGTGGATGATCTGATTACGCGCGGAGTTTCAGAACCGTATCGAATGTTTACCAGCCGTGCAGAATACCGCTTGCAGCTGCGCGAAGACAACGCAGATATGCGATTAACAGAAATGGGGCGTCAATTAGGGTTGGTGGATGATGCGCGCTGGGGCGCGTTTGAGAATAAACGCGAAAGCGTCGCAAAAGAGCTGGAGCGTTTGAAATCAACTTGGGTTAATCCCAGAATTTTGGAACAAGCCGAGGCAGAGCGGGTTTTGGGCAAGAATATTGAGCGGGAGTATTCGCTCTACGAATTGCTGCGCAGACCGGATGTCAGTTATGCGAGCCTGATGTCGATGCAAATTGCTGGAAATGGTGTAAGTGACAACTCGATTGCCGAGCAGGTGGAAACACAAGCAAAATACCAAGGTTATATTGAGCGCCAAGCGGATGAAATTGCCCGGCAGGCTGAAAATGAAGCGCTCAAATTGCCCATCGCGATGGATTATTCGGCTGTTCGCGGGCTCTCGACTGAAGTGCGGCAGAAGTTGAGCAAGCATCGCCCGGAAACACTGGGGCAAGCAGCAAGAATTTCGGGTATAACTCCGGCGGCAATTTCGTTGCTGCTTGTGCATTTGAAGCGGGGAGGGGTGAGCATGCTAAACGATGCACCCCAAGCAAAAAAATGAAGCTGGCAATAGATTTATCGGGCGGAATAAAACAGCTCGGCCTGGAAATTTCATCTGAGGCGCAGCAAAAACTGCTGGAATATTTGGCGCTGATGCACAAATGGAACAAGGTATACAACCTGACGGCAATTCGTGATCCCGAACAAATGGTGAGCAACCACTTGCTCGATAGTCTTGCTGTGTTGCCGCATCTATGGCCGGGACGCTGGCTGGATGTGGGATGTGGTGCCGGTTTGCCGGGCGTGGTTTTGGCAATTGTTCGGCCGGAGTGGTCGTTTACCATGCTGGATAGCAACAGCAAGAAAACCAGTTTTGTGCAACAAGCAAGCATAGAGCTTGGATTGCGCAATGTAAAAGTGCATTGCGGACGTATCGAAGATTGGCCTGTTTCGGAAAAATTCGACGGGATTATTTCCCGTGCATTTGCAGAAACAGCTGAATTTGTCTCGTTAACGCGAAATTTGTTGGTGGAGGGCGGACGTTGGGCCGCGATGAAGGGTGCGCCGGAGCAGGAATTGCGGCGTTTGCCGGAAGATGTAAAGGTTGAAAAAATCATTCCTTTGCAGGTTCCTAAACTGGAAGCAGCGCGCTGCTTAGTGGTGTTGAGAGAAAATAAATGATCAAAATACTGGCGATTACCAATCAAAAAGGCGGGGTAGGGAAGACAACCACCTCGGTGAACCTGGCGGCAAGTTTGGCAGCGGCAAAGCAGCGAGTTTTGTTAATTGACCTTGATCCGCAAGGTAATGCAACAATGGGCAGCGGCATTGATAAGTCTGCATTGACCGCCACTGTTTATGACGTGCTTTTGGGGCAAAAAGTAATACGCGAAGCACGAGCAACAAGCGAAACTGGCAAATACGATATGTTGCCGGCCAATCGTGAGTTGGCGGGTGCAGAAATCGAGTTGGTCGAAATTGAAAATCGTGAAATGCTGCTGAAAAAAGCATTAGCGGCAGTACAGGAGGACTACGATTACGTGCTCATTGATTGTCCACCAGCGCTGAATTTGCTTACCTTGAATGGATTATGCGCCGCTCAGTCGGTCATGATTCCGATGCAGTGCGAATACTATGCGCTGGAAGGTCTGAGCGATTTGGTCAATACAATTCGCAAAGTGCGCGCTCACCTTAATCCAGAACTGGAAATCGAAGGTTTGCTGCGCACCATGTTTGACCCGCGCAATACCTTGGCGCAGCAAGTTTCGGATCAGTTGCAGCAACACTTTGGTGAAAAAGTGTATCGCACGGTTATTCCCCGTAACGTACGTTTGGCAGAAGCCCCCAGTTTCGGCATTCCGGCGCTGTATCACGACAGTCAGTCCAAGGGAACACTGGCCTATCTGGCATTGGCCGGCGAACTGCTCAATAAAGCGTCTCAGACAGCAACAAGCTCAATTTAAGGAACATTATGGCAAAACCGATGAAAGGACTGGGGCGCGGATTGGATGCCCTATTGTCTGGAAATAAAGAACAAAGTGACGACGTGCTGCGCGATCTAAAAGTCAATCTGCTTAAGCCAGGCAAATACCAGCCGCGCAGCCGTATGGACGAAGAGTCACTGAACGAATTGGCCGCGTCAATTAAGGCACAAGGCGTGATGCAACCCATTCTGGCGCGCGAGCTGACTGATGGCGGATTTGAAATTATTGCCGGTGAGCGGCGCTGGCGTGCCGCGCAGTTGGCGGGATTAACGCAAGTTCCTGTTATTGTTAGGAAAGTTCCTGACAATGCCGCGCTGGCAATGGCGCTGATTGAAAATATTCAGCGCGAAGACCTTAATCCGTTGGAAGAGGCGGTCGGTATTCAGCGCTTGATTGACGAATTTCAGATGACTCATCAAACGGCTGCTGATGCAGTGGGGCGCTCGCGTAGCGCTGCTAGTAATTTGCTGCGCTTGTTGAAGTTGCCCGAGGTCGTGCAGAACATGCTCATGGATAACAAGCTCGACATGGGGCATGCGCGAGCGTTATTGTCTTTGGATCCGGCGCAATTGATCGCAACAGCCAATAAAATTGTGGCAGACAAATTGTCGGTTAGAGAAGCAGAAAAGCTGGTGCAAAATTTATTGAACCCACTAGCCAAACCAGCAAAGGCAGAACCGAATAGGGACTTGTTGAATTTACAGGAAGAAATCTCCGAACGAATCGGGACGGCTGTACAAATAAAAACCGGTAAAAAAGGCGCTGGAAAGCTGGTTATTGAGTATTCAAGTAACGATCACTTGGACGAGCTAATTGCTCGTCTGAAATAAATCGTTGACGTGAGCAAGCGAGCTTGAGTAGAATGCGGCACTTTAAAGGTTTAGGGATTGCGAACACCGTCGTCTGGATAGTTTTGGTTCAGATAATAGTGACATTAGTGATTTCGTTGATACTGTTGATTGCAGAGAATTTGGCAACAGCGGCATCAGCCTTTGCAGGGGGGGCGGTCGGATTTCTGACCAGTTTGGTTTACGCAAAAAAAATGTTCGCGCCGCAAGGTGCCGAATTAAAAAAAATAATCAGAGCGCATTACAGCGCCGAAGCGTACAAGCTGGGATTTACCATTCTGTTATTCTCCTTCGTATTTACGCAGTTTAAAGATGTACACGCGTTGCCGCTGTTTGCAACCTATGTGGCAACTTTGGCGGTTTATTGGGCAGCATTAATTTTTGTGTGAGACTTATGAGTACTGAAGGCTTAACAACTTCCGAGTATATTCAACATCACTTGACCAATCTTCATTCCGGTGAAGGTTTTTGGTCTCTACATCTGGATACGCTGTTTGTCTCAATTGCAATCGGCCTGATTATATTTGGCACAATGTGGTTGGCGACTCGCAAGGCTACAGCAGGTGTTCCGGGAAAATTGCAAAACTTCGTCGAAATGGTCGTCGGTATGGTTGATGCCCAAGTTAAGGATACCTTCCACGGTAAGAGCGATCTGATTGCTCCACTGGCGCTGACTATCTTTGTGTGGATTTTCGCCATGAATGCCATGGACGTGATCCCTGTGGATCTTTTGCCTCTGGTAGCGAGTTGGTTTGGCGTACATCACCTGAAGATTGTTCCGTCTACCGACTTGAATGCAACTTTTGCGATGTCGATCTCGGTGTTCTTCCTGATCTACTTCTATAGCTTCAAGGTAAAGGGTTTTGTCGGTTTTGGTAAGGAGGTGTTGTTTGCCCCGTTCGGCAAATTTCCTCTGTTGATTCCGGTAAACGTGCTGTTCCGTATTGTCGAAGATATCGCCAAGCCGATTTCGCTGGCACTGCGTCTCTTCGGTAACATGTATGCGGGTGAAATGGTGTTTATCCTGATCGCACTGCTGCCTTGGTATCTGCAATGGATGCTGGGCGCACCGTGGGCGATTTTCCACCTGCTGATTATCACGCTGCAAGCTTTCGTGTTCATGATGTTGACGATTGTATATCTCAGCATGGCACACGAGAGTCACTAAAAGTTTCGCTTTATTATTTAACTAAACCTCCAAGGAGAAAACATGGAACTAGCACTTTTGTTGGGTAACGTATCGATTGCAGTTGCAGTATTGATCGGCATGGGCGCATTGGGAACCGCTATCGGCTTCGGTCTGTTGGGTGGTCGCTTCCTGGAAGGCGCTGCACGTCAACCAGAAATGATCCCAACTTTGCAAGTTAAGATGTTCATCGTTGCCGGTCTGTTGGACGCGGTAACCATGATTGGTGTTGGTATTGCGTTGTACATGCTGTTCGCTAACCCGTTCATCGCGATTGTTAAGGGCTAATTCGTCCATCGTTACTGACTGAAAGGGGCTGTCGTGAATATCAACGCAACCTTGCTGGGACAGGCAATTACATTTGCCATCCTTATCTGGTTCACCATGAAGTTTGTGTGGCCACCCTTGCTGCAAGCAATGGAAGAGCGCGCCAAGACCATCGCTGATGGTTTGGCCGCAGCCGAGCGTGGCAAGCATGATCTGGAGTTGGCTGCAAAGCGCTCCGCCGAGATAATCCATCAAGCCAAAGAAAAGGCCGGTGAGATTATTGCTGCCGGGGAAAAGCGCGCGAGCGAAATTATCGAGGAAGCCAAGGCCAATGCCAAAGCTGAAGGCGATCGTATCCTTGCTGGTGCCAAAGCAGAAATTGACCAGGAAGTATTCCGTGCAAAAGAGCAGCTGCGTACGCAAGTTTCTGCAGTTGCATTGGCTGGCGCGGGCAAAATTCTGGGTCGTGAGATTGATGCGAAAGCACACAACGATCTGCTTGATAAACTCGTTGCGGAAATCTAAGCGCTATGTCCCAAGCCATTACAGCTGCACGTCCCTATGCTCAGGCAGCTTTTGATGAAGCCCAAAAACTGGGTGAACTGAAAAGCTGGTCTGAAATGTTAAGTGCTGCCGCTGCTGCGGTAGAAAATGCCGATCTTCAGGCTGTCATCCGCAGTCCGAAAGTAGATGCTGGCAAGCTTACCGATTTGATGTTGGCTTTGTCCGGAAGCAACTCCGGCAAAGCGGCACAAAACTTCATCAAGCTGCTGGTGGAAAACAATCGCTTGCTAGTATTGCCGGAAATTTGCGCGTTGTTTGAAGTATTGCGCGCCGAAGCCGAGAAAAGCATAGATGTCGTTGTGACCTCTGCCTACGATTTGAGTGATGCTCAAAAGCAGAAAGTCGCTGCGGCACTTAAAGTCAAAATGGGGCGCGAAATAAAACTCAGTTGCGAAACAAATCGCGATTTGCTGGGTGGCATTGTTATCCGCGCTGGGGACAAAGTAATAGACGGCTCTGCGCGTACGCGTTTATCAGAGTTGGCTGTAGCTTTGGCCTAATCACCGATTTATCGAAATAAGGAAAAGTCAGATGAAGCTCAACCCTTCTGAAATTAGCAACTTGATTCGTAGCCGCATTGAAAACTTTGAGGCTTTGACCGAAGCACGTACTGAAGGTACTGTAGTTAGCGTAACCGACGGTATCGTTCGCATTCACGGTTTGTCCGATGTTATGCAAGGCGAAATGCTGGAATTCCCAGGAAATACTTTCGGGTTGGCGCTGAACTTGGAGCGCGATTCTGTAGGTGCAGTTGTTCTCGGTGAATATGAGCATATTTCCGAAGGCGACACCGTAAAGTGCACAGGCAAGATTTTGGAAGTGCCGGTTGGTCCTGAATTGCGCGGTCGTGTAGTAAACGCGCTGGGTCAACCCATTGACGGAAAAGGCCCGATCAATGCCAAGATGACCGATAAAGTTGAAAAGGTTGCTCCAGGCGTTATCGCTCGTAAATCTGTAGATCAACCCGTACAAACTGGTTTGAAGTCTATCGACTCCATGGTTCCAGTTGGCCGCGGTCAGCGAGAACTGATCATTGGTGACCGTCAAACAGGTAAGACTGCCGTTGCTGTTGATGCGATCATCAACCAAAAGGGTCAGGGCATGACTTGCGTTTATGTTGCGATTGGCCAAAAGGCTTCTACTATCGCCAACGTGGTACGCAAGCTGGAAGAGCACGGCGCGATGGGTTACACCATTGTGGTTGCAGCGACTGCTTCCGATTCCGCCGCGATGCAATTCTTGGCTCCTTATGCCGGTTGCACCATGGGCGAATACTTCCGTGATCGCGGCGAAGATGCGCTGATCGTGTACGACGATTTGACCAAGCAAGCTTGGGCCTACCGTCAAATTTCCCTGTTGTTGCGCCGTCCGCCCGGTCGCGAAGCTTACCCCGGCGACGTGTTCTACCTGCACTCCCGTTTGCTGGAGCGCGCATCTCGCGTGAATGCCGACTACGTTGAAGCTTTCACCAAGGGCGAAGTTAAGGGCAAGACAGGTTCTTTGACAGCATTGCCTATCATTGAAACAGCTGCTGGTGACGTTTCCGCATTCGTTCCGACCAACGTGATTTCGATTACCGACGGTCAGATCTTCTTGGAAACCGACCTGTTCAACGCTGGTATCCGCCCTGCGATTAACGCCGGTATTTCGGTGTCCCGTGTGGGTGGTGCAGCGCAGACCAAAGTTATTAAGAAACTGGGTGGCGGTGTGCGTTTGGCGCTGGCTCAATATCGTGAATTGGCCGCTTTCGCGCAGTTTGCTTCCGACCTGGATGAAGCAACCCGCAAACAGTTGGAGCGCGGTCGTCTGGTAACCGAGCTGATGAAGCAATTGCAATATGCACCTTTGTCTGTTGCTGAAATGGCGGTAACGCTGTTCTGCGTAAACAAGGGTTATTTCGATGACGTGGAAGTCAAGAAGGCTTTGGCATTTGAGTCTGCTTTGCATGCTTACCTGAAGTCCAAGAATAAGGACTTGATGGATGCGATTGACAACAGCAAAGATCTGAGTGCTGACAACGAGAAGCTTCTGTCTGCTGCGATTGAAACCTTCAAGTCCACCGCAGTTTACTAAGCGAGAGTCCGATCATGGCTGGTAGCAAAGAGATACGCACCAAAATCAAGAGCGTAGAAAATACGCGCAAGATTACGCGTGCCATGGAAATGGTAGCGGCAGCAAAGATGCGCAGAGCCCAAGAGCGTATGCGTGCTGCCCGACCGTATGCCGAGAAGATTCGTCAGGTTGCTGCACACTTGGCTCGTGCGAATCCGGAATACAAACATCCATATCTGGTTAAGCGCGAAGAGGTTAAGAATGTCGGTATTATCGTCATTACTTCTGATAAAGGTTTGTGCGGTGGTTTGAATACCAACGTACTGCGTTTGGTCACAAACCGGATGAAAGAATGGGATGGCGCAAACACTGGCATACGTGTTACCCCGATTGGCAATAAAGGCTTCAGCTTTATGAACCGCATCGGAGCAAAGGTTCAATCGCATTTGATCGGTTTGGGTGATACGCCACATGTTGAAGACCTGATCGGTGCGGTGAAAGTGATGCTGGACGCTTACGTGGCTGGCGAAGTGGATGCGATTTATATTTCGTACAACCATTTTGTGAACACCATGAAACAGGAGCCGACATTTGAGCAACTGTTGCCGCTGTCCGGTGAAGCGATGGCGGAAGGACAAGAAGGTCAGTGGGATTACATTTACGAGCCAGATGCAAAACTGGTGGTAGATGAGTTGCTGCTGCGCTATGTTGAGTCCTTGGTTTATTCGGCAGTTACTGAAAATCAGGCTTCCGAACAAAGCTCGCGTATGGTGGCTATGAAGGCTGCTTCCGACAACGCCAAAACGGTTATCGGCGAACTCAAGCTGGTTTACAACAAAGCGCGTCAAGCCGCGATTACCAAAGAGATTTCAGAAATCGTTGGTGGAGCAGCTGCAATTAGTTAAAGCTTGGCTGCTGTGGCGGCTGTGTACAGAATCAATATAAAGTGGGGAATCTTAAAATGAGTCAAGGCAAGATTGTTCAGTGTATCGGTGCGGTGGTCGACGTAGAATTTCCTCGCGATCAAATGCCTAAGGTATATGACGCGCTGAAGGTTACAGGTACCGCAAGTTCTGTTGCGGAAAAGGATTTGACCCTGGAAGTTCAGCAACAAATCGGCGACGGTGTGGTACGTACAATTGCCATGGGTTCATCCGACGGCTTGCGCCGCGGTATGGCTGTGGTAAGTACAGGTTCGCAAATTACTGTGCCAGTTGGTGCAGGAACCCTAGGCCGTATCATGGACGTGCTGGGTCGTCCGATTGACGACGCAGGCGACGTGAAATGTGACGAGCGCCGTTCTATTCACCAAAAGGCTCCCAAGTTCGACGAGTTGTCTCCTTCGGTTGACTTGCTGGAAACCGGCATCAAGGTTATTGACTTGGTTTGCCCGTTTGCCAAGGGTGGTAAGGTTGGTCTGTTCGGTGGTGCCGGTGTGGGCAAGACCGTGAACATGATGGAACTCATCAACAACATCGCGAAGCAACACTCCGGTTTGTCCGTATTCGCTGGTGTGGGTGAGCGTACCCGTGAAGGTAACGACTTCTACCACGAAATGAAAGATTCCAACGTTCTGGACAAAGTTGCGATGGTGTTCGGTCAGATGAACGAGCCGCCCGGCAACCGTCTGCGCGTAGCGCTGTCCGGTTTGACCATGGCTGAAAAGTTCCGTGATGAAGGCCGCGACATCCTGTTCTTCGTGGACAACATCTATCGTTACACACTGGCCGGTACCGAAGTATCCGCGCTGCTGGGTCGTATGCCTTCCGCTGTGGGTTATCAACCTACGCTGGCTGAAGAAATGGGCCGTCTGCAAGAGCGTATTACTTCTACCAAAGTGGGCTCGATTACCTCTATTCAAGCTGTGTATGTTCCAGCGGACGACTTGACAGACCCGTCTCCTGCTACCACCTTCTTGCACTTGGACTCCACCGTTGTGTTGTCGCGTGACATCGCATCCTTGGGTATTTACCCTGCGGTTGACCCGCTGGATTCTTCTTCCCGTCAGCTGGATCCGCTGGTGGTTGGCGAAGAGCACTACTCCGTTGCCCGTGGCGTTCAACAAACGCTGCAACGCTACAAAGAATTGCGCGACATTATTGCGATTCTGGGTATGGACGAACTGGCACCGGAAGACAAACTGGTGGTGGCACGTGCACGTAAGATTCAACGTTTCCTCTCGCAACCTTTCCACGTTGCAGAAGTATTTACCGGCAGCCCCGGCAAGTACGTAACACTGAAGGAAACGATCAAGGGCTTCAAGGGCATCGTCAACGGCGAATACGATCATTTGCCAGAACAAGCTTTCTACATGGTTGGTGGCATTGAAGAGGCCATCGAAAAAGCTAAGACGTTGCAATAAGGGTGACTAATATGGCCATGACAGTTCATGTCGATGTGGTGAGTGCTGAAGCATCCATCTTTTCCGGGTTGGCGGAGCTGGTCATTGTTCCGGGCGAAGCGGGCGAGTTGGGCATTTATCCTCGTCACGCTCCGCTGTTGACTCGTATCAAGCCTGGCTCGGTGCGCCTCAAGCTGCCTAACCAGAATGAAGATACATTGATTTACGTTTCCGGCGGCATGCTGGAAGTGCAACCCAATGTTGTCACCATTCTGGCCGATACCGCGATTCGCGGTGCCGATTTGGATGAAGCGAGAGCACTGGAAGCTAAGCGTGCAGCAGAAGAAGCGATGAAAAATCGTTCTTCCGATATCGATTACGCAGCAGCCCAAGCCGAGTTGGCTGAAGCAATTGCGCAGTTGCATGCAATTTCCAAAATGCGCAAAGGCTCACCGCACTAAGCTTTATGAAACAGGCAATACAACAAGGAAAACGGCTAAAGCCGTTTTTTTTGTTTATACTAAACAGTCTTAATAATCATTAAACAAAATGGCTCTTAACATCGTCATTCTCGCGGCCGGCAAAGGCACGCGCATGCACTCGGATAAGCCCAAGGTTCTACACTCCATCGCCGGCAAAACAATGTTGCAACATGTAGTCGATACGGCAAGCAAGCTGCAGCCGACCAAAACTGTTGTCGTTTACGGTCACGGCGGCGAAATGGTGCCGCAAGCATTGGCGGCAAGCCCGGCGAAATTCGCTTTGCAAGAACCACAACTGGGTACTGGCCATGCGGTGCAGCAAGCTTTGCCGCAACTTGATGATGATAGCGTAACCTTGGTGCTGTACGGCGATGTGCCGCTGATTCAGCAAGAGACGCTACAGAAGCTGTTAGCGGACAAGAACTCGCTGACACTACTGACCCAATATTTGGATAACCCGAAAGGTTATGGTCGCATTGTTCGCGAGGACTCTGGCAGCGTCAGCAGTATTGTGGAAGAAAAGGATGCAACGCCGGAGCAACGTCAAATACAGGAAATTAATACCGGAATTTTGGCAGCACCAACCGCCATGTTGCGCGATTGGCTAGGCAAACTGCGCAACGAAAATGCGCAGGGTGAGTATTACCTCACCGATATTGTTGCAATGGCCGTCGCGCAAGGTGTGAAAATCAACACCGCGCAGCCCGCGCATGCCTGGGAAGTGATGGGCATCAACAGCAAAACTCAATTGGCTGAACTGGAACGACTCTGGCAACAGGAGTTGGCAGGTAGGCTGATGCTGCAAGGCGTTACTTTGGCGGATCCTGCAAGAATAGATGTGCGGGGTGAGCTTGTTTGCGAGCGCGATGTGGAAATTGATGTGGGCTGTATTTTTGAAGGACAAGTACACTTGGGTAAAGGCGTAAAAGTAGGTGCCTACAGTGTCATCAGAAATACCCGCATCGCCGCCAATACCCAGATTGCTCCCTACAGCCATATCGACCAGGCCGACATCGGCGAACAATGCCATATCGGCCCGTTTGCGCGCATCCGCCCCGGCAGCAAACTACATAACGATGTGCATGTGGGCAATTTTGTCGAAATCAAAAATAGCGAAATTGCTGCCAGCAGCAAAGCCAATCATCTCAGCTACATCGGTGATGCGACGATCGGAAGCCGAGTGAACATCGGTGCCGGAACAATCACCTGCAACTATGACGGAGCCAACAAGTTCCGCACAGTCATCGAAGACGATGCCTTTATCGGCTCCGATACCCAACTGGTTGCCCCTGTGACCGTAGGACGCGGTGCGACCATCGGTGCAGGTTCCACCATTACCAAAGACACGCCAGCTGGTGAACTAACCTTGTCACGCTCAAAACAAATCAGCATCCAAGGTTGGCAACGCCCCACCAAGAAAAACAAAACAAACTAACCTTACAACGGAAATTAATCATGTGCGGAATTGTAGGCGCTGTAGCGAAACGTAATGTTGTACCGATCCTGATTCAGGGGCTGTTGCGGTTGGAATATCGCGGTTACGACTCAGCCGGTTTGGTGGTGGTCAATGATGGCAAGCTGCACCGTGTACGCAGTACAGGTCGTGTGGCAGAACTCACCGAGAAAAGTGCGAATACCGACGGCAATATCGGTATCGCCCACACCCGCTGGGCGACCCACGGCATACCGAGCGAGCGCAATGCCCACCCGCACATGAGTTCCGACCTGATTGCCGTCGTGCATAACGGCATCATCGAAAACTACGAAGAACTGCGCGGCAAACTAAGCGCGCAAGGTTATGTGTTCACCTCGGATACCGACACAGAAGTGATCGCCCATCTGGTTCATTCCTTCTACGTGAAGGATAAAAACCTGCTGGCAGCAACGCAGGCAGCAATTGCCCAGTTGGTAGGCGCTTACGCGATTGGCGTGGTGGCGGCGGATAATTCCCAGCAATTTATCGGTGCACGTAAAGGTAGCCCTCTGCTGCTGGGCGTGGGCGAAGGCGAGCACTTCATCGCATCCGATATGTCGGCCTTGCTGCAAGTAACGCAAAAGGTGGTGTATCTGGAAGAGGGAGATGTTGTCGAGTTAGCACTGGCTAACTACCGCATCTTTGATACAAAGGGTGTTGAGGTAAATCGCCCTGTGCATATCAGCACCTTGAATAATGCGAGCGTAGAGTTGGGTGAGTACCAACATTACATGCAGAAAGAAATTCACGAACAACCTCAAGCGTTGGCGGACACCTTGGAGTCGGTGTGCAACAGCCAATCCTTGGTGCCGGGCATCTTTGGTGCAGAGGCTGCCAATGCGTTCAAAGAAATCGACAGCATCCTGATCTTGGCCTGCGGCACTAGTCACCATGCCGGTATGGTCGCACGATATTGGCTGGAAGAAGTGGCCGGTATTCCGTGTGTGGTCGAGATTGCCAGCGAGTATCGCTACCGCGTCAGCGTTGCCAACCCCAAGACGTTGGTGGTCACTATCTCCCAGTCCGGTGAAACTGCTGATACGTTGGCTGCACTTAACCATGCCAAAGCCATTGGTCACCAACATACGTTGGCAATATGCAACGTGCCGGAAAGTGCCATCATCCGTCAGTCCAAGCTGCGCTTGCTGACCAGAGCGGGTCCCGAGATTGGTGTTGCCTCGACGAAAGCGTTTACTACCCAATTGGCCGCATTGTTCCTGCTGACCTTGGTATTGGCAAAACAGCGCGGAAAATTGACATCGCAACAAGAGCAGCAACATCTGCATGATCTGCGCCACCTGCCCAGCGCCGTAATTGCAGTGCTGAAACTGGAACCCGAGATCGCCAAGCTGGCCGAACACTTTGCCGATAAACACCACGCTTTGTTCCTCGGGCGCGGGTTGCATTACCCCATCGCCTTGGAAGGCGCGCTCAAGCTGAAAGAGATTTCCTATATTCACGCCGAAGCCTACCCGGCAGGTGAATTGAAGCACGGCCCGTTGGCATTGGTGGATAAGGATATGCCGGTCATTGCAGTTGCACCCAATGACACATTGCTGGAAAAGCTAAAATCGAATCTGCAAGAAGTGCGCGCACGCGGTGGCGAACTCTTTGTATTTGCCGACGCGGAAACACGTATTCATTCCAGCGAAGGCGTGCATGTGATGCAAATGCCCGAACACGCGGGTTTTCTGAGCCCTATTCTGCACACGGTACCATTGCAACTGCTGGCATATTACGTAGCATTGCAAAAGGGAACAGACGTGGACAAGCCGAGAAATCTGGCGAAGTCCGTAACAGTCGAATAAGCGCAAGTAATAACGCGACTAAATCCGGCTCAAGGTCGTTCCCACAACGTGGAGAATAAGCTATGGCGGTCATCGCCGTTTTCAATCAAAAAGGCGGGGTGGGGAAGACAACTTCCACTTTGAATATCGTTGCGGGTCTAGCCATGGCGCAACGACAGCCAATCGCGCTTGATATGGATCCGCAAGGTTCATTGAGTTTGGCCTCCGGCTTGAAAGATGCCAGGACGCAGCCGCGCAATATGGCCGCTTTCTTCAACGAAAAAACACCCTTGGCGAACCTGCTGCACGACACCCCGGCGGGCTGGCAAATCATCCCGGCATCCAACGAACTTTCCAAGATCGACATGCTGTTCGGCCGAGACCCCAATGCGGCCAAGCTGCTGAAACAAGGTCTCAGCGAAGAGTTGGCACTCACCGGCGCCCCGATTTTGATCGACTGCTGCCCGATGCTGGGCGTGCTCACCCTGAATGCCTTGCTGGCGGCCGACCGCGTGCTGATACCCGTTTCAGCAGACTACCTGTCGCAACAAGGCGTACACCGTCTGGATGCCGCCTTGAACGTGCTGGAAAAGAAGCTGAACCGAAAGTTTGAACGCCGTATCGTGGTCACCCGCTTCGACTCCCGCCGCAAACTTTCATTCGACATCTACGACAAGTTGAGAGAGCGCTACGGTTCGCAGCTTTGCAATACCCGTATCGGTGAGAATGTGGCGCTGGCGGCCAGCCCGATGCACGGTTTGGACATCTTCGCCTTCGCTCCCCACACCCCCGGTGCGGCGGACTACAAAGCGCTGACGATAGAATTGGTGAAAAGCGGGTTCTTCGAGAACTAACCCGCAATACTCATTCAGGTGTGTAGGACTAACCAGCCCGTTGCGATAACCGCAGTCACACCGATCACCATCAACCAGAAATTCCGCTTCCTTTGCTGCAAGGCCAAGTCACGCAGAATGGTTTCATATTGCGCCATCGGGTTTTCGTTCAAGCGTTGATGCAGTAAGCGCGGAATCTGCGGCAACAACGTGGCATAGCGCGGAGCCTCTGCTTTCAAAGACTTAACGAAACCGCGCCAGCCAATCTGCTCGCTCATCCAGCGTTCCAGCCAAGGTTTGGCGGTCTTCCACAGGTCGAGTTCGGGATCCAGTTGCAACCCTAATCCCTCGATATTCAGCAAAGTCTTTTGCAGCAAAACCAGCTGCGGCTGAATCTCCACGCCAAAACGGCGCGAGGTCTGGAACAAGCGCAGCAATACCTTACCGAAAGAAACATCGCGCAAAGGCCTGTCGAAAATAGGCTCACACACCGCGCGTATCGCGGCTTCCAGTTCATCCACGCGGGTTTCCGCAGGAACCCAGCCCGACTCGATATGAACCTCGGCGACCCGCTTATAGTCGCGGTTAAAAAAGGCGATGAAATTCTGGGCGAGGTAGTTCTTGTCGGTATCGTTGAGCGTCCCCATGATGCCGAAATCCAAGGCGATATAACGTCCGTCAGCGGCAACTTGGATATTGCCGGGGTGCATGTCGGCGTGAAAGAAACCGTCGCGGAAAACCTGCGTATAGAAAATTTCCACGCCGTCCGAGGCGAGTTTGGAAATATTGATATTGGCCGCACGCAAAGCATCCATCTGGCTGATCGGAATGCCGTGCATGCGTTCCATCACAATGACATTCGTATCGCACCAGTCCCAATACATTTCGGGAACCAGCAGCAGACTGGACTTGGCAAAGTTGCGCTTCAACTGGCTGGCGCAGGATGCCTCCCGCATCAGGTCGAGCTCGTCATGCAGGTATTTCTCAAACTCGGCTACCACCGCTTTGGGCCTCAGCCGCTTTCCATCCGCCCACAAACGTTCCATCAATCCGGCGCACACATCCAGCAGCGCCAGATCGTGCCCGATCACATGCTCGATGCCGGGACGCAGAATTTTGACGGCAACTTCGCGCCCGTCAGGCAACACGGCAAAATGCACCTGCGCGACCGAAGCGCTGGCGATGGGCTTTTCATCGAAGCTGCGGAAAACTTCCCCCAGTTTCTTTTGATAAGTCGCTTCCAGAATCGCCATTGCCTGCGATGAAGGGAAGGGCGGCACCTGATCCTGTAGTTTGGCCAACTCATCGGCAATATCGTTCGGGATCAGGTCGCGCCGGGTAGACAACATCTGCCCGAATTTAACGAAGATCGGGCCCAGACTTTCCAGCGCCATCCGCAAACGTTCCGCACGCGGTGCGGAAATATTGCGGGCAAACAGCAAAACATTGAGCAGGGAGCGCAACCAGCGTGTGCGTTCATGCGCCAGCAAAAATTCATCCAGACCAAAACGGAGAACCACATAAAAGATTTTGATAACTCGAAAAATACGCATCGCTGGAGTTTCCGCCAAGTAGGGTTGGAGTATTAAAAACGTTCGAATTGTACCAAGCGTTAAGCAAGCGGATGGAACCTAATTAGGCCGCCCAAAAGAAAACGGCGCGACATAAGCCGCGCCGTTTTCAGATTGAAGCAATGACCTACTTAAGCGATTTGCTGGATACCGCTCAGCAGCCAAACCGACTTGTCGTCTTTCAGGTTCTTCTGCACATGCCAGATTTCATCGAAATTCTCGGCAGGGTTGCCGTTCTCGCTCAGTTGACCCGTCATACGCACGCTGGCAATGGCGGTGTCGTGCTCGTTAGCCACTTCCAACAATTGGGCATTAACTGAAACCACATCGGTCTTCTGCGGAGTATTGTCGCGCTCACGGATTTGCATCGAGATTTCGGCGAACATTTCCGGGGTGGTGTATTCGCGAATATCGTCCAAATCCTTGCGGTCATTCGCGGCTTGCAGGCGGATGAAAGAAGTCTTGGCGCTACGCAGGAAAGCATCAACCGGGAAATCGGCAGGAATATTGCCTGCGGCTGGTGCCGCAACGACTGGAGCGGAACTACCTGCAACAGGTTGTTGAACTGGCTCAGCAGAACCGCCATAAGGCGCGCCCGCTCCGGCATATTGCATTGCAGGTTGTTGCTGTTTTTTGCGGAACATCGAGATCAGCAGCATCACAACCGCGCCAGCGGCCAACGCCATCAAAATTCCGCCAATCGCGCCGCCCATACCACCCAATGCGCCGCTGGCAAACAATGCGCCCAGACCCGCGCCGATAGCCAAACCAGCCAGAGGGCCGAGCCATTTATTACCGGCAGGTGCGGCAGCAGGAGTAGGTGCGGGAGTCGCTGTTGGAGCCGCCGCAGGTGCTTTCTGGGTTTGCTGTGGGGACATGGTGCGCTGCTTGCCGATGCTACTACCGCCCCCTAAACGTTTAGCTTCAGCAGTGGTTGCGAGCAAGGAAAGGCTGGAAAGAACGATGGTCAATAACAACAAGAAACGTTTCATGTAATTCCTCAAATGGTTAACAAAACTGGTGCGCAAACAAAACGCAGTCACTACATGGAGACGGTATCACAGATTTCAATACCGAACTTACGACAGACCCAGAGAGGCAAAGTTCAACACCTCTCCAGTTAACGGGTGAACAAAGCGCAACGAGCACGCATGCAACATCAAACGCGGCGCACTGGCGGGGGCACCGTACAGCGCATCGCCGAGAATAGGGTGGCGGATAGCGGCCATGTGTACGCGTAACTGGTGGGTACGTCCGGTAACGGGTTCGAGTTCCAAGCGGCTGGTACAAGTCGCAGTATCAAACGCCAGCAAGGTATACCGCGTCAGTGAAGGCTTACCCGATTCGTGATCGATCTTGCGTAAAGGTCGGTTAAGCCAATCAGCTACAATAGGCAAATTGACCTCCCCCGCAGGCGAGTCAAACTCGCCCGCCACGACAGCAACATAGCGTTTGTCCACTTCCCGCTCGCGGAACATGTGCGACAAAATACGCTGCATCTCAACACCGCGCGCAAACACCATCAAACCGGAAGTTGCCATATCCAACCGATGCACGACCAACGCATCGGGGAATTTCTTCTGAACACGGGCAGAAAGACAATCCTGCTTATCCTCCCCGCGTCCCGGCACCGCCAATAAGCCAGCGGGCTTATTCACCACTAATAATGCCTCATCGACAAAGATGAACTCCAAGTCGCAGGTGGGCGGAGTGTAAGCGGGGAGCGTAGCGTTCAATCGGACAGGAAATTAATGCTTCGCGGCGGAAGGCTGCCAGACAGACGTAATCGGCTTCTGCTCAACACTCTCGCCCAAATACGGCAAACCATACATATCCGAGAGCATATGCAACAACGTGTAGTGGTTGATGCGCTGTGCCGATTTGCCCGGCTTAACCATCTCGCCCACGAACATCGTAGCGACGCGGTTGCCTTCCGAGCCGTTGTCCTCGTCCCAAGTAACGATCAGCAAACTGTTGTGGGTCATCGCCCATTGCGCATAACGTTCCATGCTAGCCGCCAGCCACGCATCGCCTTGGGCAATCGTGCCATCGTGCATATCGTTACGCTGATCCGGCATAACCAAAGAAACCGAGGGCAACTTGCTCAAGTCCTGCGGGAACGCGCTGAACGGCAGATTGAACGCCTCCAGCTCTTTCCAGTTCGCCGCCGGGTTATGCTTGCGCATATAAGCGCCATACATACAACCCGCATAACCCGCTTCGGGCAGCGATTCCGAATAACTGGCGAAGCTCAAGCCTTTAGCCAGCAGCGCTCCGCCCAGATTTTCACCCTGCAATTGCAGCGGACAAGCATTACTGCTGATGCCGCGCAAACTGCCGGTAAACAGCGCCAAATAATTCGGCTGGCTGGGATGGGTTACGCCGTAGGAGCTGGTGAACAACACCCCGCGCCGGGCAAGCGCATTGATATAGGGCGCATCCTGATTGCCGATGATCTGCGAGAACGACTTGTTCTCCTCAACCACGATGACAACATGATCGGGGCGAGGCAAAACATCAGCGGCAAACGCACTTTGCGCCGCCAGCATCAGCCCCGCCAGCATCCCGTTCAGAGCAAACCGCATTAGGCTTTTTTCACAAACTCGGTCTTCAACTGCATGGAGCCGATACCGTCGATCTTGCAGTCGATGTCATGGTCGCCATCCACCAAACGGATGTTCTTAACCTTCGTGCCCACCTTCACCGTGGAAGACGAACCCTTAACCTTCAAATCCTTGATAACCGTCACCGAATCGCCATCCACCAGCACATTGCCGAAAGCGTCTTTGAACACGCGCTTCTGCTCACCCGCTTCGGCCGGCGCATCTTTAGACCACTCGTGCGCGCACTCGGGGCAAACATAGTTGTTGCCGTCTTCGTAGGTGAATTCGGAACTGCATTTGGGGCATTTGGGTAAAGCGGACATGGTGTCTCCAAAAATTGAAAGGTGAGAAATGCTGTAAATTGTGAACGATGGGAAGAGCACCTTGCTCAACCCATCGTACGTGGCTGTAGTGGAATGTAAGCAGAGATGAAGTTAGAGTTTATACCCTCGATGCACCGCCACTACCCCGCCCGTCATATTGAAATACTCCACGCGTTCCAGCCCAGCATCAATCATCATCTGCTTCAACTCTTCCTGTCCCGGGTGCATGCGGATGGATTCGGCGAGGTAGCGGTAGCTGTCGGCATCGTTGGCGATGAGTTCGCCCATCTTGGGGAGCAGCTTAAAGGAATACAGGTCGTAGGCTTTTTCCAGCGGTTTGGCGACCTTGGAAAATTCCAGCACGATCACGCGACCACCCGGCTTGAGCACGCGCTTCATCTCGCGCAGCGCGGCATCTTTGTGGGTGACGTTGCGCAGGCCGAAGGCAATGCTCACGCAATCAAAATAATTGTCGGGGAAGGGCAGGTGTTCGGCATCGCATTGGGCGGTGGGGGTGGTGAGCCCTTTGTCGAGCAGGTTGTCGCGACCCACGCGCAGCATGGCGTTGTTGATGTCGGTGAGCACCACTTGTCCGCTCTTGCCGACTTTTTTCAGGAACAGTTTCGACATATCGCCCGAACCGCCCGCTACGTCCAGTACGCGGTTGCCTTCATGCACATTCGCCAAACCCACCGCGAAAGGCTTCCACACGCGGTGCAGGCCGACAGACATCAGGTCGTTCATGATGTCGTATTTGCTGGCGACGGAGGTGAATACGCCCGCGACCTTCTTGGCTTTTTCTGTTTCGTCTACGGTTTGAAAACCGAAATGGGTAGTCTTGCTCATCATGTACTCCTTGGGTTCGTCATTCCCGCGCAGGCGGGATAACCATTATTTGTCGCGGCTGAGTCCCACTGCTTCCAGCTTGTGTTCGTAATCGTGCCACATGGCATCCTGATACTGGCCGAGCTCGTGCAAGTATTCCCATGTATAAAGCCCGCTATCGTGACCATCATCAAAAGTGAGTTTGAGGGCGTAATTTCCGGCGGGTTCGATATCGGTCAGGATCACGTTGCGCTTGCCGGATTGCAGCGTCTCCTGTCCCGGCCCGTGACCGCGCACTTCGGCAGAAGGCGAGAATACGCGCAGAAACTCGAACGGCAGCTTGTAACGCGCACCGTCGCTAAAGGCAATTTCCAGAACTTTGGATTGTTGGTGCAGGATGATATCGGTTGGGGTCGTCATTCCGGCATTATCGCAAGCCTGAGCATAATCCACAAACGCCACATTCTGCTGACACCACGCTGTCAGTAGCAGGTGGGTAGCATCCTCCTTGCCGGATGTCCCGGCGACCAACAAGGAGAACAACAATGTCCGACACGATAGAACTGGTGCGTTTCCGCCTCAAACAAGACAAGACCGCCGCCGATTGGCTCAAGGCCAACGAGAAGATCAACGACTGGATCAAGGTGCAGCCCGGCTTCCGTTTCCGCAGCCTGTCCGAAACCGACGATGGCGAATGGATCGACATGGTGTATTGGGAAAGTCTGGCAGCGGCCAAAGCATCCGGGGCGAAATTTGGCGAAGAGATGGGGGCGACCTGCGAGCCGTTGGTCGAGATCGGCAGCGTGGTGGTCAGCCACAGCAAAGCGCATGTGATGCAGCGCGGTTAAGGATGAATATCCTCGCCTTGTCCGGCAGCCTGCGCACCGCTTCCGAAAACACCCGGTTGTTGCACGCGCTGGCGCGCCTTGCCCCGGCGGGAATGGAGGTGGTCGTCTATTCCGGTCTGGGCGGGTTGCCGATGTTCAACCCGGACATCGAGTTTTCCAATCCGTCTGCCGTGGCGGCATTGCGCGGTGCGATCAACGCGGCGGATGCGGTGATTATCGCCAGCCCGGAATATGCGCATGGCGTAAGCGCTGTTATCAAGAATGCGCTGGACTGGATGGTGGGCAACGAGTCGTTCGTCAATAAACCCGTGGCGCTGCTGAACGCCGCGCCGCGTGCCACACATGCCTACCTCGCCTTGCGCGAAACGGTTACGATGATGTCCGCCAACGTGATTGGTGCGGCGTGCATAACCTTTGCGCAGCCCATCACGGGTATGAGTGAAGACGAAATCGCGCAACTGCATGCAGCGGAGTTGGTAAAAATACTTGAGATAATTTCGGCTGTGGCGCAAAACGGGAAAGACTGAAATGGCAACCGACCAGAACACCATAGATTTTTTATTCGACCAGCTTTCCAGATTGGGTGGGGCTTCCACCAAAAAAATGTTTGGCGAATATTGCCTCTACCTTTTCGGTAAGCCGGTCGGGTTGGTTTGCGATGACCAGCTATTTCTTAAGCCAACCAAAGCGGGTAGGGCGATGCTGGCGCAGGTGGTCGAAGGTTCGCCCTATCCTTGCGCGAAGCCGCATCTGCTCATTACGCCGGATCAATGGGAAGATGCCGAATGGTTATGCGAACTGGTGCGGGCGACTGATCGCGAGTTGCCCATGCCAAAACCCAAAATCAAAAAGCCCAAGCCATAACCTATGCGCAAATCCGAACGCCTGTTCAAACTGGTCACCCTGCTGCAAGGTCGCCGCACGGCGATGACCGGGCAAGCCTTGGCGGACAAGCTGGGGGTGGGCGTGCGTACCGTCTATCGTGACATCCAAACGCTGGTGCTTTCCGGTGTGCCCATCGACGGCGAAGCGGGCGTGGGTTACCGCCTGCGCAAAGGCTACGATCTGCCGCCGCTGATGTTCGAGATGGACGAAGTGACTGCCCTGCTGGTCGGCAACCGCATGGTGCAAGCGTGGACCGACCCGGCGCTGGCCGAAGCGGCCAAGCGCGCCGAGGCCAAGATACTGGCCGTGCTGACACCCGCGATGCTGAACGAAATATCGCGCCTGCCTTACCGCATCCCCGTATACGACAACGGCGAACGCGAAACGCACGGCCTGCTGCGCAAAGCGTGCGAACTGCGGCTCAAAGTAACGATTCTCTACCGCGATATGAAAGAACAGGAAACCGAACGCACGCTGTGGCCGCTGGGTCTGGTCGGCTGGGGCGACCACTGGACGCTGCTGGCCTGGTGCGAACTGCGCGACGAATACCGCAATTTCCGCGTGGATCGTGTGCAGCGTATCGACTGCCTACCCGAGCATTACCCGCAACATCCCGAGCGCAATATCGAGCACTACCTTACGCAGATTGTCGGTGTTGAGGACGAACAAAAACCAGCCTGAAGGAGAGCAAATGGAAAAACTTTCCTGCATGACCCGCGAACGCTACCCGATGCCGGATTTTATTCGCGAGGCACTGGCGACAAAGAAACTCACTGCCGCCTACGATGCGCGTCCCCCGTATCAGCGTAATGATTACATCGGCTGGATTACGCGGGCCAAACTTCCGGCCACGCGGCAGAAGCGTCTGGAACAAATGCTGGATGAGTTGGAAAAGGGTGATGCCTACATGAAGATGGCGTATCGCGCGAAGAAGTAACGTCGGGTTACGTTTCATCCTCCCCTTGCTACAGGAGCAGGCTCATCAGTTTAGAGGCTGCGAATCTTTTTCAGCAACGCGGTGGTCGAGCGTTCGTGCAAGAACGGAATGCTGTGCACCGAGCCGCCCCAGCCCAGCACTTCTTTACTGCCGACGATGTTCTCCGGCTTCCAGTCGCCGCCTTTGACCAGCATATCGGGATGGCTGGCGAGAACGAGGTTCAGCGGAGTATCTTCGTCGAATTTCACCACCAAGCTCACCGATTCCAGCGCGGCCAATACCGCCATGCGATCGAGTTCGGCATTGATCGGTCGATCATCGCCTTTGCCTTGGCGCTTTACCGAGGCATCGCTGTTGATACCGACGATCATCGAAGCACCGAGCGCACGGGCTTGGGCGAGGTAGGTGACATGGCCGCGATGCAGCACATCGAAACAGCCGTTGGTGAAAACCAGCGGGCGCGGCAGTTGCGCCACGCGCGCTGCAAGTTCCGAGACAGTGCAGATTTTGTGTTCGAAATCGGGAGTGGCGTACATATCAGTCGATGTACTCAAACACGCGCACCACTTTTTTTACATTGTTGGTGGTGCTGGCAATTTCCGATGCGGCTGCCGCCTCGGCGTGCGTGGATAAGCCCAGCAGATAAACCGTGCCCTTATCCGCCACTACTTTAACCGTGCCGCTTTGCATGGCTTTGTTTTTGCCGATGCGCGACTTGATCGTGCTGACGATGCCCGCATCAGTGCGGCGCGTAGCGGAGGTGGATAGCTGACCCACGGCGATTTCGTTGGCAATATCCTTCACATTCGGCACGGCGCGAACGATACGTTCAATATCATTTTTCATTTCCGCACCGAGCGTCTCGCCGGTGATGAGCACAAAGCGGTTAAAGCTGGTGACGTTCACATGCGCGGCGTCGGTGTACTTTTCCTGAATGCGCGCTTCCGACTTTTTCTCAATTGTGTCGTCTTCGAGTTGTGTGCCCGCAGAGCGGCGATCCGCCCCTTTATTGGCAACACCCGCACAACCTTGCACGCCGACTAGCACGGCAGCAAGCAGCAGCACATTCAGGTAACGCATTATTCGCCTCCCAGCAATAAATGATCGATCACATCGCACAGGCAATGCAGGATTAACAGGTGCGTTTCCTGAATGCGCGCGGTGCTTTGTGTCGGTACGCAAAGATGGAAATCGGAAGCGGTCAGCATCGAAGCCATGGTGCCGCCGTCGCGCCCAGTCAGCGCAATCACGATCATGCCGCGGTCATGCGCCGCGCGTATCGCTTCCATCACGTTGGCCGAATTGCCGCTGGTAGAAATGGCGATCAGTACATCGCCCGCCATACCAAGCGCGCGCACCTGCTTGGAGAAAATCAGGTTGTAATCGTAGTCGTTGGCGATAGAAGTCAGCACCGAGCTGTCGGTGGTCAACGCAATGGCGGGCAGGCCCGGGCGTTCGACTTCAAAGCGGTTAACCAATTCGGCGGCAAAGTGCTGCGAGTCCGCTGCCGATCCGCCGTTGCCGCAGGCCAGCACTTTGCCGTCGTTCAACAGGCAAGTGACAATGGCCTGGGCGGCTTCGGCGATGGGTTTGGCGAGGGCTTTTTTGCTGTGCAGCTTAACTTCTGCGCTGTCGTCGAAATGTTTGCTGATTCGGCTGATGAGGGTCATAGAGCTTGGTCGTGAAGAGGCAGGTTTGTAATGGGTGCGAATATTACCCGAATCAAGCGCCGAAGGCATTCTTGACCCATTCGACGTTATCGGGAGAATCCAGCAGCACCGCATCAAAACGACACGGCGGAATATGGGCGAGTGTAGCCAGATAAAGCTGCGCGGTGCTTATCAATTTGGCTTGCTTGCGGGTATCTATGCTGGCCGCCGCGCCGCCGAAATCTTTACTGCCGCGCATGCGTACCTCAACAAACACCAGCGTTTCGCAGTCGCGCATAATCAGATCGATTTCGCCGAAGCGGCTGCGGTAGTTGCGGGCGACAAGCTTGAGCCCGCGCTGCTGCAAATAGCGCGCCGCCGCCTCTTCGGCTGCGGCACCGCCGCTTATTTTGCCGGGGCTGACGATGGCGGGAAGCTCCCGTTTTCAAGCGCTTTGGCTGCTTTCTCGGCGGCTTTGGCGGCGGCCTTGGCCGCATTTAATTCGGCCAGCGTCTCAGTTGTCAAACCAAGTCCTTGCCGGAAAAAAGCCGGGCTGGGTTCGCGTAGAAATTGTTGGCCAGCAAGGCTAAGTTTGCCGGTCACGCCGTCCAGCGGCAAGGTGTTCATCTGATTGCCCAGCAGAATAAAGCCGAGACGGTAAGCGTCGATACCCAGCGCATACAAGCGCTCCAGCTCGGCATCCAACGGCGTGGCGGAGCGCGGGTAAATCATCACGGCAGGATGATCCGGTTGCAGCAACCAGGGCATATCCACGAAATGAACTTCGTTCAGATCATAGTTGGCCAGTTTATTGTCGTTGCCTTTAAACAGCAGAGACGTACCGTAAATGGGAAGCGTCGGGTTCAGGTAAGGGCGTATCAGTCGCGCCTTTTCCTGATCCATTGCCAAGAAAGCCATGTTGCCCGGAGCGATAGGCGGGGGCAGGGGGCGGCTATTGGGAATGGGCTCTCCGTTGGCCGAAACGGGGAGAACCGGCTTCGGTGCGGTACCCTCCGGCCAAGGCGCAACCGGAAGATCAGTTAAATCGGAGAAATCGCCGTTGAACACCACCTCGTCGGTGATGTTGCCGCCCTGACGTTTCCACTCTTCGGCAAAGGCCGCCGCGAGACGCACCGATATGGCCGAACCGTTGCTGATGATCGTCGCATCGTGCAATTTGTAAGACGCCATCTGCGCAACTTGGCGTGCTTCATTCTCGGTGGGCAGTCCGAAAAAATACAGCTTCGGTGCAGTTTGCGGAAGCGGGGAAGTATTCAGAGCCAAAGTAGGAACCGTGATGCCGGGATAACCGGCAAGTGCCGCCACGCCATCGCGGGTGAGCGGACCCACCACAGTTACCGCGCCATTGGCGAGCGCCTGACGGTAAAACGTAACGGCCTCTTTGGCTTCATCGGTGCTGGCATATACGCGCACTGGCAAACCTTGCTGCACACTGGCAGCGGCAGTGAAGCCCTGCTGCACAATCTCGGCAGCATGCACGAGCGCGGCGGATTTAGACTTGAGCGGCAGAAGCAGCGCAATATGCGGCGCGGGGTTATCGGGCACAAACACTTGCGGGACGGTGGGCGCAGCCACGCCGGAAGCGGCCAGCACCGACGAAGCAGCAACAGGTACTGCGGCAGTGGGCAGGTCTGGAGTGGCATTGGCACTGGCGCTCACGTATAGTGCGGCCAGAAATAAAAACCCGAAGGAAAAACGTTGCATAGTGGCCAAAAACAAAAATTGGAGTGCGCATTATATGTAGTCGCCACCCCGATTGGGAATTTACGTGACATCAGCCTGCGCGCGCTCGACGTGCTGGCTTCCGCCGACACCATCGCCGCCGAAGATACGCGCAACACCTCGCACCTGCTCACCCATTACGGCATCAGCGCCAACCGTCTGCTGGCGCTCCACCAGCACAACGAACGCGGCGCCGCCGAAAAGGTCGTCGCCCTGTTGCAGCAAGGGCAAAGCGTCGCGCTGGTCACCGATGCGGGCACCCCGGCGGTGAGCGACCCCGGCGCAGTGCTGGTCGCCGCCGTGCTGGCGGCAGGCTTCCGCGTGATTCCCGTCCCCGGCGCCAGCGCCGCTGTGGCCGCGCTGTCCAGCTCCGGCCTAAGCGCGCCGCATTTCCTGTTCTACGGCTTCCTGCCCAATAAATCCGCCGCCCGCCGCACCGCCCTGCAAGCGCTGGTCGAGCACCCCTACACCCTGGTGTTCTACGAAGCCCCCCACCGCATCCTCGAAAGTGTCACCGACCTGCAAGCCGTATTCGGCGACCAACGTGAAATCGTTCTCGCGCGCGAGATCACCAAACTGTTCGAGAACATCCACCGCTGCACTCTGGGCGAAGCCATGGCCTGGCTCAACAGCGACCCCAACAACCAGCGCGGCGAATTTGTCCTGCTGGTCAGTGCTGCCGCAACCAGAGCGGAAGGATTGTCCGCCGAAACGGAAAAGACACTGGCGCTACTGCTGGAAGAATTGCCGTTGAAACAGGCGGTTCAATTGGCGGTGAAAATCAGCGGGGCGAATAAGAACGAGCTATATCAACGCGCCCTTGTTCTGAAATCTGCCGAATAAATTAATAAAAATCGAATAGTTGAGTTCTTTTGGTTGAAATTCAAACAAGTGTTTGATACGCTTGTTTGCCAATTTTTAGCCTTGCAACGGAATTCACACTAAATGGTCCCAAAAGCCGAGCAATTCCTCAGAGACATTGAGACACCGCAGCAGTGTGAGGCTGCCGCGGAGTGTACGCGCGACCGTGTACTGGCTGCTGCGCGCGAAGTGTTTGCCGAATTCGGTTTCAAGGGTGCAACCGTGCGCGAGATTTGCCGCCATGCCGGGGTGAATGTCGCCGCCGTGAATTACCACTTCAGCAGCAAAGAAGCGCTGTTCATGGCCGCGCTCAACTTTGAGCCGATCAATACGCTGATGTGTGGTGACGGCAGCTCTCTATGTGCTAAAGCCCGCCTGACCAAGTTTATGCAGGAACTGGTTACCCGGCTGATGAATGAAACAGGCACGCCGCAAAGCCGTTTGATGGTGCGTGAACTGGTTGAGCCGACCTTGGCACTGGATAGCATCGTCAAGGATGTGATTGCGCCGCTGCATAAGTATGTCGGACAACTGGTGTGCGAGATTGTCGGCGACAAGGTGGGCGCGGATGAAGTGCGCCGCTGTGTTTTCAGCATCTTCGGGCAGTGCGCGTTTTATCGCAATGCGGCCGAGGTGATCCGACGCATGCACCCGAATTTGAAATATGACCAAAACGAAATTGAAGCAACGGCCAAGCACATAGTGGAATTTTCGCTGGCGGGGCTGGAACGCATTGCCGCGTTACCGGACGCGAACAAATAACAAGATTGAATGACTGGAGGATCAAAATGAAACGGAACGCTTTGCAAACGGCGGGCAGAACCGCTCTCGCGGGATTGCTTATTTCAACGCTGCTGGCCGCTTGCGGCAAGGGCGATGAGCAGAAAAAACCGGCCGCTGCGGGCGCAGCGCCACCGCCTGCCGAAGTAGATGTGATGACGATCAAGCCCGGTTCGGTGACGCTCAGCAATGATTTGCCGGGCCGTTTGCAGGCTTTCCGTACCGCGCAGATTCGTGCCCGCGTCGAGGGCATCGTCGAGCAGCGCCTGTTTGCCGAAGGCAGCGATGTGAAGGCGGGGCAGGCGTTGTATCAAATTTCAGCCGCCAATTACCGCGCCAACTTTGAAGCTGCCAAAGCCGATCTGGCTGCCGCGCGGCAGAATCTGGAAAGCGCCAAGAAGCTGCTGGAGACCAAGTTCATCAGCCAGCAAAATTTCGACCTGACGGCTGCGAAATTCAAACAGTCGGAAGCGGCCTATTCCAAAGCCCGCGAGGATATTGAAAACACCCGCGTCCCCGCGCCGATCTCCGGGCGTATCGGGCGTTCGCTGGTGACTGAAGGCGCGCTGGTCGGCAAGGGCGAGGCCACGTTACTGGCGACGATCGAGCAGACCGACACGCTGTATGCCAACTTTACCCAGTCGGAGTCGGATATTGCACGTTTGCGTCGCGCCGTGACTGCGGGCAGTTTGCAACCCGCGCAATCGACCAAGGTCGAGCTGGTGCTGGAAGACGGCAGCATTTACCCGCTGCCGGGCAAGCTGCTGTTTACCGATATGGCGGCAGACCCCGCCACTGGCAGCGTGTCGCTGCGCGCGGAAGTCGCCAACCCGAAACACGAATTATTGCCGGGCATGTTCGTCACCGTGCGCTTCCCGCAAGCTTTGCTGGAAAACGCAATCAGCATTCCGCAACGGGCGTTGCAGGCCAATCCGCAAGGACAGTTCGTGATGGTGGTGGATGCCGAAGGCAAGGCCAATCCCCGTCCGGTGAAAGTGGGCCGGATGACGGGTGGCGACTTCGTCATCGAATCCGGCCTGAAAGAGGGCGACCAAGTGATCGTGAACGGTTTGCAAAAAGCGCGTCCCGGCACAGTGGTCAAGCCTGTGCCTTGGCCGCCCGTGCCAGCCGTAGCGTCTGCACCAACACCGGCATCTACGCCCGCACCCGAAAAGAAATAGAGGCGAACCGTGCTAGCAAAATTCTTTATCGACCGGCCCATTTTTGCCTGGGTCATCGCCATCATCATCTTGCTCTCCGGTGCGCTGGCGCTGCGTGGTTTGCCGGTGTCTTCCTATCCAGCAGTCGCGCCGCCCGCACTGGCGATTACGCTCACTTACCCGGGCGCATCGGCGCAGGCGGTGGAAGAAACCGCCGTGTCGCTGGTCGAGCTGGAACTCAACGGTATCGACCATTTGCTCTATATGGAGTCGTCGTCCGAGCTGGGGCGCGGCACTATCACGCTGACGTTTGAAGCGGGTACCAGTCTCGACACGGCGGCCGTGGAAACGCAAAACCGCATTAAGCGTGCCGAAGCGCGTCTGCCGGAAGAAGTGCGCCGCATGGGCATCACCGTGGCGAAGTCGGCGCGTAACTATTTGATGTTCGTCACGCTGGTTTCGCCCGATAAGAGCTACGACAGCATCGGTCTCGGCAGCTATGCCGCCGCCCACGTGTTGGACGGCATTTTGCGAGTGCCGGGGGTCGGCGAAGCCATGTTGTTTGGCACGGAATATTCGATGCGCATCTGGCTCAAACCCGAGCGCCTGCAAGCATTTGGCCTGACACCGGGCGATGTGAAAAACGCCATCGCTGCCCAAAACGTGCAGCTTGCCACCGGAGAACTGGGGCAATTGCCGGGGTTGGCGGAACAACAACTGAACGCAATCATCGTCACGAAGGGGCGCCTCACCACGGTGGAAGAATTCGGCAACGTCATCGTGCGTGCCAATGCCGATGGCTCGACCGTGCGGGTGAAAGACGTGGCCAAAGTGGAACTGGGTGCGCTGGATTATTCCGTCGCCACCCGTCTGGACAAACAGGCTGCTGCATCGATCGCGATTCGTCTCGCGCCCGGTGCCAACGCGCTGGATACCGCCAATGCGGTCAAGGCGCGCATGACCGAGATGGGCAAGTTCTTCCCCAAGGGCGTGGACTGGGTCGTGCCTTACGACACCTCGAAATTCGTCGAAATCTCGATCCGCGAAGTGGTGCAAACGCTTGCCGAAGCGATGATTCTGGTTTTTCTGGTGATGTATCTGTTCCTGGAAAATTTCCGCGCCACGCTGATTCCCACCATCGTGGTGCCGATCGCGCTGACCGGCGCGGTGGTTGGCCTGTACGCGCTGGGTTATTCGATCAACACGCTGACGCTGTTCGCGATGGTGCTGGCCATCGGCGTGGTGGTGGACGATGCCATCGTGGTGGTGGAAAACGTCGAGCGCATCATGAGCGAGGAGGGGTTGCCGCCGCGCGAAGCCACGCGAAAAGCGATGGGGCAAATCTTCAACGCGATTATCGCCATCACGCTGGTGCTGGTGGCGGTGTTCATCCCGATGGCGTTTTTCAGCGGCTCGGTCGGCGCGATCTACCGCCAGTTCTCGATAACACTGGTACTGACCATCCTGTTCTCCGTGCTGATGGCGCTGACGCTGACGCCCGCGCTGTGCGCCACGCTGTTGCAAAACACGCCGGAACATGAGATCAGACCGAGCCGGGGATTCTTCGGCTGGTTCAACCGCTTCTTCGCGCGCATGACCAACGGCTATCAGGCCGGCACCGCGCGCGTGCTGAAACGCACCGGACGCTACATGGTCATCTACGCGGTGATTATCGGCGCGGTGGGTTACCTGTTCGCCAAACTGCCTACCAGCTTTTTGCCCGATGAAGATCAGGGTTACTTCATCAGCATGATCCAGCTCCCGGCGGGCGCGACGCGCAGCCGCACGCTGGAAGTGCTGTCGCAGGTGGAAGATTTTTACCTCAAGCAGCCGGAAATCGAGCATGTTATCGGTGTGGCCGGCTTCTCCTTCTTCGGTCGCGGCCAGAATGCCGCGCTGGTGTTTATCCGCCTGAAGGATTGGGATGCACGTCCCAAGCCGGAGAATTCCGCTACCTCCGTGGTGCAACGCGCCAACATGATGTTGTTCCGCATCAAGCAAGCGATGGTGTTTACCATTAACGTGCCGCCCATTCCCGAACTGGCGGCAGTCGGCGGCTTCGACTTCCGCTTGCAGGATATGGGCGGGCAAGGGCGCGAAAAACTGCTGGAAGCGCGCAATATGGCGCTGGGTCTGGCCGGTAAAAACCCCGTGCTAGTGGGCGTGCGCCCCGAAGGACAAGAGCCCGCACCGCAATTGCGTCTCGACATCAATCAGGAAAAAGCCCGCGCCATGGGCATCGAGCCCGCCGTGTTGAACGATACGCTGCAATCCGCGCTCGGCGTTTCCTACATCAACGACTTCCCGCGTGAAGGGCGCGTCTTGCGCGTGCAGATGCAGGCCGACGCGAAATCGCTGTCCACACCGGAAGAAATTTTGCGACTGCCGATCCGCAACGCGCAGGGCAACATGGTGTCCTTATCCGAAATCGCCAAGGCGCGCTGGACAGTCGGCACGCCCAAGCTGGATCGCTACAACGGCATCCCCGCGTTGAAGATTTCCGGCAGCGCGGCACCCGGCCACAGCACCGGCGAAGCGATGGCGGCGATGGCGGAAGTCGCCAAGCAATTGCCGCCGGGCTTCGGCTTTGAATGGTCCGGCACCTCGCGTGAAGAAAGCCAGTCCGGCAGTCAGGCCAGCTTGCTGTTTGGCCTCTCGCTGGTAGCGGTGTTCCTCTGTCTGGCCGCGTTGTACGAGAGCTGGTCGGTGCCGTTCGCGGTGGTGCTGGTAGTGCCTATCGGTATTCTCGGTGCCTTGCTGGCCGTGATGTTCCGCGGCCTGCCCAACGACGTGTACTTCAAGGTCGGCTTGATCGTCATCATCGGCCTCTCTACCAAGAACGCGATTCTGATTATCGAGTTCGCGCGGCATCTGCAAGATCAGGGCAAGGACTTGGTCGAGTCCACGCTGGAAGCCTGCCGCCTGCGCTTCCGCCCGATTTTGATGACTTCGATTGCGTTCATCTTGGGCGTGCTGCCGCTGGCAATCTCCACCGGCGCGGGCGCGAATGGCCGTCATGCCATCGGCACCGGCGTGATGGGCGGCATGATTAGCGCGACGGTGCTGGCGATATTCTTTATCCCGGTGTTCTTCGTGGTGGTGCGCCGCATCTTTCCCGGCAAGCCGAGGATCACGGATGACAGCGTTGAGTAAAATTTCCTCCGAACCGTCCTCCCCCTGAGAAGGGGGAGTTAGAGGGGGTTTGCACTTGTAGAAGCCCCAACCCCTCCCGACCTTCCCTTTTCAGGGGAGGAGAGCGGTTGCACCAGAGTTAGCCTGATAGAATGGGAAGGATGAATACCTCCGCTCCCGCCACACCCCAAGCCATCACCCCCACCCAACGCAAAGTCGTCATCGCGGCGTGCTTCGGCACGTTTCTGGAGTGGTACGATTTCCTCACCTTTGCCTCGCTGGCGACGTATTTCAGCGTGCTGTTTTTCCCGCCGGACAATCCCACCGCCGCGCTGCTGGCCAGCCTCGCCACCTTCGGCGTGGGCATGCTGGTGCGCCCACTCGGTGCGGCGGTGTTCGGTTCGTTGGGTGATAAATACGGTCGCCGCCCCATCTTCATCACCACCATCGCCTTGATGGGCGTGACCACGTTTGCGGTCGGTCTGTTGCCGACCTACGCGCAGGTCGGCATGTTTGCGCCCTTGCTGCTGTTGCTGTTGCGCCTGTTGCAGGGGTTCGCCGTGGGCGGCGAAATCGGCGGCGCGGCGGTGTATCTCACCGAACACGCTCCCGCAAACCGGCGCGGTTTCTACACCAGCGTGCTGCAACTGATGGGGCCGCTCGGCATTCTGGCTTCGATGCTGCAAGTGGTGCTGCTGCAAAGCTGGCTGAGCGATGCGGAGTTTCATGCCTGGGGCTGGCGCGTGCCGTTCCTGCTCTCCATCGTGCTGCTGCTGATCTCGCTGAAGTCGCGCCTGAACATGATCGAATCGCCGGTCTATCTGGACATGCAAGCCAGCGAAACGTTGTCCAAAGCGCCGCTGCGTGAATGCCTGAAAGACCGCCGCACCTTGGGGCGCATGGCTTTGTTGTTCTTCTGCATTTCGGCGGGAGGTTCGCTGCTGTTCTTTTCCTCGCAGGTTTACACCAACGTGTTCCTGAAAAACGTGGTGAAGGTTGATGCGCAACTCGCCAGCACCTTGGTGATGTTCACTACCATCGCACTGTTCCCGCTCACCGTCTTCTGCGGCTGGCTGTCCGACCGCATCGGGCGCAGGCCGGTGTTGCTGGCGGGCTTGCTGATCGGCGCAGTCGCCATCCTGCCGGTGTTCAACGGCCTGCTGCATTACGGCAATCCCGCGCTGGCCGATTTCAACCGCAACGTCGCGGTAAAACTCAGCGGCGAAAACTGCCACTACAACCCCTTCGTCGCCGCGCGCAACGACTGCGAACGCAATCAGGAATGGCTCACCAAACAAGGCGTGGTGTACGTGCTGACAGAGCAGGGCGGGGCAGCGGTGCAAGTGAGTGTACAAGGCCAGCCGCCCGTAGCAGGCTTCCAAGTTGAAGCCATGAAACAAACGCTGCAAGCTGCAGGCTGGCCGAGCAAAGCCGATACGGGGCAAGTGAATATTCCCGCGATTGCCGGATTGCTGCTGGTGCTGGTGTTGGCGCTGGCGCTCATCACCGGCCCGCAAACCGCCGTACTGGCCGAACTCTTCCCCGCCCGCACCCGCTACACCGCCGCCGCCTTGCCGCACAACTTGAGCGCGGGCTGGATCGGCGGCATGTCGCCGTTCATGGTCACCCTGATCGGCACGCACATGGGCGATGTCTCGCTCGGCATCTGGTATCCGGCAGGGCTGCTGTGTTTGGCCTTTGTCGTGGGTCTGCTATTCTTGCCGGAAACGCGGAATACGCCGCTGGAGCATTAAAAAATAGCTTTTTAGGATGACAAATATGGAAATTAAACTCACCCGCCCCGACGATTGGCACCTGCACCTGCGTGATGGCGACCTGATGCGCTCCGTGCTGCCCGACACCGCGCGCCAGTTCGCCCGTGCCATCGTTATGCCCAACTTGCGTCCGCCGGTCACCACCACGGTGCAAGCCCAGGAATACCGCACCCGCATCCTCGCCGCCTTGCCCGCAGGGATGAAATTCGAGCCGCTGATGACGCTCTACCTCACCGACAACACCAGTGCCGAAGAAATCAAAAAAGCCAAAGCCAGCGGCATCGTTCATGCCGTGAAGCTATACCCTGCGGGCGCGACCACCAACTCTGACGCGGGTGTCACCGACCTGCGCAAGACCTACGCCGCGCTGGAAGAGATGCAACGTTGCGGCATGCCGCTGCTGGTGCACGGTGAAGTGACCAATGCCGACATCGACATCTTCGACCGCGAAGCCGTGTTCATCGAGCGCGTGATGCAACCGCTGTTGAAAGACTTGCCCGGGCTGCGCGTGGTGTTCGAGCACATCACCACCAAAGATGCCGCAGAGTTTGTGACCAGCGCCGCAGACACCATCGCCGCCACGCTCACCCCGCAACACCTGCTCTACAACCGCAACGCCATGCTGGTTGGCGGCATCCGTCCGCACTTCTACTGCCTGCCGATTTTGAAACGCGAGACGCACCGCGCGGCCTTGGTCAAAGCCGCCACCAGCGGCAACAAAAAATTCTTCCTCGGCACCGACAGCGCCCCGCACGCCCAACACACCAAAGAAAACGCCTGCGGCTGTGCCGGATGCTACAGCGCGCATAGCGCCATCGAGTTGTACGCTGAAGCGTTCGAAGCCGCGGGCGCACTGGATAAGCTGGAAGGATTTGCCAGCTTCCACGGCGCGGATTTCTATAGACTAGCGCGCAATACCGACACCATCACTTTGCGCAAGGAAGAATGGCAAGTGCCTGCGTCGGTGGGATTTGGCGAGCACAGGCTGGTGCCGTTGCGAGCAGGGGAAGCGATGAAGTGGAAGTTGGTGCAATAAGTCGTATATTGGCGACCACAATATATTTATGCAGCATGCTGAATCATTGCGTAGCTTATCGGGAGAACGATGATGAAACATACCAAGAGAGCGAAAGAAAAAGTACGCCAGCCAATAGTCGTGGATTATGAGGGGCAGCTAGATATCATCATGATTCATGCATTGCTGGAGTCGCTGTTCACGATTTTTGCGACGATGGTAAAAGTAAAAATCCAACCCGGTGTGCCGCAGACTAAGCAGGACAATAAAGCGCACGGCGTGGTTTCCAGTCTTCTCGGCATGAAGGCCGAAGGGGTCAGCGGCAGTGTGGCATTAACGCTTACGTTGCCGACGATACGCGAGATTTCGCGCCACTTGCTGGGACACGAGATTACCACTGCGGGTAAAGAGGCGGAGGATCTCGCCGGAGAACTGGTCAATATGCTGGTCGGCGGAGCGAAGCGCATCCTAGCCGAACGCGGGCATGATTTTGATATGCAGACTCCGCAACTGCTGATGGGCGAAGGGCACGAGATCGTGCATCACTATGCAGGGCAAACCGTGTTGCTGCCAATCAAAATCAATGAGGACGAGTTTTATATCGAGTTGAATTTTATCTGAGTGCGTGATGTCCCTTTCTTCATATCTAGATACCTCGCCAGCTATCGGTGAACGCGTTTATTTGCATCCTTCCAGTCAAGTAATCGGCGAAGTCACCATCGGCGATGACAGCTCCATCTGGTGCAACACCGTGTTGCGCGGCGACGTGAACCGCATCGTGATCGGGCGCGGCTCGAATGTGCAGGATTTGACGATGGGGCATGTGTCGCACAAGACGCCGCAAAAGCCGCAAGGCTCGCCGCTGATTATCGGCGACTATGTGACGGTGGGTCATTCGGTGATTTTGCACGGCTGCACCATCGGCAACGAGTGCCTAATCGGCATGGGCTCCATCGTCATGGACGATGTGATGATTCCCGATCAGGTGATGATCGGGGCGGGCAGTTTGATCTCGCCGGGAAAAACCTTGGAGGGCGGCATGCTCTACATGGGGCGGCCAGCCAAAGCGGTGCGCGCGCTGACGGAAGAAGAGCTCGCCTATCTGAAATACTCCGCCGAGCATTACATGCGGGTGAAGAATAATTATTTGAAAACTATGTAGCGCCCCGCGTGGGCAGAAAATCTGCCCACCCTACGATGAAGAAGAAAAAGTATGACGACCAAGAACCAAAAAGAAATCCTCCGCGCCAAAGTAAATCTGGAAACCTCAACCATCGCATGGAAAGATTTGCAGCGCTTCTTCGCCAGCGGTGCAGCCATCTCGGTGAGCACTGATCTCGATCTGGTCGAGGTGGCGTTTCAAATTTCCGAGGACAACAAAAAGCAGGTCGCGCAGTGGTTGTCCGCAGGCAAGGTGGCGGTGGTGACTGACGCGCAGGCGCTGGCTTGGTATGAAGCCGATGCCGATGTGTGGGCGGTGGTGGTGAGTCCTTATGTGCTGGTGCAGGAAATAAAATCCGGCCAGTCCGCTACGGAATAACTTTAGTCCGGCTAAGCGATTCGCTCCAAACCCCTCCCAACCTCCCCTTGTCAGGGGAGGGGTAGGTTCGGCTCTCCTCCTGATAAGGTGGAGTTGAAGGGGAATGAATCTTAGGATTCAACTCATCCCGCCGATACTGTTGGCATAGTCTTGAAGCGGGTGATGCTGGCGCGCATCGTCGCCGCAAGTTCTTGCAGTGCGCTGGCAGACTTTGCAGTCTCGGCTGCAACGATGTTTTGTTCCTCGGTCATTTTGGCGATTTGATCGACGTTTTTCGCAATGTCGTCGCTTGCGGTATGTTGCTCTTTTACCGACGCTTCGATTCCCTCTATTCCGTGACTGGCCTGCGTGGCTGAAACGGCGGCTTCATTCAATGTGGTCACTGCGGCATCGAGACAGGCATGGCTGTTTTGCAACGATTGCAGGCCGTTGGAAATGGCATCATCCACATTCTGCGATTGCTTGCTGAGCTCGCTGGTGAGCGCGTCAATTTCATCGGCCGAGCGGGCCGACATTTCCGCGAGCTTGCGCACTTCATCGGCCACCACGGCAAAGCCCCGTCCTTGTTCTCCGGCTCTGGCCGCTTCGATGGCGGCGTTTAACGCCAGCAGATTGGTTTGGTCGGCGAGACTCTTAACCTGAGTGGTCGTGGCCGTAATCGCTTTGGTGCTTTGCACGAATTGCTCGATAGACTCGGCGATATTGCGCACCGTCTCTTCAATTACCGTGATCTCGGCTTTCAAGGCGGCCATGCTTTGGTTGCCGTGCTCCGACTGCTGCAAATGGTGTTCGGAAATATGCTTCACCTCTTCCGCGTGCGCGGCGACAGAAGAGATGCTGCTTGCCATTTGCTGCATGTCGGCAGCCGTGGAGGTGGTGGCTTCGTGCTGGTTGTGGGTGCTGCTGGAAGTTTGTATCGCCGCACTGGAAAGCTGTAACGCCGCTTCTGCGACCTGTACGCTGGACTGATTGATCTCGGTGATGACCTTGCCGAGGTCGATGCGCAATTGCTCGACGTGGTGCGCGATCAGCCCCATTTCGTCGTTGCTGGATTTTCTGACGGGCATGGAAAAATCGCCTTTGGCGATAAGGGAAATATCCTCCACCAACTGGTGCGCGGGCGAAACGATGCCGACATGCACAAACCAAAAGAACGCGACCGCGGAAAGGACGATCACGGCGGCAATCACCGAGAGGCTGGTGTATATCCCCTGGTGCCCCGCAGCCATGACGTTTTCGGTGACCTGTTGGCGGGTGGCATTCAACTCGTCGGCGGCTTTGGTCAGCAGGTCGGTCGGCGCGCGATCCATGCCTTTTACGGCGTTGTCGCCGACTTTGCTGTCATAGCCGCTATTGATAAATTCTTGCAGACCTTTGCGATAGTTGCTGCCCATGACTTGATGCGCCTTAAGAAACGTGCCCAGCAATTCGTTGGCTTTGGCATCCGCTAAGCCGGCTTGCAACTCTTCGCCACTTTTCTGGATTTTCTGCTCAAGCGCTTCAAAGCTTTTCCAGTGCTTATCCAGCGAGTCGGCATCATTGCTGCGCAGCAAGACATTTTTCCATTCCTGCACCTGTTTTTTAAAGTCGGCCTGCAAGATCAAAATGCCTCGCTCGTCGGCGGCACTTTTTAAAACCTGCGACTCGAAGATATGCAGGCTGTTCCAAAAAAGCCACATGCCGAAAAGTGCAGCCGAAACGAGCAGCAAAGCGCCAGTGCCGGCGATTAATATCAACTTGAATCGAATACTTGGAAGTTTGGCGATCCAGTTCATTTTGGCCTCCTACTAACATGCGAGAATAAATCACGGATTGGTAATTTTCCGCGCTTGAGGGATGGTTACAATATGCCAATTGGCCTAAATATTTAGTGTTCAGGCCTAACCATATCGGACACAATGTATAGACATGCGCATAAATTGAGGAGGCAAGGATGTATTACATCGTTGAGAGCAATAAATCTCGAGCAGGCCGCGACCGATCTGGATGTGGCAGTAAAGCGCAACGGCTTCGGCGTGCTGCACGTGCACGATATCGGCAACACCTTGCGCGGCAAAGGCGTGGAGTTTGCCAATCAATGCCGCGTGTTCGAGGTGTGCAATCCGGTGCAGGCCTCCAAGGTGATGGCGGCCGACATGCGTCTGAACATGGCGCTGCCCTGCCGCATTTCGGTTTACACCGAAGGCGGAAAAACATTCATCGGCATGATTAAACCTTCCGGGATACTCGCAGCGCTGTCGCAGGATGCCGCGCTGGCGGTGGTGGCGCGCGAAGTGGAAGAGAAGACCATGCACATGGTGGATGAGGCGAAATAACATCCGCGCCCTTCTCAACAAACTGCGGGCGTTGAACTGGCGTTCACTCGCTATCAATGCCGCGATCATTATCGTGGTGGTAACGGCCATCCGCCTGTGGCAGCAGCGCGATGTGGTTGCCGGAGCCGCGCCGCAATTGCCCGGTGTGACATGGGCTAAACAGCCCACTCTGGTGCATTTCTGGGCAACCTGGTGTCCGGTGTGCCGCGCGGAGCAGGGTTCAATTCAGGCGCTGGCGCGCGACTATCCCAACACCATTACTGTTGCGATGCAAAGCGGCGATCAGGCGGCGGTGGACAAATTCATGCGCGAGCAATCGTTAACTTTTCCGGTCATCAACGATGCGGATGGCAGCCTCTCGCAAGCCTGGGGTGTGCACGCGGTTCCGGCGAGTTTCATTGTGGATGGGGCGGGACAGATACGCTTTGTGGAGATTGGCTACACCACGGAATTGGGGTTGCGCTTGCGCATGTGGCTCGCGGGGTTTTAGATTTGGAATGGTGGAAAACCCTTCCCTCCGCAGGCGGGGGAAGGGGTTCAAACATCAGTCGTTTTTCTTCATCGCCGCTTCAATCTTTTGGCACAGCGTCTTCAACACTTTGATCCGCGCGAAATTTTTATCGTTGGCTTCGACCAGCGTCCACGGTGCAAGGCTGGTGCTGGTGCGGTCGACCATGTCGCAAATGGCCTGTTCATAGTCTTCCCATTTGTCGCGGTTGCGCCAGTCTTCTTCGGTAATTTTGAAACGCTTGAAGCCGGTTTGTTTGCGCTCCTCGAAGCGGCGCAGTTGCTCCTCTTTGCTGATGGTCAGCCAGAATTTCACCACGATCACTTTGTGGCGCACGAGCTGTGCCTCGAAGTCGTTGATCTCGTGGTAGGCGCGCATCCAGTCTGCTTCCGAACAGAATTTTTCCACGCGTTCGACCAGTACCCGCCCGTACCATGAGCGGTCAAAAATCGTGACGCGGCCGCGGCGCGGCACGTGCCGCCAGAAGCGCCACAAATAAGGCTGGGCGCGTTCTTCTTCGGTGGGTGCGGCAATCGGCACAACTTGGTACTGGCGTGCATCGACCGCGCCGGTGATGCGGCGGATACTGCCGCCTTTGCCTGCCGCATCGTTGCCTTCAAACACCGCCACCACGGTGATGTCTTTGAATCTCGGGTCGCGGGTGAGTAAGGCGAGTTTGCCCTGATATTTTTCCAGCTCCGCGGCGTATTTTTTCTTTTCCAGCTTCTGGGTCAGATCCAGCGTTTTGAGGATGTGCAGTTGGTCGATGGAGGGGAGCAAAGGTGCGGCATGTACTTCCGCACCTTTCTTTTTGTCGGTCTCGGCCAGACGTTTGCGCAACGCTTCGAGGATCACCTTGCCCACGGTCAGGCTGCGGTAGCGCGCATCTGCACCCTCGACCACGATCCACGGCGCTTCCGCTGTACTGGTGTGGCGGATGACGCTCTCGTGCACATTGAGGAATTTGTCGTAGCGCTTGTAGTGTTCCCAGTCGCGCTTGGTGACGCGCCAGCGGGTCTTGGGATTGTTCTCCAGCACTTTGAGGCGGGCTTCCTGTTTCTCTTTGGAAAGGTGCAGCCAGAATTTGATGATGAGCGCGCCTTCGTCGGTGAGCATTTTTTCCAGACGTTTGGCGCGCTCCAAACTTTGGTCGAGATCGGCAGTTTTTGTGATGCCCATCACGCGGTTCAGGATCGGCCAGGTGTACCACGAGCCGAGGAACAAACCGATCTTGCCCTTGGGTGGCAGCGCGCGCCAGAAACGCCACATCATCGGGCGTTCCATTTCTTCATCTGAAGGCTCGCCCATGCCGTGAGTCTGAATGAAGCGCGGATCCATCCATTCGTTGAGCAGATTCACCGTCTCGCCGCGTCCCGCACCGTCCACACCACCCATCAAAATGATGACCGGAAATTTGGCTTTCTCCGCGAGGTCGAACTGCGCATCGAGCAAAGCCTCGCGCAGTTTGGGTACTTCGGCATCGTAAGTGGCTTTGTCTACTTTGTGTCCCAGCTCCGCTGATTCAAACATGATGCCCTCCGCTAAGTGAATTACAAATGTTCGGGTGAAATGACGAGACGCAAATTGGTTTGTTCGTCACCGCCGCGTTCGCGACGGGAGAACCACCACACCGCACCTTTTTTGACGCTCCAGCTATCAGGATGGCCGCTCATCAGCATGGCGGCGACTTCGCCCAACCAGGGCTGATGGCCGACCAGCAACGTCGTGCCGCCGGCATCCGGCCAGCCTGCGGTGGCCAGCACTTTGGCTGCAGAAGCGCCGACATCAATCGCCGGTTCGGTATGAAATTTTTTGTTGAGCGCCCCGGCTGTTTGCTGCGCGCGCAGGGCGGGGCTGACTAGGATGCGGGTGTCGTGCGGTAGATGGCCGTTGAGAAATGTCGCCATGCGTTCGGCTTGCTGGCGGCCTTTGCTGGTTAATGCACGGCTATGGTCGGGGAAACCGTCTACTGCTTCGGCATGTCGCCACAGGATCAAATCCATGAATAGCCTCCCAAATATTACATTTTAGTTCGCAGAATATACCGTATATACTGATTTCGCTATCTCAACTTTAAGGAGCAAAGCATGACTGAAAATAATGTGCCCACCAAGGCTGTCGCCAAAAAAACACTGACGGTGCGCAAAGCAGAAACAGCTATTGCCAAGCCCGAGAAAAAAATAAAAAAAGAAAAAAAGGTCGAGAGCAAAGTGAAGGTGGTGCGCGATAGCTTCACCATGCCGCAAACGGATTACGACATCATCGCCGAGCTTAAGCAGAAGGCATTGAAGTCAGGCCTGCATGTGAAGAAGAGCGAATTGCTGCGTGCCGGTTTGCGCGTCTTGTCCAAGTTGAGCGCAGCGCAGTTGAAGCAAACGGTGATTAATCTGGAGAAGATTAAAACCGGACGTCCAAAAAATTCCTGAACCGTCTTTTGTAGGTCGGGCTAAAGCCCGACCTACGGTCCTACAACCCGTTAATCTTCCGTCGAAATAACCGGCTTGCTCGCCAGCGTTTGCAGCAAGATCGTCTGTGCGCATTTCGGCGTGGCGCTGCGGGTGGTTTTTAAAGTCCAGCCGCCGTCGCTATTCATTTCCCACGCCTGGCAATTGTCTTGCAGGTAGGCTTTTAGCCCCTCGTCGATCACGCGCTTCTTCAGCTTGCCGTCGAGCAGGGGGAAGCACACTTCGATGCGGCGGAAGAAGTTGCGGTCCATCCAGTCGGCGCTGGACAGGTACACGTCGTGCGCGAGGTTGTTGCGGAAATAAAAAATGCGCGTGTGTTCGAGGAAGCGGCCGATGATGGAGCGCACGGTGATGTTGTCGGAGAGACCCGGCACACCCGGACGCAGCGCGCAAACGCCGCGCACGATCAACTCGATTTTCACTCCGGCGCGCGAAGCCTCGTACAGCGCCATGATGATTTCCGGTTCCAGCAGCGCGTTCATCTTGGCGATGATCTGCGCATTCTTGCCCGCCTTGGCCAGCTTGGTTTCATTCTGGATGGCGCGCAGCACCTGACTGTGCAGCGTGAACGGCGATTGCCACAGGTGGTTCAGCTTGTTGGCTTTACCCAAGCCGGTGAGTTGCACGAACACCTGATTTACGTCGGAGCACATTTCCTCGTTGCAGGTGAACAGGCCGAAGTCGGTATACAGCCTGGCCGTGCGCGGGTGATAGTTGCCGGTGGCGAGGTGCACATAGCGGCGCAGCTTGCCGTCTTCACGGCGGATTACCATCAGCATTTTGGCGTGGGTCTTGTGGCCGACCACGCCGTACACCACATGCGCTCCGGCTTGCTCCAAACGACTCGCCCAATTGATATTCGCTTCTTCGTCAAAACGCGCCAGCAATTCCACCACGACCGTGACTTCCTTGCCCGCTTGCGCGGCGGAAATCAACGCTTCCATGATGGCGGAGTCCGCCCCGGTGCGGTACACGGTCTGCTTGATCGAGACCACTTGCGGATCGGCGGCGGCCTGCTGGATGAAGTCGATCACAGGGCGGAATGATTGGTAGGGCTGGTGCAACAGCACGTCGCCTTTGCGGATCAGCTTGAACATATCCGCGCCCTTCTTTTGCAGCGAGGGCGGCATGCCCGGCACAAACGGCGGGAACTTCAAATCGTCGCGATTCACCTGATCCGGTATGCGCATCAGGCGCACCAGATTGACCGGGCCGTGTACGCGGTACAGATCGTCGGCGGTGAGATTGAATTGCTGCAACAAAAACTCGGCCATTTCCGGCGAGCAGTTGTCGGCCACTTCGAGGCGCACCGCATCGCCGAAATGGCGTTGCGGCAATTCGCCCTGCAAACTGACGCGCAGGTTTTTAACTTCTTCCTCGTCCACGAACAGGTCGCTGTTGCGGGTTACGCGGAACTGGTGGCAGCCCAGCACTTCCATGCCCGAGAACAGCTCGCCGACATGGGCGTGCAGGATGGAAGAGAGGAAAACGAAACCGTAATCGCAGCCGGAAATTTCCGGCGGCATCAGGATCGCGCGCGGCAACACGCGCGGTGCCTGCACGATAGCCTTGGCGGAGTTGCGGCCAAAGGCATCTTTGCCGTTCAGTTCGACGGCAAAGTTCAAACTCTTGTTGAGCACGCGCGGGAACGGGTGCGACGGGTCGAGCCCGATGGGGGTGAGCACCGGCATCACTTCGCGCAGGAAGAAATCTTTTACCCAAGCGCTCTGCGCTTCGTTCCAGTGCGTGCGGCGCAGGAAGTGGACACCTGCTGTCGCCAGCGTGGGCACGAGGTCTTTGTTGAAAATCTGATACTGGCGCTCGATGATCTGGTGCGCCTGATCGCGCACCCGCTTGAGTATCTGTGCGGCATCGAGACCGTCGGGGCCGGTGGAAATTGCACCGACCTTGATCTGCTCCTTCAACCCCGCCACACGTATCTCAAAAAACTCGTCGAGATTGCTGCTGACGATGCACAAATATTTGAGCCGCTCCAGCGGCGGAATAGCTGGATTTTCGGCCTGCGCGAGCACGCGGCGGTTGAACTCCAGCAGTCCGAGTTCGCGGTTGAGAAATTGTTGCGGGGGATAGTTTTTGCCCACTTTACCTGCCTGTTTTAATGTGCGGGAGGAACGTAGCCCGACGGCATCTGGGTGCCTGCGCCAAAGAAATAATTCTCCATCTGTGCAGCCAGAAACTGGCGCGCTTTCGCGTCGGCCAGATTGAGACGGTTCTCGTTCACCAGCATGGTCTGGAATTTGATCCAGCCCTGCCACGCTTCCTTCGACACGTTCTCGTAAATCTTCTGACCCAGCGGCCCCGGATACGTCGGACGATCCAACCCCTCCGCTTCGCGACCCAGTTTTACGCATTGCACCATTCTTGCCATTTGTAGACTCCATAACTTGTTAATAATATGCGCCGATTGTGACGCGGTGATGACATGCCGCAATAACGGCACGTTAGAAGAGCTTCATTTTAGCGTTTTCATAAACACTTTCGAGCGGCGCTGGTAGTTGTACAGCGCTTTCTTTTCCGCCGGAAGCTGGCCAGGCTCGACTTCGTTGAAGCCGCGCTCGACGAACCAGTGCGCCGTGCGCGTGGTTAGCACGAACAATTTTTTGAAGCGCTGCGCCAAAGCTTCGGCGCTCATGTGCTTGAGCAAGGTGTCGCCGTAACCGTGGCGGCGAAAGTCCGGGTGCACCGCCATACATGCGAGTTCAGCCGCCTTCTCGTCAGGGAAGGGGTACAACGCCGCACAGCCGACGATGCGGTGGTCGTGCTCCAGCACCACAAAGCGCTCGATCTCGCGCTCCAGCAATTCGCGCGAACGCCGCACCAGTATGCCCTCGGCTTCCAGCGGTTGCAGCAATTGCAGGATGCCGCCGACATCGTCGATGGTGGCATCGCGCATGGTGTTCAGCGGGCTTTCCACCACCATGCTACCGATGCCCGAATCGGAGAATAACTCCTGCAACAGCGCGCCATCCTGATGGCGGCTGATGAGGTGGGTACGGGCAACTCCGGCCTCGCAAGCGCGCACCGCGCAAGGCAAGAATAGTCCCACATCGTCGGGCAGTTTGCGTTTGCTCGATAAAACCGCGTTGGCCGTCGCGATGGTCAGCTCGCGCAGCAAGGCACCTTGCTTGTCCGTCACGCCATCGGTATCCATCAGGAAAATCAGCTTGTCCGCATCCAGTGCAATCGCGGTGGTGGTAGCGACATCTTCCAGCGTCAGGTTGAACACCTCTCCCGTGGGCGAAAAGCCGACCGGGGAGAGCAAGACCACCTCGTTGAATTCCAGCCTGTCTTTGATCGCGGCCACATCCACCTTGCGTACGCACCCCGTGTGCATCAGGTCAACGCCGTTGATGACGCCCATCGGCTGTGCCGTGATGAAGTTGCCGCCCGCCACGCGGATATCCGCGTTGGCCATCGGCGAATTCGCCAGCCCCATCGACAACAGCGCCTCAATTTCCAGCCGTGCGCGCCCGACTGCTTCCTTCACGCACCGCATGGTTTCGGCATCGGTCAGGCGGATGCCCTGATGGTAATGGTCGGCGATATCGTTGCGCGACAAATGCTGCTCGATCTGCGGTCGAGCACCGTGCACCAGCACCAGATGCACGCCGAGGCTGGCGAGCAGATTGAAATCGTGGGTCAGCTCGACAAACTTGCCGTCCGCCACCACCTCGCCCCCGAACGCGACCACAAACGTCTTGCCGCGAAAGGCATTGACATAAGGTGCGACGGAACGGAACCAGGCAACGAACTCGGCGGGGTTATTGGCAAGAGGTTGTGACATGGGCGGCAGGAAGAAAATGAGCTGGGACGCAGTATCCTGCAAGGGGGGCGCTGAATGCAATAGCAGAATCCTTCGGATGAATGGATTCTGCTATTGCTGCGTTATCGGCCGAAATAATGGAAACCCAGTATTTCTTAAAGTTGCAGGGCGGTTGGTATGTCCGGTTTGCGACACTAGAGTGTCCGATTGATTGGTTCTATTGTATGCATAGGGCAAACAACGGGATGTCAATTTTAAAGGTAAGACCGGAAAACTCAGGCTCATCGACGACGCAAAGAGAGCCTTTGTGCGCAAGCACGCAAAATTGGGCGTTTTGTAGTCCGTTAACACCGAGGCCGGAAAAATTATCGGACTTGAGGAGGTTGCGGAACTTATGGCTGCCGTCAAATGCGGGAATCCCGTTTTCCGAATTCGAGATTTTGATGGTCATTGTGTAATCGTCTGGTGTTGTGACAAGGATGGAAATTTTGCCGCCGACAGGAGTATTGCAAATGACATTGGACAGGATAGTGTTAAGAGTAAGCAGGCGCAGACTATCGATATCGCAGTAAATTACCGGAATATCATTCTCGATAGACAGCGATATCTCAATCTGTTTTGCTTGAGCTTCATGAGAAAAGACATTGCGTACGTATTCCAGTTGCTGACGAAGATTGTAGACTGCTGCGGGCTTGATCGACATGCTGTTTTCCTTGGACTTTTCGACATTGGTCAAATATCCAGTGAGTGGCATGACACAGTTACTGGCGCTGCGGATTAGCTGTAGGCATTCCCTGATATAGGGGTCTTCCGGGGCTCTGGATTCGTGGAGTTTGATTGACAACCTTTCTGAAGCGGCCAGAATTGCGCGCGCCAGCGATTGAAGATCATTGCTAATCATGGGTAGAAAAACTGTTTCAGCTTTAGAAGTCTTGGACATTGTCCTTTTCATGTTATTTTTCTCCGTGAAGCATATGTTGAAAATTGCCTAGCTTTAAGTTAAGGCGCAATCCTTACACCAAACTGAACATAACTTCCGGAACAAAAACTATGCGGGTACTACTGGTTGAAGACGATTCCGTGCAGGCTGATGGTTTAACGCGAATCCTGCGTCGGTCCGGCCATATCGTTACGCATGAAAAAAACGGCAAACGGGCGGATCATTTATTGACGGTGGAGCAATATGATTTAGTCATTCTGGATATGGGATTGCCAGACATGGATGGCGCAGAAGTGTTGCGCCGTCTGCGTTACCGCAATGCAACAGTTCCGGTACTGATATTAACGGCGCGCGATAAGGTGGAAGACCGCGTGGACGGGCTCGATTCGGGGGCTGACGATTATTTATCCAAGCCATTTGATTTGCCGGAACTGGAAGCACGGATAAGGGTATTGCTGCGGCGCGGGCAATCTGTCGGTGCCGCGCAATTGCAGATCGGGGATTTGTGCCTAGATACGGTTGGCCGTCGCGCGACCTTGTCGGGGGCGCCGCTGGAGCTGTCGGCGCGGGAGCTGATCGTGCTGGAGATGCTGATGTTGCGCACCGACCGTATAGTGAGCAAGGAGCTGCTGAGCGGGCAGATATCGAGTTTGGGCGATGAGCTGAGCGGCAATGCCATAGAGGTGTATGTTCATCGGCTGCGCAAGAAAATTGAAACCGGTAATGTCTGCATCCGGACTTTGCGTGGACTTGGATATATGCTGGAGAAACCATGAGTACCGAGAAATCCCGTTTGAATTCGGGAACGCTGCGTCAGCAATTGCTGAAGTGGGTACTGGTGCCTATGGTGATCCTGCTGTTTCTTAATATTGCGCTGATATACAAATTTGGACATGACAGCGCCGACCGTAGGCACGATCGTTATCTGTATGATGCGAGCAGGATTTTGCTGGATCAGTTGCGAACTAATAATGCCGGGGTGGTGGAATTTAACATCCACAGCGGAGCGCTGGGTATGTTGCATGACGACAAGAGAGACCAGACTTATTATTTCATCAAGGGATGGCAACAGAATTATTCATTCGGGCAACAGAATTTGCCTGTTCCCTCAGCGCAGATTAGTGAGACGCCGGTTTACTACATGGCCGACTACCAGGGACGTCCGCTTCGCATGATGGCGGTGATATTGCCGGAACAGGATGTAGAGAGTAAACGGGTAGTGGTGGTGATTGGAAAGACGCTGGTGCTTCATCATGAGCGGGCACAGGAGTGGATGTGGCGAGTGTTGCCGGCACAGATGTTCCTGATTTTATTTACGGGTGCGATGGTGTGGTGGGGAGTGGGGCGTGGTTTGCGGCCATTGTTGCGGTTGCATGCTGAGGTCGGCAGCAGATCGTCGCAGAACTTAAAGCCATTGCCGGAGCAGGAAATTGTCGCGGAAGTACGTCCCTTGATACACGCATTCAACGAACTGATGGCGCGGCTGGATGAATCCTTGATCGTACAGCGCCGTTTTATTGCGGATGCGGCGCACCAATTGCGTACCCCGCTTTCGGGACTCAAGACCCAGGCCGATTTAGCCTTATGTCTTGATGATCCTGCAGAAATCCGCCATTCGTTGAAACAGATGCAGACGGCGGCCGACCATGCGGCACACTTGGCCAATCAATTGCTAGTTCTGGCCCGGGCAGAGCCGGGCGCGCAAAATCCGGCCAATATGTCCCAATTGAATCTCGCGGAATTGACGAGAAATATCACCGAGTACTGGGCACTGAATGCATTGCGTAAAAAAATCGACCTGGGCTTTGAGGTGGTAGGCAGTGATTTTTACATCAGGGGCAATGCGCTGCTATTGGGTGAAATGCTGAACAACCTGATTGATAATGCGTTGCGTTATACGCAGTTTGGCGGGTGCGTAACAGTGCGGCTTAAGCGAGTTGAAGAGGCGGTTATGCTGGAAGTCGAAGACAATGGCCCGGGCATTCCAAAAAACGAGCGAGAGCAGGTGTTCGAGCGTTTTTACCGCATATTGGGCTCTGATCAGGAGGGGTGTGGTTTGGGTTTGTCCATTGTTCGCGAAATTGCACATCGCCACGGAACTGAAATCACTTTGCTGTCCGGCGCAGATGGTTGCGGAACATTGATGAGAGTGACCTTTCGGTTGGCACAGCATTAATATTCACACGGATGCTTGGCAATATACATATTTCAAAAAAACTACCGATCAGGTAGAGTCTGAACATAAATTCTGCTTTATTAAATACACCATGAAGTTTTCATCACACACAACTCGCCAAATCGCCCGCCTGATGCTCGGGCTGGTGCTGTTTGCGCAGGGCGTGGTCGCGGCCAGCGCCTGCGATGTGGTGCGTGGCAATGTGACGCAGGCGTTTGCGGTGACGGAGGCGGATACGCCTGCGATGCACTGCCACGAGGAAGAAGTCCCGAACGCCAATGCCTGCTTCGTCCATTGCACGCAGGGCGATCAGGTGAATGTCGATCAGGTTGTTCCCGTATTTGTCGCACCCGGCGTGGCGACGCTGGTGGTGGATGTTCCCGCTCCCGCGCTTGCCGCACCGACTTATTTCACCTCGCGTGTGGCGCTGAATACCGGCCCGCCCGTTTCTATCCGTTTCTGCTCCTTCCAGATTTAAGCATCCCTTGCGCGTGAGCGACTCCCGTTGCGGAGTGGTCGCGCGCTGATTTTTCGTTTCGTTTTGCCGTGTTCGCACGGCGCAACCGGAGAAATATCATGGGAAGACTTTTCATTCTTCTGAGCATTACCAGTCTGCTAGGCATCATGTCTGCCGTGGCCGCCGAACTGCCCGGCGCGGATGTGGCGGGGCTGTGGCAATACCTCGAACAGAACAGCGCCGAACTGACCGCCGCACGGCTGGAAAGCACTGCGGCGGAACAGCGCGCCGATGCAACCGGCGCATTGCCCGACCCCAGCCTGCGCATCGAGTGGCAGGACGTCAACCAGCCCGGCGGCGCAACGCTCAACCCCAGCCAAGTCGGCGCGGTGAAATACACCGTGTTGCAACCTATCCCCGGCTGGGGCAAGATCGGAAGAGCGTCGTGTAGGGAAAGAGTGTAGATCTCGGTGGTCGCCGTATCATTAAAAAAAAA
>FZPW01000044.1_pt1 | contig 52963 bp, 40 predicted proteins | sample 1534771 | NCBI WGS metagenome assembly FZPW01 (sample SAMEA104161894, study PRJEB21768) | metagenome | biome: subterrestrial habitat; feature: phreatic zone; material: underground water | place: France | collected 2016-06-01 | depth 60 m | reverse complement strand
TTTTTTTTAATGATACGGCGACCACCGAGATCTACACTCTTTCCCTACACGACGCTCTTCCGATCTCCGTAGCAGGATGCCACAAACAGAGCTACATGGTTCTTGAATTGGACAGGGGCTGATAGTCCGCTATGGCCGAAGAGCTGCCTCGCTCAAGCCTCTCTCCTCCTCCAATAGAACGCCCAACAAAAAACCCCGCCGATGAAGGCGGGGTTTTTAGTTGCTGCTTGCTGCAATAGTGCTTTAGTGCGCGGAGGCTGCCTCTGCGTTGATGCCGGTGTTCTGGCGCACGTAGAGTTCGTCCCACATTTCTTCTGCGCGTTTATCGCGAGTGAAGAGCGAGCCCAGGATCACCAGCAGGAAGCCCAGCGGGATGGAGATCAAACCGGGGTTCTTCAACAGGAAGAATGGTTTTTCCAAGCCCATGATGCTGGTGGTTTGACCTTCAAACTTCTTCAGGTCATCTTCAGCCTTGGCTTTTGCTTTGGTCGTTGCGGCGATGTCCTTCTTTGCCTTGGCGAGATCGGCTTCGGCGGCTGCCTTCGCAGCAACATCGGCGATCGTCGGCAGAGAAGCTTCCAGCGCAGTCACTTTCTCGTTCAGCTTGGCCAGCTTCTCGGCAGCGCCCGGCTTGGCCGGTTTTTCTGCGGAAGCGGGTTGTGCCGGTTTAGCGAGTACGCAACCATCCAGCGCGAACAGTTCGCACATGAAGCTCGAACGCTCAACCGCGGGTTGTGCTTCTTTGGCTGGAACTGCGGGTTCACCGTTCAACACTTTGTTTGCACCTGCGATGACTGCCTTGGGGTAAGTCATGTTAGGCGAAACCATCACTAGGCCGATCGCGGTCAAAGAGCCCACGATCATGCCGCCGATAATGCCGGTGGTGTTGCACTTCTTCCAGTACAGCGTGAGGAACACGGCTGGCAGGTTGGACGAAGCGGCAACAGCGAAAGCCAGCGCCACCAGGTGAGCAACGTTCTGACCTTTAGCCATGATACCGACGATGATCGCGATGATACCGACCACGATGGAAGCCACACGTGCGGCAACCACTTGCTCGGTCGGGGTCGCTTTATCGCCACGGATCACGCCGACATAAATGTCGTGTGCCATCGCGGAAGCCGCAGCCAGAACCAAACCTGCCACCACCGCAACGATGGTTGCGAAAGCAACCGCAGCAACGAAGGCCAGCATGAAGTTACCCAAGTACGACTGTTCGCCACCACCTAGGAACTGAGCCAGCAACGGACCGGCCATGTTACCGCCCGCGTCGATAGACGCGATCTTGTCCGGGCCAACCAGCATCGCAGCGCCGGTACCCAAGAACAGTGTCAGCACGTAGAAGCCGCCGATGATACCCATTGCCCAGATCACCGAAGTACGGGCTGCTTGAGCTGTAGGAACCGTAAAGAAGCGCATCAGAATGTGCGGCATACCTGCGGTACCCAGCACCAGCGCCAAGCCCAAAGAGATTTGATCAATCGGGTTCTTCAGGAACAGGCCGGGCTCAAGGAAGCGTTGACCCAACTCTTCCGGTGTCATGGTTGAGGCTTTGTCGCCCAACAGCTTGGCAACTTGCTTTTGCACGTCAGCATCGCCAACCACGGCTTGCAGGTAGCCCGGCAGGCTGAAGCCGTAAGGTGCCCACACCATCATCACGAGGATGATAGAAGCGGTTACCAGCAACACGGCCTTGGTGATTTGCACCCAGGTGGTTGCCTTCATACCGCCGAACACCACGTAAGCCAGCATCAGGATACCCACGCCGATCACGGAAACTTCGTAGTCGATACCGATCAGTGTCTTAATCAGCACGCCGCCACCAACCATCTGAGCAGTCAGATAGAAAGTGGAAACAGTGATGGTGGACAGCGCGGCAACGGTCTTGGTCTTCTTCGGATCGTTACGGAAAGCCAGAATGTCGCCCATCGTGTATTTACCGATGTTGCGGCATGGCTCGGCGATCACCAGCAGAACAGTGATGTAAGCCACCAGCCAACCCACGGAATACATGAAGCCGTCGTAACCGTACAGGGAGATCAGACCGGCGATACCCAGAAAGGAAGCTGCGGACAGGTAGTCACCCGCAATCGCCCAACCGTTTTGAATGCCGCTCACCGAACGACCTGCCGCATAGAACTCGGAAGTCGTATGCGTGCTGCGCGCCGCCCAGAAGGTGATGGCCATGGTGATGGCGATAATCACGCCGAACACGGCAAAGGTCATCCACTTGAACTCGTCGGCCACTGCACCGCCAGCCGCGTAAGCGGCAGTGCAGCCGAGCAGCGCGATCGCAGCCAGAAAGAAATTCATATAATTCTTGCTCATTTCATTCCTCCGGCATTTACTTCATTGATGATCTCTTGCGCCATCGCGTCGAACTCGGCATTGGCCTTCTTCGAGTAGACGAATGCAATGGTCCAAGCCACGATGAATTCAGACAAAGCGAACATGATGCCGACGTTAATCACGCCCCACACTTTGGTCTTGAACAGGTCTTGGTAATAAGCTGCGCCGATCGGCAGCATGAAGTAATAGATGATGGAGAAAACCATCAATCCCCACAGGAAAAACGTCTTTTTGCGATGCAGAGCTTGAAACTTGGGATTGGCATCAATCGCCGCCCAATTAAAATTCGTGCTGGACATACTCGCTCCCGAAAGATTATTAACAACAGGCAAAGGACAATTCCATAGCCACTCTAACTACGGGAGGTGAGGTTACGGCAGAAGTCTTACAATCAACTTACAGCACTAACCCAGCGCTGATTCTTTTCCAGATATTGCAATTCGGCATAGCTGGCAATGCCCTTCCCTGCCGCATGAGCGTTGGCGACCTGAAATAATTGCGCGGTGGCCAAAGCATCGGCAAACGCGTTGTGACGGACATCAATACGGATGCCGAAATGACCGATCCAGTCGTCGAGAGCGCGATACTTTCCGGCCAAAGGGGGGTGCAGGCCGGGCATCACGTAAGCCAAATCCAGCCAGGGGTGTTTGAAATTCAGCCCCAGATATTCGCGTAATGCTCGTTTGATCATCGTTTCATCGAAGGTGACATGAAAAGCGATCAGCGGCGATTTGCCGAGAAATTCCAGAAAAGCCAGCATAGCCTCAACCGGGGGGGCGCCGTCAAGTTGCGCCGCGGTACCGATACCATGCAGCAGAATGTTGCCCTTTTCGCTGGCGGCGCGCTGCTGCAATACCACGGAAAAACTGTCCCCTAACGCGATCTTGCCGTTAACCACCGCAACTGCACCGATGGAAATGAGCCGGTCATGCATCAGGTTAAGGCCGGTGGTTTCCACATCCACCACCACGTAGCGCGCTTCCGTAACCGGCGTTTTAAGATCGACCTGCGGCAATGCCTGCCATGCGGCAAAACGGAGTTGTTGCTCCGGGCTTAGTTGCGGTTTGCCTCTGAACCAGCGCGTCAGATTAAAGAGCATGACCAGCCCCTATTCTCACCGGACATCCCTGCACGAATTCGCCGAAAAGCTTTCAAGGAATCCGTCACAGATGGTACTCCAGCGCCAATCTCGCCTGTAGCTTGCGCGCCTGACGGAAGGCTTCTTTCAGGATACGCCGATCCAGCTCGTTCAATTTTTCCGGGTCGATTTTGTTATCCAGCGCATCGTCGCAGAGTCCCTGCGCAATCGCCTCGTCATGGTGGCGCAGGCGCAACACCTGAATGAACAGCAGCGCATCAATCCATGCATCAATTTCGGATTCATGCAGATTCATCCTGGCCGCGCTCAGGCGCAGGCGCTGGATGGTGTTGGTCTGCGTTACGCCCGCGGCCAGACTGAAAATACGCGCGGCATCCACGAACGGAGTGATACCGTTCAGCTTGAGATCAATCTTGTTTTCCTTGCCAACCACGAAGTCTCGCACCACGCCCAGCGGCGGCCGATTGCGCAACGCGTTCTCCGCCATCATATGCAGAAAGCGGCTGTTGTCGCTGGCAACACGCGCCAGCCAGCCGTGCAAATCCGCGGCCAGATGTTGCGCACCGTAGACCGTGCGAAAATCGAAAAAGATGGAAGCATTCAGCAGCGACTCCGGCGTCCCCCCGCTGATCCAGCCGGAAAAAGTGCGCTTCCACTCTTCCAGCGAAAGACACCATTTCGGATTGCTCGCCATGACCTCGCCCTTGCACAGGGGAAAACCGCACAACGCCAGCGTTTCATTAATACGCCGCGCGAGCGGCAGCAATTTTTCGCGCACCTGATCAACCGTCATGCCCGCGGGTACATCAAAAATAATCGCGTTATCCTGATCGGTATTCAGCGTCTGCTCGAAGCGGCCTTCCGAGCCCAGCGCCATCCAGCACAGCCCGTCGTGCAGCGGAGTGCCGTGTATTCCGCCGGCCTTGCATTCCAGTTCCACTACCCGCTCGGTCAGCATATCGTTCAGCGTGGAAATAAACTGGGTCAGCTGTTCCGGCGCCACGCCCTGCGCCATCATGCTGTGCGCCATGCGGCGAATATCGGCGGCAGCCTGTTGCAGCATCTCCACGCTCGCGGCGTGACGGATGGAAGAGCCGATCTGGCGCAAGCCGACCCGTTGCAACGCGAACAAATCTTTCTCGGACACCAGCCCGACCAGCTTGCCGTGCTCCACCACCAGCACGTGGCGGAAGCCGTGCTTGGCCATCATCAAAGCGGCCTCATGCGCCAGCGCCTGCGGCGGCAAACTCGACAGATTCGTGCTCATCACGTTAATGACAGGCTGATCCAGATCAATCTGCGGAATGGCGATACGATCGCGCACATCGTGCAAGGTCAGGATACCGAGCGGCCGCCCCTCCCCGTCCGCCGCGATCATCGAGCCGATACGCTGGTCGCGCATCACATCCAGCACTTGTCGCACCGAAGTTTCGGGCGAGCACGTCACTGGGACGCGGCGGATAATGGCCGATAGCGGACTGGCCAGCGATTGCTGCTCAACGCTGGAATGGCTGTATTGCGCCTGAATAATCTGCTTGGAATGCTCCAGCAAATTAGCGATGCGGCGCGTACAAAAATCGCGGAACGCGGCACTCAGACCGATTAATTCGCGAAAGTCCGCAGCGGAAAGTTCAAAGCAAAATGTATCCGTTCCCGCCCGGTAAATACTTGCCACCGGACGATTGGCCAGCAAGGCGCCCAACGGAAAACATTCGCCTTCCGACAGCTCCAGCCAAGTGTCCGCATCCGACGCATGGGCGACATTTTGTTCGCCGTGAACCATGCCCTGTTTGATCACCCAAAAATTGCCCGCCGCGCCCTGCTCCGGCGAAACGATCACTTCGCCTTCGGCGTAGTAGCCCAGCCGCATGCGCTCCACCATCCAGAGCAAATGCGCGGGCTCCATCCGGTCAAACGGGGCGTGGGCGGCAAAAAAAGTTAGTTGGGAAGAGTGAATGGCACTCATAGGAAATTTTCGTTCGGACAAAGATTGATCGTATTTCGAAACATGCTCAGCCACTCCCGGATCAAAAAGCGTCAGGTAAAACTATCATGCGCACAACGGCGATAACGTTCAGGTGCGGCGGATAATACACCAACCATAAAGCGGAAACCCCGCAACAAATGCGGGGCCCGGTTATAAAAAAGCCCTTCCTCAAAAGGAGAGAGTGGGGGGGGAAGGAAGGGCTGCAAACTTTGCGGCATGCCAAACAATTCGGCTGCCGCCAGCGATGGCCAGGCTCACTCAAACCGGGCCACCGTGGGAGCTACATCAGACCTTACCCTTCCCGCTCTCGCCCAACTTGCGCCAGGTTTCCACCAGCGTGTCGGGATTGAGCGACAGGGTTTGGATGCCGATTTCCATCAGCCATTCGGCAAAGTCGAAATGGTCCGACGGGCCTTGGCCGCAGATGCCGACGTATTTATCCAAACGGTTGCAGGTGGTGATAGCCATTTTCAGCAAGGCCTTCACCGCCGCATCACGTTCGTCGAAACGATCGGCCACCAGACTCGAATCGCGATCCAGCCCCAAGGTAAGTTGGGTCAGGTCGTTGGAGCCGATGGAGAAGCCGTCGAAGTACTGCAGGAACTCTTCGGCCAGCAAGGCATTGGACGGGATTTCGCACATCATAATGAGGCGCAAGCCGTTCACGCCGCGCTTCAAGCCGTTCTTCTCCAGCGTGGCGACGACTTCACGCGCTTCGCCCACGGTGCGCACGAACGGAACCATCAACTCGACGTTGGTGTAGCCCAGCTTTTCGCGCACACGCTTCATGGCACGGCATTCGAGTTCGAAGCAGTCGCTGAAGTTGGGGGCTACATAGCGGCCTGCGCCACGAAAACCGATCATAGGGTTTTCTTCCATCGGCTCGTAGATTTCACCGCCCAGCAGTTTGCGGTATTCGTTCGACTTGAAGTCGGACAAACGCACGATCACTTTTTTCGGCCAGAAGGCAGCGGCCAGTGTGGCGACACCTTCGGTGATTTTTTCCACATAAAACTCGACCGGGTCGGCATAACCGGCAGAACGGCGCAGCACGGCATCATGCAATTTGCCCGGCAGTTTGTTGTGCTCCAGCACTGCCTTGGGGTGAATGCCGATCAGATTGTTGATGATAAATTCGAGACGCGCCAGACCGACCCCAGCCGAGGGCAGTTGCGCGAACTCGAAGGCCAGCGTGGGGTTGCCGACGTTGAGCATGAGCTTAACCGGAATGGCGGGCAGCGCTTCTTCGCCGTGGACGACGATCTCGAACGGCAGCTTGCCGTGGTAGACGTAACCGGTGTCGCCTTCGGCGCAGGAGGCGGTAACGGTCTCCCCTTCCTGCAACGCAGTCGTCGCATGACCGCAACCGACGATGGCGGGGATACCCAGTTCGCGCGCAATAATCGCAGCGTGGCAGGTGCGGCCGCCGCGGTTGGTGATGATGGCGGAGGCCTTCTTCATCACCGGTTCCCAGTTCGGGTCGGTCATGTCGGTGACGAGTACATCGCCCGCTTGCACCTTGTCCATCTCGGCGGTGCTGGCGACGATGCGCACGCGGCCTGTACCGATCTTCTGGCCGATGGCGCGGCCTTCGACCAGCACGTCGCCGCGCTGTTGCAGGCGGTATTTCTCGGTGCCGCCGTTGGCGGCGTTGGATTTCACGGTTTCGGGGCGCGCTTGCAGGATATACAGCTTGCCGTCGAGACCGTCTTTGCCCCACTCAATGTCCATCGGGCGACCGTAGTGTTGTTCGATGGAAACGGCGTAACGCGCCAGTTGCAATACGTCTTCGTCATTCAGGGAGAAGCGCGATTGATCGGCGACGGGAACCGGCTCAATGCGGCAGGAGCGTCCGGCGGAGCGCTGTTCGTCGAACACCATACGTTGCTGTTTGGAACCCAGACTGCGGCGGATCACGGCGGGGAAGCCTGCCGCGAGTTGTGGTTTGTGCACGTAGTATTCGTCCGGGTTCACCGCGCCCTGCACCACCATTTCGCCCAGCCCGTAGGACGAGGTGATGAACACGGCATCGCGGAAGCCGGATTCGGTGTCGAGGGTGAACATCACGCCGGAGGCGCCCAAGTCGGAACGCACCATGCGCTGTACGCCCGCCGACAAGGCCACATCGGCGTGAGTGAAGTCTTTGTGCACGCGGTAGGAAATGGCGCGGTCGTTGTACAACGAGGCGAACACTTCGCGGATCGCGTGCAGGATGTTGTCGATGCCGTGGATATTGAGGAAGGTTTCCTGTTGTCCGGCGAAAGAGGCATCCGGCAAATCTTCGGCGGTGGCGGAGGAGCGCACGGCGAAGCTGCCCTCGCCTTCCGCAACCAGCTTGTCGTAGTGGGTGCGGATTTCATCTTCCAGACGTTTTGGCAACGGAGCCTCAACGATCCAGCCGCGTATCAGGCGTCCGGCTTCGGCCAGCGCGGTCACGTCATCCACGTTGAGCTTTTTGAGAGACTCTTCGATGCGTTTATCCAGTCCGTCATTCGCCAGAAAGTCGCGATAAGCTTGCGCGGTAGTAGCAAATCCGCCGGGTACATGCACGCCGGATGAGCTCAGGTTGGAAATCATTTCACCGAGCGAAGCGTTCTTTCCGCCCACCTCGGGAATATCGGCAATTCCCAATGACTGGAATGGAATGACGTAGGGTTGCATAGCCTTCTCCTGTAAATTGAACTGCGATTTGTATTGAGTCAAAAAAATTTAATGCGCCTCGCGCTTGCACTGCTTTTCGCCGCACTGCTTGTTGCCGCAACCGCAGCCTTCTCCTTCTTCGCGCAACGCACCGAACTCGGGATGATGTGCGGCATAACGTCGCGCGACAGCCCGCACCACCAGCCAACCAGCCAGCAAAACCAGCACAATCAAAACAGTTTTCAGATAGATCATTCCCCGCCTCCCATACCGGCAAAACCCATAAAAGCGAGTGACAACAATCCGGCCATAATCAGGGTGAACGCGGTGCCCTGCACCAGTGTCGGCACATTGGATAATTGCATACGTTCGCGCAGCCCCGCCATTAGTACTAATGCTAAGGTGAAGCCTGCACCGCCCGCGAACGAGAACGTCAACGACTGCACCAAATTGTATTCGCGGGCGGTCTGAAACAGCGCCACGCCCAGCACGGCGCAATTGGTGGTAATTAGCGGCAGGTAGATACCCAGCGCACGGAACAGTGCCGGGGTGTATTTTTTCATCACCATTTCGACCAGTTGCACCGAGGAAGCGATCACCACGATATAGGAAATCAGGCGCAAAAAATCGAGATGAAAATAGGCCAGCACCACATTCAAACCATAGGCACACAGCGAAGCCACCAGCATCACGAAGGTCGTCGCGATCCCCATCGGGAACGCAGTATCCAATCGCCCCGACACACCGAGGAACGGGCACAACCCGAGAAAGGTCGCCAGCACAAAGTTGTTGGCCAGCAAGGTGCTGATAAAGATAAGACTCAAAGAATCATTCATGTGCTGCACCTCCTTGTGTTGCTTGCTTGCGGCTACGCAAGAACGAGAACAGCAGCAGCCAGCCGCCCAGCACGAAGAATCCGCCCGGCGGCAACACCATCACCACCCAGGGCTGGAAGTGCTCGCCGAACAGCGAAATACCGAACAGTTTGCCCGCGCCCAATATCTCGCGCGTGGCCCCCAGCGAAAACAAACCGATCGTGAAACCGAGCCCCATGCCCAGTGCATTAATCATGGATTTGAACGGCGGATTCTTGGCGGCATGCGCTTCGGCGCGACCGAGAATAATGCAGTTCACCACGATCAGCTGGATGAACGCGCCCAGCGCTTCATACAGCGACAGACTCACCGCCTGAATCAGGTAATCGACCAATGTCACGAAGGTGGCGATGATGACGATGTAAGTGGCGATGCGCACCTCCTTCGGCACCACGTTGCGGATCATCGACACCAGCAGACAGGAAGCCACCAGCACGAAGGCGGTCGCCAGCCCCATGGAAATCGCATTGACGGCGGAAACCGTGACGGCCAGCGTCGGGCACATGCCCAGCATCATCACGAAAGTCGGATTCTGTTTCCAGATACCCTCCAGAAACTCTTCCATATTGGTCGGTTCTTTGCTGATCGAACTCATGCGTATTCTCCTTAATTGGATGGGGAGGCCGGTGTCGCTGCACCTTGTCCCTCACCCTTCACTGCATCCAGATGCGGCACCAGCAACGGCATCAGTTTCTGCGCGCTTTCGTTGATACCGCGCCCGACCGCCTTGGATGTCACCGTCGCACCGGCAATCGCGTCGATCTGCCACGGGTTGGTCTTGCTACCGTGCTTGACGGTTTTCACGGCATTGGCCAGCGCGGTCATTTCGGCGTTGACGCTCACGTCCAGCGCCTCGAAGTTTTTCAGGAAGGCCGCATCGGTCAGTATCTTGTCGCCGATACCCGGCGTTTCGCGCATAGAGACGACACCGATACCGATGATGCACTGGCACCTCACATCGTAGCCGTACAGGATGCGCACCGTATCCGCGTAGCCCTTAGATGCGGCTTCGGCGGCAATACCTTTCAATGCGCCGGACTGGTCGTAGGCGGCGTAGAACTTGATGCCGCCTTCGGGAACGACATCTCCCTTCAGCGGCTGAATACCCGCAGCCGTGGCGACAAACTCGCTCACCTTAGCCGCGCCCGGCAGCACCTTGAACACGGCACGCTCCAGCGTGATGCGTTTGTTTTCGGCGATAGGCGCTTGCGTGCTTTCGTATGCGCCAACGATCAGCACGCCGCAGATGGTGGAAACCAGCACCATGGTGGCAATCATCTTGTTGCCGGAAGACATTTGGATTTGTGTCGGCTCGCTCATTTTTTCTTCCCTTGCTGGCGTGTGCCAAACACGCGCGGTTGCGTGTAGCGGTCGATGAACGGGGTCAGCGCGTTACCCAGCAGAATGGCGTACATCACGCCCTCCGTGAGACCACCGAAGTAACGGATCATCACCGTCACCACGCCGATCACCGCGCCGTAAATCCACACGCCCAGCGGCGTTATCGGCGAGGTCGCCATATCGGTCGCCATATACACCGCGCCCAGCATCAGTCCGCCGGAGAGCAGCACGAAGGTCGGCGCGGGATAGTGCGCGGGGTTGTACAACTGGAACGCCCAAGCGGTGAGTGCCGCCGAGGCCAATATAGCCACCGGAATGCGCCAGTCCATAAATTTGCGCACCGCCAGATACGCGCCGCACAGCAGGATGAGGATGGCCGAAGTCTCGCCTGCGGATGCAGTCACCACTCCGGTCAGCAAGTCGTAAGCCGACGCGACCACGTTTTCAAATTTCCAGCGCGCCAGCGGCGTCGCGCCAGTGAAGGCATCCACGGCTTGCTGCTTGACCCAGTCGCCGACATCGGGCGGCATCATCAGCGGCGCGGTCAGCGTGGTCGGCACAAATTCGCTGAAACGCTGCGCCGAGAACGCCGGAACCCAAGTGGTGATCGCCACCGGAAATGCGGCTTGCACAAATGCGCGACCGATCAATGCCGGATTGAACACGTTGTTGCCCAATCCGCCGAACAACGCTTTGCCTATCGCGATGGCAACGAATCCGGCCACCACGCCCATCCACAGCGGGAAGGACGGCGGCAGCGTGAGCGCCAGCAAAATGCCGGTAATGGCGGCACTCCAGTCGTTCAGCGTACTCGGCTGATTGGCGGCGCGATTAAGCAAGCGTTCAGTCAGCAGACAGGTCGCGGTCACGGTGAGCAACAGCGCCAGTGCGGACAGACCGTACTGCCAGATTGAAAAAGCGCAGATCGGCAACATCGACAGCACGACGTGCTTCATGATGCGCTCTACGCTGCGGTCGCTGATAAGGTGCGGGGAAGTGCGGAGTTCCATGCTCATGCCGCCTTTTCTCTGTTAACCGCTTTGGCGATGCGGAATTGTTGAACCAAGGGAATGTGCGACGGGCAGACATAGCTACAGCAGCCGCACTCGAAACAGCGATCCAGATTGAACTGCTCGGCCATCTGCGCGTATTCGCGTTTGGCCGCCAGCAAACCCAGTTGCGAAGGATTAAGAAATTTCGGGCACACCTTGACGCATTCGCCGCACTTGATACAGGAATAAACCTTGGGCACCTCTTCCGGCAGTTCGCCCTTGCCGAACGCGAGGATTCCGGAAGTGCCTTTGGTCACGGGCACATCCAGCGACGAGATGGTCATGCCCATCATCGGCCCGCCCAGAATCACCTCGCTGGCGTTGCTTTTCGCCCCCACCTGCTCCAGCACGAAACGCAGCGGCGTACCGATAGGCACAATGTAGTTGCCGGGCTTTTCCACGGCGGGACCGGCCACGGTCAGCACGCGCTCGACGATGCCCTCGCCCGCGGGCAACAGGCGACCGAGATAGGCCAGCGTCATCACGTTGTTCACCAGCACGCCGATGGAAGCGGGACGCTGCCCTGCCGGAATCTCGCGCCCGAGCAGCGCATAGATAATGGTGTCTTCCGCACCCTGCGGATATTTGGTTTCCAGCGCCTGCACCGTGATGCTGCCGTCGGCGGGCAAAGCGGCGCGTATCGCGGCGATGGCGTCGAGCTTGTTGTCCTCGACCCCGATCACGGTGCGCGGCGCGCCGCTAACCTTCATCGCGATGCGGATGCCGCGCAGCAAATCCTGCGTGCGCTCCACCATGATGCGGTGGTCGCAAGTCAGAAAAGGCTCGCATTCCGCGCCGTTCACCACCATGGTGTCGATGACCGTCTCGGGCGGCACACTCAGCTTCACGTGCGCAGGGAAAGTCGCGCCGCCCAGACCGGAAATTCCGGTGCTCTGAATCGCGGCCAGCAATTCCTTCTTGTCCATCGCGTCGATGTCCAGCGGCGCACGTACTCGCACCTCCTGCCCATCGGCTTGGTACACGCGGATGGTGATGGAATCCACCATCTTGCCATTGGCCGCAGGCATCAGGCCGATGGCTTCTACCACGCCGGTGGCGGGTGCATGCACCGGTAGCGAAACGAAACCGTCCGCCGTGGCGATGACCTGTCCGCGCAACACCTCCTGCCCCACGCTCACACAACACACGGCAGGTTTGCCGATGTGCTGCGACAGCGGCACGATCAAACGTGGCGCAAACGGGAAGCGGCGGATCAGCAAATTCCCGGTCTCTTTATGGTAGACCGGATGGATGCCGTGATCGAAAGTCGCCGCGCGATTGAAGAAAGGCAGTCTCATGCTCACCTCAGTTGAACTTGGCCGCGCGCAGTTTCAGCTTGTCCAGATTCGCCTCGTTCAGGTTCCAGGGCGTTCCGGGGTGGATGATGCCGGCGGTGCATTTTTCCGCCGCCTTAACGACATCAAGAAAAGTGCCCGCCTTCGGGTTGAGGATAACGACCTTTTTAGTTTCATTGTAGCCAAACACTTTCGGGTTGATGTTGATACATTCGTCGCACGCCGTGCACTCCGGCGTATCGACCCACACCGGCTCGTAGCCGTCCGCCGAAGCGGCTGGTGCGGAAGCGGAAGCCGAGGCCGCAGGTTGCGCAACCGCAGTTGCCCCGCCCATGCCGGAAGAAAGCTGCTGAATCAACTCTTGGCGCACGCGGTTAGCGATGGCGGCTTCATCAACCGCACCTGCTGCTGCACCACCGATTGCGGCAATATCCTTGAGCTGATGCCAGAACTGCATACGCTCTTCGCAGGAATGCACCATCTCTACCGACAGCAACACGCGCATCAGGCGTTGCTTCTTGTCCACCGCCCAGATGAACGGGAACTTGCCATCGCGCTCGTCCTCGTCCAGCGTGAGGAAATCGCTCAGCAACACCATGTCGTCATTCCATGTTTCCGGCGGCGCTTTCTTGAACTGCTTGGCGAAGCGGCCTTCGCTCAAGGCGAAATCGGCAAAGGTCATCGGCAACTTCATGCTCTTCGTGCTGCCATCCTCGTCCTTATACGACAGCGTGTATTCCGGCCAGTCGGTATCCAGCGAAGGATTGCCTTCCAGCGAGACGCATTCGGAGAAAGTCACGCCCGCATCCGGGTTAAAGCGGAACAGCGGGAAGGCGCGCGACTCTGTCGCCATCTTGCTTTGTGCCACGGCACTGTTGTCGCCCACGCCGTGTTCCGGAGGGCAAACTGCATACACGTTAAACAGTGCGGGATGGCGGCTGTTGATACCGTCGATGAAGCTTTCCAGCATGTGCGTGATGTTGCCTTGCGACAGTTGCGCCACGTAGGAAGTGCGGTGCGCCATACCGATGACGCTGATCTCTTTGCGCTTCTCGCTCTTGCCGTGCTTGCTTGCGCCGTAGGGCGACATATCGGCCACTTGGCCGATGAAGCCGGAGGTGCAAGCCTGACCGCCGGTGTTGGAATACACCTGCGTATCCACGATCAAAATCTTGATCGGCTTGCCTGCCATCAGTGCACGCGACAAGTTCTGGAAGCCGATGTCGAACATCGCGCCGTCGCCGCCAATCGCCACGACCGGCGGGCACAGATGCCACTCTTCATCGGTCATTTGTTCCCAGTTAAAGCGGGCAAAGAAACCATCCTTCTCGCTTTCGTAGCCACCCGCCAATTCCTGCTCGGCCTGACGCACAACCTTGAAGCCTTCGGCCATCTTGGCCATGTGGCCTTCAAACACGCCCATCGCGACCGACGGAGAATCCTGGAACAGGTGTGAAGTCCACGGGAACGGGTACGGGTTGAACGGGAAGGTCGAAGCCCATACCGAGGTGCAACCGGTGGAGTTGACCACGCCCATTTCGGCGCGGCCTTTCTTGCTCGGGCCTTCCATGTAGCGCCAGCGCAGGTCTTTGAGTTTCTCCAGCGTCTGCGAAACGCGCTTCAGCCATTGCGGGTCGATAGGCTCGCCGGGGTGCTTGGCCAACAGGCTTTCCGACAGATTGGCCAGCGTCAGGTCATGCCCCTTGTTGGCTTGCACCGCCTGCATCAGCGCTTGCGTGTCGGTCAGATCGACAGTGCCGCTCAGCTTCATGCGCACATGGTTTTCCAGATCGGCGATCAACTTGTCGAGCTTGGCGATGAACTTCTTCACGCGCGGCTGCATCAGCGCGGTCACCGTGCTGGTGAACAGGTGGATGCTGGCCTTCTCGCCGCACCCCAGACATGCGCCGTCGCCGCTGGCCATAGAGATGTAGTTGTGCTTGTCCAGCAACAACGTTTCCAGCGCGCCGACCTTCTCATCCAGATCGTCAATGCGGCTAAATTGCTCTGCCGTGGTCGGCAGGTCGAGCCAGAAATTCCAGTCACTGCGCATCGTGGCGACAGTCTCATCGGTTTGCGAGACCATCTGCAACGCATTGTCGCCGCACACGTCCACGCACAGCGCACAGCCCTTGCAGGTGTAAGGATTGACGGTGATGGAGAACAAGCCGCCCGCGCCCTTCTCTTTCTTTTCCTTCTGCACCCAGTACGGCTTGGTGGTGGCGAATTTGAAGCCGCCGATTTGCTCGCGCAGCAGATTCAGTTCCACTTCCAGACGGGTGCGATCTTCGCCTTGAGTCGGGTCTTCCGCGAACGCTTCGGTGATGGCGTTAGCCAGCAATGCGCTCACATCGAGGCCATCCTTATCCAGCGAGGCACGCAGCTTCTTCTCGATGGCGCGGCTGAACTTGCGCAGGAAGCGAGTCGGACGTCCGCCCGTTTCGATACGCTGGATGGAAGTGTTAAGCACATCGAGCGGCGTTGAAACCAATCCGGGAATCGCGCTATCGGGACAGGTAGTGAAACAGTTGCCGCAAGCGGTACAGTTCTCGGCTTTCCATTCAGGATGCTCGAAACGCACGCCGGTCATGTCGCGGTACACGCCGGTCACGGCGGGAATCACGGACAGGCCGATAAACGGATCAACCAGATTGTTGCTGCCTTCGCCCTTCATGTAGAAGCTGCCTGTTTGCTCCCAGAAGCGGTGAATATCGGAAATGCCGCCGTCGCCTTCAGGCAGTTGCTTCAGCATAATAGGCAAGGATGGGGCGACCTTGGCTTCCGCCGCAGCGCGCTGACCGACCTTCATCTGTTCCGGCTTAATTTCGTGTATTTCTTCGTAGCCACGGCGCACCACGCGCAAGTTGTCTTCAACGATGCGTTTGCCCTTCTTGCCGAACTTGGATTCAAGTTGTGCTTCGATGGCGGCGAACAAAGTTTCTTCGCTCAGTCCGGCACGCTCTTTCACATCGGAGGCGCGGAAGAAAGCGCCCTGGAAAGCGTTACCCTGCATACGCAGTTGCAGATCGACGTTGCTCGACTCTTCGCGGGCAATCTTGAACGCATCGAGGTAGAACACGCGAATCTGCTTGTCCACGATGTACTTCTGGATGTGCATCGGGAACGACTGCCACAGCGCTTCGGCGCTGCCGAGGTTGCTCTGGATGACGAATACGCCCCCCTTGTTCAAGCCTTCCACGGCATTGGTGTGGCCGAACACTTTCGGGTCGGGAGACATCACCACGTCAACGTTGGTGTATTCACAGTTGATACGGATGGGTTCCGGCGCGGCAGACAGGTAGTAAGTAGTCGGCTGACCTTTTTTCTCCGAACCGTATTTCGGGTTGGCCTTGATATCCCAGCCCAGCAACTCGAACAGCGTCATCGCCAAATTCTTGCCGGTAGTCACCATGCCCCAGCCGCCGATGGAGTGCATACGCACCGCAATCGCGCCCTTGGGCAGCAGGTTTGGATTCACCGAACCGCGCAGCGCCAAATCCTTGATGCCGGGATAAGCGGCTTGCAGTTCTTGCTGGCGAATTTCCTGTTTCGGGTTGGCCGATTCGTCGCGCACAAAATCCACCGACAGGTAGAAAAACTTGCGGTGCGCAGCACCCGGCAGCATGTTTTCGACGGCGGCGATCAGGCCTTCCGGTTGCAAGTCGCGCGAACCCAAGCCGTAGCAGCCGGAGTACAGCGACGGCATGTCCTTGGCAGTTTCATAGCTGGCGTAATCGGCGTATGAATTCTCGCGCGCATTTTCCACGCACTTGGTCACCGTGGAGCGCACTTCGCGCATCAGCGGCAGGTCTTCCGACAGCGGCTGGTCGGTGCGTTCCAGCACGGCCACGCCCTTCTTGCCTTTGAGCACCTTGCCCAACAGGTCGCCGGGGAATGGACGGAACATGGTGGCGTTGACCACACCCACCTTGATCTGGCGGTTCTCGCGCAGCCAGTCGGCGACGGCGGCGGCCTGCACCGTCATGCTGCCCTGACCGAGGATGATGTAGTCGGCATCTTCGCAACGATAGGTATCGAGGCGGTGATAGCGACGACCGGTCAGCGCATAAAACTCATCGGCGCTCTTGTCGAACAGCGCGGGAATATGGTCGAAGAAATATGGGCGCTGCGCGGCCACAGCCTGCATGTAAGCATCTTGGTTTTGCACCACACCGGTCTGCATCGGGTTGTCCACGTCCCAGCTTGTCGGCACGCGGCGGCGCTTGGGACCGTACAGCATTTGCTGCGAGGGAGTCGGCGTGTCGATCAGGTCGTCGGCATCGCCCAAAAACTCGGCGACCAATTCCTTTTCGGGCACCATCATCGGCTCGATCAGGTGTGTGGTAAGGAAGCCATCCTGCGCCACGATGGCGGGTGTCAGCGCCAGCTCAGCGGTCTTGCGGCCGATCATATTAAGGTCGGCGGCTTCCTGCGCATTCTTGGCGAACACCTGAATGAAGCCGGTGTCGTCGGCGCAGTGGTAGTCATCGTGCGCACAGTGCACGTTCAACGATGCCTTGGTGATGGCGCGGCAGCCGAGATTCAGCACATAAGGCAGACGCTTACCGACGGCGGCATACAGCGATTCGTGCATGAAGGCCAAGCCTTGCGCTGAAGTGAAATTCACCGCGCGCAGACCGGTCATTGACAGCCCGGCAGTCACGCCCGCAGCGGCGTGCTCGGATTCCGGCTCAACGAAAATCAGCGGCTTGCCCGCGGCGTTCAAATGCCCCTTGGCCACTTCTTCCGCCCAGTACTCGCCCATTTGTGTGGACGGCGTAATCGGGTAAGCACCCGCGCCTTGCGAGGCTTCGCGCTCCACCATAATGACGGCGGTGTTGCCGTCGATGGCATCACGCGTGCCCGGATACTTAAACTTGGTCTGGCTCTCGTCCTTGCCGGAAGACACGCCTATGATCTGCTTGATTTTGTCCAACATAGTTTTCCCCTTATGCGTCTGCGGTGACAGGTAATGGTTCGATACGGATAATTTTTTTGGCGGACTTGCCTTTGCTGATGCGGTCGCCATCAAGCCAGACGATGGCGCCGGTAGGACAACGCTCAATCGCTTGACGATTGGCGCTACGATTCTTTTCGTAATCAATGACGGCCAGATTGCGTTGCAGATGAATCAAGCCCTCAGCGGCATCGACCACGCAACGGCCGCAGGCGGTGCAAGCCACTTCGCAGGCCGCTTCAGCGGCATCGGGATCATCTTCGTTGCGGCAGGCCATCCACAATTTGTGCGACACGCCGTGAATAGTGAAAAGGCCTTTCGGGCAAATATCAACACAATCGCCGCAAGCGGTACATTTATCCGTATCCACCACGGGCAGACCGTGACTATCCATGGTGATGGCATCGAAATCGCACACATCGGCGCAATCGCCCAAGCCCAAGCAGCCCCAGGCGCAGCTCTTGCCGCCGCCACCTGCCAGCGCGGCCGCGCGGCACGAAGACAAACCGGAATAATTAGCACGCATCTTGGCGACATGCTTGCCGCCGGCACAAGCCAAACGCGCCACACGCTTTTCAACATCACCCAAGGCAACACCGAGCAATGAGGCGATTTTTTTGTTTTGATCTGGGGAATTTACGGAACAGCGACCCGGCTCAATCTTGCCTTCTACCGCTTGCTCTGCGAAATTACGGCAACCGGCTGTACCGCATGCGCCGCAATTGGAATGAGGGAGTAATTCTTCGACTTGGTCGATACGGGGATCTTCAAAGACGTAAAGCTTTTTACTGGCGATTGCCAACAAAAGCGCAAGCAGGCCACCCAACCCGGCCATAAACGCCCCCGTGACAAGCACGCTGTAAACAGTTTCCATGTCTCTCTCCCGTTCAATAAATCGCTATCAAAACCAATAGTTGGCCATCTCTGCCAGACTTATTAACGCCGCGTCAGCCTGCAAGATAAACCAAAACACCATAAAGGTTCTAATGTTTTTTTGTAGACAGAAGACTAACCAAGCTACAATTATTCCGCGAATCAATTGTTTCAATCTTAATTATTAAAAAACGAAATATTAAGTAACCGCGAGGGGAGAGGCAGAAATGACTGAGGACAAACAGAGCTATTACAAAAATAACCGGCTCAAGCAAATGCGCGCATTTTGCGAAGTCGTGCGTAGCGGCAGCATCACCCAAGCCGCACAAAAATTATTTTTGAGCCAGCCGTCGGTCACTCTGCAAATTCAGGCGATGGAACGGGAACTGAAAGTCACCGTATTTGAGCGGCGCGGCCCGGTACTAAAATTAACACCCGACGGCGAAGCACTCTATGCACTGGCAAAACCGCTGGTGGACGGCATAGACGGTCTGGAAGAAAATTTTGCCGCACAGCACGGCAAATTCGATTCGGGCGAACTGAACATCGGCGCGGGCGAATCCACCATCCTCTACATCCTGCCCGAAGCTGTGCGCCGTTTCGTCAGCGCCTACCCGCGCATCCAACTCAAGATCCACAACGAGACCGGACGCGACGGATTGAAAATGTTGCGCGCCGACGAGATTGACCTCGTGGTCGGCTCCATGCTCGACGTGCCGGACGACATCACCTACCAGCCCGTGGTCACCTTCGACCCCGCGCTCATCGTGCCGCTCGACCACCCGCTGGCCACACATCCCAATGTCACACTGGAAGAAATCAGCCAATACGGCTTAATCCTGCCGCCCCGCCATCTCTCCACTTGGCGCATGGTCAAATACGTGTTCCAGCAACACAACCTCACCTTCAGAGTGACCCTCGAAGCGGGCGGCTGGGAAGTCATCAAAAAATACGTCGAGCTCGGCATGGGCATCTCCATCGTCACCGACATCTGCCTCACCGGTCAGGAAAAACTGGTACGCATTCCGCTCAATCAGCATTTCCCGCAACGCGGCTACGGCTTGGTGTTGCGCAAGGGACGCTTCCTGTCACCGCAGGCTCGGCGCTTTGTGGAGATATTGAACGAGGTGTACGGGCACGAGATGGGAATGCACGATATGACGGTGCAGAGCTAGGCGGACTAGTTTCACCATGCAGAAAAAACAAAGAGGGCGGTCAATACAGACCGCCCTCTTTATTTGCAGCATCTCAATCAAGTTTTAGCAGCGCTTCAAATTGCTCGATTGGTAGCGGTTTGCTGAACAGGTATCCCTGATAAGCCATGCACCCCAAACTCTTAAGCAGTTTTAACTGAGCTTCGGATTCAACTCCCTCGGCAATGACATTCAGACGGAAGTTCTTTGCCATATCGATAATGGTTTGCACCATGACAACATCGTTTTGGTCAAATGTCATATCGCGTACAAAGCTCTGGTCGATTTTGATCTGATCCAAAGGCAGCTGTTTCAGATTGGATAGCGATGAATAACCCGTACCAAAATCATCCATCGACAGGCGCACCTTCAGTGCCTTCAACGCATGCATCTTGCTCACAATATCGAAGACATCATTCAGCACAACGCTCTCGGTCAACTCCAGCTTCAAACGCGAGGCATCCACCTCGTGCGCAAGTAAAGCATGAGCCACCTTCTCCACAAAATCGGCCTGCTTAAATTGCAGCCCGCTCACATTAACGGCAAGCTGCAAATGGCGGGTCTGCTCATGCGCGGACCATGCCGCAAGCTGGCGGCATGCCGTATCCAGCACCCAACCGCCTATCTCGAGAATGAGTCCGTTTTCTTCAGCGAGCGGAATAAATTCCGAGGGCGATACCATTCCTCGCGTCGGATGTACCCAACGCACCAGCGCTTCCGCCCCGATGGGGTTTTGATCGTTATCGACCTGAAGCTGGTAATACAGCCTCAATTGCTGATTTTGTACTGCGCGGCGCAAATCAGCCTCCAGCGCCACGCGGGCTTGAATTGCCTGCTGCATAGCCGGATCAAAAAATCGCACGGCATTGCGCCCCGACTCTTTAGCCCGGTACATCGCCGTTTCCGCATGCGTAAGCAGATCGTTGGCGGACGTTTCTTCGCCGCAATACAAACTGACGCCGATGCTGGTAGAGCTGAGAAATTCACTTCCCTTCAGGTAGTAAGGCGCATTGAGAGCGATGCGTATATTTTCAGCGACAAGGGCAATTTTTTGTAATGCAGCCTCGGTTTGAATATCAACATCTTCGAGCAACACCATAAAGTCGTCGCCCCCCACGCGCGCCACCGTATCCGACTCTCGAACGAAAGACTGAATTCGTTTGCCTACCTCCATCAACATCAGATCGCCGTATTCATGGCCCAGCGTGTCGTTCAACATTTTAAAATTATCAATATCGATGAACAGCAACGCGCCAAAATGCTGGCTACGCGCCGAAACTTGCAGAGAAGCCTTCACCCTTTCTATCAGCAAACGACGATTGGGCAAACTGGTTAGCGTGTCATAAAAAGCCAGATTGTATATTTCGGTCTCGGACTGTTTACGCTCGGTAATATCGGAGGCGATCGCTATGTAATGTTGCAGACGGCCCGAGCCGTCGCGCGATGCCGAAATAGCCAGATGAACGTTGCGCAGATGACCGTCTTTATTGCGGTTGACCAGCTCCCCTTCCCAGAACCCCTCCTGCAAAAGTTTCGCCCACATCTGCTGATAGAATTTTTTATCCTGCCGGCCGGACGACAGAAAGCGCGGATTGCGGCCCAGCACCTCCTCGGGTGAAAAACCTGTATTGCGGACAAATGCGTTATTGACCGAAATAATATTTGCCCCCGCATCGGTAATGATGATCGTTTCATCACTGGAGTCGAAAACCGTGGCATTGATTCTCTGGATACGCTCTGATTCGGCTTGCTGTTTGGCGATCTGGGATTGACGACGGTAGTAGGCAAACGAAATCAGGCTTACCGACAACATGGCGGGGATCACAACCGCAAACAGTGTTTTCACTTCGGACAACCATTGCTGCAACGCATGCGTACGATGGATATGCGTGACGACCACAACTGGATACAGTCTGGAAGCTCGAAAAGAAACCAAATCTTTTTCTCCCGAACCCAGATCTTTTTCATACTTTCCGGATTCAACCTCGGATAATTGCACATTGCGCAACACATCCCCGCCCATCACTCCCGCGCGGGAAGAAACATCCGAGTCAATCAGCAGCGTACCGTCGTACAGAAGCACCTCCGCGCCCCCGTCACCGGGAGCAATCTTATGCAGCATATGATTGACCACATATTCCGAATTAAGTGCCACAAGTACGGTAACGGTGCGCTCGCCAATCATTAGCGAACGTTTAATGGGGATAAAACTCTGTTCATCTGCACCTACCGGCGTTTGCGGTGTAGACGCTCTACCATCGGAAAAGTCGCGTCCCGCCCAGGGCGCGCCCACACGCAAGATCGGTTGCTGCGGATTGGCAACCGGCAGATATTGGTCGGTTGCCACCGACAATCCGACATTGGCCGGATTGGAACTGGCGATAATCTTCCCGCCTTCATCAAGCAAAGACATGGAACGCATAATGGGCGTCTGATGCAGCGTCTTTACAAAAGAACGCTCCAGATTCCGCAGCCCGCCGGCCCCAAGTTCCTGTGGTACGGAATTAATGGCGGCAAGCTCAACGATGTGAATGTTTTGCGTGAAAAAATCTTCAAAGCTGCGTGTGTGCATCTCCGAAATTTCCAAACCGCTGGAAATAGCAGAGGCGTAAAGACGCCATGAGACAAATGCGCTGAGCCCAAGCATGGCCGCGCAAATCAGCAATGTTCCCCAGAGAAATGTTTGGCGCATGCCAGAGTTACGCCGGACTATTTAACGACGATAGGATCGAGTTTGTATCGTTTGGCTGCGACAGCAAGTCGGCCATCGCCCTTGATATCGCTCACAAAGCGCTCCATGCGGGCATGCCATACATCATCCCCGGGCTTAACCGCATAGGCATATTGCGTGATGTGATAAACATTGGGCGATATAACGAGACGCGCCCAATCGGCATTAACCAGGAACCGCTGGCTATAGGGATAGTCGGTCATAAAAACATCCGCACGACCGGACTCCACCTCCTGCTCGCGGGCGGCCGGAGTATCGAGAATCAGCAATTGCGCGGCACGAAGCTTGTCCTTCATTACCGCCTCGTGCAATGTTCCTTTCGCCACAGCGACGACCGAACCGGCTTTATCAATATCATCCCAAGACTTGATGCGGCGGTTAGTCTTGCTGGTGATCGCAAAAATATCGCTGGCCAGATGGGGACGGGTGAAACGCAGCTTTTCCGAGCGGGCCGGAGTAATGCCAATGGCAAACATGGCAATATCGCAACGGTCCTGCGTAACATCCTCAATCAACTTGGCAAAGGAACTATCGACAAACTGAACATCGACGCCCAAATCTTTGCCGAGTTCGTTGGCCATATCAATATCGATCCCGGACAATTGCTGGGTCTTGGGATTGCGGTAGGTAATGCTGAAATAGTCCGGCCAAATACAGACGCGCACCACCCTGCTTGCCTTAACACGATCAAGGCGGCTCATCGTTGCAGCCTGAGATGAACATGGAGCAGAAAAAATGCCTACAAAAACGAACAGCATAAGCACGAAAAATTGATGCATCACAACCTCCTGATGACCGAGGTAATCAAAGTTACCTTCGCATATATAGTTGATTGATTAAATGTAGCAATGCGACCTGCTCGCACTTCGCTCAAGACACTTGGCGCCGCACAACGCTACTGTTTTAATCAATACAAAGGGATTTTACCCCTCAAATACATATTTGATGCAAGTTTGTTGAATGATTGCAGCAGATTTGCAAAATAAACTTAATGACTCTCAAAGAGAACGACCTAACGGTGCAAAGCTAGGCGGATAACATTCGCGCTAAAAGTGCAGTATCTGTTATGTATCGCACGATAAACTCCACTCCGTCCTTGCAAATTCAAAGGATAAGGCGCTCGAACCTAGCGCTCCAAATTCAGTTCCTGCATTAACTGAACCGACAACTCCTCAATCGACTTCGCGGTGGTGTCGAACCATTTGATGTTTTCGCGGCGCATCATTTTTTCGGCGGCAGCCACTTCATAGCGGCAGTTTTCCAGCGAGGCGTATTTGCTGTTGGCGCGGCGCTCGTTGCGGATGCGGTGCAATTGTTCGGGGGAGATGGTCAGACCGAACAGCTTGCCGCGAAAGGGTTGCAATCTCGATGGCAAATCGCCGCGCTCGAAGTCTTCCGGGATCAGCGGATAGTTGGCGACCTTCAATGAAAACTGCAACGAGAGGTACAGGCTGGTGGGCGTTTTGCCGCTGCGCGATACGCCGACCAGAATAATGTCGGCATTCTTCAGGTCGCTATCCGATATGCCGTCGTCATGCGCCAGCGCAAAGTTCATCGCGGCAATGCGCGAGTTGTATTCGGGGTTGGCATGACCGTGCGAACGCCCCACGGCGCGCGAGTAACGGGCACCGAGTTCCAGTTCCAGCGGCGCGATGAAGGCATCGAACAAGTCGATGAAAAAGGCGTTGGCCTGATGCAGGATGGCGCTGTACTCCGCATTGGTCTGCGTCATGATGACGATGGGCCGCACACCGTCGCGCTGCGCCACTTCATTGATGCGCGCCAGACAATCTCGGACCTTGTCTTCGTTGTCGAGAAACGGGAAGCGCATGGGATGGAATTCCGTGCCGTCGAACTGCGACAGCAAACCGTGCCCCAGTGTTTCGGCGGTGATACCGGTGCCGTCGGATACGTAAATGACGGTGCGTTTTTGAGATGTCATGGTTTCCTCCTGTCTTGAAGTAGTTGGGTGAAACGAAAAACATAAAACCTAACCCCCTCCAACTCCCCCTTGTCAGGGGGAGAGCCGTCCGCTCCTCCCCTGACAAGGGGAGGCAGGGAGGGGTTTGAGACTCCTGTTGAAAGCCTCTCAAAAACCTACTCCGCCACCTTAACCGCCAGCCCCAGCCCGCGTATCCGCTGCGCAAACGCCTCCATCTGTGCCAACGGCAACGCACTCAAACGCGGCGCTTCGGCTTGCATGGAGGGTCTGGCGATGCCGTAGAGCAGCACGCCTTGCAGCCTAATACCTTGGCGCAACAACGCGCTTAAAAATTCCAGATAATCGTCTTCATCCTGCTGGCTCGGCGCGTTGCCGTCCAGTGCGAACCAACAGGTTTGCAGCCAGGTGTTGGGGCAGCAGGCAATGGCTGCGGTGAGATTGTTGCGCACTTTGTCCATCGTGGTACGCGTGTCGTTGGTGCGCGCCATGCCTTGCTCGCTGGCGCGGTCGAGTTTGAACCATACTTCGCCGTTGAGTTGCGCCATCCGGCGCAGGCCTTGCTGCACGTTGTCGCGATGCAACTGGCTGCCGTTGGTGATGAGCACCAGTTTGAGGTGTTCGGGCAAAGCCAGTTCGCGTTTGAGCTTGGCGATCAATTCGATGACTTGCGCGAACTCGGCCGCGCTGGTCGGCTCGCCGTTGCCGGAGAGCGCGATGTCGTTGATGCGTCGCGCGCCTTCCGGTACGCGGGTCTGCATGAAATCGCCGTGCAGCAGTTCGCGCAAAAAGCCGCGCAATTCTTTTTCCAGCAGCGGCAAATCGACGGGAGGCGCGCTGCCGAGTTTGAGGTCGGGCACTTGGCAATAGATGCAGCGCCAGTTGCAGGCGTTGTTGGTGTTGAGGTTGATGCCTACGGAAACGCCGCCTGCGCGGCGCGAGATGACGGGATAAACGTAACGCAAACCGGCAACGTCGCGGCTGTGTTCGCTTACCTTGAGGGTGCTGTTACCCACATCGTTCTCAAGATTTTATCAGCGGCAAATATTGCGCGGGATCGACCGGCTTGCCGAGCTTGCGGATCTCGAAGTGCAGCTTGACCTGATCGGTATCGGTCTTGCCCATCTCGGCGATCTTCTGCCCCTTGTTCACGCTCTGCCCTTCTTTGACCAGAATCTGGTCGTTGTGGGCGTAAGCGCTGAGGAAAGTTTTGTTGTGCTTGATGATGACCAGCTTGCCGTAACCGCGCAAACCGCTGCCGCTATACACCACCTTGCCGGACGCGCTGGCAACCACGGCTTGGCCTTGCTTGCCCGCGATGTCCACACCTTTGCGGTTGTCGCTCTCGGAAAATCCGGCGATCACTTTGCCGCTCGACGGCATGCCCCATTCCAAATCTTCTTCATCCGCATCCTTGGCATCTTTTGCGGGTTCGGCATCTGCTTTAGGCTCGACCTTGGCGACCGCTACTGGAGCAACTTCTTTCTGCTCGCCGCCCTCTTCCTGCATTTTTTCGGCAAGGGCTAACGCAGTCGGGGAATAAGGAATCTTGCCTGCCTTGGGGTAAGTCTTCAGACCGCCGGGTGGTGTGACCGCTTTTGGGGCGGCAGGTTTAACCTCGGCCACCTTGCTCGGTGTTGGCAACGGGATGCGCAGTTGCTGGCCGATCTGTATCGCTCCGGGATTGTCGATATTGTTCAGCTCGGCTACTTCGCGGTAATCAACACCGTTCAAGAACGCGATGCTGTACATCGTGTCGCCCTTTTGCACGACATAAGTACTCGTCGCCACCGACTTCTTCGGCTGCGTAGCGGGCGCTGTTTTGCGGATTTCGACACCGCGCTCCACGATGGGCGCGGGATGACGGACAGGAGGGGCTTTGCAGGCGACCAGCACAACTGCAGTCGCAAACAGCAGCGCCGCTTGTGAAACTTTCTGATGGATGAAACTGCGATTTGTTTCGATGACTGTCATGCTGTTCCCGTCAATATAGGCACGAATTTCACCGCTTCGAGGCGGCTCTCGTGATAGCCGTTTTCATCGCGCTCGATCAGTGTGAGTATCTGTTCCTGCACGCCCAGCGGCAACACCATTCTACCGCCCACCGCAAGCTGCTCCAACAACGCCTGCGGCACATGCGTGGCAGCGGCGGCCATGATGATGCCGTCGAACGGCGCGATTTCCGGGCGCCCCATCGTGCCGTCGGCATAGCTCAACACCACGTTGCGCGCCTGCAATTCTTTAAGCGTGGCCGCCGCGCGTTTGTGCAAAGGCTGGATGCGTTCGACCGAATACACCTCTCGCGCCACCTGCCCCAGCACCGCCGCCTGATAGCCGCAGCCGGTGCCGATTTCGAGTACGCGATTCAACGGTGCGCCGTTGCGCAAAATCTCGATCATGCGCGCCACGATATAAGGCTGCGAAATGGTTTGCGCGTGGCCGATGGGCAGCGACACATCGTCGTAAGCGCGCGACCCCAACGCCTCGTCGATAAAAATGTGGCGCGGCACCGAATTCATCGCCGCCAGCACAACCTCGTCGCGGATGCCCTGCGTGCGCAAACGCTCGATCATGCGGTTGCGCGTGCGCTGCGAAGTCATACCGATACCCGCGTGCCGGAGGACGTTCATAGCGAGCCCCCCATCCAAGAACGCACCGCATCCATTTGCGCATATTGCGTGAGGTCGATCTGCAACGGCGTGATGGAAACACGGCGGTTGGCAATCGCGCAAAAATCCGTACCCTCGCCCGCGTCCTGCGCCTTGCCCGCCGCCCCGACCCAATACACCGTCTGCCCGTGCGGGTTGCTGGCCTTCACTACCGGCTCGGCCTTGTGGCGCTTGCCCAGGCGGGTCACTTCAATGCCCTGCAAGTCATCGTAGGGCACATCCGGCACGTTCACGTTGAGCAACCAAGGGGCGGAGTGCGTGTTCTTTTCAAAGCGGCGCACCAGATCAACCACCACGCGCGCTGCCGTTTCATAGTGCGCCTGATCGTGCCCGGAGAGCGAAACCGCAATCGCGGGAATGCCCAGCAAAAAGCCTTCGGTCGCTGCCGCCACCGTGCCGGAATAAATCGTATCGTCGCCCATGTTAGAGCTGGAGTTGATGCCGGAAATCACCATGTCGGGCTGGTAATCCAGCATGCCGGTGACGGCCAGATGGACGCAGTCGGTAGGCGTGCCGTTCACATAATAAAAACCGCTGGCGGCACGGCGCAGATTGAGCGGACGGTCTAGCGTCAAAGAATTACTCGCACCGCTGCGGTCGCGCTCCGGCGCAACCACCACGACTTCTGCAATCGCGGAAAGATGCGTCGCCAGACAAGCCAAGCCCGGCGCGAAATAACCGTCGTCGTTACTAATCAAAATACGCATTTGAACTGAGGTGTTTCAACAAACTGGAAAATTGAAGAAGGAAGGAAACCAATCTGATCGGGGCTGGAGGATCAAATCCCCGCTGTGAAATTTACAACCGCTGCCACACTAAATCGCCAATGGTTACCTGCATTTACGGCGCATAGGGTAGCATAAATCGGGGCGCGGCAGACACAAAAACGCCAGCATAAAGCTGGCGTCAGTGTGCAATTTAATGGTTGTTTTAATCCTGAATATTCCGCTCGCCTTGCACTACCACCGCATTCCTATCTGCCAACCCGGCCAGACTGACCGCCTGCAAAACAGCCGCAGGAATCACTCCGCCCTTACCGTCCGGCAAATCGCGCGTGGCCGTAGCCGCCGCCACGATGCTCGTCGCATAACCCAGATCGCGCGCCGCACGTGCCGTCGAGCTGACGCAGTTGTGCGTCATGAAACCGACAATGATGAGACTCTTCCTGCCCGTGTGCTGAATCGCCTCCTCCAGCTTGGTATCGGCAAACGAGCTCACCCGCATTTTTTCAATCACAACTTCTCCAGCCTGCGGATGCAACGGCGCGACAATCTCGAAATATTTTCCGTTTGGATTGAAGAGTGCGCCCTTGCCTTTGTGCACCACATGAATCACCGGCGTGCCGGATTTTCTGGCGCGCGCCAACAGTTTCGCCGTCTCGGCGATTGCCGCATCCACACCGGCCAGCGGCAAAGCACCGTCCGTGTATTCGCGTTGCGCGTCGATGATGAGCAACACACTGTTGGAAAGTTTGACCGGCTCGGCTTTAACTCCCGCCATCTCGAACAAAGTTTTCGGCAACTCGCCAGCCTGTGCGCCGAATGCAAAACACAAAACACCGATCAAAATAATTCTGAGAAATTTCATTGCGTTCTCCTGTTAGTTTTTCAAATGCTGCGTAATCGACCAGTGCGTCTGCACGATGCGCCAGCCTTCCTTGTCATGCCGGTACACCTCGGTGCAATTCCAGTGCATCGTGGTTGCTCCGCTGTATGAAGCCAGGTTGAACGTCAGCACCGCCGCCTCGCCGCACACCAGCACTCTGGGTTCGATCATGTCGTAACGGTCGACGTGAATCGCCCCGCGCAGCGGCGCATACCAGTTGGACAGTGCTTCGAGCCCGTCCACGCGGCGTTCGAGAAATGGATCGAAATACGTCACCTCCGGCGCGGAGATTTCCAGATAACCGGACGGATCGCCCGCCCCCCAGCGGTCGAGGGCGGCGCGTTCCAGCGCGATGATTTCGGCGGTAATTTGTTCGGTGTGTGTCATGTTCAGTTCCTGTAGTGGATTGCATGCGGCGAATGCCGGCATGACATAAAAAAATATACTTCCCAAAATAATTGCGGCTCGTTTCACGATGGCTCCTGCAATGTGCGCGCATCATGTCATCCGCCACAAGAAGTCAGCAGTGGCATAATTGCCCAAATCCATGCCGAAACTGCCAACATGCCCCCGGCTGTCTCGGCATGAATCATTTAAAAATCTCAGTCCCGGATATCGCTGCTTCGCTCCACCACCACGGCGGTTCGATCTGCCAGCGCCGCTAGATTAACGTTCTGCACTACCGCCGCCGGAATTACACTGCCCTTACCGTCGGGCAAATCACGCGTTGCCGTGGCGCAGGCAACAATCGTGATTGCGTATCCCATATCGCGTGCCGCGCGTGCAGTCGTACTCAGGCAATTGTGCGTCATGAACCCGGCAAAGATGAGGTTCTTCCTGCCGGTGCGCTGAATGGTCTCGGCCAGTTGACTACCCGCAAAGCTGTTCTCCAGCGTCTTTTCAATCACCGTCTCACCTGTTTTCGGGCGCAATGGCGCAACGATCTCGAAGCCGGGCGAGGCGGGATTGAACATCGCCCCCTTCCCGCTGTGCACCACATGGATGATCGGCATGCCGGACTGTCTCGCACGCGCCAGCAGTTGCGATGTCTCGGCGATGGCTGCATCCATGCCGACCGCTGGCAACGCGCAATCGAAATACTCGCGTTGCGCGTCGATGATGATGAACACTGAATCTGAAAGTTTGGCTGGCTCAAGCTTCACTCCCAACATTTCAAACAAGGTTTGTGGCACGTCTGCAAACTTCATGATGACCTCCTTTTTATTTCCCCGCATCGGGAATTGTTGTCTATTTAAATACGCCCCGATCGACTCCGCGCTCTCTGCGCCGAGTCGATTGGCGTGCATCATGTCATTCCCTCGCGCCGTCCAGCAGTGGCATAATTGACCAAATTATTGCCGAATCTGCCAATATGAAAATCGCCCTGTTAATCGAAGAAGGTTCCGCGTCCTCCAGCGTTGCCATTACGCTGGATATGTTCCGCCTGGCCCAGCGTTTCCAGCCGGAAGCAGGCTGGAAACCGCACCTTTTTTCCTCCCACGGCGGTCTGGTGCGCCTTGCCGATGCGATGGTGGTGGAGACGCACCGCCTACCCGCCGACCTCGGTAATTACGATGCCATCATCCTGACCGGCTTCAGCGCTGAATCGCTCGAACGCATCGACGAACGCTTGCGCACCACATGGCGTGGTGTCATTTCCCGTTTGCAGAAACTTCCCGATGCCACGCTGGTTGCGGCAAGCTGTTTCGGCACATTCGTGCTTGCGGAATCGGGTTTATTGAATGGCGTTCCGGCAACAACCGCATGGTGGTTCGCCGCTGCCTTCCATCAGCGCTACCCGCAGGTGAAACTCGACGCGGATAAAACGCTGGTAGATAGCGGGCGCGCCATCACCGCCGGAGCGATGACTGCGCACACCGACCTCGCCCTGCATGTGCTGCGCCGTCTCGGCGGCGTGGCGCTGGCGCGCAGCGTGGGCGGCATCATGCTGGTGGACGGCGCACGCACCTCGCAGCGCCCGTTCATGTCGGTGCAAAAAGATTTTTCCGAACCGCTGATTCAGAACGCCATCGCATGGATGGAGAAACACCTCGCGCAATCCGTTGCCATCGACGACTTAGCGACTGCCATGCACACTAGCTACCGCACGCTGAACCGCCGCTTCACCGACGTGACCGGCATGGCGCCGCTCGCCTACTTGCAGGCCTTGAAGATCGAACGGGCGAAGGAGTTGCTGGAAGTGTCGAACGCGGATTTCGAGACGATTACGGAGAAGGTGGGGTACGGCGATGCGTCGTCGTTCCGGCGCTTGTTCAAACGCGCGACGGGATTGTCGCCAGCGCAATATCGGCGGCAGTTCAAATCCAATATGGCAAAGTTCTAACGCCCCCTCCCCTCCTGCGTGGGGAAGGAGGTTACTTTCGCTAATGCTGCTTCAGGTTCAGCATCGCTTCCATGACATACCCGAGCAAATACTGGTCTACCGCAGAACCCTGCAACAACTCCGGCTCATTCGCATTGGCCTGGCGTATTTTGGCGTAAGTCTCGGGATTATCGCCCGCATAGGAGCGAAACAGTTCCAGCCAATGCTGCGCAAGTGGCCGCATTTTCGGATCATCCGGCGCAACGCCGTCTTCCATATGCTGGCGTATCGCGGCGATCAGTTCAGGATACTCGTGGGTGCGCTTGAGATAATTATCGCGCAAGAAACGGAATTCGTCGGGCGACAAATATTTTTCATAAATCGCGAATTTCGTCTCGGCAAAGGCTTTCTGAATAAAGCGCATCACCTCGGGTGTCACTCCGGTCTGCCCCTGCACGGAAGGCTCGTTGAAGTGCATTGCATTCAACCTGGCAAGTATCCGCGCGTCTCCTTGCGTATCGCGCATGACCATCGCCATCCAACGCTTCGCCAATTTTTGCGCGCCGGGGCTATGCGGCGGAATCTTCATTTCCATCGCTTCCTGCACCGACTGCACCATCTCAGCCCACTCATTGGCAGTCGAATTTTCCGCCTCCTTGAAAAACGGTAGCCGCCGCTGCTCTTCCTTCGTGAAATATTTGTCGTACATGGTCATCATCTCCAGAGTCGTTAGCCAATCGGCAAGCTCCGGCTCCTCTCCCTTTCGCAACTGGCTTTGCAACTGACACAAACGGTCGCGCAGCGCCGTGCTTTGTACAATCTGCTGATCCAGCATTTGAATCTGGCTATCCACGATAGCCGCGAGATGAGAGCCGGGGTTTGCCAACACCGCCCCGATGTCAGCCAGCGACAAACCGAAACGACGCAATGCCTGAATCTGGTGCAGACGGACGATGTCGTTGCGGTTGTATAGCCGGTAGCCGCTGTCGGTGCGCGCAGAAGGCGTGAGCAGCCCGATGGCATCGTAGTGGTGCAACGTGCGCACGGTCAGTCCGCAACGTTTGGCCAACTCCCCCACTTTAAGCAACATCGGATACTCCTTTCTTCATACGTGCAGCCAGTCTGGGGCATGACGTTACGTGAGGGTCAAGTTGATTTCAAGCTCACGCCCCCCCCCCCTGCCACTCAAACCATGGAAGCACGCCGCCCCGGCAACATCGAAATCGTCACCCCGCCCAGCACCAGCAAGCCACCCACAAGTTGCGGCGCTGTCGGCATATCTTCGATCAACACGCCGAGCAGCATGGCGAATACCGGGATGAGGTTCATGAAGATGGAGGTGTGCGCCGCACCCAGCCGCGCGATGCCGATGCCCCAGAACAGGTAGGCCAGCACCGTGCCGCCGACCGCCATCACCAGCATCGACAGCGCGGCCTTGGTGTCGAGCACCGCCAGATGCGCGTCGCTGCCGAGCGCCACGCACAGCAGCACGAGCGCGCCCGCGGTCATGATCCAAGTGGTGTTCACCAGCGGCGAGGCTTGCGGCATGTAGCGGCGGCACAGCACGTTGTACAACGCCCAGAAAATATCCCCGGCCAGCATAAGCACGTCGCCGATGGAAAGCTGCAAGGTGAGCAGACTATGCAAATCGCCGTGCGTCACCACCACCGCCACACCGGCCAGCGCGATGGGCAACGCGATGATATGCCGCAGGCCGGGACGTTCGCCCAGCACAACAGTGGCCAGCAAGGTCGTCAGCAAGGGGTTGGTCGCCATAATCAGCGCGGCGTTGTTGGCCGAGGTGTAGCTCAAAGCGTAGAAGAAAAATAAATTGAAGCCGACGATGCCGACCACGCCGAGCATGAAGTAAATGCCGATGTTTTTGCGCAGCGGGGCGAGCAGGTTTTCACGCTTGATGCCGACGATGGCGAACATCAACAGCGCGCCCAGCACGAAGCGCATGGCGGCCGCCCACAGCGGCGGGATGTCGTGAATCACATAGCCGCCCAGCAGGAAATTCGCGCCCCAGAAAAATACGGCGATTGTCACCAGAAAATACGTGCTGCCGTTCACCATCACTCGCTCCATTAGAAAAATTTGTTGCCGTGCAGTCTATTTGCCGATTTAATTCGGCACAAACGATAGTTTCTAAACGAGCAAATTAGATAATCTAATGCCCAGACAACTCCCCCCGCTAAACGCCGTCCGCGCTTTTGAAGCCGCCGCGCGCCATCTCTCGTTCGCGCGTGCCGCCGAAGAATTGCATGTCACCCCTGCCGCCATCAGCCAGCAGGTGAAGCTATTGGAAGACCATCTCGGCGTGACACTGTTCGTGCGCGGTAAAAAGCTCGCGCTCGGCGATGCCGCGCACAGCGTGTTGCCGCTGGTTTCCGAAGCGCTCGACCAGATCGAGCGCGCCATGCTGAAAGCGCGCCCGAACACGCAGAACAACACGCTGGTGATTTCCGCCCCGCCCGCGTTCGCCTCGCGCTGGCTCGTGCCGCGTCTGGAAGATTTTCAGACACAACATCCCGGCATCGAACTGCGCCTGCAAGCCACCAAGCGTCCGGTGAATTTTCAGGTGGAAGATGTGGATGTGGCGATCCGTTTCGGCGCAGGCAACTACCCTAGTTTGATGACCGAACGCCTGATGCCGGAAGCACTCATCCCGGTGGCCGCCCCCGCACTGGCGGCTAGCATCCACACGCCGGACGACCTGATCGCCCACCCGCTGCTCGAAGACGACTGGCACATCGAGAACGGCATGTTCCCCGACTGGATCACCTGGCTGGCCACGCTGGGTGTCAACGCCACGCCCCCGCGCATCCGGCATTTCGGCGATGCCAATCTGGTGATACAGGCTGCGGTATCAGGACTCGGCGTAGCGCTCTGCTGGCACAGCCCGGTCGCGGATGATTTGAAAGCGGGACGCTTGGTACACCTGCTAAACCAGTCCATCCCCAGCACGCTGGGCTACGATCTGGTGATTCCGCAAAACAGGTTGGCGCTGGAGAAGGTTGTCACGTTCCGCAATTGGTTGCGAGAGCAAACGGCGCGGTAGCAAAAAAGGAATGTAGGGCGCAACACCCAAAGGGTGCAAGAACCTCTATCGAGGTAACCAACGGGCATTGCGCCGCATGCTTGAGGCTAAAATATCCGGTGCAATGCGCTGCGCTTATTGCCCCCTACGCGGACTGCCAGTAGAAGAATCAAGAATGTAAGAAGCAAATATCTCATTGCGACCTAACGTCTGAGTTCAGGGACGCACCACCGATAGGCGGAGCGTCCCCAGCAACAAAAGATTAAGCATCGCCGTCCTTCTTGAACTTGGCATCTCCATGTCCAACATGATCTGAAAGCGGCTCTTCGCAATCGCGAATAACTTCTCCGGTCTGGATATCTTTCACGATTTCCTTGTAGAGATTGTTCTCTCTATCGACCACCATTTCCTTTTGCATCCATTTTCCATCCGACTTCCGAAGGTCATCGCCCGAGAAGAACTTGACGCGAGGGTTCTTGCTCGATGGCAGCGTTACGCTCTTGATCTTCCCGCGCACGTTGTCGTGAATCTCGAGCCCCTCTTTATCTTTCAATTCGAGATGAATGTGCTTCTTCATGGAACCGCATGCAGGGCATGGAGACCCTGCATCCTTTCCAGCGTGCTCAACTGGCAGATCCGCATTGCACTCGGCACATTTAACCGCAGTCGTTGCTTCGTCACTCATGGGAGGCCTAACTAAATTTAGAAAACAATCTCATAAGGAGACAATGTCGCCTATGCCAGCTCCGCATGTCAATGATTCATTTCCATTCATGCAATTAATGAAATCATCAGCGTGCATACACAGGAACTCAGTTCGCCGATTATCCACACACGCCCCGCGCCACATCCACCACCCCGCCCCCAACAAACACCTCGATATTTTCCGCCGTCAGCTTGGTGCGCAATGTCAACGTCGAAGGCCGCCCCACCTCATACCCCTGGCCAGCCTTCACCTCAATTTCAGCCGAACCCAACACGCGATGCCGCGATAGGTACGCCGCGAGGCTGCCGTTGCTGCTGCCGGTGGCGGGGTCTTCCAGTACGCCGTAGTAGTCGGCGAACATGCGCACGCCCAACACTTGTTCCGGCTCGTAGCCTTGGCGGCAGAACACGAGAATAACTTTGGCCCATGCATCTTTGACGAAGGCAAGACAGCGCTCCCTGTTCACTTGTACTCGCTTCAATGCTTCCATGTTGTTGAGCGGAACGATGAGAGTGGGAAAGCCGGTGGAGACTTCTTCGATGGGCAGGGTGGCATCAATATCTGTTGCGGAGAGTCCTAGCACATCCGCCAGTTGGTCTACCGAGAATTGCTTGCCGAACTGCGGCGGCATTTGCTTCATCCACAGCACCGCGTCGCCGAAGCGCACCGGTATCTGCCCCACGCGCAGGTTGAGGATGACTTCATCGGCGCTGCTTAGTTTCAGCACATTGCGGATGATATGCGCCGTACCCAGCGTGGGATGCCCGGCAAAATCGACCTCGGCCTTGGGCGTGAAGATACGCACGTCGTAGCCGCCGTTATGCGGTTCGCGCGAGGTGATGAAGGTGGTCTCGGAAAAATTGATTTCTCTGGCGATCTGCTGCATCTCGGTATCGCTCAAAGATGCGCAGTCGATAAAAGTCGCCAGCGGATTGCCGCCGTATTTGCGGTCGGTAAAAACGTCGGTGATAAAAAATTTCGGTTTGCTCATTGCTATATTCTCACAGGTAACGGCACACAAAGGCTGTAGCAAGTTCTATCCGATGCTGGTATCCAAACTTGCGCTAACGATCTCCGCCAAGCGCCGCACCACCTGCGCCGGCTCGGCCTCCGCGCGATGCAACACCAAACCTACATTCGGCAGCGCAGGCAATCCCTCCAGTATGCGCAACGACTCCGGCAACCCGACGCGGGTGCGGACGGTAACGCCGAGTCCCGCGCCCACGGCCGCCCATATCCCGCTCAAACTGGAACTGGTGAAGGCAATGCGCCATGGAATGTTGGCGCGATCCAGCGAGGCGGTGGCGGCGCTGCGCATCAGGCAGGGCGCTTCAAATACCGCCAGCGGCACCGGCTCGCCCGGCATGAGGCATGGCATTTTGTCGGCAGCCGCACCTATCCATGACATAGGCAGTTGCGCCAGTAATTCGCAATGCGGCGAGCGCACGCCGGAGTCCCACGCCAGTGCTAAATCGAGCTTCCCGGTGCGCACCAGTTCGAGCAATTCGGCATTGCGCGCCACACGGGTTTCGATGCGCACTTTGGGATGGGCGCGGGCGAAATCGCCGAGGATGCGGGTAAGCAGATTCTCGCCAAAGTCTTCCTGTAAACCGATCCTGACCCAGCCTTCGAGATCGACACCACGCACGGCAGCGGCAGCCTCGTCGTTGAGTTCGAGCAAGCGCCGCGCATAAGCGAGCAGCATTTCGCCCGTCGGCGTTAACGCCAGCCCGCGCCCGGATTTGCGTAGCACCGGCGCACCGACCTGCTCTTCCAGCTTCTTGAGTTGCGCGCTAATCGCCGAAGTCGAACGCCCTAAACGCTCCGCTGCCCGCGCGAAGCTGCCCAGTTCGACACCGGTGACAAAGCCGCGCAACACATCCAGATCAAAATTAATCCGCCTCATATCATCATCCTGTTTTTCGGGATTATTGGTTCGATATTTTCTGATATTCGGAACTATTGCGCACGACTATATTCCCCCCCCTATCAACTTCAACAAAGAAAAGTTCATGAAAACCGCTAAAAATACAGCCGCCCGATTCCCCCTGTTCGCTTGCCTAGCCTTGAGTTTATCTGTCCATGCGCAAGAAACTTCGACTCCACCGGTATCGCGTAAAAACTTGCTTTCCGCCTTCATCACCCCGCGCCAATCGCTTGAAAAAATCGAAATCAAGGAAGTGATATTGCCTCCCAAGCTACAAGCCCCGTTGCACCTGCATCCATGCCCCGTAGTAGGAGTAGTACAAGAAGGCGGCATCATCTTTCAGGTCGCTGGAGGGCCGGTTCAACGGCTCAAGGCAGGCGATGCATTTTACGAACCCGCGAATGTGCGAATTGCACGCTTCGACAATGAAGGCGCTATTCCTGCCAAATTCGTTGCCGTTTATTTGCTCGATAGCAACGGGCAGGAGTTAATCCGCCTGCTGCCGCAGTAAAACCGCCTATTTAAACTTCACACAGGAGACCAACATGCCCATTCTCAACGTCAGAGTCAGCGCCCCCAAATCTCCGGAGATGACGCGCGCCATTGCGGACACGCTGCTCAAACTGACCGGACGCATTCTGAAAAAGAAACCAGAAGTGACCGCCCTCGCCATTTCATATATTGATCCCGCCGACTGGCTCATCGGCGGAAAGACCCTAGCGGAACTGGGCAAGGCCAGCATCTACTTCGACATCAAGATCACCGACGAGACCAATACCAAGGCGGAGAAAGCCCAATACATCGCGGAATCATTCGCGGCGTTTCGCGAACTGCTGGGTGAGTTACATGAGGTCAGCTATATCCACGTGGAAGACGTGCGCGCGGCGGCTTACGGTTACGGCGGGCTGACGCAAGAGTATCGCTATCAGCATTAAAGCCGTAGGGTGCGATAACCAACAGACATTGCGCCGGAGGTAATGCGCACATATCCATACAGCGTTCTTTAGTTACTTCCCTTGCTTAACCCACGCCTGAATCATGCGATAAGCAATCGTCGAAGGGTGCGGCAAGGTCGGTAGATTGTCGCGGCGGAACCATTGCGCGTCCTCGATTTCATCGGCTTGCAGTACCAGCTCGCCGCCCGCATATTCCGCGAAAAATCCCAGCATGAGGGAATGCGGGAACGGCCAGGACTGGCTGCCGAACCAGCGCAGGTTGCGAATCTCGATGCCCGCTTCTTCGCGCACTTCGCGGATGGCGCAGGCCTCCGCCGACTCCCCCGCTTCGACATGCCCCGCCAGCGAGCTATACAGCCCCGGCGGAAAATGCGGCGAACGCGCCAGCAGAATTTCGTCGCCGCGCGAGATGAGCACGATGCATACCGGAGAGATGCGCGGATAGGCGTTGAAACCGCATTCCCCGCACTGCCTTGCCGGAGTCTGCTCCGCCGTTTCCAGCCTGTTGCCGCAGACGCCACAATACTGGTTCTCCTGCAACCACACCGCCAGTTGCTTGGCGCGGCTGGCGGCTTCCCACTGCACTTGCGACCAGACACCCATCAGCGCGCGATAGTTCGCCTTGACCAGAGCAGGCGGAAACTCTGTACGCGCGGGCCACACCCGCATCTGGTAACCGCGCCCTTCCGCGCTGCCGATCGCAAAACTATGTTGCGGCGAACCGAGCAATTCGAGCATGGAAAAATCGGGGAGTTGATCGTCGGCGGTCACCAGCAATGCATCGCCGATAAAGTTCAGCGTAACGACTTCGGGCGCATCCGTCGCCGGGCCGTATTCTGGGAAAAAGATGCTGGCGTTTTCAGTGTTCATTTTGAGGTATTCAGTTTGCGTTTGCGCTGTTCGGTAAACGACCACCACGGCAGCGCCTCGCCGCCATCCATAAAATGCACAATCGAGATGAACACATCGATCACGCAGGGATCTTGGCGCAGGCCGGTTCGCTCGCATAAGGCTTCATACATTTTGAACGGGTCTTGGCCCGTGAGTTGCTCCGGCGTGCAGATGCCGATGCAGCGCAAATCGGTCGCCATTTCTTTGCCGATATTGGGCAAATCTTCCAGCCTGAAAACTTTTTCGCGCTGCACTTTATGCGGGTTCATCGCTCACATCCTTGAGGGGAAATATCCCGAAGACGAATATTCTCGCATGGATGTAGCACGTAGAAGCGGCTTTAGCTGCGAAAGCTATTCGCGGCTAAAACCGCTCCTACAAAAAACTCACTTCATCACCGCCAGCATCGCCCCGGCAATATCGCCCAGCGGCATCACCCGATCCACCGCACCGAGCTTCACCGCTTCTTTCGGCATGCCGTAGACCACGCAGGTGGCTTCGTCCTGCGCCACGGTTTTGGCGCCGGCATCGTGCATTTCCTTCATGCCGCGCGCGCCGTCGTCGCCCATGCCGGTCATGATGATGCCGAGTGCATTCTTGCCCGCGCACTGTGCCACCGAGCGGAACAGCACATCCACCGAGGGGCGGTGACGGCTGACCAGAGGGCCGTCCATGATGTCGACGTGATACTGCGCGCCACTGCGTTTGAGCAGCATGTGCCGCCCGCCGGGGGCGATGAGGGCACGGCCGGGCATGACGCGGTCGCCATGTTTGGCTTCGCGCACTTCGATCTGGCACAACTCATTCAGGCGGTTGGCGAAGGCTTCGGTGAATTTCTCCGGCATGTGCTGGACAATGACGATGCCGGGAGTCACTCGGGGTAATCGTGTCAGCACGGCTTCGAGCGCCTGAGTACCGCCGGTCGAAGTGCCTACCGCCACGACGGTATCGGTAGTCTGCGCCATGGCATGGCTGGTCGGCGGCAGGATGGCATCGGCAGTAAGCTTGGGGCTGTTTTTCAGCTGCTGTGCCTGCGGTACCGGAACCAGACGTTTGACGTTGGCTTTGGCGGCGGATTTAACGGCGTGGATCAGTTCGTCCGAGGCATCTTGCAGGTATTGCTTCAAGCCCACCGTCGGCTTAGTCACAATGGTGACCGCGCCTGCAGCCAGTGCCTGCATGCTGGTTTCGGTGCCCTTCCCGGTCAGCGTGGAGCAAATCACCACGGGAGTGGGATGCTCAGCCATGAGTTTCTTGAGAAAAGTAATACCGTCCATGCGCGGCATTTCCACATCCAACGTGATGACATCCGGCCAGTCGCGTTGCATTTTTTCAAGCGCAAATACGGGGTCGGAGGCGGTGCCGATAATTTCGATTTCGGGGTCTTTTTCCAGTGCTGCGGATAATACTTGGCGGACGACGGCTGAGTCGTCCACGATCATTACGCGAATGCGGCGCATTGCATTCTCCTGTCTTGTGGCGGTTGGTTATCGTGTCTCTGCTGCAGAGTGTTGGTATTTTTTTGTCCCGGAATATCTTGCCGTGCAAGGGCTGCATATTTGACCCAGACATGGCCGCTCCAGACTTCGAAGATGATATTGCGGTGTCCGTCGCCGCCCATGTGTTCGGCAACGCAGTTATAGCCGTGCTGGGTGACCAGCTTCCTCGCGGTCTCGACATTTTTAAGACCGACATGACTGACCGGATTGCTGCGGTCGGGGAACATATTGCCGCCGCCGAAAACTTTAACGACGAATTCCCGGCTGGGCGCTCCGGTAGCTTTGATTTCGTTGTTCAGCAACTCGATCGCTTCGTCGGCATAGCGCCCGTCCAGCTTGAGGTCGCTGGCCGCGCGTTTTTCATGCGAGCGGTTCGGCAGCATGTAGTGGCACATGCCGCCGACCAATAATGACGGATGCCAGAACGTCAGCGAAACGCAGGAACCGAGAACAGTGCGAATGCGTATATCGCGGTCGCCAAAGTACAGCTCGCCCGGTTGCAAGAAAATATCGAGAACATGCCCGGGTTTTTGCATCAGGCGGGTTTCCGGTACACGGAAGGCATCACGACTTTAAGTTCGTCGGTCACCCCGTTGAGGCTTTCCGAATGACCGATGATGAGGTGGCCGCCCGGATTGAGCAGCGGGATCATGCGCGAAACAACTTGCCGCTTGGTTTCCATATCAAAGTAGATCATCACGTTGCGCAGGAAGATAACATCAAACTCGCCCATCTTGGGCAGTGTCTCGTTGAGATTGACTTGACGATACTGGATGCGGTTGCGCAGCTCTTTGGCGACCAGAAATTTTCCATCCTGCGTGCCGGTGCCTTTGAGACAAAAGCGCGAGAGGTAATGTTTGGGAATGTCCTCGGCGCGCTCCATGGCATACAGACCGCTGCGCGCTCTTTCCAGAATGCGCGTACTGATGTCGGAGCCGATAATTTCCCAGGGAGTATCCCCCAGCACATCGGCCAGCAGCATGGCGATGCTGTAGGGTTCTTCGCCGGAAGAGCTGGCAGCACTCCACAGGCGGAACGGTTTGCCGGGCTTGCGCTCGGGCAGGATACGGTCGCGCAGAAAATCGAAGTGTTTCGGTTCACGGAAAAAGTAAGTTTCATTGGTCGTCAGCAAATCAATAGCCATTTGCAGTTCGCCGTCGCCGCCGTTTTTCATGAGCAACTGGAAGTAGGCATCGTAGCTACTCAAGTTGTGGTGCTTGACACGCTTGGCCAAACGCCCGCTAACCAAAGGTTTTTTGGCGGGCGACATGCTGATGCCGGCGATGTCGTAGATCATGGTGCGGAATTGGGTAAATTCTTTGTCGCTTAGCGTGAGGTGGTTCATGGCGCATAGTCTCCTGTTAATCCTATTTCTCTGTCAGCTCCTTCCCCCTGCAAGGGGGAGGGAATTGGTTTGCTGTTTTATCCGACCACCGCATCCTGTCCGAACGATTGCGGCAATTTTTCAAACGCCGCTTTCGCGATCGGTTTGCTGTACAAGTACCCCTGCGCAATGTGGCAACCATAGGACAGTAATATTGCCGCCTGCTCTGCCGTTTCCACACCTTCCGCCACGACTTTCTGGTCGAGCGATTTGGCAATGGAGATGATCGCTTTGACCAGTTCCGCGTGGTGACCTGCTTCGGTGACGCGACTGGTGAACGAGCGGTCGATCTTGAGCGTGTCGATGGGAAAACGCGCGAGGTAACTCAATGCGGAATAGCCGGTGCCGAAGTCGTCGATGGCGATGGTGATCCCCTTCTCGCGGAAGACCTCCAACATTTCCAGCACTTCGCCGTCTTCGTCCAGCAGCAGGCTCTCGGTAATTTCCAGCTCGATCCATTCCGGCAGGCATCCGGTTTCTTTTAGCACGTTGCGCACGGTCTTCACCAGATTGTTCGACACGAATTGCCGTGCCGACAGATTGATCGCGACCTTATGCAATGGCTTGCCAGAACCGTTCCATTCGCGGGCGGTGTTGCATCCATGACGCAGCACCCATTCGCCGATCTCCACGATCAGGCCGCTATCTTCGGCGATGCCGATAAATTTATCGGGCGGCACCATGCCGCGCTGCGGGTGATTCCAGCGCAGCAGCGCTTCCGAACCGATCATCGCGCCATCGGCTAGATTAATTTTCGGCTGGTAATACAACTCCAGTTCGTTACGGGCAAAGCCGCGCCGCAGATCGGCCTCCAGCGTCAACCGTTCATTGGCGCTACAGGTCAAATCTTTGGAATAGAAACGGAAGGTGTTGCGCCCGGAACGTTTGGCGAGATACATCGCCGAATCGGCCTGTCTCAGCAAATCATCGGCAGTGGAACTGTCTTCCGGATACAGCGAAATGCCGATACTGCAACTGATAAATACTTCTTTGCCTTCGAGCAGAAAGGGCTCGTTGAATGCCTCCAGAATATTTCTGGCCACACGGCCGAGGTCGTCGCCGGAGCGTACTTCCGGCAGCAGAATGGCAAACTCATCGCCCCCCAGCCGCGCCACGGTATCGTAGCCGCGCACGCAATAGGTCAAACGCGATGCGGCCTCGCGCAACAGCTCGTCGCCGGCGGGGTGTCCCAGCGTATCGTTCACCGACTTGAAGCGGTCCAGATCGAGCAGCATTACCCCGGCCAACTGCTGATGCCATGAAGCATCCGCCAGCATTTGCAGCAGGCGGTCATTAAACAGCGCCCGGTTCGGCAACGAAGTCAGCGAGTCGTAGAACGCCATCTGGTAAACCCGCTTGCGGTGTTCGTTCAACTCGGTGATGTCGCGCCCCACAGCCAGCACGCTCACCACATTGCCAGCGGCATCGCGCTCCGCCGCAAGCCGAACATGGCTACAGATTTCTTTGCCGTCCTTATCCGGCCATTTCAGCTCAAATTCGGAATTCTCTCCGGTATCCAGCACTTCGCTAATTTTTAATTCGTAAAGATCGGCATTCAGCCCGCCCGGATATTCCGTCGGCTTCTTGCCCAGCAAGGCGGGAATGCCGCCCTCGGTCATCGCGGCAAAAGCCGGATTGGCATAACTGCGGCGGCAATCGCGGCCATACCGGGCAATCGTATCGGGCGAATTGTCAACCAGCGTGCGCGTCTCCTGTTCGCGGGCAACCAATGCTTCTTCCACGCGCATGCGCTCGGCGATTTCCAGTTTCAGCTTGGTATTTTTTGCTTCCAGCTTCTGTTGCAGCGCACACAGTTTTAGGTGTGTATCGACGCGGGCTTTCACCTCGTTGATCTGCAAAGGTTTGGTCACATAATCCACCGCGCCGGCTTCCAGCCCCTTCACTTTATCGTCGATCCCGCTCAGCGATGTCATGAAAATCACCGGAATATTCCGGGTGTGTTTCTGTGCCTTCAGGCGGCGGCAAACCTCGAAACCGTCTATGCCCGGCATCATCACATCCAGCAGCACGAGATCGGGACGGGCAACTTCCACCCGCTGCAGCGCCTCTTCACCGTCCACCGCCACCAGAACCTCATACCCGTGGGCTTCCAGACTTTCAACGATCACGCCCAGATTCACCGGCGAGTCGTCCACCAGCAGAATAGTGCGGAGATGTTCTTCCGTATCCGCTGAAGTGATATTTTCGATTTTCATATACCTACCTGTCACAAAATTAACTTTTGCCCGATGAGCAATCAAACTCGACCACCACCTCGGAGCCGTTACCGAGGTAGTGCACCGAACGGCATACGCTGTACAACAGCGGAATGCCGCGCCCGTGCCGCAACGTTCCTTCGGTAAATCGGGCCGGGCAATTCTGATAATCAAATCCTTCGCCGCTGTCTTTCATCCGGATGCGCAGCAATTCACTGCCATCCGGATTCCCGATTTTTTTCAAATGAAGATGTATTTGACCGCCCTCCGTGGCGGCAAGACGAAGCGCGCGCTCTTCGAAGTATTTTTCAATTCCGTCCTCCTGCTGCTTGAGGCCGGAATCCAACTTCAACAATCCGTGCTCCAATGCGTTACAGAACATCTCGGACAGAATCAGGAATATTTGGCTGTCCTGCCCCAGCCCCTTTTCGATCTGCTGCACAATATCCAGCAGCAGGGGCACCACATCGAGTTGCCGCAATTGCTCCATCTCCAGCGTCAAGGCAAATTGCCAGCCGATTTTCCCCTGCTCCAATCCGCGCATCTGTTTTTTCTGTGCCACCTCCATTCCGGCAACCAGCCCGCGCAACTCGCAGCGCGCCATCATCAACGCGATATCGTCGTGATTGGAAGTACGCGCCCCGCAATATTCCGTAAGCGCGCCGACAACCCTATTCCAGCGCCCTGCCGTTTCCGCCGAGCTTGCGACAGACAGCAGGCGCGGCAAACCAAACGGCTCTCCGGCTGCGTTTTCCAACTCGATCACACCGTCGGAAAACATCAGCAGACTGTGCTCGCCATCGTCGTAAGAGAAATATTCCACCGAGTCGTCAAACAGCTCCGGCGGCAGAATTCCCATCGCCAGATGACGCGCCCTGAACCGGTAAACCGGCTCGCCGCTGCCGTTCAAAATAAGCGGAGGAGGACAGCCGCCGCTCCAGACTTCGACCGTCTGCCCGTCCGCGTCGATAGACGCGAGAATAGCGCCGACAAAATGGCTGACCGGCAGAATCTGATTCACCTTGCAGTTGATTTCACGTGCAATCGCCGAGATGCCAAAACCCTTTCCGGTCATCGCATAAAACGGCTCTATCACCGGCATCGCCGCCAGCGCAGCGGAGAGTCCGTGCCCGGTGCTGTCCGCCAGCATCAGGTGCAACCGTCCATCCGGCGTGCGCGCAAATGCGATCAAATCGCCGCTGAAATTTGCGGCGGACTTCAAATGGAATTGCACCGCGGGATCTTTGAGTGTATCCACTGCAATCAGCTTGTTCATGTATCCCGCCGCGACACGGTGCTCCCGATCGAGCTGGTCCAGATGGTGTTCCTGCACCGCGAGCTTTTCGGCGAGCCGACGCTTCAGGTCGTGCAAAGACAGATGCGTGTTGACCCGCGCCCTCACCTCTTCGATCTGCAAAGGTTTGGTGACATAGTCCACCGCCCCGCACTTGAACCCCAGCACGATGTCTTCGGGAGCGCTGCGCGATGTCATAAAAATCACCGGAATATCCCGCGTATGCGGCTGTGACTTCAATCGGCGGCAAACTTCGAATCCGTCTATTCCCGGCATCATCACATCGAGCAAAACAACATCCGGTTTGACCAGCTCCACCCGTTGCAAAGCCTCTTCGCCGTCCAGCGCGACAGACACATCAAAACCGTGGCGCTCCAGATTTTCGACAATCACCCCCAGATTCACCGGGGAGTCATCCACCAGCAAAATCGTGTGCGAAAGAATTTCCATTTCGGTGAAGGTCATTTTTTCGATCTTCACGGCTGCCCCCCGTCTTCATTCCGGTATTGCTCAATCAGACTCAGAAGCGCCTTGGTCTGGAACCCCTTGGCCAACTGGTGCAACTGTTCAACGAAAGGCAAATAGCGGCTGTCCTGCGCCGCCAGACGATCCGCGTGTTTGGTGACATCACGCATATTTCCGCGCAATGCACTGCCATGCAAAATATCCAGCTCCGCTTTGGGCGGTGCCAAAAGTTGCGAGGTGGCGTGAACTACACGGGTAACCGCCTGCTCGGAGAGCGCAGCCGCGTTGACCTTCTCATCACCTGAATGCACTGCGGCCATATCAATTTCAAACGAGAAAGTGCTGCCGGTGCCGGGGCTGCTTTCGACCTTGATATCGCCGCCCATGAGCCGCACCAATTTGCGGCTGATCGCCAAGCCGAGACCGGTACCGCCGGCCCTCCGGCTGACCTCTCCGCCTTGCTCGAAAGGAATGAAGATGGCTTCCAATTGCTCCGGAACAATACCGACACCGCTATCCTGTACCTCAAAGCGCAGACGGGATGGTGCCGAGCAAAGCACCCGCAAAGTCACCTGCCCGCGGTCGGTAAACTTGACCGCGTTGGCCAGCAGGTTAAGCAAGACCTGACGCAAGCGCTGCGCATCGCCCCTGACCACCGCGGGCAAATCGGTCTGCGCATCACAGACAAAGGAGAGATTTTTTTGCTCGGCCCTGACGCGGATGATGCCGATAAGGGTGCTGAGGAACGGCTCCAGTTCAATATCCCCGGGAATCAGCTCGAACTTGTCCGCCTCGATGGCGGCATGATCGAGAATACCGTTGATGAGCGTCAGCAAATGCTCTCCGCTGTTCTGGATAATCTGCAAGCCGGCAGTTTGCTTTTCCCCGAGCGGATCACCCTGCAACAGGTTCTGCGCGTAGCCGAGAATACCGTTGAGCGGCGTGCGCAACTCGTGGCTCATCTGCGCCATAAACGTGCTGCGCAGTTGCGCCAGATGCTGCACCTCTTCCAGCGCCGCTTCGCGTGCCGCTTCCATCGCATGGCGCGCACTGATGTCGCGCACCGAAGCACAGATGGCACTTCTCATGCCTTCGACTTCGGGCAGTCTCGCCAAGCTCACGTCAACCGGAAACTCCGTGCCATCCTTGCGGCAACCGAACAGCGTCTTCGCGGCCTGACGGTATGCATCCTCCCGGCTAATAAACCCGTCGCGCATGTCCACATGGCGCTCGCGCACGGCATGCGGAATCAGCACTTCGACGGCTTGCCCCTGCAACTCGCCGTGTTCATAACCGAACATCGCTTCGAGGCGCTCGTTGACCAGCATGATGAAACCGCGATCGTCCACCACCAGCATGCCGTCGGGTGCGGAATGCAAAATGCTGCGGTACCAAACTTCGGTCTGCTTGATCTGCTCCTGCGAGGCTTCCAGCTCCACCGCCTGCGCTTCCAGTTCCACCGCCTGATCTTCCAGATCGCGGGCGTTTTTTTCCAGATGATCGTTGAGCTCAATGATCCGGTCTAGCCGCTCTTTCAACTCGGCCTCGGTGCGTTTGCGCTCGCGGATATCCTCGACGATAGACCAAATGTGTTGCTGTCCGTCCTTGCCGGTAATCAGCGTGCCGACCAACTGGATCGGCACCAGTGTGCCGTCCTTTTGGCGGTACTGCTTTTCGTAAGGACCGTAGCGCCCTGTTTTGGCCAGCGACTCCAATTGCGCGATCTCCTGCATTTCGTATTGGCGCGGAGTCAGCTTCCAATAATCCAGTGTCATTAGCTCGTCCGCCGGATACCCGCAAATCGACCGGAACGATTCGTTGAACTCCACATAGCGCCCCTGCATATCGGTCAGCGCGATACCGAGCGGCGACAACTCGAACAGACTGCGCAGCTTTGCACCGCTTTCGCGCACCGCTTCTTCGGCTTTTTTCCGCTCCGTGATATTTAAAACGAAGCAGGTCAAACCGACCACCTGGCTTGCATCGGAACGGATCGGCGACCAGTAGTTCTGCCAATATTGACGTGAACGCGCCTCGTCGCCGTAGGCTTCCTCGTGCACAAAACTCTCGCCCGCCAGGGCGCGATCCATGCCGCGCTGGGCAGATTTACGGTCGGGGTGGTCGCCGATCACCTCCAGCATATTCATGCCGACGGCAATCTCCTTGCCCCAGATAGCCAGCATCACCTCTTTGTGTTTCTGGTTGAACGACAGATAGCGGTAATTCGTATCGAGCGCAAAAACGATGATCTCGGGTGAACTCTCGACGATGGCTTGCAACAGCTCGTTGCGCGACTGCGCCAGCGCCTCGCTTGCACGCAAGGCGACCTCGGCCAGCTTGCGCTCGGTGACATCGCGCGACAACACCAGAAAGTGCGGAGCGGAAGTGTCACTGCCCGATTTCCTCGACACGGAAAGCTCAAACCAACTTTCACCATGAGGAAGATCGAGGCGCATGGTCTTGCCCAGCGAAAGCCCTTTTTCCTCCGCCTCGCGGATCGCCGCCATCGAGACCGCCGCCGCCTCGGGCGCCAGCACCTCGTTGATCGTGTTGCCCAGCAGCAATTCCTTTTGCGCCGCCAGCAACTGCTGATTTTGCGCCCATACGTTCAGATAGCGGCCTTCCCGGTCTACCTCGAACAGCAAATCGGGAATGGCATTGATAACGCCCTCGCTAAATTCGAGCGTCTCCTTGAGCTGACGCTCGGCCAGCTTGCGTTCGGTAATGTCGCGCGCGAAAGCGAGAACGCCCCATGGTTTTCCGCCGTCATCCCGCAGGGGAACCTTGATGGTATGGAAGGTATGCACCTCACCGTCAATGGTGGCGGGATCCTCCGGATAGATTTGCGTTTTATTGCTATCCAGCACCAGACGGTCATCCGCCCAGAACCCGCGTATGCCTTTTTCCGGGTTGCCTTTCACCAGCTCCTCGGGGAAGCCGAGATCAAGGTCGTTCTTGCCGATGAAATCTTCGGGGGCGAGGTGCAAGGCATTGGCGTAGCCCTTGTTGACCAAGCGATAGCGGTGCTCCTGATCTTTGATAAATATCCAATCGGGCGTCGCATCAATCACCGTGCGCATCAACTGCTCGGAACGCTGCACAGTTTCTTCCGCCAACTTGCGCGCGGTAATGTCATGACAAATGCTGAGCACGCTCCTGACCTTGCCATCCGCGCCAAATTCGGGGGCGAAACGCATATGGAAATGGCGGAGGCGGCCGTCTCCCCCCACATTCTCCACCTCGACCTCCGCCGGTTCGCCCGTTTCGCAAATACGCCGCACCAATGCCGTCACGGCAGCACCTTGCTGAGCGGAAACAAGTTGCGCCCCCGCAGCCAACTCGCCCAACAGCACGCCGACCGGAATCGCGGTAATGCGCTCGACTGCAGCATTAACAAAAATGCGGCGACCATCCGGCGCATAGCGGATGATCGGCTCGGGAGCCTGCTCTACCAGCGCGCGGAACTCCTCTTCCCGCGCGGCAAGAATTTCCTGCATGCGGAGAATATCCGTGATGTCGCGCCCCAAACCCAGCACGCCGATAACACGACCTTCGGCATCAACCTCCGGCGCCAGACTGACCTCATGGATATTCATGCCTCCTTCTGAATTCGGTACTGTCTGACGAACGAGCAACTTTTCTCCGCCCGTGACGAGAAGTTGCTTGACCGCTGCTTCGAGAATATTAAAGCGACCATCCAAGAAAGCTTCGCAAGGACGTTTTCCGTACACCTCGTCACATGGGACGCCGAGTACTCGTTCGAGGGTGGGATTGATATAGCTATAGCGACCTTCGGCATCCCAACGCACAACGTTATCCGGCAAATTTTCCGCCAGACTGCGGAACTCCTGCTCGCGCGCGGCAATCTCATCCCGCAGGCGGTAATACTCGGTCATGTTGCGCCCCAGACCCAGCACGCTGACGATGCGGCCTGCGGCATCTCGCTCGGGCACGATGCTGACTTCGTGGATTTGCAGTTCGCCATTGACCGGCACGGTTTGACGTACCAGCTCCACCGCCTGCCCGGTTGCAACAACCTGCGCGATGGCCGCCTTGACGTGTTCGTGCGTATCGGGCAACGGCTTGCCGAGCACCTCGCTTGCCGCAACGCCAAGCAAACGTTCGTGGGTCGGATTGACATACAGATAGCGCCCTTGCACATCCCAGCGCGCGATATTGTCCGGCAGGTTTTCTGCCAGCGAACGGAACTCGCGCTCGCGCTCGACCAACTCATCTTGCATGCGCTTGCGTTCGGTGATGTCTGCGGCCAACGCTACCCCGATGGTCTTGCCCTGATATTCGAGCGTGGACACCAAGAGTTCCACCGGCAGTAGGCTGCCATCGCGCCTCACATGCTTGGTCTCGAAACTGAATGCGCCATCGGCCAGCGTTTTATGGCGAATGGCCAAGGCGGCATCGATGGACTGGCTGGCATCAATCTCTGCCGTGGTCTTCGCCAACAGCTCTTCGCGGCTGTAACCCAGCGCACGGCAAGCCTCGTCGTTGACATAGGTGATGCGAGCCTTTTCATCGATCAGGTACACACCGATCTGCGCCTGATCCAACACGTATTCTTTCAGGTGGAGTTCATACTCCATGCGCTTGCGTTCGGTAATCTCCAGCGATGTGCCGATGAAGCGCACCGGCTTGCCCTCCGCATCGTATTGCGGTTCGCCGCGCTCCAAGATGTGTTTGACGCGCCCGTCCGGGAATAGCAGGCGGTGCTCGACTTCATAGAGCGAGTGATTAACAACGGCATCGTTGTAAGCCTGAACGACGCGCTCCCTATCCTCCGGATGCACCGTTTCGACGAACGCCGCGAAGTCCGCTTTGAACTTCGTTTTGTCGATTTCCCAGATACGGAAAATTTCGTCCGACCAGACGAGCTTGTCGTTCACCATATCCACATCCCAACTGCCGACATGGGCGATGCGCTGAGCTTCTTGCAGCATATGCTCGCTGTCTCGGAAAGCTTTTTCAATGCTCTTGCGCTCGGAGATGTCGAACATGAGGCTGTACCACAGCATGCTGTTTTCAGACTCGAGAACTGGCGTGGTGATTTGCTGCACCCAGATTTCGCCTTTTTCGGGGTGGTTCACTCTGAATTCGCTGACAGCGGTGGTCAGGGTGCGCGCCGCATGCTCCTGCTCCGCCACCGCCTTGGGCAGATCGTCCGGGTGGATGCGCGCGATCATCGGCGCGAGGCCGTCGGCCAAATCTTGCAGGGTGAGACCGAACACATCCTGCAAGCCCTTGCTGGCATACAGCACCTGCCCGCTCAAGTCGGAATGCAGGCGATAGTGGGTCATGGCTCCGGGCAAATGTTCCGAGATCATCTGCAACTGGCGCTGCAATTCAAAACGTTTTTCTTCCGATTGCTTGCGCTCGGTGATGTCGCGCGCCACACCCAGCACGCCGACCACTTTGCCGTCCGCCCCCAGCACCGGCACCTTGCGCGTTTCCATAAGCCCCGGCCTGCCATCGTCGGCATAGATAATATTTTCTTCATTGATGCAGATATGCCCCGCCTCGATCGCCTCCCGATCTTTCTGGCGGAAGAAATCGGCCAACTCGGCATCGACAAAATCGTAATCGGTTTTGCCGATAATTTCGGCCTCGCTTGCACCGTAAAGCCGCTCGAACGCGGTATTACACGACAGGTATGCGCCATCGGCATCTTTGAGCCAGACCATGTCGGGGATGGTGCTCATCACCGTTTGTAGACGCGCGCGAGCTTCCTCCAGATGGCTAACCGCCTGCTTGCGTTCGGTGATGTCGCGCGCCACGCCCAGCACGCCCAGCAGCTTGCCGTCTGCCCCTCTGACCGGCACCTTGCGGGTTTCCATCAAAGCTTGCTCGCCGTTGTCGCCGAAAGTCCACCATTCCTCGTTGATGCAGACGTGCCCGGCTTCCAGTGCTGTGCGATCCTTGTTCTGGTAAAACTCCGCCATTTCGGCATCGAAGAAATCGTAGTCGGTCTTGCCGATGATCTCCTCTTCTTTCTTGTTGAAGAGACGGGCGACCCCCGGATTGCAAACCACGAACGCACCATCGGCATCCTTCATCCAAACGGGATCTGGAATACCTTGCAACACGCTGCGCAACAGCCAATGCGTCTTTTCCAAAGACTGCTCCGCCTGCTTCCGCTCGGTAATATCCATCGTCATGCCGTGCCACTGTATTCCGTCGCCAACCACTTCCGGTGCGGCGCGCGATTCCAGCCAGCGACAGCCTTTGGTCGGATGGTTAATACGGTGTTCGAGCAGGTACGGAGTCAAACTGCGCGCCGATTCCATGACGAGTTCGGCCACGCGCGCCGCATCGTCCGGATGAACCAAAGCGTGCAATGCGTCCACGTCCGCCGCGACCTCCTCTGGTGTCAGGCCATAAAGCTCCTTGATGCCGGGGCTGGCAAACGTAAAGCTTCTGCTGCCGTCGGAATGCAATTTGTAGGTGTAAACGTAGCCGGGAACGTTGGCAACGAACTGTGACAGACGGCGCTCGACATTGCGGATATCGGTCACGTCGCGCGCGATGCCGAGGACAGTCGCCACCGCCCCGCTATCGTCGCGCTCGGGCACCAGCATCATCCGGTAATCGCGCCGCTCTCCGCTCCGCGAGGTGTAGTCGATGTCCAGATGCTCGACCTCGCCGCTCTCGAACACGCGGCGAATCTTGGTCATCAGATTTTTGTTTTGTTCGGAAACCAGAATCGCCCCGTCCGTCGGCAGGCTACCCAGTAACTCCTCCGCCGGTTTGCCGCTGATTCGGACAACTGCCGGGTTCACATAGATGCGGCGGCAGTCACGGTCGTAGCGATAGATGGGGTCGAGCGTGTTTTCGGCCAGCGCGCGGAACTGCCGTTCACGGACGACCAGAGCATCTTCCATCCGCTTGCGCTCGGTAATGTCGCGCCCGATGCACAATACTCCGCACACTTCGCCATGCTCATCCCGCTCGGGACTGATGCTCACATGGTGGTGGCGTTCCCCGTTGCCGGTATCCGGCAGAGTCACATAATGGTCGATACCCTGCCCGCTTGCGATCACGCCTTTCAGAGCAGATTCAAACTCGTCAAAACTGCCGTCGAAAAAAACTTCCGTGGCAACTTTATCGATCAAATACCCGGCGGGCATGCCCAGCACGGCTTCGGCATTTTTATTGAGGTAACGAATACGGCATTCGCGGTCGTAGCGAATGATATTGTCCGGCGCGTTTTCTGCCAGCATGCGGTATTCGCGCTCGCTCTTTTGCAGCACCGTTTCCATGTACTTGCGCGCGGTAATGTCGCGCCCCATGGAGAGCACGCTTTGCACGCTGCCATCCGCCGCAAATTCGGGCACATGGATATTCTGAAAATATATTTCGCTGCCGTCGGGAGCCACGAACAATACTTCGACTTCGTCCGCCACGCCGGTATCCAGCACGCGCTGAACGCTTTGCTGCACTTTCACGCTTTCGGGAGAGGGTACCAACGCGGTGCCGGTCGGCGTTTGACCCAGCAATTTTGCCAAAGGTATTCCGCTGATTCGCTCCACCATCTGATTGGCAAATATGCGACGGCATTCGCGGTCGTAACGGAAAATCGGGAGATCGGAAGAGCGTCGTGTAGGGAAAGAGTGTAGATCTCGGTGGTCGCCGTATCATTAAAAAAAAA
>FZPW01000040.1_pt1 | contig 58360 bp, 59 predicted proteins | sample 1534771 | NCBI WGS metagenome assembly FZPW01 (sample SAMEA104161894, study PRJEB21768) | metagenome | biome: subterrestrial habitat; feature: phreatic zone; material: underground water | place: France | collected 2016-06-01 | depth 60 m | reverse complement strand
TTTTTTTTTAATGATACGGCGACCACCGAGATCTACACTCTTTCCCTACACGACGCTCTTCCGATCTGCACTTTCCGGTATTAAGCTGGATCAACAACTCGGCGCTGGAGGTGAAGCTGCATTTTTCAGAAGTAACCTCGCACTTGGTGCGGCAAGAATACATTGTCGGGAAAAAATACCCGAAATCCGGCTGGACATACGCTCCCACGCTGGATGTCGGTGTGGTGTGGTCGAGTCCCGAGGAATATTCCGGCATATTGCGCACCAGCGGGGCGGATAGTTGGACGCTGGTGTTTCGTCCGTCGGTGCAGTTTTAGTCAGGTTGCCCAAACTGGCGCAATAGTTGAGCTAAATCCTGTGGTATATTGCGTCCCAATGGCTGCGCCATTTTGCTGATCGTTTTGCTAATTTCTAAGGAGACAACATGGAACATACCCTGCCCGCTTTGCCCTACGCGATGGACGCGCTGCAACCGCACATGTCCAAAGAGACATTCGAGTACCACTACGCGAAGCACCACCAGACCTACGTAACCAACTTGAACAACCTGATCAAGGGTAACGAGTTTGAGAACGCGACTCTGGAAGAGATCGTCAAAAAATCTTCAGGTGGCATCTACAACAACGCGGCGCAAGTGTGGAACCACACCTTCTTCTGGAACTGCATGAAGCCGAATGGCGGCGGCGCTCCTGCCGGTGCATTGGCTGATGCCATCAATAAGAAGTGGGGTAGCGTGGACGAGTTCAAGAAAGCCTTCCAGGCTTCTGCCGTGGGCAACTTCGGCTCCGGTTGGACATGGCTGGTGAAAAAGGCCGACGGCTCGCTGGACATCGTCAACATGGGCGCAGCGGGCACACCGCTGACCACCGGCGACAAAGCGCTGCTGTGCGTGGACGTGTGGGAGCATGCCTACTACATCGACTACCGCAACCTGCGCGCCAAGTTCGTCGAGACCTTCCTCGCGAATCTGGTGAACTGGGATTTCGTGGCGAAGAATTTCGCTTAAGTTATTGCAGTTGGTAATAAAAAAGCCCGGTTAAAAACCGGGCTTTTTTTATTGAGAAAATAGTGCGAGCTATCAAACAACAAACCGTCTTTAACTCATCTCATCAAAAAAAGTTTCGCGGAGGCGCGCTAACTTTTTCGTGACTGTTTAATGCTGTTAACTTCTGCTTGGCTTCGGCCAGTTCTGCGGTGCGTTGACTGACCACAATTTCCAATTGCACGCGGGTTTCCTGAACACGCTCCGCCATGTGCAGAAAGTCGCGGGCCAGTTCGCCGATTTCATCTTTGGATTGTATTGGGAGGCTCTCTTTGTTCAGTTTCTCCCCGGGTTTGCCGAGTGAGCGGGCGGCGTTGATCAGACGCATGAGCGGAATGGCGACCTGATTTTGCAATATCGAACGGATGATAAAAATTTCGACAAACAGCGTCAGCAGACCGAGGGCAATCACAATAGCCAGATTCTGGAAAATCGCGGGTTGCATCAGTGCTTTCGGATAGTGGATAGCGAGTACCCACGGTGTTTCGGGAATGATGCCGTAAGCGATCAGGTCGTTATGTGTTTCGGCTAACGCAACTTTGCCGGGTGCTAATGAACGGCTGCTCTCCAGAAATGGATAATCGTTTTCGAGTTTAAGCGATTTGATCGAGGCGTTACCTTCGCTGTTCTTGATCTCATCGGTCAGACCGCGGTGAAAAATCAGTGTGCCGTCGGCATCCGCCAGAAAGATCGTGCTGCGGGCTCCCTGAATCGTGGGGCGGGTTGCGCGCTGCATGAGGTCGTCCAGCAGCACATCGACGCAAGCCTCGATCCGGTGTTTACCCGAAGCATTGGCAACATCCGGAGTGGCAACCGTGGTCATCCATGCTTTATTGGAAGCATCCCAGTACATGCGCGTGAAAATGGTGTCGTTCTTGGGGGAGCCGAAACCACGGGAATAGAACTCGAAAGTTTCGAGCTTGAGTGCATCGGGGCCGCTGTAGGTGAATACCTTGGCAATATCCGCCGCCTGATAAATCGGAAAACCTTTTTCCGGTACTACGCCGTAAAAGTTGAAAATCCGCCCCTTGGCGCTGGAGCCGTATTTGTGCGATAGAAGATAAGACAGGGCAAAGCGCGCCTTGGTGTCGGTGTCGAGCGGAAAGTCAGGCGCGTAGGTGGCGGACATGTTGGCGAAGCGTCTGCCATCGGGAAGTGCTTGCCCTTCAAATAGTCCGGGCCGCTGGGTATAAGAGCCATCCGCATGGCGATAAAAAATCTGGTCGAAATCGCGCGCCAGTTTTTGTTGGCTGCCCGGCGCGGAGTCAATCGTTTTGAATTCTTCCAGAAAATTTCGTTGCAGAGATTTGATTTCCTCGAACGGTAGCGATTCGCGCTGCAAGGTTTGTTCCGCCGAAAGGAGAAGTTGTTTGCGAACCGAGTCTTCAAGCGAGAAATGATTGATGAAATACGAGACCGCCCCGGCGAAAATCGAAACCAGCCCGATACGCAAAACGGTTAAGCGCAGGGTGCGGGAAGTGAGCGAATGATTTTTTTTAAACATGATTATTCCCACTTAAAACCAATGATGCCTAGCATCGATATAAACGACGGCAAAGCAATCTTGTTAGCTATCGCAAGTAACCGACCAAGGTCGATTTGCAATATCCCTTCCCCCCAAAAGGTCGCGCAGTGTAAATCAGCCGCTCCTGTCGAAGCAACAGCCTATCGGAATACGTTGTGAGGGGCGCATGAATCGCCCTGTTGTCGGCTGGCTGCTACACTCCCGCCCATGAAACTAAAACTTCTCCTGCTCAGCCGCCTCCACTTTGCATTCGAGGCATTCTCCGGTTTGCTCGCACGCAAATGGCAGCGCAAATTCTATTGGCATCTGGCCGTGCTGTTTACGCTGTTCGCTTTGGTGGACACGGCCTTTCTGCATATCGCCAGCGAGATACGCACGGTCACTTTCGATGCGATGGTGCGCTATCGTCTGGCACCGCCCAAGCCCGACCCCGACATCGTGATCGTGGATATCAACGAGGCGAGCTTGTCCGCCTTGTCCAAGCAATACGGGCGCTGGCCGTGGCCGCGCCGGGTGCTGGGCGAGTTTGTCGAACAGGTGGAAAAGCAGCATCCCAAGGCGGTGGTGTTCGATATTTTGTTCAGCGATGCGGATGTGTTCAATCCTAAGAGCGATGCCGCTTTTGACGCCAGCATCGCCAAAACCGGCAACACATTTTTCCCCACGCTGCTGTTGGATGATTCCGGCGACGGTTTGCGGCAGGTGAAGATCGCGCAAATTCCCGGTGTCGTGCCGGTGGCGGATGAGCCGCAGGACATGGACGCGACGGTTAATATGATCCTGCCGTATTTCAAATCCGCCATCGACGGCGGACGGCTGGGAACGCAGAACGTGACGCTGGATTCGGACGGTGTGGTGCGTAACTACTCGGTGTATGCGGAAGGCTACGGCTGGCAAGTGCCGTCGTTGCCCGCGCGTATCGGGCGCGAGTTCGGCTGGGTGCCGCCCAGCACCGACCACATGCTGCTGAACTGGCGCGGCAAGCCGTTCAGCTACCGCTACATCGGCTTTGCCGATGCCTATCTGGACATGATCGCTGCGGATAAAAAACGCGCGCCGGACGAGTTCAAAGACAAGATCATCATCATCGGCTCAACCGCGCCCAACCTCTACGACGTGCGCTCCACACCGATGGCCGAAATGCACCCCGGCGTGGAAGTGCTGGCGACCGCCATCGACAATTACAAACACGGTGACTCGCTGAAATTTCCCGAAGGGCGCATCTGGTATCTGCTCATCACGCTGGCGATTATCTGGCTCACCGCTTGGGCGTTCAGCCGCGAAGAGGGGCGCGGCAATATCGACTCGCTGTTCGGATTGTCGCAGGTCATCATGATCGCGTTCTCGTTTGCCAGCATCAACTTCTCCAACACCTACATTAATCTGGCCGGGCCGGTGATGCTGGGTATCGCCTATTTCACGCTGGCGCGGCTGTATGCGACGGCGACCGAAAAAGCGTTGGAGCAGAACATGGTCAGAGCGGCGACATCGCGCGAGGGCGAATTGCAGGCCACGCTGCTGCTGATCCGCTTCGATACCAATCGCAACGTCATCCCCGACGGCACGCTGGAAAAAATCCGCCTAGGTTTAAAACATCTCGGCACTGCGCCGAAAAGCGTGGAGGTGATGGGCGGCGCGCAAAAAGGTTTGTGGGGGCTGTTCGAAAAAACTATCGCTATCTCGTGGGTGGCGGATGGCGAAGATGCGGATGCACAGCAGGCAATCAGCAACGATGTGGAGCAAGTGCTGAACGGTATGCAGCCGTTGCTGCGGCGCTTTTTGCTGCATGCGGATGGCGCGGAGAGTCACGTGCTGCATCGGAGCAATGTTCGCGGCGGCGTGGATGCAGAGGAAGGTTGGCGCTTGCTGTTTGCGGAGGCTTTGTTGAAGTGGGGGGCGGGGCAGGATGGTCGCTCGCCTGCTGCGGATAGTTTTGAAATTCCACCCCCACCCTAGCCCTCCCCCTGCAAGGGGGAGGGGATGGGCTCCTTCCCCCTCTCAGGGGGAAGGTTGGGATGGGGGGGGAATCGTTGATGCGTCACCCATCGTTCCATTTGCCGCAGTAACTTCATCCTCCAGCCGATCCAAGTTATACCTCGCCTTATAAAATCCCGGATCAAGTTGCTGTGCCGCGTTGAACTCTTGCCGCGCCTCGCCATAGCGATGGGCGAGCAAATAGGCGTAGCCGAGATTGTTGTGTACGCGTGCTTTGTGCGGTGATTGTGCAACCGTGCTTTGCCATAACGATATTTCGTCGGCGTAATCCCGGTTGCGCAGCACGGTGAGGCTGGCGAGTGCCAGCACGAGTGCGGCTGCGGCGAGTCTCAGGGCTTTTGTGTTCAGCCAGAGCGTCAATTCAATCGCGAGCACAAGAAACAACGGCCAGCCTGCCAGATACATCTGGCGTTCGTTGGCGATGTCGAGCCGTGGCAAAAAAAGGTGCAAGGGAAGCAATTGCAATAGCGCCCAAGCCAAAGCAAAGCTGAGCCACGGGCGGCTGCGCAGGCAGATCAAGATCAGCGCACCTATGACTCCGAGAAAAAGTAACGGCAGCACACTGGCAGAGAAGTCGCGCTGCAATATCAGTTCGGGGTCGATGTTCAGCCACAGCGGCGCAGCCCATTGCCGCAGCAAATAGACCAAGGCGGAGAGTTGCGTGGCGGCGTTGCCTTGCATCGAGTTGAGTTGGGCGCTGCGCTCCATGTGCGCGACATAGCTGGCGCTGAATAAAAAAACAGCCGCGCCGATAGCCAGCACCAACCAGCTCGGCCACTGCGGGCGCAGGGCGCGTTGCCATCGTCCGCCGCAAGTGACTTCCCACAGCAGCAGCGCGCAGGGAAAAGTCACGGCGGTTTCTTTGATGCTCAGGGCGAGGATGAAGAGCAGCGGAGTTAGTCCGTACACTTTGAAGCGGCTTTGCTGTGTGCGCCCGCTGACATAGCTGAGCAATCCTGCCAGATAGAACAACGTCATCAGCGCTGTTGAGCGGCCGCAGATGTAAGTGACCGCCTCGGTGTGGATGGGGTGGACGGCAAACAGTAATGCCGCGAACAGCGGCACATTGCGCAATGCGCTTGCCCTCCATTGTTGCCGCACGAACTCGTGTACCAGCAAATAGACGAGGTAAGCGTTCACCAGATGGATCAGCAGATTGCTCAGATGAAAGCCGACTGCGCCTGCGCCCAGCGTCCAGTCGAGCGTGTAGCTGAATTTGAGCAGCGGGCGGATGCCGTGGGGCAGCGCTTCAAGCCAGTTAGTCCACGAATGCACCTGCGGGTTGTTGACGATGACGTTGTAGTCGTCGAACTGAAAGTCGCCGCCCAGCGCATTGGCGTAGCAGAGCGCGACGGCCAGCGCGAGCCAGAGCAGCGCTTCGAAACGATTTTCAGTGCGGGCGCTGTGCATAGGCGAAGGCCAGATCGAGGATGTCCGCCGCATCCCACCAGCGATCTTTGCCGTGCAGCAACACCAGCAGCACTTCATGGTCATCGCGTTTGACGTAAGCGAGCAGACACTTGCCCGCCTTGGCGGTGTAGCCGGTCTTGAGGCCAAGCGTGCCGTCGTAGCGCCCGATCAGCGCATTCTTGCTGTTGAACTGATAGCGCTTGCCGTCGAGCGTGCTGATGGCGGCGCTGCGTTGCGAGGTGAGCGGTAAGAGTTGCGGATGTTTGAGCAGCTCGCGCGCCAAGCGGGAGAGATCGCGGGCGGTGGAATAGTGGCCGGGGGCATCGTGACCGCAGGCGTTGCGGAAGCGGGTGTCGTGCAGGCCGAGCTGTTGTGCGCGCCGGTCCATCCTTTGCACGAAGGCGGCTTCGTTACCGGCAAGGTGGTCGGCTAGCGCGTGGCAGGCATCGTTGGCCGAGGCGATTAAACTGGCGGCGAGCAGGTCTTGCAGGCGGAAGCGTTGAGCGGGTTTAAGCCCGATACGCGAACCGGTTTCGCGGCTGGCCGCAGCGCTGACGCTGACCACTTGCTCCAAGTCTCCCTGCTCCAGCACCAGCAGCGCGGTCATCAGTTTGGTCAGGCTGGCGATGGGCAGGTGTTGGTCGGCGTGCCGGCTCCACAATTCAGTGTTGTCGACTTCCACCAGATAAGCATCGCTGACTTGCGGAAACGGATCGGGCTGCGCTGCCGCCCACAGTGAGTGGGACAGCAGCCACAGCCCGATGAAGATTACGCCGCGCACTTAAAACCCGAGTAGGCCTTTGAGTTTTTTGGCGCCTTCCAGCACGTTGGTGCTGGTGCTATTTCCCGAATCGGATTTTTCCGCACTCTCGTCCGGTTTGGATTTATTCGGCTTGGATTTCGCGGCGTGTACCTCTTCGTCGTTGCCCGAGTCGTCCTTGCCGCTCATGCACTTTTTAAGATCAGCAGCGCGCGTCTCGGCGGTGTAGCTGCGTCCCTCGCAGTCTTTGCGGCGCTGTGCTTCGCGGAAGGCTTTGGCTTCAGCCGGGCAATAGGCAGCGAGTTCGTTGAAATTTTTCTCGTTGAATGTTTTGCACATCGCTTTGGTGGTGGCGGCCATGTCCAGCTTGCATTCGCGGGCGATGGAGATTTCCGCTCCGGCCTGCTGGTCATGCGAAACCAGCGCGCTGTAGGTGCGGCTGTCTTTGGGCGCATCTTTAAGTACGCGCTCGCACAGTTGTTTGCGTTGCTCGGTGCAGGGCGACTCTTTGCGCAAATAGAAATCGGCATTGCCGATCCATTCCGCCGTGCTGTTGAAGCGGGAGGTGTCGCAAATTTGCGCCTTCATCTTTTTCCCCGCTTCCTCGGTATCGCAACTGCCACCGAGGTATTTGCCGCTAAACAGCGTGGTCATGTTCATGTCGCGGCCTTGTGATTTTCCGGAGAGTTGCATTTTGCTTTCATAGCTGCCGGCGGAGGCGGTGTGTTCGCCGATGCCCGTCATCACTTCGCCGTCGTGGTCGCAACGCACTTTGTAGGAGGTCTTTTTGCCGACAGTTTTAATGTCGGTCATTTGGCAATTTTTGTCGGCGGAGGATTTCTTGGGATCGGCTTCGCCGCCTTTGGCGATGCACACTTTGGAGGTGGTGGCGGGCATGGAAAACGGCATGCCGGGCATTTCCATTTTGGAGGTGACTTCCCAGTATTCGCCGGGTGCGGCAAACGCTGCGGCACTGAGCAATCCGGTTAGCATGGCGAGTGTTGCGGTGTAGTGCTTGTTCATGATCTCTCCCTGAAGTTGAAAGACGTTGAGCTGCGCTTGCCTGTGGCACCGGGTGGATTCTTGGCCTTTCGGCGTAGAACGTCAAGCTTGCTAAATTTGGCGGGGGAGAGCGGTTATGTTTAGCGCTTAAAAGCAGCTTTGACGGCCAATGCCAAAGCGTGGATGCGCTGTTTGACGAGTTGGTAAGCCTGCCAGTGCGCGAGGTAATCGTGGATGCGGTTGCGGTAGAACATCACTTTTTCATACAGGCGGGCGAACCAGCCGATCTGCATCAGCGCCGGGCGGGTGAGGTTGAAGATGCGCGAGAACAAGGCCATGCCCGCCAGCTTGGCGAGGATGAAAATACCGCTGCCGATCAGCCAGTGCCCCGCTGCAATGGCGTGCAGGCCGATGAGTTTGGCGGGGATGAGAATCAGGCTGGGCAGCAGAAAGGTGAACAGCGCCCAGCGCGGGTGCAGCGCGGCGATGCGTTGCTCGACGGCATGGATGAGGCGCAGCGCACCCAGCCGCGCCATGAGTTGCGCCGTCCAGTCCCAGATAGCTTCTTCGATGAGGAAAACGATGGCGGCGAACCAGATGAAGGGGGCAAGCAGCAGGCGTTTGAGTTTATTCATCTTGAGTGAGCCATATTTGTGGAGGGGATTCTAGTCATGCTTTGGTAGAATTGCGGCTTAAAGTTCCCGCGCTAGGCCATTATGAACCCCACCCTCGTCTTCGACATCGAAACTATTCCCGACATCGCCGGGCTGCGCACCTTGTATGAGGTCGATAGCGCGGTGAGCGACAAGGAAGTGGCCGAGATGGCTTTTCAGATGCGCCGCCAGAAAACCGGCAGCGATTTCATCCAGCACCATTTGCAGCGCGTCGCGGCGATTTCGTGCGTGCTGCGCGAGGGCGACAACTTCAAGGTGTGGTCGCTGGGCGAGCCGGGCGAAGACGAGGGCAGCATCATCAAGCGCTTCTTCGACGGCATCGAAAAATACACGCCGCAAATTGTGAGCTGGAATGGCGGCGGATTCGACCTGCCGGTGCTGCACTATCGCGGTTTGATCCACGGCATTCAGGCGCCGCGCTATTGGGATCAGGGCGAGGACGACAAAGATTTTAAGTGGAACAACTACATCAGCCGCTACCACTCGCGCCATCTCGACCTGATGGATTTGCTGGCGATGTACACCGGCCGCGCCAATGCGCCGCTGGACGAACTGGCCAAACTGATCGGCTTCCCCGGCAAGCTGGGCATGGACGGCAGCAAGGTGTGGGAAGCGTACCAGCAGGGGCGGCTGGTCGAGATACGCAACTACTGCGAAACGGACGTGGTGAACACCTGGCTGGTGTTCGCGCGCTTCCAATTGATGCGCGGCCAATTTACCAAAGCGCGCTACGAGCAGGAGCTGGAACTGGTGCGCAGCACGCTGGCTAAATCGAGCGAGGCGCATTGGGCGGAGTATTTGGCGGCGTGGCCGAAATAGGGCGTGCGGGCGGAGTAGCTAATGTTCCTTCCCCCTTGCAGGGGGAAGGCTAGGATGGGGGTAGACTCGATGAGTTTGCGGCGTACAGAGTTTCTACCCCCACCCTAACCCTCCCCCTGCACGGGGGAGGGGATGCGCGCTTTGGCAAATTAGAGATAGAGCTTTAACGAAGTTGGAACATAAATGGAAAAAATTGAACAAGTCGTAACCATCGAATCGCTAGATCAGGAAGGGCGCGGCATCGCGCATTGCGAGGGCAAGGTGATCTTTATCGAGGGCGCGCTGATCGGCGAACGCGTGACGTATTCCTCCTTCCGCAAAAAACCGAGTTTTGAAAATGCCGTGGTGAAACGCATTTTCAAATCATCGTTCACGCGCGTGCCGCCGAAATGTACGCACTTCGATTTGTGCGGTGGCTGCTCCATGCAGCATCTGGATGCGCGGGCGCAGGTGGCGGCCAAGCAGCGCATTCTGGAAGACAATTTGCAGCGCATCGGCAAGGTCAAACCGGAAACCATACTTGCGCCGATTTACGGCGAGGCATGGGGCTACCGCCAGCGTGCACGTTTGTCGGTGCGCCATGTGCTGAAGAAGGGCAAGACGCTGGTCGGCTTCCACGAGAAGCGCAGCAGCTTTATCGCCGACATGCAGCACTGCGAAATCCTGCCGCCCAAGATTGCCAAACTGTTGCCGCTGCTGGCGCAACTCAACGAGCAACTTTCCGTGCGCGACCAGCTGCCGCAAATCGAAGTGGCGGTAGGCGAACATGTGGATGTGCTGGTGTTGCGCATCATGCAGGCGATGAGTCCTGCTGACGAAGCGCTGATTAAACAGTTCGCTGACACGCATCAGGTACAGTTCTGGACGCAGACCAAAGGGCCCGAAACGGTCAAACCGTTCTACCCACTGAATGCGCTCGCGTTGACATACAGCATGCCCGAATTCGGCATCGAGATGCCGTATGCGCCGACCGAATTCACCCAGGTGAACAGCACGATGAACCGGCTGATGGTGGGCCGCGCGATCCGTCTGCTAGCCCCGCAACCCACGGAGCGCATTGCCGATTTCTTCTGCGGCCTTGGCAACTTCACTTTGCCCATCGCGCGCAGTGGTGCGCAGGTGCTGGGCATCGAAGGCAGTGATGCGCTGGTGAAACGCGCCGGACAAAACGCCGCGCATAACAGCCTGTCGGGCAATACCAAATTTGAAGCGATGAACCTGTTCGAGATGGACGAGCAAGCGCTGGCCGCCAAAGGCCGCTTCGACAAATGGCTGGTTGATCCGCCGCGCGACGGCGCGATTGAGCTAGTGAAAGCCATCACGCCGGAGATCGCGCCCAAGCGCATCGTGTACGTGAGCTGCAACCCCGCCACACTGGCGCGCGATGCCGATGTGCTGGTGAACGTGAAGGGCTACCGGATCAAAGCGGCGGGCGTGATGAATATGTTCCCGCATACTTCGCATGTGGAATCTATTGCGGTGTTCGAGTTGCCATGATGCGCTACGACGATCTGGTGGCCGAGGCGCTGACCCGAGTCAAAGAAGTTTTGCCGTGGGATTTCGGCAAGCGCTTTAACAACGGCGATGTGCCGCTGCTGCTGGATGTGCGCGAGCCCGCCGAATTCGCGGCATTGCGCATCCCCGGCTCGATCAACGTGCCGCGCGGCATTCTGGAGCAATCCTGCGAATGGGATTACGACGAGACCGTGCCGGAACTGGCGGGCGGGCGCGAACGCGAGATCGTGGTGATCTGCCGCTCCGGCAAGCGCTCGGTACTGGCGGCGGACGTGATGCAGCGCATAGGGTTCAGCAACGTGGTGTCGCTCAAGCTCGGCATACGCGGCTGGAACGATGCCGAATTTCCGCTGGAAAACGCCGGGGGCGATGTGGTGGATGCGGATGCGGGGGATGAAGTGCTGGCCTCGCGCGTGAAGCCGGAGCAACGCAGGCCGAAGTGATTGGCTATTTAATTGATCCCCTGCTTGTGAGGACGGGAATTCAGCTATACCTGCCGGTTTCGGAAGCCGATGGTGATGGCTGCTTTACACATAATTTCAGACATCCCTATCCCTGACTATTTTCCCTGTTCAATAATGGGTAGTTGTCTGATCGGAATTGCTTTGGCTTTGCGAATGGCAATGACCTCCATGAGTAATGCAAGAGCTTGCACAATGCCGACCGTAATTAAAAAACTCTTGAAAGGGAAGGCGCAGACATATGCGATCAGAGTTGCTGGATAGAGAATGCTAATTGTCGCAAGCATTGCAAAAACACTATCTACCATATATCCGTCTTTGAGCGGCTCGGACTGCCGAACTCGTTTAATATGTCCTGCGTAGCCGATGCCAAAGAAGTTTATTGCAAGGATAGGCAGGGTGATTGAGATGGCAAGAAAAATTGCTTTTGTCGTCTCAAGCGCAGCCAATAGATTAGGTTTAAATAGTTGCAGAATTAAAATTCCGGGAGCAACGATAGATAGAAAGACTGCGGTTGCCATAACAAAATCTTTGTGCGTAAGCTGCTTTATTTCGCTGATTCCAGACATCAACTGTCCCTTTTTTCGCCCAATCATGAAGTCCTGATAATAGAGAGCAGTAATTGCGGACGCAACTTGAGGCTTCTTTAATCGCGGAAGCAAACTAGCCAGACAATAACTTACTTAGTCCGCTATGGCCGAACTCTAGACTAAGCGCTCTTCAGCTTCAGTGCCACGCCCTCAAACTGGATGCCCGCCCATCCCGACTTCATAAAATTCCTGATGTTCTGATGATCCGTGCCGTCCGGGTGTTTGAGCACATCGTCGCGGTAATACGCGCCGAAGCAATGCAGGGTTTGCTGTTGCGACAAGCCTTGTAGTTTGGCGAACGAAAACAGTTTGCACGAGCCGGAGTTTTTGCCTGCTTCGTTGAGCAGGTCGCCGTTTTTGAAGGTGGTTGGGGTGAAGTCGTATAGCGCTTCGACGACGGCAATGGTGTCGTTGAAGGCGAGGCTGTCGGGTGTGTCGTTCAGGCGTTGCAGAAAATCATTCAGGTTCATGGTTGTTCCAATGTGTTGGTTGTGGTTACAAGAAAAAGGCGGCTTGCGCCGCCTTTCCGTATTGCATTTGATGAAGGGTTAATCCTTCTCGCCCGCGAAGGCCATCAGCAGGCTCAGCAGGTTGACGAAGATGTTGTAGATGTCCAGATACAGCGTCATGGTTGCCATTACGTAGTTGGTTTCGCCGCCGTGGATGATCTGGCTGATGTCGAACAGGATGTAGGCCGAGAAGATCAGTACGGCGATGGCCGAGATGGTCAGCGACAGCGCGGGCACTTGGAAGAAGATGTTGGCCAGCGAGGCGATGACCAGCAGGATCACGCCGATGAACAAAAACTTGCCCATGAAGCTGAAGTCTTTTTTGGTCACGGTGGCGATGGTGGCCAGGCTGAAGAAGATGAGTCCGGTACCGCCTGCGGCCATGCCGACCAGTTGCGCGCCGTTTTTCAGATGCAGGGCGTGTTGCAGTATGGGGCCGAGGAACCAGCCTGCGACGAAGGTGAAGCCGAGCAGGGCGACGATGCCCCATACGCTATTGCGCAGGGCGGTGACTGCGAACAGCATGCCCATCATTACGGCGAACATGACCAGCGGCGCCATGATCGGGTGCTGTGCCATGAACGAGAAATTGGTTGCCAAGCCGACGAATGCGCCGATCACCGTAGGGATCATGGTCAGTGCCAGCATCATGTAGGTATTGCGCAGTACCTTGTTTTGTTCCAGTGCGAGCGAACCGGTTTGCGAAATAGTTTGGAATTGCATGGTGTTTTCTCCAAGTGGTGCGTTAACAAAATGAAAGACGCTTTGAAGCGTCTTTTCAGCAGCGGGCGTAAGACTACAGAAGCCCCATAAAAGTTGCAATCAACAGCGAATATTTACAAGGCACTTTAATGGAGAGGGTGACTTCAGGTATGATGCGCGCCTCTCGAATCGGCAAGCAGGGTTCGGGTGTCTGCACTACGGAGGTTTGGGTGAGTGGTTTAAACCAGCAGTCTTGAAAACTGCCGAACAGAAATGTTCCGTGAGTTCGAATCTCACAGCCTCCGCCAAATGTTTTAAATCATTGCACGTTTCAACTAGTCATTGCTCCGGGCGCACTCGGGCAGCGTGGTTGCGGCCACGGTAGTTTTAAACTTTGCTATTTTTCGTTAGCGCTATGTACTCAGCCCGATTTGTAACGTCATCGTTAAGCGATTTGATCATTCTCCGGATAGCCGGGGCGTTGCTCTTTCTGGGTGCATCAACGGCATCGGCTCAATCTGATGTGCCGATAAATGCGGGCGCATCCTTTGTGCAGGGATGCTTTACCTCTTCCATCCGCGGTCAAGTGGTTAAGTTGGACAGTGCGTGCACAACGATTCGTCCGGCCAGATTTCAATGGGATCTGGGGGATGGTGCCGTGGTGACGGGTAGCCAGCTTGAGCATCGGTATGCGCAGCCCGGTCATTACACGATTACGATGCAAGCCGCGGGGGATGCTTTGAGCGCTATCGTGACGGGGGAAGTCACGGCCGAAGACGATCATGTGCTGCAGGACATCAATAATAAAAAGCTGCCACCGGAAACCGCCCATGTCAGTCATCCCTATCTGGGGGCAGACCGATACATTAATCCTGACTATGCCTTGCGGGTTGGTCGTTCTGCTTTGCAAACCCAAAATACCGAGCTTGCCGCCAAAATGCGCGGGATCGCCAATGTTCCCACGGCGGTCTGGCTAGACCGGATTGCGGCCATTTACGGCGGGGAGCCGAAGGATGAGCGCACCAGTTTGGAAAATCATTTGTTGGGTGCTCTGGCGCAGCAGCGCAAAGGAGTGCCGATGGTGGTTGATTTGGTTATTTACAATTTGCCTAACCGGGATTGCGCAGCCCTGAGTTCAATGGGGACGCTGGATTTCAGGAAGGGCGGCCTCGAAAAATACAAAATCGAATTTATCGAGGTAATTGCCAAGCTGCTAGAGGATCCCCGTTTTGCGTCGCTGCGCTTTGCGATTATTTTGGAGCCGGATTCGCTGCCCAATATGGTCACCAATCTTGCCATTCCGCGCTGCGCCGAGGTTGCCAAAAGCAATGCGTATTTGCTGGGAATACAGTACGCAGTTCAACGATTTAGCCAAAATCCGAATGCTTATATCTTTATGGATATTGGTCACTCCGACTGGCTGGGGTGGGAAAATAACCTTAAGTCTACGGTGAAATATTTTGCCAAGGTATTTGCGGGTGCCAATAGTAAAAAGGGCTTGAATGTCGTAGATGGGTTTGTCACCAATATTTCAAATTACGCGCCGACAGAGGAGGTGTTTTTAACCGATCCCGATCAGCTTATGGGCGGGGCGCCCATTAAGTCGGCGGCGTTTTACAACTGGAATCCGGTGTTTGATGAGAAGAAATATGTTGAAGTGTTGTATGACGAATTTGTGCGGGCGGGCTTTTCGCGCGATATCAAATTTCTGATTGATACTTCGCGCAATGGCTGGGGCGGGCAGAATCGTCCGCGGAGGGCATCTTCTGCGGACAATCTAAATGAGTATGTGGCGCAGTCGCGTATTGATCGTCGCATCGATCGCGCAAACTGGTGTAACCCCAACGGTGCGGGTATGGGGTATCTCCCCAAGGTGGCGCCATATGGCTTGCATCATCCGGTGGCTGCATTTTCATGGATTAAAGCGCCGGGAGAATCTGACGGCAGTAGCGAGCCCTCGCAAAACGGAGTTGATGAGGAAGGAAAGTCTTTTGATCGCATGTGCGATCCGCAATATGTTTCAACTGCATCAGGAAGGCCTACCGGGGCATTGCCTAATGCGCCGGCCGCGGGGCACTGGTTTTATGAGCAGTTCGCTATGCTGGTGAACAATGCGTCTCCGGCTTTGAAGGCGTCTGATCTGGGGGCGCCCCGGATTTTGCCGATTATTCCCCCTGAGGTGAAGGCTACGTTTATTTCTGGAGAGCTCGGCGTGTTTCCCTCTGTCGATATGCGGGTTGAATATTGACTCGCAAATTTTAAGTGCGAGTTAAATCAATTTGTTGTGAATTGTAGGGCGATTCCTACAAGGACGGTTGGCAATTGATTATTTCATTTCTGTCATGTCATAATCCGCCGCCGTTTAACAATAGCTTCACATAAAAAACGATACCCAAGGGGGCTTAAAGCAGCATTCATTAGGAGATAGAGTAATGGATAAAGATCAGTCGCAGATGAACCAGCACGGTTTGTTGCATCACGAAAAAAGTCCAGAAGAATCCGCTCACGTTCACTTGAGCAACACCCTCGAACAAAAGCCTCTCAATCAGGAGGCTGATCTTGATGCGCTTGAGGCCAGGCTGTTTGCCATGGCCGGCTCGCGTTGCTAATTCACAGAGTATTTTTTCCATGAGGCTGTTTCCGGCAGGCGTGTTTTTTGCCGCAGTCTTTTTGTGCCTGCCCCCGGCTGTAGCTGCCGGGGAGGCAGGTTGTCCTGTCAACGATAAAGAGTTTTTGCACCAGATCACCTCATCCGGCGATTGGATGGATGTGCATGCGGTGTTCAAACGTAATTTTCCTGCTTGCGAAGATGAGGGGCTGTATGCCGATGGCTATACCAATCTGGTGGTCGGGATACTGGCGGCCAATTGGGACGATTTGCATACGCTGGATGATCTTGCTTCAAAAAACGATGCATTCAAACAATTCGTCTTGCGCCATATTGGCATCAGCGCGGGCGAGGATGATCTGAAGCGCGTGTTGCGCAGTGCGCAGACAGCGTGTTCGCAGCAGTCTGCGAGTCTTTGCAAAGAAATTGCCAAGCGCTGCAAGGCCGCCCTTGGCGGAAAGAATTAGCGTGAGGTATCGGCATTACAAGGGCGGCTTGTACGATTTGGTGTGCGAGGCGAAGCTGGAGTCCGATCCGTCAGTCACGCTGGTCATCTACCGTTCCCCGGAAGGAAAAACTTGGGCGCGTCCGCGCGAGGTGTTTTTTGAGCAGGTGATGCACGAAGGCAAGTTGATAGACCGCTTCGAACGCATTTCCTGAGTTTGATTAAATAAAACGGCGGGCAGCTTTGGGGCGTGCCCGCCGTTTTTGTTTCTGCACGCAGCCTTGCGGCTGCGCTCAGGTTTAGTTGCCGCTCATCTCCAGCATCAGTTGATTGACGCGCTTGACGAAGCTGGCGGGGTCGTCCAACTGGCCGCCCTCGGCCAGCAAGGCTTGGTCGAACAGCACGGCGACCCAGTCGTCGAACTTCTTCTCTTCGGTCTTCAGGCGCAACACCACCGGATGCTTGGGGTTGATCTCAAGGATGGGTTTCGAAGTCGGAGCTTTTTGTCCTGCCGATTTCAGCAGGCGAGCCAGATTGGCGCTCATGTCGTGCTCGTCGGCCACCAGACAGGCGGGGGAGTCGGTCAGGCGGTGGGTGACGCGCACTTCCTTGACGCGCTCGCCGAGGCTGGTGGTGATCTTGGCGGTCAGGTCTTTGAGTTCGTTGGCGACATCTTCCTGCTCCTTTTTCTCCGCTTCATCTTCCAGTTTGCCCAGATCAAGGCCGCCCTTGGCAACCGACACCAGTTGCTTGCCATCGAATTCGAACAGGTTGCTCACCACCCATTCGTCCACACGGTCAGAGAACAGCAGTACTTCGATGCCTTTCTTGCGGAACACTTCCAGATGCGGGCTGTTCTTCGCGGCATTGAAGCTGTCGGCGGTAATGTAGTAAATCTTGTCCTGACCTTCCTTCATGCGCCCTACATAGTCGGCGAGCGAAACAGATTCTTCCGCGGTGTCGGCGTGGGTGGATGCTAGGCGCAGCAGTCCGGCGATTTTGTCCTTGTTGGCGTGATCTTCGCCGATGCCTTCCTTCAGCACGCGGCCAAACTCGCCCCAGAATTTTTTGTACTTCTCGGCATCATTCTTGGCCAAATCTTCCAGCAGACCGAGCACTTTCTTGGTGCAGCCGGAGCGCATCGCTTCGATGTCTTTCGATTCCTGCAAAATTTCGCGCGATACGTTCAGCGGCAAATCGCTCGAATCCACCACGCCACGCACGAAGCGCATGTAGCGCGGCATCAGTTGCTCGGCATCGTCCATGATGAACACGCGGCGCACATAGAGCTTCACGCCGTGCTGAGCATCGCGCTCCCACATATCGAACGGGGCGCGGGAGGGGATGTACAGCAACTGCGTGTATTCCTGACGGCCTTCGACGCGGGCGTGCGACCATGCCAGCGGGTCCTCAAAGTCGTGGCCGACATGCTTGTAAAATTCTTTGTATTCTTCGTCGGAGATTTCATTCTTGCCGCGTGCCCACAGAGCCACCGCCTGATTAACGGTCTCGTCTTCGTCCAGCACTTGCTGTGTGCCGTCTTTCCATTCTTCCTTCTTCATCACGATGGGCTGCACGATGTGGTCGGAATATTTGCGGATGATGGAGCGAATTTTTGAGCCGCTGAGCAGGTCGTCCTGACCTTCGCGCAGATGCAGCACGATTTCCGTGCCGCGCGAGATTTTTTCCACCATCTCGATAGAGAATTCGCCGCTGCCGTCCGATTCCCAGCGCACGCCCTGATCGGTTTTTTCTCCGGCGCGGCGGGTGGTTACGGTGACTTTTTCGGCCACGATAAAGGCCGAGTAAAAGCCCACGCCGAATTGCCCGATCAGGTTGGCATCTTTTTGCTGGTCGCCGGACAGGCGCGAAAAGAATTCGCGCGTGCCGGACTTGGCGATGGTGCCGAGATTATTGATCGCCTCGTCGCGGCTCATACCAATGCCGTTGTCGCTGATGGTGAGCGTTTTGGCTGCTTTGTCGTAGCCGATGCGAATTTTGAGTTCCGAATCGTTCTCGAACAGGCTGGCGTTATGCAGTGCTTCAAAGCGCAACTTGTCACTGGCATCAGCCGCATTTGAAATTAATTCGCGCAAAAAAATCTCGCGATTGGAATAAAGCGAGTGGATCATCAATTGCAAAAGTTGCTTTACTTCTGCCTGAAAACCCAATGTTTCCTTGGTGTTAGTGCTTGCGTTGCTCATTGTATTCTCCATGTTTACAAGTGGAACGTGCGCCTAGATGGGGGCTGTATCTCAGGTTTCAAGAGGCTTTGCGCATGTTTGCACTTGTTTAAATTTTGCCGCTCATCTAGGATGCACCTCCGCGGGAGGCCAATAAAAATGAGGGTCTAGATACTTTCACGTATTGCCAGCAAAGAATTTTTCCATGACAATGCAGTCCCGCTTTATTAACCCTTAACATACGGAGTATATGAACTCATGAACAGAAAAGAACTTGTTGACGCACTGTCCGCTAAGACTGATTCCACCAAGGCAGACGCTGAGCGCAATATCGCTGCACTGATCGAAATCATTACCGCCACTCTGAAGAAGGGTGATTCTCTGTCTCTGGTTGGCTTCGGTTCTTTCGAAGTGCGCAAGCGCGCAGCTCGTACCGGCCGCAATCCTAAGACCGGCGCAGAGTTGAAGATCAAAGCTTCCAAGGTTCCAGCATTCAAGGCCGGCGCAACACTGAAGGCTGCTGTGAACGGCGGCAAGAAGTAATTCAAGCGGGTTGAGGTACAAATAGAAAGCCTCTTGGCTGACGCCAAGAGGCTTTCTATTTAATAACTAACAGTTTTGTAATTGCGTGAACAGGCTGTGTTGTGTACCATTTCGCTTTAATGTGTTGTTGTGCGGGCTTGAATTGCCTGTAGCCACAGTACTTTTTGTAAGCTTCTGCGTGGGCGGGAAAGTACGGAGCTGATTTAATTATTTGTTTAAGGAGTTTGCCATGTTGTTTTTGAGTCGTATTCTTGCTGTTTCATTATCGGTTCTCAGTTCGGTTGCTTTGGCTGCGGAAAGTAGTGGTGGCGGTAGCGGCGGTATCGATATCAATCTGAATAACAACGCCGCACAATTCCAGTTTAGTGCCGCTGCGGGCGAGATGGCCGAAGGTGCAGACTTGCACGCCGGTGTGCTCTACAACGATTTGAATAACGTGTTTCTGGATGCGGGCCTTTTGGCGAAAGGCCCTGACTCTGGCGGCGGAGAAGGCGGCCCTATTATTGCGGTCGGCGCGAAGGCGATTTTCGGCATGATGCATGAAAAGCTCAAGCCCACTGTTACCGATTCCGGCTCAGCCATTGCGGTGGGCGGCGAAATCGGTTTTGCTGTTCCCGAGGCTCCGGTTGCAGTGATCGGTGAGTTTTACGGCTCTCCCAAGATTATGACTTTTGCGGATGCGGAGCGTTTCAGTCAATACAGTTTGCGTTTGGAAATCACTGCTTCGCCTCAGGCCAAGATTTATTTTGCCTATCGTGAAATCGGTTTTGGTATCAAACAGGTAGGTAGTATTGTGCTGGATAGCGGCGCGGTTGTCGGTTTGAAGGCGTCCTTTTAATTTTTCCGAAGTTGGTTGTTGAAATCGGAATATTGTTGCGGAGTTGGGCGGAATGTTAAAAAAACAGATAATGTTTCTGGCGGTATTGTTGGCCTTTGGGCCGACAGCTCACGCCAAAGATGTTTCCGCCCAGCAGGCCGGTGTGGAATATGCACGGCAGGAGGTTGATAAAGCCAACGCGCAACATAAAGCCGATTTGCAGGATGTCGCTGACGCAGAGAAGTTGCTGGAGCAGCGCAAGAAAGCTTATGATCAGCAGGCAAAACAATTAGCCGATGATCGCAAAAAAGCAGAGTTGTCGAAAAAACATTTGCAGGAAGCAAATGAAAAATTCAGCAAAGCGCAGGCGATACTCGATCAGGCTTGGAAACAATAAACGGAGGGGCGTTCGCTCTTCCGTTCTTGCAGTAAATTAGCGAATAAGTGAGCGGGCGGCAAGCGACAAGCTTGTTTCGTCCAGTGCCATCAGTTGCAAACGTTGTGCTGCCTTTAGCTGCGGAAAGTTATTGGCGGTTGAGCGTTGATATGCGGGATCGTAGTGGCGGTTTAGCAAGTCGGAAACCAGCAGATTCCATTCCCCCTTTAGAGTCATTTCCCCCCATTGCTCAATGACTTTATGGCCGTGCAACTCCAATAAGGGGGCCAAGGCGCGGTTGAGTAAAGCGGCATCATGTAAAAAGTGCCCATAGTCCTCTATCAGCAGTTGAATGCGGGCAGGCATGTCGGTTTCGATTGCGACGCACTCAGCTTGCCGGATGTGCTCCAGCAATGCGGTTGGGATAGCTAAAACTCCGATTTTCCGGCTTTCTGCTTCAACAAATACCGGGGTTCTCGCATCAAAACTGCGCAAGCTATCCCATATACGGGATTCAAACATCTTTTGTGCAGGTTGTGTCTGTCCGGGCAAATTGCCGAGCAGCGAGCCGCGATGCTGGGCGAGTTGCTCCAGATCAAGTACCTGGGCATTTTCTGCGCGCAAGGCTTGCAGCAAGCGACTTTTACCCGAACCTGTCGGCCCGCAAACAACGCGAAAATGGAAATTGGCCGGGAGCGATTCCAACTCTTGCACGACATGGCGCCGGTAGTTCTTATAGCCGCCTTGAAGTTGCCCTACGCGCCAGCCGACTTGAGCGAAGATGTGTGCCATTGCTCCGCTACGTTGGCCTCCGCGCCAGCAATAGATGAGTGGCTTCCATTCCCGCGGACGGTCGCGGAACAGGGTTTCCAGATGCAGCGCAATGTTGCGGGCAATCAGCGCCGCCCCTTGACGCTGCGCCTCAAACGGCGAGACCTGTTTGTACAGGGTGCCGATGCGTGCCCGCTGCTCGTTATCTAACACCGGTGCGGAAATTGCGCTGGGGACATGATCTTCGGCAAATTCAGCCGGGGAGCGCACGTCGATGATCTCGTCATAGTCTGACAGTTGGGCAACGCTGGCTAAATGGATTTTGCGCATGGAATTTTGCGGGCTGCGGTATCAATAAAAAAGGCGCATCGTTGAAGATGCGCCTTGGTCTGCGGCTGGTTGCACTTAGGCTTTATTGCCTTCGGCGGCTTTGCGGCGGGCAAATTCGGTCAGGCGCAACACCTTGGCGGAAGAGAACAGGCCGCACAGGTGATGTTCCTTGCCATCCTTGTGATCCAGTACCGGCATGTGGGTGCGACCGGTACGCTGGAAAGCATCAAGCAAGCCTTGAACGGTGACTTGTTCTGCATTTTTCATTTCGACGCTGATCCAGTCTTCGGGCTTTTCCATGATGTCCTTGACCTTAATGTCCTTGTGGGTGACGCCGCGGTCGGCAAAGCCCACGCTTTGCAGGTAGCGCATCGGCTTTTCGCCCATGATGTCGTAGGATGTGATCATGCCAAGAATTTTTTCGGAAGACGCGTCAACTACAAAGCCGATACGCAGCCCTGCGATCTTCATCTTTTGCAGCGCTGCGTCGATGGTGTCTTCTGGATTCACTTTGAAGAGCGCACGAACGCGGAAGTCCGTCATGACAGACGTGGCGGGAGCATTGAGCTCAACCTGCCAAGGTTCGTTGCTCGGGGCAAAGATGTTGGAAACCTCAGAAAAAGTATGCAAAGTGTTCGGCTTTTGGTGTCCCATTGAATTCTCTCCGTTGATTCTTGTTTAGATAGTGCGTTATGAAGGCGAAGTATAACGTCTCCCGAAATTCCCGTCAGCGGGAATTTCAGCGTGGTTACTGCTTTTCCAGACAGCCGATATAAATTGCCGGATCCGGTGCGGTTTTGTTGCGCTGCGCCTGCCAGATCATTTCGCCCAGACAGTCCATCATCGCATGCTGCGCCTCATGTTCCGATTCGTATTTTTGCGTGAGTCGCGCGAACTGTTCGCGGATACCGTGCGGTTGCCCGATGGAAATTTGTTCCTCGATGGTCAGGTGCATCATCATGTGCAGGAACGGATTGACTACGTTTCCGTCGGGCGCATAGTCCTTATCCTGATTGCGTTCCGGGGCGGCAAACAGCTCATGGTACTCCGGGTGTTTATCTATCAACTGTGCGGTGAGGTCTTCCAGCGGAGTGAGAAGCTCTCCCGCACGGCGCTTGCGCCAAGATTCGAACAAAAAGTTGCGAGCTTCGTCGCGAGTGGGATTGAACATGGAATGCCCTGTGCTTGATAAGCGCCGGATTTTCCTTGCATTGACAGTATCCGTCAACGCATCCAAAGCACGTTGGACGTCTCGGCTTACGCCACAGTGAATCATGTAGAATCAATCTCCGCCAAAAGAAATTCGGCAAGAACATTCACGAAAGGATGGAATCATGCGGAACATACTTACTGATGGGGCTGGCAATACCATGATTTTTACCGCCAAACTTTTAACATCCGAGCGCATCACTCCCGAGACTTCGCGGGAAGAGGTCAGGCGCTTGGCGCTTTATGCGGAAAATCCTTATTTCGATTGCAAAGTGGGCAGTTGTATCCGCGTGCTCGCCCCCGGCCAATATGGCAATCCGCACCACGCCCGGTTTTATTCCATCGCCGACTGCGAGCCTGCCGGCGATGGTGCCCACTTTGAAATTTGTGTGCGGCGCTGCCATTTTGTGGATGAGGCCAGCGGAGAGCAATATGGCGGCATCGCATCGAATTATTTATGTGACCTCAAGCCTGAATCTGAAATCAGATTTTTCGGGCCGGAGGGCTACCCGTTTATCGTTCCGGAAGATACCGGCGCGAATTTGCTCATGATCGGCATGGGGACGGGAGTTGCCCCGTTCCGCGGTTTGGTTCGGGCGATTTATGAAAAACATGGCGGCTGGAAAGGCAAGGTGCGCCTTTTTCATGGGGCGCACACCGGGCTGGAAGCGCTCTATTTGAATGACGTCAACAATGACATCGGCAATTATTTCGACCAGCCGACCTTCAAAGCCTTTCAGGCAGTGAGTCCGCGTCCGGCATTTAATGCTCCTATCGCGCTGGACAAGGCGCTCGAACAGAATGCGGCCGAAGTTTGGGAGATGCTGAATAGCTCAAACTGCCGCGTTTATGTGGCGGGCATGAAGCCGATGCTGGGCATGATTGATAAGGCGATGGGCGGTATTGCGGGCTCGCCGGAGGCATGGAATGCAAAGCGTGAAGCGCTAAGCGATGCGGGCAATTGGTTTGAGGTGCTCTACTGAAAGCCGAGCTTGGGATTTATGCCAATTCCTTGTGCCGGAATTCGCATAAATCCTGAATGATGCAGTCGCGGCATTTCGGTTTGCGCGCCATACACACGTAACGTCCGTGCAGGATCAGCCAGTGGTGGGCGTCCTGCTTGAATTCATCCGGCACCACTTTCATCAGTTTCTTTTCCACCTCGTTCACATCCTTGCCGGGCGCCAAGCCAATGCGGTTGCTGATGCGGAAAATATGCGTGTCCACCGCGATGGTAGGCTGACCGAACGCCGTGTTGAGGATCACGTTGGCGGTCTTGCGTCCCACGCCGGGCAAAGCCTCCAGCGCCTCGCGCGTTTGCGGCACTTGGCCGCTGTGCTGTTCGATCAGAATGCGGCACATCTGCATGATGTGCTTGCTCTTGGTCTGGTACAGGCCGATGCGCTGCACATAGGAACGCAACTCATCCTCGCCGAGCGCGAGAATTTTTTCCGGGGTATTGGCAACGGGAAACAACTCGCGCGTGGCGAGATTCACGCTTTTGTCGGTGGCTTGCGCGGACAAAACTACCGCCACCAGCAACTCGAACGAAGACTTGTGTTCCAGCTCGGTGGTGGGGTGCGGGTTGGCGGCTTGCAGGCGCAGAAAAATTTCGCGGCGTTTGGCGGGATTCATTGCCCGTTTAATGTGTTGCGGGCGAGCAGCCACCGTCAACCGGAGTTGCCGTCGCCTGAGCGCCGCGTGCTTTTTGTTCTTTGCGCAGGTTGAGCCAGTTCTTGCCCGCGACGAGACAGCCCAAGCCGATGAATGCGCCGGGTGGCAGAATAGCGAGCAGGAAGCCGTGGTAGTTGGGCACGACGTGGATAACCCAGTCTTTTGCGCCTTCGCCCAGAGCCAAGTCGATGCCGGAGAACAGGGTGCCTTTACCGATGATTTCGCGCATGCCGCCCAGCACGGCGAGCACGGCGGTCAGGCCCAGCCCCATGGCGAAGCCGTCCAGCGCCGATGCACCCACCGGGTTTTTCGAGGCGAAGGCTTCCACGCGCGCCAGCACGATGCAGTTGGTGACGATGAGCGGAATGAAAATGCCCAGCACCACGTACAGGCCGTACATATAGGCGTTCATCAGGTACTGCACCACGGTGACCAGCACCGCGATGATAAGAATGAATACCGGAATGCGGATTTCATTCGGCACGTAATTGCGGATCGGAGAAATGGCCGCGCCGCTCAAGGCCATCACCACGGCGGTGGCCAGCCCCAAGCTCACGCCGTTCACCACCGTGCTGCTCACCGCCAGAATCGGGCACATGCCCAGCAGTTGCACGACACCGGTGTTTTGTTTCCAGACGCCGTTATGGAAAATATCTTTGTATTCTTGAAGGCTCATTACTTTTTCTCCTTCACCGGTTTGGACGCATTTACGGCAAATAGTGTGTCGCGGTTCGCGGCAAAATACTGTAAGGCTTTGTTCACAGCTTTAACCACGGCGCGCGGGGTGATGGTGGCGCCCGCCATGTAGTCGAATTTGCCGCCGTCTTTTTTTACTTTCCAGTCGGTATCGCTGTAAGCCTCGCGCGACTTGCCGTCGAAGCCCTTGATCCACGGGCTTTTCGGCAGCTCAATATAGTCGCCCAATCCCGGTGTTTCTTTGTGCGCAACGACGCGAACCCCGGCCAGTTCGCCGTTGGCGCGCACGGCGAGGATCAGTGCGATTTTGCCGCTGTAGCCGTCCGGCGCGACCGCTTCCAATACTACGGCGGAAGACTCGCCATGCAGTCTGGCGCGATAGGCGAGCGTGCTGTCTTCGTTGCCCAGCAGCGGGTCGGACGGGATGCTGATCGTGTCCTGAATAACATCGTTGTCGAACAGTTCGACCGGAATGATCTGGGTGATGAGTTTGAGCTTTTCCGCCTCTTCGCTTTTCTTGATCGCATCATGCGTGAGAAAAAAAGTGGAGGCCAGAACCGCGGTGCCGACCACGGCAAAAAATACCAGATTAACTGCGGATTGCAGGCTGGCGCGCGCTAGACGTTTCATTTGCCGCCCCCCTTCTTGCCAAACACCTTGGGCTGCGTCCATGCATCGATCAGCGGCACGCAGATATTCATAAACAGCGTGGCGAACGCGATGCCGTCGGGGAAGCCGCCGAAAGCGCGAATCAGATAAGTGAGCACGCCAACACCGGCGGCGAAAATAATTTTGCCTTTGGCCGTGGTCGGCGAAGTGACCGGGTCGGTGAGGATAAAGAACGCGCCGATCATCGCCGCGCCGGAGAACCAGTGGAACAGCGGGGTGACGTAATGCACCGGGTCGAGCAGATGGAACAGGCCGGCAGTCGCGAACAATGTGCCGAGGAAGGCCAGCGGCAGATGCCAGGTGATGATGCGGTTCAGCAGCAGATAGATGCCGCCGATGGCAAAACCGAGCGCCACCATTTCGCTGCCTTTGCCCGCCAAGCGCCCGTAGATCGGCATGTCGCGGATGTCGCTTACCGACAGTCCGAGGTGCAATTGCGTTTTCAGCGTATCCAGCGGCGTCGCCATTGTCACCGCATCCAGCGTCAAGCCGTTGGGCAGCACGCCGTTGAAGATGTAGCCCAGTTGTTCGGTAAACGACAGCTCGATGCCGCCCAGCGCATGCGGTGTGAGCCAGTGCGTCATGTGTACCGGGAAAGAAATAATCAGTACGGCATAGCCGATCATCGCCGGGTTGAACGGGTTATTGCCGAGGCCACCGTACAGATGTTTGGAGATGGCAACGGCAAAAGCCGTGCCGACCACCACCATCCACCACGGCGCGAGCGCGGGGATGGACAGCGCGAGCAGCCATGCGGTCAGCAGCGCGGAATTATCGGACAGGAAAGGCTTGAGCGGACGATTGCGCAGTTTTAGCATCGCCGCTTCGGTCGCCAGCGCGGTGACCGAAGCCAGCGTGATGGAGACCAGAATCGCCGGGCCGAAATACCATATGTACAAGGCAATGCCGGGAATCAGCGCCAGCATGACCTTGAACATGATCTCGCCGACACTGCTTGATTTGGTGAAGAAAGGGGAAATCCACATGGCGTTATTTGCTCTTTAGTTCGGCATCGGAATGGGCCGCAGCATGAGCTGCGGCGCGGCGCGCATCGGCTTCGGCAATCTCGGCTTGCTGTTGCGGTGTCAGCGCTTCGGTATTTTTCGGATGTGCGATGGTGGCCTGTTCTTTGGCGCGCGCCAGTGCCGCGTCGATGCGCAACTGCATCGTGTCGTCGGGGTCGGCGTTTGGATCTAACGGCTGCGCAATTTGCGCCGCTTCGGCTGCGGCCTTGGCTGCTGCCGCCGCTTTTTCTTTTTGCGCCAGCTTCTCGGCCTTTTCCTGCTTCTCGCGTTCGATGCGGAACTGGCGGTATTCGTGGCGTTCACGCGCGACTTCCGCCGCTTGGCTATCCTGATCGCGCGCCCAGATTTCGCTCTTGGCGTAGCGGTAGTAATTCACCAGCGGGATGTGGCTGGGGCACACATAAGCGCACGCGCCGCACTCGATGCAGTCGAATAGATGGAAGTCTTCTGCTTTGCTGAAGTTGTTGGCCTTGGCGAACCAGTACAAATCCTGCGGCTGCAATTCCTGCGGGCATACCTCGGCGCAGCGCGTGCAGCGTATGCACGGCATGGCGGGTTGCGGTGCGGGGAATAGCGCGGGCGCAGATTCGATGATGCAGTTGGCGGCCTTGGTGATGCCCACCTCGGCCGAGGGAAGCTGCACGCCCATCATCGGGCCGCCCATGATGTGCTTGTCGGTATCGGGACGGCTGCCCGCCTGTGCGACCAGTTCGGTCACCGGTGTGCCAAGCAGTACTTCAAAATTTTGCGGATGCTCTACATTGCCCGCCACCGTGACGATGCGCGACAGCAGCGGCTCGCCGTGCGTGATCGCGCGCCACGCGCTGTAGGCGGTGGCGACGTTGAAGCACTGCACGCCCATATCGGGCGAACGAACCCCGGCTGCGACCTCAATGCCAGTGAGGATGCGGATCAGTTGTTTCGCGCCACCGCTGGGGTAAACCGTCGGTACCGCGACCACTTCCATGCGTTCGTGTTTATCGTCGATGATGGCCTGACGCATGATGGCGATGGCTTCCGGTTTGTTGTCCTCGATGCCGATCAGTACTTCGTCCGCGTCCAGCAATTCGCGCAACACTTCCGCGCCGCGCAGCACGTCGGCGGGGCGTTCGCGCATCAGCATGTCGTCGCAGGTGATGTAGGGTTCGCACTCCGCGCCGTTCAACACCATGGTCTTGATTTTGAGCTTGTGCGGAACAGCCTTCATGTCGCTGGGGAACACCGCGCCGCCGAGGCCGACGATGCCTGCTTCGCGCAACAAACGGCGCAACTCGGTGTGCGAGGTTTGCTGGTAATCCACGCCGCCGTGTTCTATCCATTCATCCTTGCCGTCGGGGATGATCGTCACGCACAGGTCGGGCAGGCCGGAGTGGTGCGCCACCAATTGCAGGTCAATCGCGCTGACCGTACCCGAGGTGGAAGCGTGCACCGCGCTGGAAAGACGGCCTTCCGGCCGGCCGATCATTTGCCCTTTGAGCACGCGCTCGCCGACTTGCACCACGGGCTTCGCGCGCGAGCCTGCATGCTGGTGCAGCGGGATTACCAGCTTCGACGGCAGCGCTGCCTGTGCGATCGGCGTACGGGTCGATTCGCTCTTGTGTGTGGGCGGGTGTACTCCGCCGTGGAAATTGAATGTGGCTCTCATAGTGCGGCCTGAATGGGAAATACCGGATAGCGCCACTTCCAGTTAGAGATGTCTTCCTCGACGGGCTGCATGCTGATGCAGTCCACCGGGCAGGGCGCGAGGCATAATTCGCAGCCGGTGCATTCTGCTGCAATGATGGTGTGCATCTGCTTGGCCGCGCCGACGATGGCATCCACCGGACAAGCCTGTATGCACAGCGTGCAACCGATGCAGGTGTTTTCGTCGATGAACGCGACCGCCTTGCCTTTGGGCGCGGCGCCTTCGCCGAAGGGAATAAATTCTTTGCCGAGCAGGTCGGCCAGTTTGTGGATGCCTTCTTCGCCGCCGGGCGGGCATTTGTTGATGTCGGCCTCGCCTTTGGCGATGGCTTCGGCGTAGGGTTTGCAGCCGGGGAAGCCGCACTGGCCGCATTGGGTTTGCGGTAACACGGCATCAATTTTGTCGACCAGCGGGTTGCCCTGCACCTTGAACTTGACGGCGGAGAACCCGAGCACGGCCCCCAGAAACACCGCGATGCCTATCATCACCAGAAGAGCAGAAATCATTTCACCAAACCCGAGAATCCCATGAATGCCAGACTCATCAGCCCTGCGGTGACGAACGCAATAGCGGAGCCCTTGAAAATGCCGGGCACATCGGCGCCTTCGAGGCGTTCGCGTATCCCCGCGAACAGCACCATCACCATGGTAAAGCCCAGTGAGCCGCCGAAGCCGAACAACAGCGATTCCATGAAATCATGCTTGGCTTGCACATTGAGCAGAGGAATGCCGAGCACCGCGCAATTGGTGGTAATCAGCGGCAGATAGATGCCCAGTACCTGATACATGGCGGGGCTGGTTTTTTGCACCACCATTTCGGTGAATTGCACGATGCCCGCGATGACTACGATAAACGACAAGGTGGTGAGGTATGCGAGGTCGGGGCCGAGCAGGTAATGCTCGATCAGGTAGCTGGCACCTGAGCCCAAGGTCAGCACGAAAGTGGTTGCCGCGCCCATACCGACGGCGGCTTCCAGTTTCTTGGAAACCCCCATGAACGGGCACAGCCCGAGGATCTTCACCATCACGATATTGTTTACAAACACCGTGCCGACGAGAATGAGTAAGTATTCGGTCATTCACTTGCCTCTATCAGAAGGCGGCGATTATCCGCCGATTCATTACGCGCTTCAACCGCGTTCCGGCTATATCGATATAGCCGGAAGTTAGATTTCAATCCGCGTCCCCATTTCGATAACCCGGTTGGTCGGGATTTTGAAGAAGTCCGCCGCATTCATGGCATTGCGCGACAGCACGATGAACAGGCGTTCGCGCCACATCATCATGCCGGGATTGGGTGCGGAGACGATCAGGGCGCGCGAGGTGAAGAACGAGGTGGTCATCATGTCGAACGGCAACCCCAATTTTCCGCACTGTTCCAGCGCCGCAGGCACATCCGGTGTATCCATGAAGCCGTAAAAGATGCGCACCCGGTAAAAATGATTTCCCAAGTCGTCGATCAGCAGGCGGTTGCCTTGCGTGACGTAAGGTTTGTCCTCGACGATTACGGTGAGCAGGATGTTGCGTTCGTGCAGAACCTGATTGTGTTTGAGGTTGTGCATCAGGGCGGCGGGGGCGCCTTCGTCGATGCCGGTCAGGAAGACGGCGGTGCCGGGTATGCGGTTAACGCTGTTGCAGCCGTCGATAAATAATTTCACGGGAACAGCACGGCGGGCGATGTCTTCAAACAGCAATTTGCGTCCGCGCTTCCAAGTAGTCAGCACGGTAAAGGAAATGGCCGCGATGCCCAGCGGGAACCAGCCGCCCTGCGGAATCTTGATCGCGTTGGCCGCGAAGTAGGCGAGGTCAACGCAAAAGAATAGGCCGAGCATCGGTGCCAGTAATAAGGGCGACCAGCGCCACGCCACCAGCACAAAGCCGATCAGCACCGTGTCGATCAGCATGGTGCCGGTGACCGCGATGCCGTAAGCGGCGGCCAAGTTGCTGGAGCTTTTAAAGGTGAGCACCAGATAGATCACGGCCAGATACAGTGTCCAGTTGGTGAGCGGCACGTAGATTTGCCCGTGCGCTTTATCCGAAGTCTGGCGTATTTCCATGCGCGGCAAAAAGCCCATCTGCACCGACTGGCTGGCGACCGAGAATGCACCCGAGATCACCGCCTGCGAGGCAATCACCGTGGCGGCGGTGGCGAGCAACACCATCGGCATCAGCGCCCAAGCCGGAGCCAACAAATAGAACGGGTTTTCGATGGCTTGCGGGTTGTGCAGCAGCAACGCGCCCTGCCCGAAATAGTTCAGCGCCAGCGCGGGCAGTACGAAGGAAAACCAGGTCAGCCGGATCGGAAATTTGCCGAAGTGACCCATGTCGGTATAGAGCGCTTCGCCGCCCGTCACCGCCAGCACCACCGAGCCCAGCGTGAGGAAAGATAGCTTCGGGTCGAAGATCAGAAAGTCGTAGGCATACAGTGGATTAAGCGCCAGCAACACTTGCGGGCTTTGCGCGATGGACAGCGCGCCCAATACGCCCAAGGAGGCAAACCAGAAAATCATGATTGGCCCGAACGCCATGCCCATCGTGCCGGTGCCGCGTTTTTGCACTAGGAATAAAGCTGTCAGGACAATGACGGTGATGGGCACTACATAGCCGCCGAGTTGCGGGGCAATCACATCCAGCCCCTCAACGGCAGAGAGCACGGAAATCGCCGGGGTAATCATGCTGTCGCCGTAGAACAGCGCGGCGGCAAACACACCCAGCGTCGCCAGCACCCACTTGGTGTTAGGGCGTTGCGCATTCAATTCGGAGGCCAGCGCCAGCAAAGCCAGCGAGCCGCCTTCGCCGCGATTGTCCGCGCGCATGATGACCAGTACGTATTTGAACGACACCAGCAGCATGATGGTCCAGAACATCACCGACAGCACGCCGAGGATATTGGCCTCTACCACCGGCAGCGGATGATGTCCCGCGAAAGTTTCTTTGAGTGCGTACAGCGGGCTGGTGCCGATGTCGCCGTAGACGACACCGATTGCGCCCAGCATCAGCGTGGATAATTTTTGTTTCGTGTGAGTGCTGCTCATTTTGCTCCCCTGATTTCTTCTCTGCGGAAGAATGGGGGCGCACTCTACGCCTGCGCTAGGGGTAATGCAATTTGATGGTGCGTAAAGAAAACGTCAAGTTGGATCGCTTATCTATCAAAGGGCGAGGTGTTTTTTCCGTCAGATGAATCTGATTTTTCTGTTTGTTAGGAAACGTCAGCAAATGCGGAGATAGCGTCGATATGATTGTTTGCATAGTAAGCAAATGCCAACAAAGGGTGGTTGCTTGCAAAATAAAAAAGCGATGCGCGTTGGTATTCCAATACGAAAATCATCTGGGCGCTGGCTGATGAGTATTCAGAATCTAGGGGAGTAAGCATGAAAATCAATTTGCCGGTGAGCAACCGCGAAGTATTCATGGACGATGACACGACCATCGTTACCAAGACCGACTTGAAGGGCATCATCAAGTTTGCCAACCCGGAATTTATCCAGATCAGCGGCTTCAGTGAGGCCGAGTTGCTGGGACAAAGCCACAATATTGTGCGCCACCCCGACATGCCTCCCGCCGCATTTGCAGATTTGTGGGCGACCCTGAAGCAGGGCAAGCCGTGGACGGGCATGGTGAAAAACCGCTGCAAAAATGGCGACCATTATTGGGTGCATGCCCATGTTTCCCCCTTGGAAGAGAAAGGCCAGCTCGTCGGCTATACCTCGATCCGCACCAAACCCTCCCGCGCCGAAGTCGATGCAGCGATGCGACTTTATGCGGAGGTGAAGGCTGGCAAAGCCCGCCTGCGCGAAGGCGCCGCTCAAGCGGATGGCGTGCTGGCGCGGTTAAACATATTCCGGCTCATTTCCGACCTGAGCGTGAACGCGCAGATCGCGCTGATGCTGGGGGCGTTCATGCTGGTTTCACTGCTGACCGGATTGCTGGTGTACTCGACGATGACGCTGGTGCAGGTGAACGGGCCAATCTACAAGCGCGTGGTGCAGGGCAAAGACTTGGTTGCCGATATTTTGCCGCCGCCGGAATATCTGCTCGAATCCTATCTGGTGTCGTTGCAGATGCTGAATGCCGATGGTGCGGAATTGCAGGCACTGGTTGCAAGCAGCAAACAGTTGCGCGATGACTTCGAAGAGCGCCATCACTTCTGGGTGAAAGAGCTGCCGGAAGGCAATCTCCGATCCTTGATGGTTATCGATGCCTACGAGGCGGGTAAACAGTTTCTGGAATTGCGCGACAAAACCTTTATTCCTGCCTTGCTGGCAGGTAACCGCCATGCGGCGGAAGAGGTGCTGGAGCCGATGAAGAAAAAATATGCCGAGCATCGCGCCATGATCGACAAGGTGGTCGTGCTGGCCAACGAGCGCAACAGCGCGGATGAAAAAGATGCCGCCGCCGTGATTGCCCAGAAATCGACCATGCTGATGGCCTTGGCGCTGGCAGGCATGATTGTGGTGGTGGTCTTGAGCGTGATGGTTGCCCGCAATGTCAGTCGCTTATTGGGCGGCGACCCTCGTTATGCGAGAGAAATCACCAAGCATGTGGCCTCCGGCAATTTGGCCGTGTGCGTGAATATCGATCCCGACGATCACACCAGCCTGTTGGCCACCATCAAATATATGCAGGAGATGTTCCGCAAGGTGGTCAAGGAAACGCAGGATAGCGCCAACCAAGTGGCGCAAGTCGCGCAGCAGATGGCGGCCGCGTCGGAGCAGGTCAGCGTGACCGCGATGCAATCCAGTTCCTCGGCGGAAACCATGGCCGCGGCAACCGAGCAGATGACGGAGAGTATGGGCGCCGTGGTCGATCAAGCCAAGGAGGCGCACGGTATTTCGGCCAAGTCGGAACAGACCTGTCAGGACGGCGTCACCGTCATCCAGCAGGCGGTGCAGAGCATGGAGAAAATCGCGACGACTGTGCGCGAGTCGACCGGCGTGGTGCTGACGCTGGGCGCGCAGTCCGAGCAGATTTCTTCGGTGGTGAAAACCATCCGCGAAATTGCCGACCAGACCAACTTGCTGGCCTTGAATGCCGCCATCGAAGCGGCGCGCGCGGGTGAGCAGGGCAGAGGCTTCGCCGTGGTGGCGGACGAAGTGCGAAAACTGGCCGAGCGCACCACTAATTCGACCGAAGAAATCGCCAAGATGATCGGCGCTATTCAGCAGGGTATGAACGACGTGGTAGCCAGTATGGAACGCGGTGTTCAGCAGGTGGACGAAGGTGTGGGCGAAGCGAATCAGGCCGGGACGGCGATCCAGCACATCCGTGATGGCGCACAACGTGTTTTGCATGTGGTGGCCGATATTGCCGGTTCGTTGGGCGAACAAGGCAAAGCCAGCGCGCAGATCGCCCAGCAGGTGGAAGAAATCGCGCGGATGGCGGAAGAAAACAGCGCGGTTTCGCAGGAAGCATCCTCCGGCGCGCGCCAGTTGCTGGCCGCCGCAACCAAGATGCAGGGAACCGCTAACCGTTTTGCGGTTTGAAATCACGCGGGAATAAAAACCGCGCCTTAATTCCCATCCCCGGCCGGGGATGGGCTAGGGCTTAAAGCACCACCTTAGTCCCCAACTCCACCACCTGATTCGCGGGCAAGTTGAAGAAGCTGGCCGCGCCTTCCGATTGGCGCGTCATCCACGAGAACAGCGCGCAGCGCCACGAAGGCATGCCGCCCAAGCCGTCCACCACGTTCGAGCGGGCGACGAAGAAGGTGGTGTTCATGCTGTCGAGTTCCACACCTTGCGCGCCGAGTCCGCTCAGGGCTTTGGGAATATCCACTTCCTGACGGAAACCGAAATGCAGCGCGACGTTGTACATGCCGGGGGCGATCTGGCTCACTTTCAGGCGTTGTTCCGGTTCGATGTAAGGCACGTCTTTGGTTACCACATGCAGAAACAGCGTTTGCTCATGTAGCACTTTGAAGTGCTTGAGGTTGTGGAATAACGCGCTGGGCACGGTGTGCGGGTCGGCGGTCAGGTAGACGGCAGTGCCTGCGACGCGCGGCACATCCGGTTGTGTGCCGGAGATGAAGCTCTCCATCGGGATGTCGAGTTTGCGCCGCTGTTCGGCGACCAGCGAGCTGCCGCGTTTCCAGGTCGAGAGCAGCACGAACAGCGCTAGGCCTAACGCCAGCGGCATCCAGCCGCCGCTGGCGATTTTGCTCAGGTTGGAGCCGAAGAACAAAATTTCCAGCAGGGTGAACACGAACAGCGCGGCCAGCAGCGGCAGCCGCGCGGCGCCCGGCAGCATCAGCGTGACGAAGACGGTCAGCAGCGTGGTGATAATCATGGTGCCGGACACGGCGATGCCGTAAGCCGCCGCCAGCGCGCCGGATGAACCGAACTGGAACACGAGGATGACGACACCGACCAGCATCATCCAGTTCACTGCGGGGATGTAGATTTGCCCGCGCTGCGAATCGGAGGTGTGCTGGATGAACAGGCGCGGCAGATAGCCCATGCGCATGGCTTGCAGCGTCATCGAGTATGCGCCGGAGATGGTGGCCTGCGAGGCGATCACCGTGGCGGCGGTTGCCAGCGCCACCAGCGGCAGCATGAACCAATCCGGCGAGAGCAGGTAGAACGGGTTCTGGATGGCATCCGCCGAGCGCAACACCAATGCGCCTTGGCCGAAATAATTGATGAGCAGCGCCGGGCACACCAGCCCATACCATGCGAGGCGCACTGGCTTCGCGCCGAAGTGCCCCATGTCCGCATACAGTGCTTCACCGCCGGTGAGTGCGAGGAACACTGCCGACAACAGGAAGAACATGCCGGTCGGATGTTCCTGCGCGAAGTTGATGGCGTACATCGGGTTGAGCGCGTTCAGCACGACGGGGTTTTGCATGATGCTGATCGCGCCGAGTACCGCCAATGCGGCGAACCACAGCAGTGTGACCGGGCCGAACAATTTGCCGATGCTGCCGGTGCCCCGGCGCTGGATGAAGAATAATCCGGTGAGCACGCCGACGGTGATCGGGATGATGAATTTCTCGAATGCGGGCGTGGCGACGCTGAGTCCTTCGACCGCCGAGAGCACCGAGATGGCCGGGGTGATGAGCGCATCGCCGTAGAACAGGGCGGCCGCGAAAATGCCCGCCGTGGCGATCAGCAGTTTCCAGTGCGAGGTGTTACCCGCCGAGCGGTTCGCCAGCGCGGTCAACGCCAGCACGCCGCCCTCGCCGTCGTTATCGAAACGCAGCATCACCCACACGTACTTGATCGAGATAATGAGCATCATCGCCCAGAACAAAGCCGATAGCGCCGCCAGCACGTTGGGCTCGGTCGGTGTCAGGCCGTGCGCTCCGGCGAAGGCTTCTTTGAAGGCGTACAGCGGGCTGGTGCCGATGTCGCCGTAGACCACGCCGAGGGCGGCGAGGGCTAGGGCTCCGGTGGTGGATTTACTTTGGTCTTTCATGTTGCGGCCTCCTTTAACATTTAATTCTCAATCAGTATTCGCCATACGTCCTCCCCCCTTTTTAAAGGGGGGCTAGGGGGGGATTTGAATTTCATCCGAGTGCAAAAATCCCCCTCAATCCCCCTTTAAAAAGGGGGAGGCGGGCAGCATTGGCTAACGGTTTATTGGGGGCATTTGTGGCTAGTCATGCTGTTCAAAATTCACCCTTGAAACCGATACCCCACGCCCGTTTCCGTCAAAAAATATTTCGGCTGTGCCGGGTCGTCTTCCAGCTTCTGTCTCAGGTGGCTCACGTAGATGCGCAGGTAATGGTTGCTCTCGACGAAGGCGTTTCCCCACACCGCGCGCAGCAGGTGGCGGTAGGTCATCACTTTGCCTTCGCTCGCCAGCATGGCGCACAGCAAGCGGTATTCGATGGGGGTGAGGTGCACGGGCGTGCCGTTGCGCGTGACGTTGCGTTGCGCGAGATCGACTGCGATGTCGCCGAAACGGACATGCGTTGCGGCTTCCGCGCCCTCCGCCGGGCGGCGGCGCAACTGCGCGCGCACCCGTGCCAGCAGTTCTCCGGTGGAAAAAGGTTTGGTCAGATAGTCGTCCGCCCCGGCATCCAGCGCGCGGATTTTTTCGCCTTCGGCCGAGCGCGCGGAGAGCACCAGCACGGGCAGGGCAAACTGTGTGCGCAGCTCGCGGATGAAGGCGATGCCGTCGCCGTCCGGCAATCCCAAATCAAGGATGAGCAGTTGCACGGTGTCGGCATGCAACTGCGCCAGACCTTCTTTCAGCGTGCCGCTCTCCAGCACGCGGTGGCCTTGGTCTTCCAATGCGTTGCGCACTAGGCGGCGGATTTGCGCTTCGTCTTCGATCAGCAGGATGGTCTGCTTACTCATGCTCATCCTCCGGCTCGATGGCGGGCGGCTCGCCCAGCGGCAAGGTGAAGGTCACGCGGGCACCGTTGTCGTTGTCGGCATGGATGCTGCCGCCGTGCGCGGTTACGATGCTGCGGCAGATAGCGAGACCCAGCCCCACGCCGGGCACGTTTGATTCGGCATCGCCGCGCTCGAACAACTCGAACAGACTTTCCAGTCGGTCGGGCGGGAACTGCGAGCCGTCGTTGCTCACGGAAATGTGCGCGAGCTTTTTGTCGGTGCGCGCCTCGATGCGGATGGACGAACCGGGCGGCGCGTACTTGGCGGCGTTCTCCAGCAGGTTGCACAGCACGCGCTCCATCAGCACCGCGTCGAAGCGCAGCAGCGGCATGTCGGGGGCAAGCGCGACGCTCACCGGATGCTGCGTCAGTGCTGCACCGAGCAGTTTGATGCTCGCGCCGATCACCTCTTCCACCGGCTGCCATTCGAGATTGAGGCGGATGTCGCCCGCACGCAGCTTGGCCATGTCCAGCAGGTTGGACACCATGCTGTTCAGGCGCAAGGTCTGCTGGCGCATCGCGTCCGCCATGTCGTGCAAGGCCCCGGGCAACGCCGCTTGCGCCAGCGTGTCGGCCATGCCGTACAGCACGGTAAGCGGCGTGCGGATGTCGTGCGACAGCGCGGAGAGGATGCTGCTGCGCAGGCGCTCGTCGGTCATTTGCAACTGTGCCTGCTGCGCCAGCTCGACGAAATGCAGGCGTTCGGCGGAGGCCGCGACCAGCGCGGCGATGGCTTTGAACAAGGGACGCCGCTCGTTGCCGAGCAGGTTCGCCTCAAAAGAGGAGAGCGCCAGCACGCCGCGCGAGTGGGGTGCATCTTGCAGCGGCAGGATCAGCCAATGCAGCGCGCCGTCCAGCGTGGCTTGCGCCGCGCCTTGTTGCAGGGCTGCCTGCGCCGCGTAATAGGGCTTGCCGGAAAGTGGTGTCTGGCTGGCGCTGACGGGCAACACTTCTTCGCCGTGCCGCATCAGCAGCAGGCTGCGGCAGGATTGTGTTTCATGCAGGAAACGGCGCGTCATCTCGTCTATCTGTTCCTGCGTCAGCGCGCCCGCCAGTTGGCTGGCGAGTTGGTAGAGCGCGCGCGATTGCCGTTCGCGTTCTTGCGCGGCTTCTTTCTCGCGCTGCAAACCCTGCGTCAGATTGCCGATGATGAGTGCCACGGCAAACATCACCGCTAGCGTGACAACATATTGCACATCGCCGACGGAGAAAGTGAAACGCGGCTGGATGAAAAAGAAATCGAGCAAGGCCGTGCCGAGCAATGCCGCCGCAATGGCCGCCCCCTTGCCTGCGCGCGCCGCCACCACGGCCACCGCCAGCAGGTACAGCATCGCCGTGTTGGCCGGATCGAGAAAGTCGCGCCAGGGCCAGGCCAGCAAGGTGGCGAGCGTGCTTGCGGCAACCGCCCACAGCAGGCGCGCGGACTGGCTATGCGGTTGCGGCAAAGCGGCAAATGAGAAGCGGGGTTTCATGCGGCAGGATTATTCCAGCCGGGGGATAAAAATGCTGTAAAAAAACGGAGAGCTTGTTGCGGGAACAGCCTTGCTTGGAGGTGCAAGGCTGTTGGCTTATTTGACCAGCTTCGACAGCTTCTTGAACGAGTCTGTCCCTGCAACTTTCAGCAACTGGAACACCGCCGATTCCGTGCAGGTCGGCACGGCGCCGGCTTGCGTCATGGCTTCGAGGGCGGTTTGTTTGTTGTCGCCGCTGCGGCTGATGACGGCGTCTTTGACCACATGCACGGTGTAGCCGTCGCCGAGCAGGTCGATCACGGTTTGCAGTACGCACACGTGGGTTTCCATGCCGCAGACGATGACTTGCGTTCTGCCGCTTTTCTTTAGCTGCCCGATGAAGGATTCATTGCCGCAGCAACTGAATGTCATCTTTTCGTGGCAGCCGGCGGCGGGCGCTTTTTCTTTCAGTTCGGGCAACGTCGGCCCCAGCCCTTTGACGTATTGCTCGGTGAAGATCACCGGGACGGCCAGTTCCTGCGCGCTTTCCAGCAGGATGCCGGTGTTCTTTAGCAGTTGGCGCAGTTTGTCCTGATCCATCGCGGCGCAGAGCCTTTCCTGCACGTCGATGACGATCAGCACGGCGTTGGCGGGTTGCAGCAGAAATTTGTTTTGGATGCTCATCGCTTCTCCTTTGCGGATGTTTGTTAGCGCGCCTGTTTAATCGCCGCCGCGCATTCGGTGACCAAATCCTGTCCGCGATACACCAGCCCGCTGTATACCTGCACCAGCGCCGCGCCCGCCTGCATTTTTTCCACGGCATCCGCGCCTTTCAAAATGCCGCCCACACCGATGATGGGTAGCGCACCGTTGAGTTCGGCGGCGAGTTGGCGGATCACGGCGGTGGATTTTTCGCGCACGGGGGCGCCGCTCAATCCTCCGGTTTCGTTGCCGTGCGGCAGGTTTTCCACACCCTCACGCGATAGCGTGGTGTTGGTGGCGATCACGCCGTCGATGCGGTGTTTGGTGAGTAGGGCGGCGATCTGTTTGATTTGTTCGCCGTCGAGGTCGGGGGCGATCTTCACCGCCAGCGGCACGTACTTGCCGTGTTGCTGCGCGAGCTTTTCCTGTTCCGCTTTGAGCTGGCCGAGTAGCGCATCGAGTTCGTCGCCGCCCTGCAATTGGCGCAGGTTCTTGGTGTTGGGCGAGGAGATGTTGATGGCGACGTAGCTGGCGTGCTGATACACCTTGCGCAGGCCGATGAGGTAATCGTCCGCCGCTTTTTCAATCGGGGTGTCGGCGTTCTTGCCGATGTTGATGCCGAGAATGCCTTGGTACTTGGCGCGCTTCACGTTTTCGATCAGCGCGTCCACGCCGCCGTTGTTGAAGCCCATGCGGTTGATGACGCCCTGCGCTTCGGGCAGGCGGAACATGCGCGGTTTGGGGTTGCCGGGCTGCGCGCGCGGCGTGACGGTGCCGATCTCGATGAAGCCGAAACCGAATGCGGCGAGACCGTTGATGACTTCGCCGTTCTTGTCGAGACCTGCGGCCAAGCCCACGGGATTCGGGAAGGTCAGCCCCATCACGGTGCGAGGGTCGGCCGCCGGGCGTTTGAACATCAGCGAGGTGAGGCCCAGGCACTGGGCGGTGCGCAGGCCGTCGATGGTGGCGTGGTGCGCGGTTTCGGGATCGAGTGCAAACAGGGCGGGGCGTAACAGTTGGAACATGGACTAATCTTTCTTGACAACAACAGGAATCGGAAACGGTTTTTTCTTGAACACCTCGGCGCGTTTTTTGCCGCGCCATTGTTCGGCGACCACATCGCCCAATTGTAAACACAGCAGGCCGAATGCGGCGAGGAATAGCGTGATGAGCCAAGTCGGCGCTGCGAGGTAGAGCGCGCCGCCCGCGAGTTGGTAGATGACGAGTGTGCCGCCGCCCATGGCGATGCCGGAGGCCGCGCCGAGCACGATGCGGCTCCAGTCGCCATGTTTTGCGCCGGAGAAAATAGTGCTTTCGTGCCAGAGCAATTGCAGGGCGATCAGCAGCAACAGCGGGGAGAGCCACAACAGCCAGCCGAGTAGCGACGGCCAGACCGTGCCGCCAAACAGGCCGACGAGTGCGGCGAGCAGCAGGAGCGAGGAGGCGGGTTCAGGCTGGATTTCGGGCAAGCAGAACTTGCGGGTTAGTCCGCGCAATAGCAGCGGCATGCCGGATAGCCACAGGCGTACGATAAATACGGCAGGCAGCAGCGTGCTGCCGAACAGCGCCGCGAGCAGCATTTCGGGGATAAAAGGCAGCGGGCTGACCCACAGCGGGGAAAAGAAATTCAAGCAGGCCAGCAGAATGCCCAGAGCCGCGCCAGTTGCGGCAAGCCCCATTGCGTAGACGCGTTGTGTGCGCAACAGGCTGGAGCCGCTGCGGCGAAAGCTGTGTGCGTCGAGCAGATAAGAGGCTGCGAGTAAAAACAGCATGCCGCACAGTGCGGGCAGGGCGACTGTTCCGTCGATACGCTCGTTTTGCGGCCAGTCTTGCCCGGATAGCAATAGGGATGCGGAAGGGAGCAGCAGCGTGGCTGCGGCGAATAACGGAAGGCGAATTTTCATCGGGCGGATTCTAAATTGAGCGGTTGCCACGAACCATGCAGCAGGCCGTGCAGCGGTTGAAAGTTGGCTTTATACGCCATTTTTCGACTATCTTTAATCCAGTAGCCCAGATACAAATAGGGTAGTTCCAATTTACGGCACAGCTCGATTTGCCACAGCACATTGAAGGTGCCGTAGCTGCTGTGCGCCACATCGGGATCGTAAAAAGTGTAGACCGCGGACAGTCCGTCGGTCAGCACGTCGACCACGCTGACCATGCGCAACACGCCCGCCTCGCGGAATTCCACCAGCATCGAATCCACATGGCTTTGCAGCAGGAAGCTGCGGTATTGCTCGGGATTGTCGTCGTCCATGCCGCCGTCGCGGTGGCGGGTTTGCTGGTAGCGCAGATAGAGCTCGAAATACTCGGGGCGATCTTCCAGTGTGTGCAGGGTGGCCGAGAGGTCGCGGTGCTGTTTCCAGCTGCGGCGCTGTGAACGGTTGGCGTCGAAACCCGCAATGTCGATGCGCACCGGTACGCATTCGCGGCAGCTATCGCAACGCGGGCGGTAGGTGAAAGTTCCGCTGCGGCGGAAGCCGTGTTGCACCAATTCGGAATAAACCTGCGCGGTGATGAGGAAGCTGGGGGTGGCGACTTGCGAGCGGGCTTCGCGGTTTTCCAGATAACTGCACGGATACGGTGCGGTCAAATAGAACTGCAAGGCGGAGAGCGGGATGTCGTTGAGCAGGCTCATTTAAAAAGGTCGGGCTCGAGTTGCCAAGGGCTAATGGGAGGATAGTGTATCAATTCCCGCAGGCGATTGATAAAGTCGTCGCGCGGAATCTCGCGTGCGCCGAGCGAGGCCAGATGCGGTGTGTTCATCTGGCAATCGATCATGCCGAAGCCGTGGCGCTCAAGCTGGCGGGCGAGATGGGCGAGGGCGATTTTGGAGGCGTCGGTTCTGCGGCAAAACATCGACTCGCCGTAAAACATCGAGCCGATGGCCATGCCGTACAGCCCGCCGACGAGTTCGCCGTCCATCCAGGTTTCCACCGAATGCGCGTAGCCCATGCGGTGCAGCTCGCAGTAGGCGGCGATCATCTCTTCCAATATCCACGTCCCCGCCTGCCCGTTGCGCGGCGCGGCGCAGGCGCGCATCACCTGTTCAAACGCGGTATCGGTGTGCACTTCGTAGTTGCCGTTGCGCAGCGTTTTGCGCAGGGTGCGCGAGATTTTGAATTCGGCGGGAAACAGCACCATGCGCGGATCGGGGCTCCACCACAGGATGGGATCATCCTCGTTGAACCACGGAAAAATACCGTGACGATACGCTTCCAATAAGCGTTCCGGCGATAGGTCTCCGCCTACGGCGAGTAGTCCGTTGGGTTGTGCAAGCGCCAGCTCAACGGGAGGGAACGGCTGGTCGTTTTGGATTAGAAAGATGGGGTTCACTGGCGTGTTTGCTTGTCCGGTATATAGGCAGCTTGTTGCGTTTGTGCTTATATAGTGCTCTGCGCCGTAGCGTCAAGACTTGGAGGTCTTATGTTGGCAAAGCTGTTCGGGAAAAGGTCGGATCATCCCTTGGCGGAGATGAAGTCGGTTCAGTCGGTGCTGGGCGATGTGCCGAAGTCCGATGCGATAAAAGCGTTGCAGGAGTTGTCCGGTTGGGTCGAGTCGTTGCGCGAGCATGCATCCGAGTTCAAACCGGAGCATGAGGTTGCGGTGTTGCTTTTGCTGGACGAGGCGGCGCAGCCGCATGTGCGCAAACTGTTGCGCGATTATTTTTCCGTGCAGCCGCTGAACAAATATCAGGGGAACCGCATGTGGTCGGCGTTGACCGATTATTTCGCGCAAAGCGGGGCGGCCTATACGGATGTTTTGAGGCGATGCCGTAAGGAGGAACGCTATGCCGCCGCGTTCAAGCCGCAGTTGGCACTGCTGGTGACGCGCGCTATCGTCGCGGCCTCGCATCGTTTGCTACTTGCCGCAGTGCGATACGCGCCCGTTGATCCCGCGCTGTGGGTGCATCTGGCCGAGGATTATGCCTGCGCGGAAACTGAAAATTTGCAGGATGAGCCTGTGATCCTTTATCCCGGCTGCACAGTCGGCACCACACCGCAGCGAGAGTTCGCTGCGGTGATGGTGTGGTTTTCTGTGTCGGCCGGCTCTTTATCCCCTTTGCATACCCGTATCGTCGAGCGGCTGATTGCCCATCTGAATAAATATTTGACGGTAGGAATGCCGGGGGCGGACGGGCGTTGGGCAATTAATCTGTCGCAAGCGACCCCGCCGATGCGGGTGAGTACTGAAACAACCATTCATTCCAGCCTGAGATTTATCGGGATAGGCGGGATGGAGGCGGCGCTGGAAAATCTGCTCAAGACTCTGGAGAAAGGCTTTGTGCCGCAAGACATCAACATGGGCGGGGCGGAATATCCTGCCCAACTGGTCGGCGATGTTGCCGCGCAGTTACTTGCCCGCAGCCGTGTGCCGCTACCGATGCGGCGCAATCCTCGCCGCAGGTTGAAAGTGAACCTGCATGTGGCGAACGGCTTTTCCCAACTGCTGGAAAATACCGGTACGGGTTTGAATTTCAGCGGGGATGGTCTCCCGACATGGGAGGTCGAAGACATTAGTGCGAGCGGCTTCCGCAGCGTGGTTGCGTCTGAAGTGCTGGATAGCGTCAAGATCGGTTCGCTGATCGGCAGCAAACCGGAAAACGTGGCGGGCTGGGGTGTCGGCATAGTGCGCCGCCTGAGTCGCGACGAACAAAACAATTTGCATGTCGGTGTGGAAGTTTTGTCCAACCAGGTGAGCGGTGTCGTGCTGGATGCACGCGATTACAGCGGCGCGGATGGCGACAATCTGGCGCTGTACCTCAACAGGCCGAACGATAGTAGCGGCGAAGCATGGCTGCTGATGAATCCGGGCGCCTTCCTGAATACCCGCAGTTTTAATATGCGGGTGGCAGAAAAGAACTATCTGCTATTGCCCCTCGGCATGGTGGAAAGCGGCGAGGATTATGATTTGGCCCGTTATCGCAAGATGGAGCAGGATACGGGGGAGTAGGGGGCGATTATTGTGCCCTGCTAATGTGCCCTGTAATCCACTTCTCAATATCCGCCACTTCCTCTTGGCACACCGAATGCTGCATGCCGTATTCGTGCCAGTCAACTTGGTAGCCTTGTTGCAGCAATAAATCTCGCGATGATTTTCCCAGTGCATACGGCACGACGGGGTCGCTGCGGCCATGTGCCATAAATATCGGCGTGTCTTTTGCCGAATGGTTAGCTTCTGTTGCCAGACGCTCGTGCAGGGGAAGGTAGGTTGATAGCGCTAGGATGCCGCCCAGCTGTTCGCGCTGACGCAAGCCCGTGTGTAGCGCAATGGCCCCGCCTTGTGAAAACCCCGCCAGAAATATGTTTCCGGCGGCAACTCCGCGCGCCTTTTCCTGCGCAATTATTTTTTCGATCTCAGCTTGCGAGGTGCGTATCCCGGCTTCATCCTGTCTGGCTTCAATACGCGCTTCGGCAATGTCATACCAGGAGCGCATGATGAAGCCGCCGTTGATGGTGACGGGTTGCTTGGGGGCGTGCGGAAAAATATAGCGCATCGCCACGGGCAGTTTCATCTCTTCGGCAAGCGGAACAAAGTCTTCCCCGTCAGCCCCCAATCCGTGTAGCCAGATGATGCTGTGCTTGGCGGATTTTCCGATGTCCAATGAAATATGCGGGAGGATAGAGGTCATTTTTCGGTTCAATTCCACGAATGGGATGTGAGTAAAGTTGGTTAATATTGTGCCAACAGATTTTGTCAGATTTCAATTGGGCATGTCGGTAAATTAAAGTTATGTAGGAATTTGCCGACATAGGATAATAAGGCTGATCGGCAGAAGAAATATAGAAGCATTTGGGGGCGGGAACTATGAAAAGAGGAATTACACCAACTTCGGTTGAAAAGGTCATGCGCGAAAGTGATTTTATTGTGTCAATGACCGATAAGACCGGGCGCATTACTTACGGCAACCGTATCTTTATTGAATTTTCGGGGTACAGCGAAGCCGAATTGCTCGGTACGCAACACAACATCATCCGCCATCCCGATATGCCCCGAGCAGTCTTCAAGCTGTTATGGGACAAGATTTCGAACCGCGAGGAATGCTTTGCATATGTAAAAAATATGTCAAAAGACGGCAGCTTCTATTGGGTATTTACCAATGTGACGCCGACCTTTGATCAGGCCGGAAATATTACCGGGTACTTTTCGGTGCGGCGCAAACCCAAAGCAAGTGGCGTTAAAACAGCGAGCGAGGTGTATCGGCTGATGCTCGAAGCCGAGAAAAAAGCCGGGCCGGCAAATGCGATCGCGGCCTCAACAAAAATTTTGGTCGATATATTGAATGAAAAGGGACTCAGCTATGACGAACTCGTCCTTGCAATTTAAATTTTCCGCACTGCTCTGGTCGTTTTCAGTCGGCATCCTTGTTGTCATCCTGACGAGTTTTATACGGCACGGGATTGATATGTTCATGCTGGCTTTTCTGGTGGTTTCAGTGGCCGTGTCTGCCTACGGGCAGTTGCTGGCCAGACGCTGGTTATCGCCCATCGCGAAGTTAAAAGTTGTCGTTGATGAAGTGGCGCAGGGAAAATTTAACAGTCGTGTGACCGGCATTTCCGAGCATCATGATGAAATTAGCATGCTGTGCTGGAGTATCAATGACATGCTGGATCAGTTGGGGGCATTCTTCCGCGAGCAGGAAACCAGCTTCCGCTCCAATCTGTCGGGAAATTTTAGCCGGCAGGCGATGGGGGGCGGTATGCATGGCGGCTTTAAGAAGGGGCTGGATAACCAGAATATTTTGCTGGAAGGTATGGCCGATCAAAAGATAGCGGCCATGCGTACCCGGATGATGTCGAGGATTCACTCGCTAAATACCGAGAATTTGCTGAAGAATCTGTCTTCCAACCAGCAGGACATGAAGATGGTGACCGACAATATGGAGCGCCTGGCTTCGCTGGCGCGACAAACGCGCGAGGATGCCGACGAAAGCCGCACTTCGGTTCAGGATGTCGTGCAGCGCTTGTCCGGAATCGTGGAAAGGGTGAACCGTGCCAATGAAGCGATTACCGAGCTGAATGCCCGTAGCGCCGAGATTACCAAAGCGGTCGGATTGATTAATTCGATTGCGGATCAGACCAATTTGCTGGCATTGAATGCGGCGATTGAGGCCGCCCGTGCCGGCGAGGCGGGACGCGGTTTTGCCGTGGTTGCGGATGAAGTGCGCAAACTGGCGGAAAATACCAAGAATGCCTCCGAATCAATTGGCAAGATTATGCTGATGCTGCAGGAAGACGCGGCGAAAATGCAAAAAGACTCGGTTGAAATGCATGAGATTGCCAATTCTTCGCAGGGTGTCATCAGTCAGTTGGAGCATAAGTTTGCCCAGTTTAATGAATCTGCCGGGACAACATTTGCCGGAGCAAGCTATGCGCAGGATCTGAGCTTTTCTTCACTCATTAAATTGGATCACATCATCTACAAGCAGCGTGCTTATGTGCTGATTAGTGATCCGGACAATCAGGAAGTTAGAGCCGCAGTGGGGGTTGATCACCATAATTGCCGCTTGGGTAAATGGTACGAAGGTCCGGGCAAAGAAGTGTTTGGAGAGTCTCCCGCATTCCGCGAACTGTTGCAGCCGCACAGTAAAGTACATGGTTGCGTGCATGACATGGTGGGTATGTTGGCGAAGCCTTGGGAGCGGGATGATGCCTTGCAAGACAAGATATATGCCGCGATGGAATGCGCCGAGGATGCAAGCTTGGGCGTGATGCGCAGTATAGATAAGGTGGTGGCGGATAAGCACCCGGAAATGTCGGGAACTGCCTGAGGCGAAGAGCGATTAATAAATGCAACAGGGGCGTACTGAGTACGCCCCTGTTGCATTTATGCGTTACACATTCTCGGGAATGATGTCGCGCAGCACCTGAAACAGTTCGCGGAAACTCTTCGGCGGTTTGTTCTGTTCTTTTTCCTTGAGCGCATTGCGGATCAAGGTGCGCAGGCGCTGCGCGTCGGCCTGCGGGTGGTCGGCAAGCAATTCGGTGAGCGAGTTCGGATCTTCCAGCAGACGGTCGCGCCAGCTTTCCACTTGATGCAGCCAGGCGATATGCTGGCGCGAGGTGCCGTTCCACACTTCCATTTTGGCGACGATGGGCGCGGGGTCGACATCGCGCATCAGCCTGCCGATGTACTGCATCTGGCGGCTGATCGCACCGAATTTGGTGATGCGCTTAACCTCGTTGATCGCGTCGCGCAAGTTCTCCGGCAGATCCAGTTCGTTGAGCTGATCCTTGTTCAACGCGGCCAATTGCTCGCCGATTTTCTGCAAGTCGTGCATTTGTTTCTTGATTTTGGTCTTGCTGGGCGGGAGTTCTTCGAGGTCTTCGTCTTCGTAATGCTTATTCATGGCAGGTCGGTAAATATAAACAGATGTTGATATGATAGCGCCTTCCGAGAAACCGTATTCCTGAAAATCCTTCTATGACCGTCATTGCCTCCACCGAATCGCGCTTTTCCCATTCACCGGAAACCTTGCGAGAAATCGCGCAAGACCTGTTGCAATATGCCCGCAAGCAGGGCGCGACAGCCGCCTCCGCCGAAGTGTCGGACGGTTTCGGGCAGGGCGTGAGCGTGCGTCAGGGTGAAGTCGAAACCATCGAGTACAACCGCGACAAGGGCTTGAGCGTGTCGGTTTACATCGGCCAGCGACGCGGCAATGCCAGCACTTCCGACTTCTCGCCGCAGGCCGTGCGCGACACGGTGGATGCCGCGCTGAACATCGCGCGCTTCACCGCTAGTGACGATTGCGCCGGGCTGCCCGAGGCCGACATGCTGGCAACCGAATTCCCCGATCTCGACCTCTACCACCCGTGGCAGCTCGAAGTGGACGACGCGATTGGGTTGGCGCGCGAATGCGAGCAAGCCGCGTTTGCCGCCGACAAGCGCATCAAAAATTCCGAAGGGGCGACCGTCAATGTGCACGAAGCGCAATTCGTTTACGCCAACAGCCTGGGCTTTGTCGGCGGCTTCCCCACTTCTCGTCACAGCGTGAGTTGCGCGGTAATCGCGGGCAAGGACGCGTCAATGCAGCGCGACTACTGGTACAGCGTGGCGCGCAATGCCGCAGAGATTTTGAAAGTGGAAGAGATCGGCCGCATCGCTGCCGAGCGCACCGTGCGCCGCCTGAAAGGGCGCAACCTCGCCAGCACGCAATGCCCGGTATTGTTCGAGGCTCCTGTCGCCGCGAGCCTGATCGGCCATTTCGTCGGCGCGGTGAGCGGCGGCAGTCTGTATCGAAAATCGTCCTTTCTGCTCGATCGTCTGGGCTCGCAAGTGTTCTCGCCAAACATTCGCATCGACGATGTGCCGGACATACGCCGTGGCTTGGCGAGCAGCGCCTTCGACGACGAAGGAGTCAAAGCGCAACGCCGCACCATCGTCGATGCGGGCGTGCTAAACGGCTATTTCCTCGGTAGCTATTCCGCGCGCAAGCTCGGCATGAAAACCACCGGCAACGCGGGCGGCAACCACAATCTCATTGTGCAACCCGGCAAGCTCGATTTCGACGGCCTGCTGAAAAAAATGGGGCGCGGCCTGCTGGTGACCGAGCTGCTGGGGCAGGGGGTCAACCCGGTCACCGGCGACTACTCGCGCGGCGCGGCGGGCTTCTGGGTCGAGCACGGCGAAATCCAATACCCCGTGGAAGAAATCACCATCGCGGGAAACCTCAAAGAAATGTTCATGGGCATCGTCGCCGTCGGCAACGACGTACTGGTACAAGGCTCGCGTCAGTGCGGCTCGGTGCTGGTGGAGCGGATGTCGGTGGCGGGGCGCTAAATAACTTAAAGCCGCGTTGTATCGGCGAAGGCTGGTATGACGGCGCTGGGGGCGGCATGATAAAATGCCGCCTTTCCGTTTTCTATCTTTACTTTTGAAAGGCTGTCATGTTCTCTCGCAAAAACACCATTGCCGTTACCGACCCCGAATTGTGGGCCGCGATGCAGAAAGAAACCGCGCGTCAGGAAGATCACATCGAGCTGATTGCGTCGGAAAACTACACCAGCCCGGCGGTGATGGAAGCGCAGGGCAGCCAGCTCACCAATAAGTACGCCGAAGGTTATCCGGCCAAGCGTTACTACGGCGGCTGCGAGTATGTGGACATCGCCGAGCAGCTGGCGATCGACCGCGCGAAAGCGTTGTTCGGCGCGGAATACGCCAACGTGCAACCGCACTCCGGTTCGCAGGCCAACCAGGCTGTGTACGTTTCCGTGCTGAAGCCGGGCGACACGATTTTGGGCATGAGCTTGGCGCACGGCGGCCACCTCACCCACGGCGCAACAGTGAATATCAGCGGCAAGCTGTACAACGCCGTCCAGTACGGCCTGAACGACAAAGAAGAAATCGATTACGACGAAGTGCAGCGTCTGGCCAACGAGCACAAGCCCAAGATGATCGTGGCGGGCGCATCGGCTTACGCGCTGGTGATCGACTGGAAGCGTTTCCGCGCGATTGCCGACAGCGTGGGTGCTTACCTGTTCGTGGACATGGCGCACTACGCCGGTCTGGTGGCGGCGGGCTACTACCCCAACCCCGTTGGCATCGCCGACTTCGTGACCACCACCACGCACAAGACTTTGCGCGGCCCGCGCGGCGGTTTGATCTTGGCCAAGGCCGAACACGAGAAAGCGCTGAACTCGGCGATTTTCCCGCAGCTGCAAGGTGGCCCGCTGATGCATGTGATCGCCGCCAAGGCTGTTGCGTTCAAGGAAGCAGCCGGCAAGGAATTCAAGGAATACCAGAAGCAAGTGATCGACAACGCCCGCGTGATGGCCAAAGTGCTGACCGAGCGCGGCGTGCGCATTGTTTCCGGCCGCACCGACAGCCACGTGTTCCTAGTTGATCTGCGCGCCAAGAAATTGACCGGTAAAGATGCCGAGGCCGCACTGGGCAAAGCGCACATCACCGTGAACAAAAACGCCATCCCGAACGACCCCGAGAAGCCTTTCGTGACATCCGGTATCCGTATCGGTTCGCCCGCAATGACCACTCGCGGTTTCAAGGAGCTGGAAGCCGAAACACTGGCGCACCTGATCGCCGACGTGCTGGATGCGCCGAACGATGAAGCTGTGATTGCCCGCGTGGTTGGCGAAGTGAAGACGCTGACAACGAAGTTTCCGGTTTACGGAGCCTAATAGTTACTAGACGTTAGTCGCTAGTCGTTAGTTAAAAATCGTCGCGCAGCGGCGACAGTCCCAACTAATAACTAGCGCCTAATGACTAACGACTTTCCCTATGAAGTGCCCTTTCTGCAAACACCCCGACACCCAAGTGGTGGATACGCGCGAGAACGACGAAGGCGACAGCATTCGTCGCCGTCGCCGTTGTCTGGCCTGCGATAAACGTTTCACTACCTTTGAAACGGTGGAGTTGCGCATGCCGCAGGTGGTCAAGCAGAACGGCATGCGCAGCGAGTTTGATGCGGGCAAGCTGCGTATCAGCTTTACCCGCGCGCTGCACAAACGCCCTGTTTCCACCGAGCTGGTGGATGCGGCCGTCGATCACATCACGCAAAAAGTGTTTGCCCTTGGCGAACGCGAGATCGGCTCGCGCCAGATCGGCGAGATGGTGATGAAAGAATTGCTCAAGCTGGACAAGGTGGCTTACATCCGCTTTGCCTCGGTCTATAAAAGTTTTCAGGATGTCGGGGACTTTTCGGATGCCATCGACGCCGTCAGCAAACCTGTCGTTAAGCGCCGCAAGTCTGACTCGGCATGAATGCCTCCGACAGCGTATGGATGGCACGGGCGCTGCACCTCGCGGAGCGTGGCCTGTTCACCACCACCCCCAATCCGCGCGTCGGCTGTGTGCTGGTCGCCAACGGTGAGATCGTCGGAGAAGGTTGGCACGAGCGCGCGGGCGAACCGCATGCCGAGCCGCATGCCTTGCGTGCGGCGGGCGACAGGGCGCGCGGTGCGACGGCTTACGTTACGTTAGAGCCGTGCAGTCATCAGGGGCGCACGCCGCCCTGCGCCGACGCACTGATTGCTGCGGGTGTGGCGCGCGTGGTCGTCGCCATGCAAGATCCCAATCCGCTGGTGGCAGGGCGCGGCATTGCCAAGTTGTGCGCGGCAGGCATCGCGGTGGAATGCGGCTTGCTGGAGGCCGACGCGAGCAAGCTCAACCTTGGTTTCGTATCGCGCATGACACGTGGCATGCCGTGGGTGCGCAGCAAGATCGCCATGAGTCTGGATGGGCGCACTGCGCTCGCCAACGGCGTGAGCCAATGGATCACCGGCGATGCGGCGCGGCGCGATGTGCATCTCTGGCGCGCGCGCTCCTGCGCCGTGATGACCGGCATCGACACTGTGCTGGAAGACGATGCTCAGCTCTCGGTGCGCCACGTCGAAACAACTAGGCAGCCGCTGCGCGTGGTGCTGGATAGCCATTTGCGCATCCCGCTAGCCGCCAAGATTTTGCAGGGCGGCAATGTGCTGATCGTGACGGCTTCTGCGGATGCCGCCAAGATCGGCGCGCTGGAACAGCTCGGCGCAAAAGTGGCGGTGTTGGCGGATGAAGGTGGTCGCGTCGATTTGGCCGCCGCATTGCGCCACTTGGCCTCCATTGGCTGCAACGAAGTGCTGGTCGAGGCCGGGCGCACGCTGAACGGCGCGCTGTTGAAGGCCGGGCTGACCGACGAGTTGGTGTTATATTTCGCGCCGCAATTGCTGGGTGATATGGCGCGTGGCATGGCGCAATTGGGCGAGTTGACTGAGCTTGAGCAGCGCGTGGAATTGGAATGGCAGGATGTGCGGCAAGTGGGTAAAGATTTGCGCATCCTGGCAAAAGTGAAGAAAGGGTAAGCATGTTCAGCGGAATTATTGCCGACGTAGGCACTATCAGCAGCGCGCAGGATCGCGAAGGCGGCTTGCGCCTGAGCGTGGAAACGCAAGACCTCGGCATGGGCGATGTGGCGCTCGGCGACAGCATCGCGGTGAACGGCGTATGCCTCACCGTGGTGCAAATCGATGGCAATACTTTCACCGTGGACGTGTCGCGCGAAACACTGGCTTGTACGGTCGGCCTCGACAAACAGGGCGCGCTGGTCAATCTGGAAAAAGCGTTGCGCCTGTCCGACCGTCTCGGCGGCCATCTGGTCAGCGGCCATGTGGACGGCGTGGGCGAGGTGGTGGCGTTTAACGACATCGGCGAAAGCTGGCGCCTGATCGTGCGCGCCCCGCAGCCGCTGGCAAAATACATCGCGATGAAAGGTTCCATCACCATCAACGGCGTGAGCCTCACGGTGAACCATGTTGCCGGTGCCGAATTTGAAGTGAATCTCATTCCGCATACGCTGGCGGTGACCACGCTCAACCAACTGAGTACGGGCGCGAAAGTGAATCTGGAAATCGACTTAATTGCGCGCTATGTCGAGCGCATGCTGCACGCAGAGAAAGAACAATTGAAATGACTGATGTAGCGCCAATACAAGAAATCATCGAGGAAATCCGCGCCGGACGCATGGTGGTGCTGGTCGATGAAGAAGACCGCGAGAACGAAGGTGACTTGGTGTTTGCCGCCGAGTTTGTCACACCGGAAAAAATTAATTTCATGGCCAAGCACGGGCGCGGGCTGATTTGCCTGACGCTGACGCAGGCGCATTGCGAGCAGCTCAATTTGCCGCTGATGGTGAGCGCTAACGGTTTGCCGCTGGCGACCAATTTCACCGTGTCGGTCGAAGCCGCAACCGGAGTGACCACTGGCATTTCTGCTGCCGACCGTTCGCGCACCATACAGGTGGCAGCGGCGAAAAACGCCAAGCCCTCCGACATCGTGCAACCCGGCCACATCTTCCCGTTGCGCGCGCAAAACGGCGGCGTGCTGGTGCGTGCAGGGCATACCGAAGCCGGTTGTGATCTGTCCTCTTTGGCGGGACTGCATCCCGCCTCGGTCATCTGCGAGATACTCAAGGACGATGGCGAAATGGCGCGTCTGCCCGATCTGATCCCGTTTGCGAAACAGCACGGCTTGAAGATTGGCACGATTGCCGATTTGATCGAATACCGCAGCCACAACGAAAAGCTGGTCGAGCGCGTGGCGCAGCGCAAAGTGCAAACCGCCTACGGCGAATTTGAGCTGTATACCTATACCGATAAGACCACCTTGAAAACGCATCTCGCTATGGTGAAAGGCAGCGTGCAGCCGCAGAGTGAGACGCTGGTGCGTGTGCATGAGCCGTTATCCGTTATGGATTTTCTGGAGCAGGCCAGTTATCCGAATTCCACCAGCGTGCATGACGCGCTGCAAAAAATCAGCCAGTCGTCCGCCGGGGTTCTGGTGTTGATGCATCACGCGGAAACTTCCGCGAGTTTGCTGGCGCGTGCCGCCGCCAAACCGGAAGCGCAGCAGGCGCAATGGGACCCGCGCAGCTACGGTATCGGGGCGCAAATTTTGCGCGATCTCAATGTCGGCAAGATGCGTTTGTTGGCGACACCGCGCAAAATTCCGAGCATGGCCGGATTCGGATTGGAAGTGGTCGGTTATACGCAGGCCCATAGTTAAGAGGAAATAAAATGAAAGAAATCGAAAAGAATTTGAACGGTACGGGCATGCGCATCGGCATCGTGCAAAGCCGTTTCAATACGGTGGTATGCGAAGGACTGTTGGCGGCTTGCCGTGCGCAACTGGTGCAACAAGGCGTGCTCGACGATGACATCACCTTGGCCACCGTGCCGGGCGCGCTGGAGATTCCGCTGGTGTTGCAGCACATGGCGCAGACGCACAAGTTCGACGCGCTGATCGCGCTGGGCGCGGTGATTCGCGGCGATACCTATCACTTTGAAGTGGTGTCGAACGAGTCCGCGCGCGGCGTCGGCGAAGTGCAACTTCATGCCGGCGTGCCGATCGCGAACGCCATTCTCACCACCGACACCGACGAACAAGCCGAAGTGCGCGTCAGCGTTAAAGGAGCGGAAGCGGCGCTGGTTGCTATCGAAATGGCGAATCTACTGAAAGCGGTGCTATGAACGACAAAACTAATGTCACCCCGGCCAAGAGTGCCCGCCACCGTGCGCGCGAACTGGCGCTGCAAGGGCTTTACCAATGGCGCATCGCGGGAACCGACGCGCTGCAGATCGAGAAGACCACGCGCGACGAAAAAAGTCTCGGGCGTTATGACGTGGAGCTCTTCATCCAGTTGCTGCGCGGTGCGGTAAACCAGCATGAAAAACTCGCCGAAGTCATTGCTCCGCATCTGGATCGTCCGTTGAGCGAACTCAGCCCCGTTGAATTCTCTGTCTTGCTGCTGGGGGCTTACGAGTTGGTCAATCTGCCCGAGATTCCTTACCGCGTCATCATCAACGAAGGCGTGGAGCTGGCGAAAACGTTCGGCGGCAGCGACGGTCACAAATTCGTCAACGGCGTGCTGGACAAAATGGCCGCGCAACTGCGCGCGGTTGAAGTGAACGCTAAGTAATTCAGCCACAGATGAACACGGATTTACACGGATACTTCCTCCGGTTTATCCGTGAATATCCGTGTTCATCCGTGGCTAAATAGTCTTTTACGAATTTAGCAAAACTCATGTCCGAATTCGATCTCATCCAGCGCTACTTCACCCGCCCCACGCCCAGCGTCACGCTGGGCGTGGGTGACGATGCCGCGTTGCTGCGGGTGGGCGAAGGGATGGAGCTGGCGGTGTCTACCGACATGCTGGTGAGCGGCACGCATTTTTTCCCCGATGCCGATCCTGTGCTGCTCGGCCACAAAACGCTGGCCGTGAACATTTCTGATCTGGCTGCAATGGGCGCTACACCGCGCTGGGCGACACTGGCTTTGTCGCTGCCGTCGGTGGACGAGGCGTGGCTGGAAAAATTCAGCCGTGGATTTTTTGCGTTGGCGGAGCAGCACGGCGTCGAACTTATCGGCGGCGATACCACGCGCGGGCCGCTTAATCTGAGCGTCACTATCATGGGTGAAGTGCCGCGCGGTGCCGGGTTGCGGCGCGACGGCGCAAAGGCGGGCGACGACATCTGGGTGTCGGGCGCGTTGGGCGAGGCGGCATTGGCGCTGGCGCATATGCAGGGGCGCCTTGCGTTGCCGTCGGAGGTGTTTGCCGCCTGCGCGCAGCGCTTGCACCAGCCGCAGCCGCGTGTTGCGCTGGGTTTGGCGTTGCGCGGCGTCGCGCATAGCGCGATTGATGTTTCGGACGGGCTGCTGGCTGATCTTGGGCATATTCTCGAACAGTCGCGAGTCGGTGCTGAAGTTGATTATGCGGCCATTCCTTGCGGGGTTCTCAATCCCGGTGAGTTCATTGCGCAACGCTGTGTACTGGCGGGCGGCGACGATTATGAGTTGTGTTTTACCGCGCCGCTGGCGCACCGTGAAAAAATTGCCGCGATTTCTGCTACGCTCGCTGTGCCGCTGACACGCATCGGCTCGATCATCGCGGGGCACGGCTGTGCGGTGCGAGCCGCCGACGGCCGCGCGATGAAAATCAAGGAACAGGGTTATGACCACTTCGCATGACGAACTGAAATTCAAACCGGGCTGGCGCTTTCTGTTCAGCCATCCCGCGCACTTTCTTTCCTTCGGTTTCGGCGCGGGTTTGTTCCCGCGTTCACCCGGCACGGCGGGTACGCTGGTCGCCTTTCCGCTCTATTGGTATCTCGCCCCGCGTTTGTCGGATGCATTGTTTATTCTGGTGATGATATGGGCGTTCGCGATTGGCGTGTGGGTATGCGACAAGACCGGGCGCGAGCTGGGTGTTTCCGATTACGGCGGCATTGTGTGGGATGAAATTGTCGCGTTCATGCTGGTGCTGTTTTTTACGCCAGCCGGATTTTTCTGGCAGTTGTTGGCCTTCTCGCTGTTCCGTTTTTTTGACATCCTGAAGCCGGAGCCGATACGTCATTTCGATAAAACCTGGCATGGCGGTCTGGGCGTAATGTTTGACGATATTTTGGCGGCGGGCTATGCCTTGCTGTGTCTGGCGGTTATCAAGACCGTACTGGGATGAAAAGCGCTGTCATCGGGTTGATTGCGTTACTCAGTGCCACGGCGGCACTGGCTGATGAATTTAACGCCAAGGTTATCGCGGTGCTGGATGGCGATACTTTGCTGGTATTGCGCGATGGTGCGAAAGTGAAAATCCGCATGGCGAACATTGATGCGCCGGAAAAAGATCAGGCCTTCGGCATGCAGTCGCGCCAGTCGCTGGCCGATATGGTGCTGAAGAAGCAGGTGCGCATCAGCTCGCAAGCGGTCGATCAATATGGCCGGGTGGTGGGGCTGGTTTCGGTGGACGGGCGCAATGTCAACGAAGAGCAGGTGAAGCGCGGCATGGCCTGGGAGTATTCGCATTTTCACAGCGACAAGGGCTACATCTCGTTACAAAAAACCGCACAGCAAACGCGTAGCGGCTTGTGGTCGCAAGGCAGCCCGCAAGCGCCTTGGCTATGGCGCAAAACACATCCGGCCGCCAAGTCTGCCATGCCGCAAGTCCCGCGCAAGCATTCCGCCAGCAGTGCGATATACGACCCGGTTTGCGGTCATAAAAAACATTGCTCGCAAATGAGCTCATGCGACGAGGCAAATCTGTATTTCATCCGTTGCGGAGAAAGTGCGCTGGATGGCAACCGGGACGGTGTACCGTGCGAGTCGTTGTGCGGAGAGAAAAAATAATCCGTCCCCGGCTTGTTGTTTAATCAGGCAAAGGCTGCCGCAATATTTTCAGTGCGTTTGCGCATAGCCGCTTCGACCGCGCTTGCGCGGTCTGCCGTAATACCGAGTGCCTGCCATTCTTCCATTTTTATCTCGGCTGTTTCGGGATCCATATTTCCGAAAGTCGGCAATATTTTTTCTACCAAGCGAGTCATGGCGATGAGCGGCTGGCCGACTGCATCGGGGGCGATATCGTCGGAGTGATGGTGGCGCAATACGGCGATGATGGTGCTGGTCAGATGCCAGTGTTCGCCCAGCAGTGCGCCCAACTCACAGTGATCCATTTCCAGCATTTCATTTTCAATTTCCGCGACTGGTCGCGCGGTTTCGCTGGCAAGGCGGGCGTGCAGGCGGTTGCTGCTGTCGGGATCCAAGTACTCCAGTACCAGAAAGCCAATGTCGTGCAATAACCCCGCCAGATAGACTTCCTCGTCGGACGGGCGAATATCTTGCGGCATAGACTTGGCTAGCGTGTCCATGGCCAACGCCACAGCCATGCTGTGTTGCCACAGTTGTGTCACGTCTAACAGCCCGTTCTGGTTGCGGTTGACGGCTGAGATCATGGCGAAGCTTAAGGCGACCATCTTGACCCGCTTGATGCCCAGCACGGCTTCGGCATCGTGGGCAGTCAGTATTTTTCTCGATGTGCCGAACAGCGGAGAGTTGGCCAGACCGATAATCCGCGCGGAAATCGCCGGATCTTTTTGGATTAGCTTGAGCAGCATTTCGTCGTCGCGATCGGAGACCAGTTTGATTGACAATATGTCTTGTGCGATCTTGGGCATCGCCGGCAGGGCTTGCAGCAAGTCAATGTTTTGGCGCAATGGTGTCACGATATTTTCCTAAAATGATTATTCGGGAGTGCCTGAGAACAGGCGCTTTCCGCTACGATTTTGTTGCGCCCAATCCAGCAGGGAGGCGGCGGGCATCGGACGTGCTATGCCGTATCCCTGGCCGATATCGCAGCCCATATCCAGCAGGGTTTGGAAGTGCGGTTGGGTTTCAAGGCCTTCCGCGACTGTCTGGAGATCAAATGCTTTGGAGAGCGCGATGATGCCCATCACGATGGCGTGATCGCCTTTGCTGGCCGACAGGTTACGCATGAAAGACTGGTCGATTTTGAGCGTGTCGACGGGCAGATTGCTCAGGTAGGACAGGGATGAATAGCCGGTACCGAAGTCGTCCAGCGCAAAACGCACGCCGATTTTTTTGCATTGTTCGATGATGCGGCTCACCTGATTAATGTCGTCCAAAGCAACCGTCTCCAGCACTTCAATCTGCAGGCGATTGGGGGGGAGCGCGGGATGCAGGGCAAGCTGCTGCTGCAATTTTTCGGCGAAGCGGGACGACTCCAGATGATAGGCCGAGATATTGATGCTGATTTCGATGTCGAGTCCGATGGCGCGCCATTGTTCGAGTTGGTGCAACGCGCTGGCAATGACCCATTCGCCGATCAGAATATCGAGTTCCGTGTTTTCGATGGCGGGCAGGAATTTTGCCGGGGACTGCAAGCCTTGTTCGGGATGGTTCCAGCGAATCAGTGCTTCCGCTCCGGTGAGTTGTTGCGTGCGCAAATCGACTTTCGGCTGGTAGTACAGCTCGAATTGCTTTTGCTCCAGCGCGGTATGGATGTTCTTCAACAACCCTTGCTGGTCGCGGGCGCGCTGATCCAGCGCGGGATCGTAAATGTGGAAACGGTTCTTGCCGGACTGTTTGGCCACGTACATGGCCTGGTCGGCATGGCGCAGCAGTGTGTCGGAGTCTTCATCGTCCAGCGGGTAGATGCTCACGCCGATGCTGGCGCTGAGGCAAACAGATTTGCCCATGATGTTGATCGGTTCGGCAATGATCGTCAGCAGGCGCGCCAGCGTGGCACTGCACTCTTCGCCGCGCTCCTGTCCGAGCAGCAGTATCACGAATTCGTCCCCGCCCAGACGCGCGACCGTATCGCCGCCGCGTATGGCACTTTGGATGCGGTGCACGATCTCGATCAGCACATGGTCGCCCGCCTCGTGCCCCAGCGTGTCGTTGACCGGCTTGAACTCGTCCAGATCGAGGTAGCAGACTGCCATCATGTTTTGTTCGCGCGCCGTTCTGGCGATAGCTTGAGATCGGAAGAGCGTCGTGTAGGGAAAGAGTGTAGATCTCGGTGGTCGCCGTATCATTAAAAAAAAA
>FZPW01000015.1_pt1 | contig 59537 bp, 54 predicted proteins | sample 1534771 | NCBI WGS metagenome assembly FZPW01 (sample SAMEA104161894, study PRJEB21768) | metagenome | biome: subterrestrial habitat; feature: phreatic zone; material: underground water | place: France | collected 2016-06-01 | depth 60 m | reverse complement strand
TTTTTTTTTAATGATACGGCGACCACCGAGATCTACACTCTTTCCCTACACGACGCTCTTCCGATCTAGTTGGGATGCCATGCTGGAATTCACCATTCCCCTGCAACAGAGTTCGCACAGCGCCCACCGTCACGAAGCGGATGAGCGCCTCAGCGCCAGTCAGGCGCGCGAGCAAGCCTTGGCGCAAAATCTGAGCGCCGAACTGGGCGAGCATACCGCCGCACTCGCGGCGAGCACCGAGCAATTGCAACTGATCCGCCAGCAGACGCTGCCGCTGGTCGAGATGGCGTTCAAGAGCGCGCTCGCCGCTTACCAGAATGGCCGTCTGGATTACGCCACCTTATGGCAGGCGCGGCGCGAAGTGCAGCGCAACAAACTGGACGAACTCGATGCCCTCACCAACCAACAAATTCACTTCGCTGAAATCGAGCGCCTGTTAGGAGAGCCGCTATGAACACCATTTCCAAATTCACCTTGTCGTTGCTGGCGCTGACACTCGTTGGTGCGGGCAGTTTTTATCTGGGCAAACAGCAGACCGCACCAACAGCATCGGCAAGCAAAGCGCAAACCGAACGCAAAATTCTGTATTACCGCAACCCGATGGGGCTGCCCGATACCTCGCCTGTGCCCAAGAAAGACAGCATGGGTATGGACTACGTGGCGGTCTATGAAGGCGAAGATGCGGGCAGCGGTATGGTGGCGATTGCGCCGGAGAAAGTGCAGCTATTGGGTGTGCGCACTGAAGCCGTACAGCGCCGCGCTTTGACTCGCAACCTGCGCGCGACCGGCCTGCTCGAAGTGGACGAACGCAAGCAGCAATGGATCGCGCCGCGTTTCGAGGGCTGGGTACAACAACTGCAAGTGAACGCGACAGGACAGCGCGTCACACGCGGGCAACCGTTACTCACTGTGTATAGCCCGGAACTGGAGAGTGCGGCGCGCGAAGTGCAACTGGCGCACGAATCCGGTTTGGCCGAGGTGGAAAAAAGCGCGCGCAGCCGTCTCGATAATTGGCAGATCGCCCCGCAAGACTTGGAGCACCTGCAACACGGCATGGTGCATCTGGTGCTGCGTTCGCCGATCGACGGCGTGGTGATCGAAAAAATGGCGGTGGCGGGCGCGCGTTTCGCGCCCGGCGAAGTGCTGTTCAAGCTGGCCGATCTTTCCGGCCTGTGGCTGCAAGCCGAAGTGGCCGAGCAGGATCAGGGCGCATTGCACCTCGGGCAAACCGTGGAGGTGAAAGTCGATGCCTACGCGCAGGAAAAATTCTCCGGCAAGGTCAGCTTCATCGCCCCCGTACTGAACGAAAAAACCCGCACCGTGCGCGTGCGCGTGGAGCTGCCGAATAAAGACGCTCGGCTGCGTCCCGGCATGTATGCCAGTGTGGTCATTGCCGATACCTTGCCGCCCGCGTTGAGCATTCCACTCTCTGCCGTGATCGACAGCGGCACGCGCCAAGTGGTGCTGGTGCAGGTGGCGGAGGGGCGCTTCCAGCCCAGAGTTGTGCGATTGGGTGTGCGCAGCGAAGAACACGTCGCTGTGCTGGGCGGCTTAGGGGAAGGCGAGACGGTGGTTACGCGCGCCAATTTTTTGATCGACGCGGAAAGCAATCTGCGCGCGGCATTGGGCGGTATGCAGGAGCCGACGGCGGAGCAAGCGCCCGCCGAGCCAATCAGCACTCCCGCTCCGCACGCATCGCATGAAACGCCAGCGGCTCCAGCCATTACGCACGATCACAGCGCACACCAGCACGGAGGGCACTAGCCATGTTGAACAGACTCATAGCATGGTCAACACGTAACGTGCTGCTAGTGTTGCTGGGCACGGCACTGATCGTGGTTGCGGGCATCTACGCCGTAGTGAAAACGCCGCTGGATGCATTGCCGGATTTATCCGACGCGCAGGTTATCGTCTACACCAATTACCCCGGCCAAGCGCCGCAGGTGGTGGAAGATCAGGTCACCTATCCGCTCACCACCGCCTTGCTGGCCGTGCCGAAATCCAAAGTGGTGCGCGGCTTTTCCTTTTTCGGTAGCTCGTTCGTGTATGTGATTTTTGAGGACGGCACCGACATTTACTGGGCGCGTTCGCGCGTGCTGGAATATCTCAATGCCGCCAGCGGCAATCTGCCGCGCGGCGTAGCGCCCTCGCTCGGACCCGATGCGACCGGCGTGGGTTGGGTATACCAGTATGTGCTGACCGGCGCGCAATACACGCTGGCCGAGCTGCGCACGATTCAGGATTGGTATGTGCGCTACCAGCTCACCAAGGCGCAGGGCGTGGCCGAGGTCGCCAGCATTGGCGGTTTTGTGCAGCAATATCAGGTGACCGTCGATCCGCGCAGGTTGCAGTCCTACGGCATTCCACTCAGCCGCGTGACGCAGGTGATCCGCGACAGCAACCGCGATGTCGGCGGGCGCGTGGTGGAAATGGCCGAGACGGAATACATGGTGCGCGGTCGCGGCTATCTGCGCGGCAGCGCCGACCTCGAGCAACTGGTGCTGAAAAGCGAAAAAGGCGTGCCGGTATTGTTGCGCGATGTGGCGCGGGTGGAGTTGGCACCGGACGAACGTCGCGGCTTAGCCGATTTGAACGGCGACGGCGAAGTGGCGGGCGGCATCGCCATGGCGCGCTACGGCAACAACGCGCTGGAAGTGATCGGCAACATCAAAACCAAACTCGCCGAACTGGCGCCGGGTTTGCCGCAGGGGGTGACGATCCAATCGGTATATGACCGTAGCGAGTTGATCGAGCGTGCCATCGCCACCTTGAAGCGCACGTTGCTGGAAGAAAGTTTGATTGTCGCCTTGGTGTGTCTGGTGTTTCTGATGCACGCGCGCAGCGCGCTGGTCGCCATCATCATGTTGCCGGTGGGCATTTTGATGAGCTTCATCGCCATGCGCTTGCTTGGACTGAACTCCAACATCATGAGTCTGGGCGGCATCGCTATCGCGATGGGCGCAATGGTGGATGCGGCGATTGTGATGGTGGAGAACGCGCATAAGCATTTGGAGAGGTTGGAACAAAAACCTAACCCACCCCAGCCCTCCCTTATCAGGGAGGGAGCGGCATCACCTCCCCTGACAGCGGAAGGGTCGCTGCGCAGCAGCGGGGAACCCACCGGCGTACTCCTTGCGGGTGCAAGGGGAGGCCGGGAGGGGTTAGGTTTTAACGACCGTATCCAAGCCATCCTCTCCGCCTGCAAAGAAGTCGGCCCCGCCTTGTTCTTCTCCCTGCTCATCATCACTGTCTCCTTCCTGCCGGTATTCACGCTGGAAGCGCAGGAAGGCCGTTTGTTCTCGCCGCTGGCCTTCACTAAAACTTTTGCCATGGCCTCGGCAGCGGTACTCTCGCTGACGCTGGTGCCCGTGCTGATGGTGCTGTTCATCCGTGGCCGTATCCGCTCCGAAGCCGACAACCCGCTCAACCGCTGGCTCATCGCGGCTTACCGCCCATTGTTGTCCGGTGCATTGCAGCGCAAGGGCGCGGTCATCGCGGGCGCGTTGCTGCTGATGCTGGCCACGCTGTACCCGTGGAGCAAGCTGGGCAGCGAATTCATGCCGCCGCTGAACGAAGGCACTTTGCTGTACATGCCCGCCTCGTTGCCGGGCATGTCGGTGACCAAGGCCGCCGAGCTGCTACAGACGCAAGACCGCATCATCAAATCCTTCCCTGAAGTCGCCTCGGTTTACGGCAAGGCCGGACGTGCGCAAAGCGCGACCGATCCCGCGCCGCCGGAAATGTTCGAGACGGTTATCAATCTCAAGCCGGAAAGCGCGTGGCGCAAGGACATGACGACCGACAAGCTTATCGCCGAAATGGACAAGGCGTTGCAATTCCCCGGCGTGGCGAACTCGTGGACGATGCCGATCAAAGCGCGCATCGACATGCTCTCCACCGGTATCCGTACCCCGGTCGGCATCAAAGTATTCGGCAAGGACTTGGCCGAACTGGAGCGGCTGGCGCGCGAAATCGAAATCGCAGTGCGGCAGGTGCCGGGCACTTCCAGCGCCTATGCGGAACGGCTCACCGGCGGCTACTACCTCAACATCGAACCGGATCGCGGCGCGCTGGCGCGCTACGGGCTGGGCGTGGGCGAATTGCAGGATGTGGTGGCGACCGCATTGGGCGGCGAGACGGTCACGACAATGGTGCAGGGGCGCGAGCGTTTCGGCATCAGCGTGCGCTACCCGCGCGAACTGCGCGACTCGCCGCAGATGATAGAAACGCAAGTACTGGTCGCCACGCCGGATGGCGCGATGCTGCCGCTGGGGCAACTGGCGCATGTCGAAATAACGCGCGGCGCACCCGGCATCCGCACCGAAAACGCCTTGCTCTCCGCGTATATCTACGTGGATACGCGCGAATCCGACATCGGCGGTTTCGTGGCGCGGGCGCAGCAGGCAGTACGCGAGCAGGTGAAATTTCCGGCGGGCTATTACGCGGCCTGGAGCGGCCAATTTGAGTACATGCAGCGCGCGGCGGCCAAACTCAAAATCGTCGTGCCGCTCACGCTGTCGCTGATTTTTTTATTGCTCTACCTGCATTTCCGCAAAGTCACAGAGAGCGTGATCGTGATGCTTTCCGTACCGTTCGCACTGGTCGGCGGCGTGTGGCTGCTGTGGCTGCTGGGCTACAACCTCAGCGTGGCGGTCGCGGTGGGCTTCATCGCCTTGGCGGGCGTGGCGGCGGAGACTGGCGTGGTGATGCTGGTTTATCTCGATCACGCTTGGAGTGAGCAGCAAACGCGCAGTGTGGAAGCGGGCAAGCCTGTGGCGCTCGCCGACCTGTATGCTGCCATCATGCACGGCGCCGTCGAGCGCGTGCGCCCCAAAATGATGACTGTCGCCGCCATCATGGCCGGGCTGCTGCCGATACTCTGGAGCAGCGGCACCGGCTCCGAAGTCATGCGCCGCATCGCCGCGCCCATGGTTGGCGGCATGGTATCCTCGGTGGTGCTGACATTGCTGGTGATTCCGGTGATTTACGCGTTGGCGCAGGGGCGCAAATTGAACAAGGAAGAGAAATGAAATTTAAACAATCTTTAGCCGTTATTTTTGTTTGTGGCCTGTTGGCGCAGATGCCCGTGTCCAGCGCCGCCGAAACACCCACCGCTCCGGCAAAAACTGCCAACGCCGACCTCGACGATACGCTGTGGGGCGTGGCGGAACGAGCCAACACGGTGGATGACTATCAGGTCTACCTTGACAGTTTCCCGCAGGGGAAATATGTGCCCTTCGCCAAGTCCCGCATCAAAAGGCTGCAAACTGCCGCCCAAGTGCCCCAGTCTGCTGTAACCGCTTCAGGAAAAGTAGTGGTCGAACCGGTCATGGTGAGCATCCCCGGCAAAGATTTTGAAATCGGCAAATACGAAGTCACCCAGAAAGAATGGCGCGACATCATGGGCGATAATCCCAGCAACTTTAAGGCGTGTGGTGACAATTGCCCGGTCGAACAAGTCAGCTGGACCGACGCAAAAAAATTCATCGCCAAACTTAACCAGCGCTCGGAAAAAGAGTATCGCCTGCCTACCGAGGATGAATGGCTGGATGCCTGCGCGGATTCCTGCGGCGGCAACGAGAAGGCTTGGACTGCCACCAACAGCGGCGGCGCAACACACCCGGTCGGGCAAAAGCAGCCCAACGGTTACGGCCTGTATGACATGAGCGGCAATGTGGCCGAGTGGGTGTCCGACGAGTGGGGCTCAAGCAGCGAATCTGCCGTCGGCGTGATCATCGTCGGCAGCTTGGGTAAGCGCACGCTGTTGGGGGGTGACTACGATAGCAAGCTGGGAGAAACTCGCGGCATCGACCGGCAGGGTCTGGTTCAGGCAACGCGCGACAGACACATCGGTTTTCGCTTGGCGAGGACATTGAAGTAAGGTTCCTATCAATTTAGTTCGCAGAAATGTGCATCAGCTTGGTGTCCGGTTGATTGTCTCCATTCCTTTGGCGGCAGCATTCGCCAATTCCTCATTGCTTAGCACGAAAGCCGCATTGTCCGTGAGGCGCTCGACGGCCAGATTGATGAAGCGACGCACTCTGTCCGGTTGGGCTGATCGGCTACCGTAGTAGATAAAGAGGCTGTATTGATCCACCATGTGCTCCAACAGTAGCGGCACAAGGTGTCCCGAGCGTATATGCGCGGCAACAGTGGGAACGGCAAGCTGGGCAATGACCTCCCCCGCAAGAACGGCGCGCAGTTCAAAATCTTCATCGTTGGTGCAAAAAGCGGGGCGGATGTGCTGATCCTGCATGCTGTCGCCAATCTTCACGCGCCAAGGAACGATACGGCCATCACTGGCGCGGCGAAATGCGCTGCAGCGATGCGCATCCAACTCGTACAGGCTTTGCGGAACACCGAACTTGCTCAGATAGGCCGGTGCGGCACAGATAACTAACTGCATCGGGAATAATCGCCGCGCAATGAGCCCCTCCTCCGGTGGGTCGCCAAGACGAAATCCAACATCAACGCGGTCTTCGACCCAGTTGCCTACGCGGTCGTCGAGTTGAACATCGGGCTGTACTTCGGGATAGCGCCGACAGTATTCAATCAACGTCGGGCCGATGATCGGTTGCAAGACGGTGCGCGGCCCGACAATACGCAAAGGGCCGGCGAGGTCTTCCTTGGCCGTCCGGGCCGCCCGCAATGCTTGTTGAAGGCTGTCCAACGAGGGTTGGGCGGCTTCAAAAAAGCGCAGACCTTCTTCGGTCAACGACATACTGCGGGTCGTTCGGTGAAACAGTCGCGCGCCCAAGTACTGCTCCAATTGGCTTAACGCCTTACTGGCGGCTTGTGGCGAGATTTGCTGCGCCACGGCCGCTTTGCTCAGGCTGCCAAGTTCGGCGGTACGCACAAAAGTGGTAATGGAGCGCAATTCATTGATGGACATTGTCCGCTTCCCTCGGGCTATTTACATCAAAAGATTGTAAATCATTAAACCGATTGCACACTAGTTTGATGTTTGTCGGAAAACTAGAATGCAGTCCATCAAAAATATCCACCAACCACAAAGGACACCAGCATGGACAATTTCACTTTTTTCAACCCGACGAAAATTGAGTTTGGCACTGGCAAGGAACAACTGATTGGCCAGCATCTGGCCGAGCATGACATCAAGAAAGTGTTGCTCTGCTATGGCAGTGACCGTATCAAGCGCGACGGTCTTTTCGCCATTGTGAGCAAGAGCCTGGCCGCGCACGGCATCCAATTTGTCGAGTGCGGCGGTATCGTCAGCAATCCGGTGCTCTCGAAAGTCCGTGAAGCCATCGCATTGGCGCGCGACAGCCGTGTCGACGCCATCCTGAGCATTGGCGGCGGCTCTGTGCTCGACAGCGCCAAGGCCATTGCGGCGGGCTTTCTTCAAAACGGCGACGTATGGGACTTATTCATCGGCAAGGCAGCTATCGAAGGCGCGCTGCCGGTGTTCGCCATTCTGACGCTGGCCGCAACCGGCAGTGAAATGAACAGCAATGCCGTGGTCACCAATGAAGAAACCAAGGAGAAGTTTGCCATCGGCTCCGTACATACCTATCCTAAGGTGTCCATTGTCAACCCCGCGCTGATGAAAACGGTATCGCGGGACTATCTCGTGTATTCCGCAGCGGACATCATCGCCCATTCAATCGAAGGTTACTTCACGGCGAAGGTGCAGCCGCATTTTCACTCGCGTCTGGTTGAAGCCATCATCAATACGGTGGTTGAAACAACAGAGACGCTGTTGGCGAATCCCGACGACTATGATGCTCGCGCCGAGTTTGCCTGGGCTTCCACTCAGGCCCTGAACGGCTTGGTCTATGCGGGCACTTCCGGCTTCAGCTACCCCAACCACATGATCGAGCACTCGCTTTCGGCTCTGTTCAATGTGCCGCATGGGGCTGGCCTTTCGGTGGTGATCCCGGCTTGGATGAAGTGGTATCACAGCCGTAATCCGATCCAATTCGAGCGCTTTGCCAAAAATGTATTCGGTGTTGCTACCGCCGAGCAGGGTATTGCCGCACTGGAAAAATGGTTCAACAAAATCGGCACGCCCACGCGCCTGTCGCAGTTGGGCATTACCGAGGCCGACTTGCCTGCCACGATTGAGAACGTGCTGGGTAACGCACGCTATTTTGGTGTCGCCGACATCTATACGCGGGATGTAGCGACCATCATCTTAAAGAGTGCGTTGTAAATCGCGGGTAGCGGGCGGTAACCGCCGAATTTAGGAGACACTTCATGACGAATATTTTGATCTTGGGGGCTAACGGACAAATCGCTCGCGTGGCAATCGATTTGTTCCTGAAACGATCAGATGTCCATTTGACGTTGTTTCTGCGGTGCGCGAAGAGATTGAAGGATTTGCCCGCAAACCGGGTGAATGTGATCGAGGGCGATGTGCTGGATGGCAAGGTGCTGGAAGCGGCCATGGCCGGACAGGATGCGGTTTACGCCAACTTGTCCGGCTCACTGGAACAAATGGCACAAGGCATTGTTCAAGCCATGAAATCCACCGGACTCAGGCGCCTTGTCTTCATCAGCTCCATGGGCATTTACGACGAAATTCCCGGCGAGCGGCATGGCAGTATTCTCGATCCTTACCGCAAGGCGGCCGCAATCATCGAAGCATCTGATCTGGACTACACCATCGTGCGCCCGGCATGGTTGAGCGATAAAGACGAGATCGCCTACGAGACGACGCGAAAAGGCGAACCGTTCAGAGCGGCAGACAAGCAGGTGTCGCGCAAGAGCGTGGCCGATCTGGTCGTCAAGCTGGCTACAACTCCGGGTCTGGAAGTTCGCAGCAGTCTGGGTGTCAACAAGGCGAGATGACTCGGCGCAGCACATAGGCAAAAAGGAGGCCACAATGAAAAATGTCATCGTCCTAATCGGTGCGGGATCGATAGGTCAGGCTATTGCGCGGCGGGTCAGCGCGGGCAAGCACCTCCTGCTGGCTGACCTGCGTCAGGACAACCTCAGTGCGGCTGAGAAGATCCTTAGCGATGTGGGGTTCGAGGTGAGCACGGCTATCGTCGATGTATCCTCTCGCGAGTCGGTCCACACGCTGGTAGAGACGGCCACCGCATTCGGCTCAGTGACCGGAGTCATCCATGCCGCCGGTGTCTCCCCCTCGCAGGCATCGCCAACCACAATCCTGAAGGTCGATCTGTATGGCACCGCGCTCGTGCTCGAAGAGTTCGGCAACGTCATTGCGCGCGGTGGATCGGCTGTTGTCATCTCTTCGCAGTCCGGCCATCGTCTCCCGGCGCTGACACCAGAGCAGAACAAAGCGCTGGCGACCACGCCAGCCGACGAATTGCTCGCGCTTCCCATGCTTCAGCAGGATCAGATCGCCGACCCGCTGCGTGCCTACCAAGTTTCCAAGCGCGCGAACTCGCTGCGGGTAATGGCCGAGGCAGTAAGGTGGGGCAAGCGCGGCGCACGGGTCAACACCATCAGCCCCGGCATCATCTTCACGCCGCTGGCCAGAGATGAGCTGAACGGGCCGCGCGGTGCCGGGTACCGGCGCATGATCGAACTCTCTGCCGCCGGGCGCGGCGGTACGCCGGATGAGGTGGGAGCGGTTGCTGCGCTGCTGATGGGGGCTGACGGCACGTTCATCACCGGCAGCGACTTCCTCATGGACGGCGGAGTTACCGCAGCCTACTGGTACGGAGATCTTGCGCCGAAATGATCGCAAGATTTAGTCGTCATTCCTCGTCCTGCAGCTTCCCCGCAACCGCCCAATTCTCTTCCGCCAGTTCATCGAAGGTGATGTAGGTATATGACGCGGGTTTGTGCGCAATGCGCTCCAGCGTGTCAGTGATTTCGGCGGCGATCCGGGCTTTTTGTTCGCGGCTCAGGGTTCCGGTGAGGCGGATGTTGACGTAGGGCATAGTTAACTCCTTAACTTAATTGAAATCGCCCCACAGCGTTTGCAGGGCGCTAATGCCGGCGATGGCGGCGGTTTCGGTGCGCAGTACGCGCGGGCCGAGCAGCACGGGGGCAAAGCCCATTTGTAGAGCAACGTTGGCTTCGTCGGGGGTGAAACCGCCTTCGGGGCCGATGACCAGCGTCACGCTGCCGTCGGGTTTCGGTTGGGTTTGCAGTTGCGTGGCACCGCCGGGCAGCAGGATAAATTTGCTGCCGGGGGCAGTGCGCATCGCCAGCAGCCAGGTTTCCAGGTCTTGCGGAGCGTGAATCAGCGGCAGGTCGTTGCGGCCGCATTGTTCGCAGGCGGAGATGACGACGCTGCGCCAATGCTCGGCGCGTTTTTCGGCACGGGCTCCGCTGAGTTTCGCCACGCTGCGCTGGGTTTGTACCGGCAGAATCTCGCTCACACCGAGTTCGGTGGCCTTCTGCACGATCCAATCCATTTTGTCGCTGCTGCACATGGCCTGCGCCAACACGATGCGCAAGCCGGATTTCGGCTGCTCCATGCAGGTTTGCAGATTGCCCAGCATGACGTGTTTGCCGCTGATTTCATTGATGGTAGCGTCCAGCGCATTGCCGATGCCGTCGAAAATTTGTACCGCATCACCGACACGCAAACGCAATACGCGGCTGGCATGATGTGCTGCTGCTGGCGGTAACTCGAAGTTAGTACTTAGTGGCAGGGGCGGCGGGCAATAAAAACGTGGTGCGGACATAGCTGGGTTTAGGGTGAGTGCTGAGGCGTGATAATATAACGGCTCAATAAATAAACCCAGCAACATCATTGCCGGCTTTTTTGCCGGGCAATTTCCGGTTCGTCCTGTTGTCTGTCTATCGTCGTTTTGTAGGAGTATCAGATGGTTAGTTTGCAACCGCCGCTATGTGATTTCGGCTGGAAGGCGCGTCCTTTCGACCTGCTTGGAGTGGATGGCAAGCGCCATACGCTGGAAAGCGCGTGCGGCAAAAACGGTTTGCTGGTGATGTTCATCTGCAACCATTGTCCTTATGTGAAATCTATCCGCGACCGCATCATCCGCGATGTGCGCGAACTGCAACAGCACGGCATCAACAGTATCGCGATTATGTCCAACGATCCCGCCGATTATGCCGAGGATTCGTTCGAGAACATGAAGCTTGTTGCGCAACAGTACAACTACCCTTTCCCTTATGTGTGGGATGAAACCCAGCAAATCGCCAAGGATTACGGCGCGGTCTGCACGCCGGATTTCTTCGGCTTCAATGCGAACTTGGAATTGCAATATCGCGGCCGCTTGGACGCTTCGCGCAAGGAAGCGGTAGCCGATGCGCAGCGCGACTTGTTCAATGCCATGCTGCAAGTGGCTCAAACTGGCCAGGGGCCGCGCGAACAACTTGCCAGCATGGGCTGCTCAATCAAATGGAAAGACGAAGCATGACCAAAGGAACAGGCCAGAGCGCGATGATGAAGGCGGTGATCGCCGCGGTGAAGCTGGTCGCGGCGGAAGAGATCATGCCGCGCTATATGAAAGTGGCGCTGCATCACAAAGATGATGGCAGTCTGTGTACCGATGCCGATGTTGCCGCGCAGGAAGCGCTGACGCGCAAGTTGCAATCTATTCTCAATGTGCCGGTCATCGGCGAAGAGATGACCGAACAGGAGCAGGTCGCCCGCTGGGCGGAAGGTGCCCAGGGGGTGTGGTGCATTGATCCGATCGACGGCACCTCAAACTTTGTGCGCGGTTTGCCGTACTTTGCGGTGTCCGTCGCACTGATCCGCGAAGGCCGTAGCACGCTGGGTGTGGTTTACGATCCTGTGGCAAAAGAAGCGTTTGCGGCAGAGACCGGGCGCGGCGCATTTTTAAACGGCAGCAAACTGGTCGGACATAATGCGGCCAAAGATTTGGCCAGCGCGTTGGCCAATGTCGATATGAAACGCCTCGATGCCAAGCTGTCGCGGCAACTGGCTGTGAATCCGCCCTATTCCTCGCAACGCAATTTTGGGGCGAGTACGCTGGATTGGTGTTATACCGCCGCCGGGCGCTATGACTTGTATCTGCACGGCGGACAGAAAATGTGGGATTACGCCGCAGGTTCACTGGTGTTGCAGGAGGCCGGAGGCAGCGCGTGCACTTTGGAGCACGACGACTTCAACCAAAGCGACATCTGGAATCGCTCGGTAATCGCCTCGCTCGATCCGGCATTGTTCGAGCAGTGGAAGACTTGGCTGAGAGCGCAAAAATAGTCCGACAATAAAGGGGGTGCTGTGAATATTCTGATCTTGGGAGCGGGGCAGGTCGGTTCGACGGTAGCGGAAAGTCTGGTCAGCGAGGCGAACGACATTACGGTGGTGGATACCGATGCCGTGAAGCTGGCAGCCCTGCAAAACCGGCTTGATCTGCGCACGCTCGTCGGCAATGCCTCGCACCCCAGCGTGCTGAGAGAAGCGGGGCTGGCCGATGCCGATATGTTGCTGGCGGTGACGCAAAGCGATGAGGTCAACATGGTGGCGTGCAAGCTGGCCGCGAGTATGTTCAACACCCCGACACGCATTGCCCGCATACGCTCCGCCGATTATCTGGCGCATCCCGAAATCTTTTCCAAAGAAAATTTCAGCGTCGATTTCTCCATCTGTCCCGAACAAATCCTCACCGATTACATCCGCAAACTCATCGAGTTTCCCGAAGCGCTGCAAGTGCTGGAATTCGCCGACGGCAAGGTTTCTCTGGTGGCCGTGCGCGCCTTCGAAGGCGGGCCGCTGGTGGGGCGCGAGTTGAAATACATCCGTTCGCACATGCCGCAAATCGACACGCGCGTCGCCGCGATTTTCCGCCAAGATCGTCCGATCATCCCGGAAGGCAGCACGGTGATCGAGGACGGCGACGAAATATTTTTCATTGCCGCGACGGAAAATATCCGCAGCGTGCTGAAAGAACTGCGTCGCATGGACAAGCCCGTCAAGCGGGTAATGATTGTGAGCGGGGGCAATATCGGCCGTCGTCTGGCGTTGTCACTGGAGCATGAATATCAAGTCAAACTCATCGAGTTCAACAAAAAAGCCTGCGAAAAGTTGGCCGGTGAGTTGACGCACGCACTGGTGTTACACGGTGACGGCACTGACGAAAAACTCATGGAAACCGAGAATGTAGGCGATGTCGACGTGTTTTGCGCGCTGACTAACGACGACGAAAACAACATCATGTCGGCATTGCTGGCGAAAAAAGCCGGTGCGCGCAAAGTGATGGCGCTGATTAACCGCAGCGCCTATGTTGGCGTGCTGCAAGGCGGCAAGATCGACATCGCCCTGTCGCCCGCGCATGTCACCATCGGTTCGCTGCTGGCCTATGTGCGCCAGGGCGATGTGGCCGCGGTACATTCGTTGCGGCGGGGTGCCGCGGAAGCGCTGGAACTGATCGCGCACGGTGATCGCCAGTCCTCGCGCGTGGTGGGGCGCCGCATCGACGAGATCGACCTGCCCAAGGGCGCGACCATCGGCGCCATCGTGCGCAACGGCGAAGTCATCATGGGTCACCACGACCGTCTGATCGAATCGGAAGACCACGTCATCGTTTTCGTCATCAACAAAAAGATGATCCGCAAAGTCGAAAAACTGTTCCAAGTGAACGTCGGGTTTTTTTAAATGGAACGCGCTTATACCGTTATCCGCGCGCTGGGCTTGCTGCTGGTAGTTTTCAGCATCGCTTACCTTATGCCGATCATCAGCGCGTTGATTTTCCGCGAGTACGATGTGTTGCAGGATTTCATGGTGGCGATGCTGTGGACCTTCTGCGCGGGGGTGTTGATGTGGATGCTGACGCGTCACCATAAAGGCGAGCTGACCATCCGGCACGGCTACTTGCTGGTCGTGGGAATGTGGACCGCGATGCCGGCCTTTGCCACCTTGCCCTTACTGCTGGTGATCGACGGTCTGTCATTTACCGATGCCTATTTTGAAACCATGTCCGGCATGTCGACCACCGGGGCTACGGTGCTCACCGGCCTGGATAATTTGTCGCCCTCAATCAATCTGTGGCGGCATGAGCTGAACTGGCTGGGCGGCATGGGCATCATCGTGCTGGCCGTGGCGGTATTGCCTTTGCTCGGCATCGGTGGACGGCAATTATTCAAGGCGGAAACGCCGGGGCCGATGAAGGATTCCGCTTTGACGCCGCGCATTACCGAAACAGCGCGCAACCTGTGGCTGGTGTACTGCATGATTACTCTTGCCTGCATCCTGCTGCTTAAGCTGGCGGGCATGAACTGGCTGGACGCAATTTGCCACGCCTTCGCTGCGATGGGACTGGGCGGTTTCTCCACGCACGATGCCAGCGTCGGCTACTTCAATTCACCCCTCATTGAATTCATCCTGATTGTTTTCATGCTGCTGGCCGCGATGAATTTCGCCACCCACTTCCTCGCCGTGCGCGGCCGAACCCTGCGCGTGTATTTGCATGACAGCGAAGGCATGGCGACCGTGGGTGTGATCGTCGCCAGTTGTTTCGGCGTGGCTTACTTTCTGTGGTGGCAAGGCACTTACCCTGATTACCTGACGGCCTTGCGCCATGCCAGCTTTAACCTCGTATCGCTGGCGACCGATTGCGGCTTTGCCAGTGTCGATTTCAATCAGTGGCCGATTTTCGCGCCGATGTGGATGCTGTTTTTGAGTTCTGTTACCGCTAGCTCTGGCTCTACCGGCGGCGGCATCAAGATGGTGCGCACGATGATTTTGTTCAAACAGGCCGGTCGCGAATTCATCAAGTTGCTGCATCCGTCCGCGGTCAACCCCATGAAAATCGCCGGCAGTGTGGTGCCGAACAATATCGTATTTGCCGTGCTGGGCTTTATCTTCCTGTACTTCATGACGGTAGCCACGCTGACCTTCGTGTTGCTCATCAGCGGGCTGGATTTCATCTCGGCTTTCTCCGCCATCATCGCTTGTATCAACAACGCGGGGCCGGGCTTGGGGGTGGTGGGGCCGGCCAGTAATTTTGCCGGACTGACCGATTTTCAAACGTGGACGTGTACTTTGGCAATGCTGATTGGCCGCCTGGAAATTTTTACTTTCCTGATTCTATTCACACCGCGTTTCTGGCAGCGCTAATTACGCGTTAGCGCTATCACCATTGCACGATAGAGCTGTGAAGCCGAAACGGGTTTGTGCAGCAAGGGTAAGCCGCTGTTTTGTGCTTCGCGCAAGCGATCCGGCGCCGTGTCGCCGGTAATCAGCAGAGCGGGCAGCGCAGTTCCGGTAATTGCGCGCAACGCGGCGATGGCTTCTACGCCGGTGCGTTGTTCACGCAAACGATAGTCGCTAATTACCAGATCGGGCGCATGGGTGCGGGCGAATGCAAGCGCCTCTTCAATACTTTCCGCCGTATCACATGTGCAACCCCAGTTGTGCAACAGGTGCCGCATCCCTGCGCGCACGGTTTCATCATCGTCAATGACCAGCACATGCGCATGCAGCATCGGTGTCGATGCTTGCGCTTTCGGCAGTTCCTCGGCAGGGACTACTCCCTTAGCCAGCGGTAGCGACAGGCGAAAGACACTGCCCTGTTGCGGTACAGATGACAGGGTTAAACGTTGCCCCAATGTTTGCGCCAGCCCGTCGGCAATTGCGAGCCCCAAGCCCAGCCCTTTGCGGCGATCCCGCTCGGGATTGTGCAGCTGGTGAAATTCGCGGAATACTTCCTGTTGCGATTCGGGTGCGATGCCGCGTCCGCTGTCCCACACTTCCAGCATTGCCAGATCGCCGCGCCTGCGGCAGACCACCAGCAAGCCGCCATGCTCGGTGTAGCGGATTGCGTTGGAAACCAGATTACGCAAAATTAATTCCACCAGTATCGGATCAGAATTTACCACCAGAGCGGTTTCACGCGAGCGGTAGACGAGTCCTTTGTCATCGGCTTGCGAGGCAAATTCGCGCTCGATTTTATTGAGCATGGGCTGTAGATGAAAGGGACGTGTTTGCGGTTCAACCACCCCCGCCTCGATACGCGAAAAATCGAGCAGAGCGTTCAGCATTTCGCCGGAAGCCTTGGATACGGCAATGGCGTTATCGAGCACTTCATGCTGCTGGCTATCGAGTTTAGAGCGCGCGAGCACACTTAAAAACAAGCCCAGAGCATGGATGGGCTGGCGCAAATCATGGCTGGCGGCGGCAAGAAATTTGGATTTTGCGGTGTTGGCTTGCTCGGCTTGTTGCCGTGCCTGCTGTGCGGCTTCCGATTCGATCCGCAGTTGCGCCAGCAAGTCGGAATTTTTAAAGCGGAGTTGAATCGCTGTCAGCGCCGCACGATTGCTGTTGCGGGCCTGCCCGAGCAACGCTGAGATAAACAAAATACCGGCGACAGCCAACGCGTTGTATGCCGGATCGCCGAGTGACAAAACTTTAAAAGCGACGGCAGCCAGTTCGGGAACGACAAAAGCAATGAATACCGGCAGGACGGGCGAGAGCGACGACATGGAGCCGCCCGCCATGGCGGCTGTTACCGCAATGACCAGAATGCTGCCGGCCGGAGTTGATGTGTCCAATGTGACCCAGGTCAGCATTCCCCAAAGTGCGCCGTCGACGATATTCATAAAAATCAGCGTCCATACAAGGCGACGGGCAAGCGCGGGAACAATGCCGGCGGCGAGATGGTGACGCGCGAAGCGGAACCAGAACAAATTGGACAGCAAGATCGCCGCGCACCAAAGTCCGAGCGGTGCGGCATTACTATTATTGGATAAGGTAAAAAGCAGCAGCAGAACCAATAATAAAGCGTGAGAGACGGAACTGGAGGCGTTGCCCAGAACGAGCCGCAATTGTTCGGTCAGAATACGGTCATCGGCTAGCCGCAGCGGATTGGTTTTCATTGCGACGATGTGCGTTGCGGGAGCTGCGGCGAAATCAACTGACTAATCCGCGCCGCTGTGCCGCAAAAACCGCCTCGGAGCGGTTGGTCACGCCGAAGAATTCCAGAATATCCTGCACATGCCTGCGTACGGTGTTTTCGGAAAGCGCGAGTTGGCGGGCGATGGTTTTGTTCGAGTGCCCCTGATGCAGCAGATGGAGCACTTCAAGCTGACGGGTGGTCAACCGCGTAGCGGGCTGAATCGATTTTTGGGCGGGAGATGCCGAAAACTCGCCGAGCAAAACACGATTGATCGCCGCAATAATATTGTCCGGTGCCTCGGCCTTGGAAACAAAATCGGCGGCACCGCGTGCCAGTGCGAGCTCAATGATTTCCGGCGCGTCCTGTGACGACAGCATCAGTACGGGTACCAGCGGCCATTTGCGGTTTAACAACGCGATACCGTCCAGCCCATTCAAACCGTTCAAATGAATATCCAGCAGCACCACATCGACGTTATCCGGTGCGCACTCAATTGCGTCATTCAGACAGCCGGCCTCAAAAAACTCGACACCGGGCAAATCCCGTTCCAGCACCATGCGCAGACCCGCGCGAAACATCGCGTGGTCATCGATCAGCAAGATGCGGGTAGTGGTCATGGTAGGTATTAGACCAGCAAGATAGCCCGCATCGCAAGGAAATCTACCCGGCCTTTGTTGCTGAATTGACTGGCTTGAAGCGGCAATGCCAGCCGCTTTGCGGAATTGGGAAAGTCGGGCATGCAATGGCATGAAGGGGCTTATACAAATTTAAAGATGTTTATTAGACGCGCTTTGTAAGGAAATCAAAATGGTCCTTTTGGACCATATAAAACCGGGCGATTGCTGGGTACAGTACCGTGCCGTTTTGAAGTCTGCCGGCGATGAGCATCGTTTGAGTTCCGGCGGGTTTAAACAATTCTTGGGTGGAAATTGTGGAATGCGGTTTTTCTTGGAAAGCCGGAAGTGGGTGGGAGTAGCAAGTCGTTTTGACAACAGGTGAGAGTGCGGGCATGAAAATTTTATTGATTGATCACCACGAGCTGTTTCGAGCCGGTTTGCGGCATGTGCTGCAAGAAATCCCAAATGGAATAAGCGAGTTGTTGGAGACGGGGGACTGGAGCGAAGGTTTGCAATATGCCGGGCAGCACCCCGATTTGGATTTTGTGTTGCTGGAATTGAGGGCGCACGGTTGTCGGGGTGTCGAGTCTGTGAAGCTGTTTCATCAGCGTTTTCCGCATATTCCGTTGGTAGTCGTGTCCGGCGAGGAAAGTTTTCATGTCATTAAAAGCGTACTCAACAACGGTGCGCACGGATTTGTGGGTAAGAGTTCACCGGCTGCGATGCTGCTCAGTGCGCTGCGCTTGGTGTTTGCGGGGGGCATCTATGTACCGCCGCAAATGTTCAAACAGACTTCCAGTGCAAACGAGTATCACTTGACCAGGCGACAGGTGGAAATATTGGGTTGTTTGACCGAAGGGCTACGCAATAAAGAAATTGCGGAAAGATTCGCTCTTTCGGAAGGAACGGTCAAAGTCCACGTGGCTGCGGTGTATCAGGCCTTGCGGGTGAAGAGCCGCAAGGAGGCGGTAAGTTTGGCCGATCAACTGGGGCTGATTTCTCTGTCTAGTGATGAGTGCGCGGCATTGGGATAAACGATTTGCGGGCGCCTCAAAAATCCATATTTCATCCCAACTGATGAAACTACTAGCCATTCCACTAAGCCCGCAAGCGGGCAAGTGGCTGGTTATGCTGCGTTACGGAAAAAATTTAGTTTCGGCTAACCTAAAGGTAAGCCTTCTCTGAAACTTCGTTTTCTTGCTTGCATATCGACCATATGTGGCGCTGCGAAATTTTTTATGCACCTTGCATTTGGGCGAAATCTGCATTTTTAGAGGTGCTTTTGCTTTGCAATATAAACCGGTCTAGATAACCCGGTTCGGGGATTAGGCCATTTGGTCTATATCAAATCAATGATATGTCATACATCATTCGCGGCATGTTGCCGCGAGTATCCGGTGACTTTTCGGGATGTGATTAAGGCCAGAGGAATCGGCAAAATGATTAAGAAAATACCTGTTGAGCAACTCCGGATCGGGATGTATATCAATGATCTGAATCATGTATGGGCTGCCCATCCGTTTGAATGGAATTGCTTTACGATCGAGGATGCCGCAACGCTGGGACAAATTACCGCAGCCGGGATCACCGAGATTGAAATTGATACGGAGCACGGGGGCGGGGTGGAGAAATATTCGGAGCCGTCCACCCATGTGCCGAATTTGATTGCCAATCTGTCGCCGGCAGGTCAATTCAGTTACGCAAAAAATTTGTATTTCAACGCCAGTAAGTTGATGGAAGACTTGATGCGCGATGTGCGCTCGGGGAAAAAAGTTGCGATCGAGCATTGTGAACCGGTGGTGGAGAATATCCTTGATTCGATGTACAACTTTCCGTCAGCTTTTTTGCCGCTCGCCCAAATTAAGAATAGGGACGAGTACACTTTTCAACATTCGGTTTCAGTCTCGGCGCTGATGGTGGCGTTTGGTCGCGTGCTGGAAATGCCGCGTGAGGAAATTAAAGAGCTGGCCCTAGGCGGCCTGCTGCATGATGTGGGCAAGGCCAAAATTCCGCAGAATATTTTGAACAAGCCGGGCAAGCTGGATGAGGCCGAATTTATCCTGATGAAACATCATGCGACCGATACGGCCGACTTGCTCGCAAATGCCAAGGGGCTTAGTGAAATTGCGTTGAATGCTGCGTCGCAGCACCATGAGCGTTACGATGGCACAGGTTATCCGCTGGGGTTGAAAGGCGATCAAATCAGCCGACACGGACAAATGCTCGCCATTGCGGATGTCTATGACGCGATCACTTCAATCCGCGTTTATCACAAGGGTATGCCCCCCACCGAGGCACTGAGGAAAATGTACGAATGGAGCGGGACGCACTTTAATCCCCATCTGGTGCAGGCTTTTATTAAAGGGATCGGTATTTACCCCGCAGGTTCACTGGTACGTCTGGAAAGCGATAAGTTGGGCATTGTCCGGATAGTGATGCCCGACAATTTGCTGCAACCAGTTGTGCAACTGATTTACGATTGCAAAAAGGCCTGTGCAATTCATCCTGTGACAGTTGATCTTTCCGGCTCGAACGACAAGATCATGTCGCATGAATCCTTTGAAAAGTGGGGCATAGATCAGGCCAGATGGTCGGTAGCGCATGTGTGACCGACTTTCGGTATGCCCCTTTACGGATTAAGACTATTCAAAAGGCAGGACATCAAGTCCCGGATACGTTAGCATTCCCCCGCAGAAGTATTCCTGCAGCACGTTGGATGAGAGTTGGGCATTGTTACAAGCGAGGGCAGTGTTGATCGACAACAGTATTAACGTTCAGAACAGTGTGGAGACGAGTTCATCCGTAACGGGCTGCGGGGGGCATTCGGCGAACGTCGTGCGGGATGAGGTGGATAAAGATCTGCTACCTCTGTTGCTGGAAGAAGCGAAAATATTTTATCCGAAAATTTGTTTTGCTCTGAACGCCTGGCGCAGTCAGGCTGGGGCGGACATCCATCTGGTCAATCAATTACAACGTTGTTTGCATACATTCAAGGGTAGCTCGCGCATGGCCGGCGCGATGCGCCTCGGTGAACTCGTGCATCAAATTGAAGGGTACATCACGGCGGCAATTTCACAGACTGTTATTGATACGGCAGTCTGGGATGAATTGGATCGTTATGTGCAACGTCTCGCTACCGCCATTGAGGGATTAGAGCGAGGGCAAGGGGGGGGCATCTCTCTAGATGAAGCTCCGTCACGTCAATCGAAAAACGGGCAGACTCAACTTTTTTCCAGTGTCGGCGAACGACTGTATCGTGTGGCACGGCAAACTTCGAAGGAATTGGGGCGAAGAATCAATCTGGAAATAATTGGCGGTGATGTCGGGCTGGAGAGTGCCGTGCTGGAGGGGTTAACCGCACCGCTGGAACATTTGCTGCGCAATGCTATTGCGCACGGCATTGAAGCTCCCGAGCAGCGCAAACTTTTGGGTAAGCCCGAAAGCGGGGAAATTTGTTTGTCACTGAGCCGGGAAAAGAACGGAATAGTGATCGAATTCAGCGACGATGGCGCAGGGTTGGATTTGGCTAAATTGAAGAGCCAAGCTGTCGACCGAAAGCTGATCCCAAAGGACTGGAAATTAAGCGACCAACAGGCGACTCAGCTGATCTTTTTGCCCGGGCTATCGACCGCACCGGAAGTAACAGAAATTAGCGGACGGGGAATCGGGCTGGATGTGGTGAGAAGTGAAGTGACCGCGCTGGGCGGCAGTCTGGATGTTGCATCCATGCAAGGCCAAGGTTTGGTTTTTACCATTTGTTTGCCGGACACTAAACCTTTTTTAGTTTGAGCCGATACCAAATACATGGAAGTTTTTGGCAGTACATAGATAAGGAGGTGTGCCATGTCTATTATCACTATGAATATGAGCAGTTATGTCGTTGAAGAGACTTCTCCTGCCGATGTGCGGCACGAAATAGAACGGGCAAACTGGGTGCATCAAACCGAGCTGGCGCTAGGTCAACAGGTAGTTGAGCAAACAGGCAGGCGCGGCACTTTGCCGCCGAGTTTGGCAAATATTGATGCCGAGATGTTTCTGCAAAAAATGAGCGCTTATCAGGATTGAATTAATTTTTGTTCGGCGTCAAAAAAACTTTAGTTTTGTCGCCATGCGGAACTTAAGTTTAGCCAAAGCGAGTTGTAACAATCAACCGGGCGGTTATCCGTTAAAATCCGTATCTGGATTTTAGGAACCGACATGAATACTGCCCACCGTTATACCCTAACCATCTCCTGCCCTGACCGTTCCGGCATCATCGCCGCAGTTAGCGGCTTCATCGCACAGCACGGCGGTTTTATTATCGAAGCGAGCTACCACACCGAGCAGGAGGAGCGGCGCTTCTTCATGCGGCAGGAGATTCGCGCCGATTCCTTGTCTTGCCGAGCCGATGAATTTCGCCGCCTGTTTGCGCCGCTGGCGCAGGAGTTCGGCATGGATTGGCAACTGGCCGATTCCGCCATCAAGAAACGCTTGGTGATACTGGTGAGCAAGCAGGATCACTGTCTGGACGATTTGCTGCACCGTTGGCGCAGCGGGGAGTTGCAGGTGGATATTCCCTGCGTGATTTCCAACCACGAGGATTTGCGTAGTTTTGTCGAGTGGCACGGTATCCCGTTCATCCATATCGACATGCAGAACAAGGCCGCCGCGTTTGACAAAATTGCCGCACTGTTCGAGCAGTATCGCGGCGACAGTATGGTGCTGGCGCGCTTCATGCAGATTTTACCGCCGATGCTGTGCCAGCGTTTTCCGGGGCGCATCATCAACATTCACCACAGTTTTTTGCCGTCGTTCGTCGGTGCGAAGCCGTATCACCAAGCCTATCTGCGCGGGGTGAAGCTCATCGGCGCGACTTGCCATTACGTGACTGAAGAACTGGATGCGGGGCCGATTATCGAACAGGACACGGTGCGTATCGACCACGGCGACACGGTGGATGATCTGGTGCGCTACGGACGCGACATCGAGAAAACGGTGTTGTCGCGCGGCTTGCGTTACCATGTCGAAGACCGTGTGCTGGTGTGTGGCAACAAAACAATTGTGTTCCGCTAAAAGCTGCAAAAGAGGAAAGAGAATGAATTCGAAGTACCACACCCTGATTGCGCAAAACCATATCTTTCGCGGCATGGATTTTGCCAGTATTGAATATATGCTGGAACATTGCACGGTACGCGATCTGGATGCCGGAGACACACTGCTGCAACCGGAAGTACCGAACCAATATTTGCATCTTATTCTTGAGGGCGAATTGAGCGTTGAATTGGTTGCCCAGGAAAAGCTTATGCACACCATGTTGTCTGTTGGCGAGTGCGCCGGAGAGATTTCGCTGGTGGACGGCAAGCTGCCCTCCGCGCTGGTGGTGGCTTCGAAGCCTAGCCGGGTGTTGTCGGTGCCCCACAACACAGTGTGGTCTATGGTCGACCATTCCCACGAAGTGGCCCGTAACCTGTTGACTGTCATCGCCGGGCGGATGCGCAACGATAACCATGCGCTCATTACTTCGCTGAACAAGAAAAAAGAGTTTGAACACCAGGCCAATGTTGATGCGCTGACCGGCATACACAATCGCCACTGGATGGCGGAAGTGTTTCCGCGCGCGCTGCATCGCAGCGCGCTGAATAACCAGCCGGTTTCGATTATGGTGATGGATATTGACCACTTTAAAAAGGTCAATGATACCTACGGTCATCTGGTCGGCGATCTTGCTTTGAAATATGTTGCGAACTGCATGGCAACCCACCTTCGTCCCAATGATCTGCTGGTGCGTTTCGGCGGCGAAGAGTTTGCCATTTTGCTGCCGAATACCGATTTGAGTGCAGCAAAATTGTTGGCCAATCGCCTGCGCTGCATTATTGCCGAAACAGAGATACAGAGCGGGGATGCGACTCTCAACGTTACCATCTCGATCGGTATTACTCAGGCAAGCGAAGAACAGCCGCTGGAGGCATTGATTAATGAAGCTGACCGGGCGTTATACCTTGCCAAAAAATTGGGACGCAACCGCGTTGAGGTTTATAACTGAAACAGGACGGAGAAGGCCGTTCTAGGGCTAAACGACGCGATGTTTTATTCGGTAGTGCCACGAAACAACGGTTGATCTGTTAACGACGGCCATGACAACAGACCTTATCCGAAGCTGATGTTGCTCTCCACTCCGCTCCGCATTGGCCCTTATTCCATCCTCAAGCACATCGGTGCGGGTGCGACTTCCGATGTCTATCTGGCGATGCGGGATAAATCTTATTCCACGGTCGCACTCAAACAGTATCGCCGTACTTCCCAGTCGGCAGCCCATCAAAAAATGTTTCTTACCGAAATTGAGTTGGGCAAGAAGATGCGGCACAAGAACATTGTGCATGTGCTGGAAGCCGACCTGAACGAACGCAGCGGAGCTTATCTGGTGATGGAGTATGCCCACGGCGCATCGTTGGATAAATATGAGTATGAAGACAATCTGCTGCCGATTAAAACGGTACTGTCCGTGGTTGAACAAATCGCGGGGGCGCTGCGCTATGCGGCTGGGCTGGACATCGTGCACCGCGATGTGAAGCCGGCGAACATCATCCTGACCTCGAACGGCACGGCAAAACTCACCGACTTCGGCTGCGCGGTACCCAGCCACGAATTGGATTCCGTAGTGGCGGGCAGTTTGGCGTATATGTCGCCGGAGCAGCTCGAAGGCCAGCCGCTCGATCAGCGCGCTGACATTTATGCTCTCGGCGCGGTGTTGTACCGTTTGCTGACGGGTAAAAACACGTTTGAGGCAGAAAACAATTTTGACGCGCGTATTGCCATTCTGAATTACCCAATCATTCCCATCACCCGCTATCGCAAAGAATTGCCGCAGGCATTAATTAACGTCATTAATCGCGCCATGCAAAAAAACGCCGATGACCGTTATGCCAACTGGGACGAATTCCTGCGCGATTTCGGCGAGGCGGCGCACATCATCCGCATGTCCGATTACGACATGGACTTGTACCGCGGTTTCAGTATGTCGACCCAATCGGAACTGTCGAACTTCATGGCGGCTGACCGTGAATTTTCTCGCAGCGGCTTCTCACGCAGCATTATGTCCGAGTGACTGTTATCTCCGCATAAAGCAACACATCCGACAGATTCCTTCTTTTAGTGCATGCGCTCACTTGTGGTGCGGTGCATGCGCTCCACTTAAGTATGCATACTCAAATTTCCTTGGTGTTATCGACTTTATGACCGGTGGCACGCTTTCTGCTGAATACTGACAAAAGCTTGCGCTCGCGTGAAACGGCAGCAAGCTTTTGATTGGCTGAATGCCCAAAAATAAAATATCCGAGGAAAAAACACATGTTGAAAAGCAACGCAATGCAATTGTCCGCCAGCGAAAAAAGCTGGCTACCTTGGTTCGGCAAAAACGGAAAGTTCGCGTTGCGCTGGAGCACTATGATTAACCGTCGTCGCTATCCGGTTTTGGAGCAGACGTTTGAGGGTATTGCGGCTACGCGCGTGCAGATTTTGACGGGCTGGGCGCAGCATGTATGGGAAGTGATGGAGGGCATGGCGAATGAAGCCGAGCGCGAGTTGCCCGCACCTTCCTCTGAATTTCTGCAAAAGCTAGCCAAGCAGGCCCCGATTTGTCCGAATTATTTGTGATTAATTCTGGGGGGCGCGTCATTGCTTCAAGCCAGCCTGCGCGGATAGGCGCAACGGATATGCCGCGCAAGGCCGTGGAACTCGGCCTGAAACAGCGGTTTTTGCATGGCCCTTATGCGGACAAGAATACCCGGTCTATCGGCCCATCCAGCTCACGTTTTCACGATGCAGTGACGGTGATGTTTTATCTGCCATTGCAACAGCAAGGCAAGGTGGTCGGCTGCTTGTGCGGTCGCGTGCCGAACGATGTGCTGGGCGATTTGATCCAGCGCGAAGCGGGGCACATCTTTGTCGAGTCGGGCGACAATTATTTGTTCATGGTGAAGCCGGTATTCGATCCCGGAGTCAGTCCGGGCACGGCGCTGTCGCGTTCGCGCTTTGAGGACAACACTTTCAGCCTCGGCGACAACTTGAAGAACGGGATACCAACCGCTTACGGCAAGGTGCAAATCAAAAATCACACCGAATTGGAGTTGGTGTTCAACGACCCTGCTACAGGCTCGCTGCATCCCGGCGTGCGCGAAACCATCGCCAAGGGCAGCAACCTGTTCGTCACCTATCCGGGCTATTCCGATTACCGCCACATCCCCGTTATCGGCAAGGGGGTGACCTTCCAGATGCCCGGCTCGCCGGATACCTGGGGCATGATGTGCGAGGCCGATCTGGAAGAGGCCAACCGTTTTCGCTCGGTCAATTTCCGCGTGATGCAGATATACCTGATGCTGGCATTGCCGGGATGGCTACTGAGTTTCGGCATCGGCAAATGGTTGCAACTCGATCAATTTGCGGCGGCCTCGCTCGATATGGGTTTGATCGGTATTGGCGCATGGCTGTTTTACCGCTTGAGTCTCAAGCCGATGACCGAGCGTCTGCGGCAGATGGCGCGCGTCATTCGCGGCTTGGCGGAAGGCGGCGGCAATTTGGCGCAACGTATTGAGCACGGTGAAGCGCCGATAGATGAACCGGCGATCATGACGCAATGGGTCAACAGCTTTATCGACACACTGGATGGCACAGTCAGCCGAGTTATCAACGCCACCGACGAGATGAGCGAGAACCACGAAAACATGATGGCGCGCAATATGGAAGCGACCGTTGCCACCAATCAGGTATTGGGTGCGGTGCAGGACATCATGGATTCGCTGCAACGGCAAATGTCCGACATCGACACCGCCACCCAGACGACTGCCGAAATCCGCATGGCGATGCAGCAGGCCGTGAGCGGTGCGCAGCAACAGTTCAGTCTGGTGCAGCAGCGCACACAGGGTATACGCGGCTCGATCGAGCAATCGTCGCAGACCATCAAGCGCCTGAGCACCAGCACCGAAGAGATCGGCAAGATTGTCCGCGTCATCAACGACATCGCCGATCAAACCAACCTGCTGGCACTCAATGCCGCGATTGAAGCGGCACGCGCCGGGGAGGCCGGGCGCGGTTTTGCGGTAGTAGCGGATGAAGTGCGCAAGCTGGCGGTGCGCACCACAGCGGCAACACACGAAATTAGCCAGATGATCGGTGCTGTGCAAAGTCAGGCAAGAGACGCAGTGCAGATTATGGAAAGCGGCTCGGTCGGCATGGAAGAAGGTCTGCGCATGGCCGAAGCGGCGGCCTCGGATAACTCCGGCATGCAGGAAATACTGGAGCGCATGTTCACTATCATTCAAGGCATCGCCGACAGCGCACACCGTTACGGGCAGGATGTGCAAGGCGTTGCTCAAGTCACCGAATCTATGCGCGGTGCGCTGGGTGAGCTGAATTTCAGCGTAGCGCGTGCCAAGCAAACTTCGGAAAAATTGAAGCGCTTGTCGGGGCAGTTTCAGGTGACGCAGATGCAGGCGCGGGCGGAAATTTAAGTTCTGATAATTAGCGGGTGAATCTCCTGTAGGAGCAAGCTCGCTCCTACAGGGGGCAGAAAAGCCTCAGACGGGCGTTTTTGCCCTGAACAAAGCTGGAACCTGTTGCTTCGGCTTGTTCAACGCGGGCGCTTCCGTGCGCTGCTCAACTGGCTTAGTGATGTTGCTTGCAGGTTCGTATGGTTTGGAAAACCAGTCATCCGCAGGCTTGTGATGGCGGGTGGGAATTTGCTTGAACGGCTTGTGGTAATTGGGTTGAGCCGCGGCAGCAGGTTTTGCTTGCTCGCGCGGGAACTGGCGGTTCAACAGCTTTTCAATTTCAACCAAGCGGCGCTCTTCGTTGCCATCCACCAGCGACACCGCTTCGCCGGAAGCCCCGGCACGACCGGTGCGGCCAATGCGGTGTACATAGTCTTCCGCGTGCGTGGGCAACTCGAAATTAATCACCAGCGGCAGTTGGTCGATGTCGATACCGCGTGCCGCCACATCGGTGGCGGTCAGTGCCATGATGGTTCCGGCTTTGAATGCGTCCAATGCCTCAATGCGTTCGCGCTGCGTCTTGTCGCCGTGGATCGCGTCGGCGGGAATGCCCGCGCGCGCCAGTTGTTTGGCCACATGCGCCGCACTCAACTTGGTGCGGGTGAACACCAGCACCTGTTTGACGTTGCGTGAGCGGATGATCTCAACCAGCGCGTGAAATTTGTCGTGCTGCTCGACCATGCACACCGATTGCTTGATGTTCTCGCCCGCCGCATTGCGCCGCGCGGTTTCCACCGTCACCGGATCAACCAGAAATTCCTGCGCGAGCTTTTTGATTTCTTCCGAGAACGTGGCTGAGAACAGCAGTGTTTGCCGTTGCTTGGGCAGCAGCGCGACGATGCGCTTCAAATCGGGCATAAAGCCCATGTCCAGCATGCGGTCGGCCTCGTCCAGAATCAGCACCTGCACCTGATTCAGTTGAATGTTGCGGCTCTCCACGTGATCCAGCAAACGACCCGGAGTAGCGACCAGAATCTCCACGCCGTTCATCAAAATCGGTTTCTGCGCCTTGATGTCGGTACCGCCGTAAACCACGGCAGTACGTAGCGGCACATGCTTGGAATAGGTGACCACGTTCTCATGCACCTGAATCGCCAACTCGCGCGTCGGTGCCAGCACCAAAGCGCGGATCGGGTGGCGGGCGGGCGAGGCGCTGGTGCTGGCATGCGGCAACAACCGCTGCAACATCGGCAGCGTAAACGCGGCAGTTTTGCCCGTGCCCGTCTGCGCCATCGCCATCAAATCGCGACCGGCAATCACATGGGGAATCGCCTGCGCCTGAATCGGCGTCGGCTCGGTATAACCCGTTTCTTCAACGGCGCGCAGAATCGAGGCATCAAGCGCGAGCGAGGAAAACAGGAGTTTCGGTGCGGTGGGTTCGTCCATAAGTGCGGGCATTATACTGGATTAAGGTCGCAGGGCTGAAAAGCCGGAAGCTGTGAGATTTACGACCAATCCAAATCCAAACAAGCCACCAGCTTTCCGCTGGGTGTATCGATCAGTGCGGAGAGCGTTATGCACTGGCTCTTGCCGGTGATGGAGCGGTAGGGGCGGGAGATTTGGGTTTCTTCGGGGTTGAGCATGGCTTGGCGGAAATAATAGCGGCGCGACCAGTTGGCATCGGTGGCTTCGACCAAAGGGCGGTAGCGCGGGTCATCGAAATCGGGGCGTTGCGCGTGGACGATATTTTTGCCGATCTGGTAACCCGCTTCGTTGAGGAAATACATGCGCATCACATTGGGCAGCGTCAGCAGGCGGCTGCACACGCGCTCGTATTCAAGCACGCCGGATTTAAGTGTTTGCAATACCGATTTGAATTCAGCCAGCGGTGCATCCATTCTGGTTTTGTAGCGGCTTCTGGCCGAAGCGGAAAACTCGGTGTGTTGGTCGCACAGTTGCGCCAGCGTGGTGTCCTGCTCGTGCGCGTCAACCAGGTGATCGCGCGGGTAGCCGAAGTAGTAGCCCTGTACCAAATCGACATTCGAATCCATGGCGATCAATGCCTGTTTTTCGGTTTCCACACCCTCCATCAGTGCGATACAGCCGAGCTCCTGTATCAGGCTCACCATATTGGGCAAGGCTTTGCGCACGACACGATTGTTTTCGGCCTGCACGACGATGGAACGGTCAAACTTGACGATGTCGGGTTGGATGTTCCAGATGCGGTCGAAGTTGGAATGCGATGCGCCGAAGTCGTCGATGGCGACGAGGCAGCCTAATTTTTTGTAGTAATTAACGGCGGCAGAAAGGATCGACCCGTCATAGATGCTTTTTTCCAGAATCTCGATGACGACCTGACTGGCGGGAATGTTGTTGTGTTCCAACATTTCCTGAAAGAACGAGCCGTAGCTTTTACCCAGCACGGTCACTTGCGGGTTTACGTTCAGGAATAACCATGATTTATCGGAAAAACGGGCGAAATTCTGCACATGCACGGCGCGGCACAGGCGATCAAGCAGCACGTTATCGGACTCGTCCTGCACTTGTCCGAACAGCGCGAGCGGCGATACCGGTGTGTCGTCGGGGGCTCGGGCACGGCACAGCGCCTCGTAGCCGACGGGGCTGCGATGCGACAAACTGAATATGGGTTGAAAAGCACTGGCGATTTTAAAGTCGCGGAACTGTGCTGTTACTTGGCCGGTGCTGCCAATGTTGGTGCGGCTGCAAACCCGGTGGAAATCATGGGGTGGGGTGTTCATAAGTATCCCATTATAACGTTCTGATCCCTAAAAAAAGGGCACCTTGCGGTGCCCGGAAACGAAGCCATGAAGCTTCGGGAGGAGACAGTAATATTCTCTATCCGCCTCTCCCGCGAACGGGAGAGGGCAGGGGTGATGCTTAGTAGTTGTAAGCGCGTTCGCCGTGAGACGTTGTATCCAAACCTTCGCGCTCATCTTCTTCTTTCACACGCAGGCCGATGGTCAGGTCAACAATCTTGTAGCAGACGAAGGCAGCCACACCGGACCAGATCACCGTGGTCAGCACAGCCTGTGCTTGAATCCACAATTGGCCGCTGATGGTGGTGTCGACGATAGTGTTGTTAACATAATCGACGATACCGGTGCCGCCCATGCTCCAAGTGTTGAACACACCAGTGAGCAATGCACCCATGATGCCGCCGATACCGTGGATACCGAACACGTCCAGTGCATCATCAGCACCGAGCAGTTTCTTCAGACCGGTCACACCCCAGAAGCAGACCACACCAGCCAGCGCGCCGATAACCAGACCGCCGCCGATACCCACCCAGCCGCAAGCCGGAGTGATGGCAACCAGACCGGCAACCGCACCGGAAGCCGCGCCCAACAGGCTAGGCTTGCCCTTCAACATCCATTCAGCAGCCAACCAAGTCAGCACGGCAGCAGCAGTAGCGATCAAAGTGTTAGCGAAAGCCAGAGTAGCTGTGCCGCCCGCTTCCAGCGCGGAACCCGCGTTGAAACCGAACCAACCCACCCACAACAGCGAAGCGCCGATCATGGTCATCACCAGATTGTGCGGAGCCATCGGCTCTTTGCCGTAACCCACGCGCTTGCCGATCATGAATGCACCTACCAAGCCGGCGATAGCCGCGTTGATGTGCACAACCGTGCCGCCCGCGAAGTCCAGTGCGCCTTTTTGGAACAACCAGCCAGCAGTCGCATTGGCCGCATCAGCCGCAGCTTGGTCGGTGTAGGCATCAGGACCCGCCCAGAACCAAACCATGTGGGCGATAGGCAAGTAAGCAACAGTGAACCACAGTGCCGAGAACAACAACACAGCGGAGAACTTCATACGCTCTGCGAATGCACCTACAACCAGCGCCACAGTGATCGCGGCGAAAGTAGCTTGGAATGCAACGAACGCGAACTCGGGGATGACTACGCCTTTGCTGAAGGTGGCGGCATTGGCAACAGCGCCGGTCACCGGATCAAAGATACCCTTCAGGAACAAGCGATCGAAGCCGCCGATAAACGCATTGCCGGTAGTGAACGCCAGCGAGTAGCCGTAGATTGCCCACAGCACGGTGATCAGCGCGAAGATACTGAACACTTGCATCAGGATCGACAGCATGTTTTTGCTGCGTACCAGACCGCCGTAGAACAGAGCCAGACCGGGGATAGACATCATGATAACCAGCACGGTAGCGATCAGCATGAAGCTGGTGTCGCCCTTGTTGGGAACAGGGGCCGGGGTTGCTGCGGGAGCGACAGGCGCTGCTTCTGCAGCCACAGCGGGAGTCGTGGCAACAGCGACAGCGGATGCGGCAACTGCATCATCTGCAAACACGGGCGCCGACAGGCCACACAGGGTGACCAGCAGCATGAATGAAGCGATAAGTTTGTTCATCTCAACTCTCCTTAAAGTGCTTCAGGACCGACTTCGCCGGTACGGATGCGCAACACTTGTTCAAGGCTTTGCACGAAGATTTTGCCGTCGCCGATCTTGCCGGTTTGTGCGGCCTTCTCGATGGCTTCGATTACCTGATCCAGCATGTCGGCCTTGATAGCGGCTTCCAGTTTGATCTTGGGCAAAAAGTCCACGACATATTCCGCACCGCGATATAGCTCGGTGTGGCCCTTTTGGCGTCCGAAGCCTTTGACTTCGGTGACGGTGATGCCTTGCACGCCAATGGCGGAAAGGGCTTCACGCACTTCGTCGAGCTTGAACGGCTTGATGATTGCAGTGACCATTTTCATTTTCAGTCTCCTTAAAAACGGGGCGGCGAACCGCCCCGTGGTGATTAGAATGCGCGGCTGAGAGACAGAACGGCGGTGTCTTTACCCAACTTCTTGCCTTGCAAGCTGGTGTAGAACGCAGTGGCGTTAGTGCTGCTGTAAGCCAAGCCAACTACATAACCGCTGAAGTCCTTGCTGGCGCTCAACTTGTAGTCTGTGTAAGTTGCGGAATCAGTCAAAGCATCAGCAGTCGTTCCGGTATAAGTCTGTTTGCCGGCGTGCGCGCCCAGAGTGATGCCGGTATCGGCGATTGCGTAGTTAGCGTTCAATTCAACATAGGTAGAACCCGCAGCCTTGGATACCCCGAACAGATCACCCAATGCGTAAGAAACTTTGGCGGTAACGAAGGAGTAGCTAACTGCGCCGTATACTTCGTCGGTGTCAGCCTTGGTTACGTTGGCAACATAGTTACCGGGATAGTTGTAACGCAGGTAGCCCACGTCATAGCCAACATCGCCTGCAGTACCTTTGAAACCTGCGTATGTGTCCAACTCCAAGCCTGCATTGGTTGCGATACCAGAGTCGCTTACCCAGCTGATGCTCGAACCCCAGAAGCCGGCATACAGACCGCTAGCATGTGCCAGATCAAAACCGCCTTGGATCGCAGGATTCGCGCCAGTTTGAGAGATACCGCGATACAGGTAATCGCTGACCAAACTAACGTTGGAGCTAGGTGTGAAAGAGGAAGCAGGTGCATCAGCAGCCAGAACAGGAGCAGCAAATGCAGCGCCCAGAGCGATAACGAGTAATTTAGTCTTAAGCATGGTATTTCCTTTTCAGTGAAGTTAAACAAAGCGGGATCAATTCATCCACGCAAACGTTAATGCAGAAAGCGTGCCAAGCATCGAAAAGCCTCTGCAACAAAGGGTTTGCGGTGAAGTTAAATGGATGGTGCGCGCAATCGCACCATCTCAAAGCGTTAAAAATACGTTATGCACTCAAGCGGTGCGCACGCGCAAGTTTGCTACACTTGGCGCATTACACATAGCAATACAGGAGAAGGAAAGTCATGTTGAACCCCAAGTTTTTTGAAGAGATGTCGTCGAAATTGAGCGAGGTTGTCGCCAGCGCCCCCGCCAAAGATTTTGAAAAGAATGCCCGCGCTATGCTGGCGCAGGGCTTTGCCAAGCTCGATCTGGTGTCGCGCGAGGAATACGAGGTGCTGACGCAGCGTCTGGAAAAGCTGGAAGCGCGCCTCGCGGCACTGGAAGCTAACAAGTAAGACATCATGGGGCTGGCTGTTCTATACAGTCGCGGGCTGGCGGGCATGGATGCCGCGCTGGTCACGGTGGAGGTGCACCTCGCCAACGGGCTGCCCAATTTCACCATCGTCGGCCTGCCCGAGGCCGAGGTGAAAGAAAGCAAAGACCGCGTGCGCGCCGCTTTGCAAAACTGCCAGTTCGAATTCCCTGCCAGAAGAATCACCGTCAACCTCGCGCCTGCCGACTTGCCAAAAGAAAGCGGGCGTTTTGATTTGCCCATCGCGCTCGGCATTCTCGCCGCATCGGGACAAATCCCTTCCGCCAAGCTCGCGGAATACGAATACGCCGGAGAGCTGGCGCTCACAGGAGAGTTGCGCGCCATACGCGGCGCCTTGGCGATGACCTACCGCGCGGCCAACAGCGGGCGGGCTTTCATCCTGCCCGCCGTGAATGCGGAAGAAGCCGCGCTGGTGGAAGATGCCGTGGTGTATCCGGCGCAGTCGTTGCTGCAAGTGGCGGCGCATCTGACAGGGCGCGATGCGCTGACGCGGCACATCCCGGAAATACAACCCGCCGCTCCGCACTATCCCGACATGCGCGAGGTGAAAGGGCAGGCGCAATCCAAACGCGCTTTGGAAATTGCCGCCGCCGGATCGCATAGCCTGTTAATGTCCGGCCCGCCCGGCACAGGAAAAAGCATGCTGGCCGCGCGTTTTCCCGGCATCCTGCCGCAGATGACACAACAGGAAGCGTTGGAGTCTGCCGCGATGCAATCGCTGGGCGGCATGTTCGAGGTAGAAAACTGGAAACGCAGACCGTACCGCGCACCGCACCATACTGCTTCGGCGGTCGCTTTGGTCGGTGGCGGCAGCAACCCGCGCCCCGGCGAAATTTCTGTCGCCATGCACGGTGTGTTATTTTTGGATGAGCTACCGGAGTTTGATCGCGGCGTGCTGGAAGTATTGCGCGAACCGTTGGAGAGCGGGCGCATCACCATTTCGCGCGCCGCGCGCCGCGCCGACTTCAAAGCGCAGTTCCAATTGGTCGCCGCGATGAACCCCTGCCCCTGCGGCTACCTCGGCCACTACAACGGCAAATGCCGCTGCACGCCGGATCAGGTGGCGCGCTATCGCGGCAAAATCTCCGGCCCCTTGCTGGATCGTATCGACATACAAATTGAAGTGCCCGCCGTACCGCAGGAAGACTTGCTCAAGCAGGCCGACGGCGAGAGCAGTGAGGCGATACAAGCCAGAGTGGAAGCCGCACGGCAGCGGCAATTGGCGCGACAAGGCAAACCCAACGCGCTGCTTTCCGTTACCGAAATCGACACTTTGTGCGCGCCGGATCAGCAAGGCGAAGCGCTGCTACGGCAAGCCATTACGCGTTTGAATTTATCGGCGCGCGCGTACCATCGCGTGCTCAAAGTGGCGCGCACCATTGCAGATTTGGCGGGCAGCGAGAATATTCAAACTGCCCATATCGCCGAGGCTGTGCAGTATCGGCGTATGGATAAAAATTAATTAATGAACTGAAAGGCTTCCGATGTTCGAACAGAAACTCATTAACGGCATGAAAAATTTTAACCAGCTCATCCATGTGCTGCTGGCTTTGGCGCTGGCCATCGCCTGTGTCATGGTGATCTGGGATTTCGGATTAAAGGCGGCTGAAGCTTGGCAGGCGGGCAATGCGGCGAACGGATTTTTCCATGCGCTCGGCTCGCTGTTCATTCTGTGGACACTATCGACACTCATCTCTGCAGAGATGAGCTACCTGCAAACCGGGCGGATCTATGTGCGCGTATTCGTCGAGGTTGCGATGATTTCGGTAATTCGCGAAATGATTGTGCAGCCGGTGCAAGTAATCAGTGCGGGGCAGACCGAAAGCAATTTCAATCCGGTGCACTACGGCTTGCTGTTGGCAGCACTGCTGGTCATCGGGGTGGTATACAAGCTGGTCAGTACACCCCAAGCGGCACCGGATGACGAGGTTTGAGGCAGAACCTCAGGCAAGCCAACGGGAGCGGAAGTAGGCGGTAGCTCGTGCTAAAATCCGCGCTCATTTTTTGAGTTCCGCCCCCATGAGCCAGACGACCTTCCCTATCGAAAAACTCCTCCAGCAACGCATCCTGATCCTCGACGGTGCCATGGGCACCATGATCCAGCGCTACAAGCTGACCGAGGCGGACTATCGCGGCACGCGTTTTGCGGACTGGCACCGCGACCTCAAGGGCAACAACGACTTGCTGCTACTGACCAAGCCGGAAGTTATCAAGGCCATCCACTGCGAGTATCTGGCGGCGGGCGCGGACATTATCGAGACCAACACTTTCGGCGCGAATGCCACCACGCTGCACGCCTATGGCATGTCGTCGCTCAATTATGAGTTGAACGTGGCCGGGGCGCGTCTGGCGCGCGAGGCTTGCGACGAATACGCCACAGCAGACAAGCCGCGCTTCGTGGCGGGCGTGCTGGGCCCCACCGACAAGACCGCTACCATCTCGCCCGATGTGAACGACCCCGCCGCGCGCAACATCACTTTCGACCAACTGGTGGCCGACTACGCCGAAGCCACGCGCGGCCTGATGGATGGCGGCGCGGACACCATCCTGATCGAAACCATCTTCGATACGCTCAACGCCAAGGCTGCCATCTTCGCGGTGAAGCAGGTGTTCGAGCAGCGCGGCAGCTCGTTGCCGATCATGATTTCCGGCACCATCACCGACGCTTCCGGGCGCACGCTCACCGGGCAAGTCACCGAAGCCTTCTACAATTCGCTGGCGCACGCCAACCCCATTTCCATCGGCCTGAACTGCGCGCTGGGCGCGGAAGAGTTGCGCCAGTACGTGGCCGAAATGTCGCGCGTTGCCAACTGCTATGTGAGCGCGCACCCCAATGCCGGCTTGCCAAATCCATTGGCCGAATCGGGCTACGACGACACGCCGGAAAACATGGCGGGGCACATCAAGGAGTGGGCGCAAAGCGGCTTCCTCAACATCATCGGCGGTTGCTGCGGCACGTCGCCCGCGTTCATCAAGGCCATTGCCGAGACGGTGAAGAACATCCCGCCGCGAAAGATTCCGAAGAATCCGGTCGAGTGCCGTCTGTCCGGCCTGGAGCCGTTCAACATCGGTGACGAGTCGCTGTTCGTCAACGTCGGCGAGCGCGCCAACGTCACCGGCTCGGCCAAGTTCAAACGCCTGATCCTCGAAGCGCAATACGAAGAGGCGTTGGAAGTCGCCAAGCAGCAGGTGGAAACCGGCGCGCAGGTGATCGACGTGAACATGGACGAAGCCATGCTGGACGGCGAAGCCGCGATGGTGAAGTTCCTCAACCTGATTGCCTCCGAGCCGGACATTTCCAAAGTGCCGCTGATGATCGACTCCTCCAAGTGGAGCATCATCGAGGCGGGCTTGAAGTGCGTGCAGGGCAAGTCCATCGTCAATTCCATCTCGCTCAAAGAGGGTGAAGAGAACTTCATCAAGCACGCCGCATTGGTGCGCAAATACGGCGCGGCTGCCGTGGTGATGGCCTTTGACGAAGCGGGGCAGGCCGACACCTATAAACGCAAGATCGACATCTGCAAACGCAGCTACGACATCCTGGTGCATAAGGTCGGCTTCCCGCCCGAGGACATCATTTTCGACCCGAACATTTTCGCGGTGGCGACGGGTATCGAAGAGCACAACAACTACGCGGTGGACTTCATCGAAGCCACGCGCTGGATCAGGCAGAACCTGCCCTACGCCAAGGTCAGCGGCGGCGTATCGAACGTGTCGTTCTCGTTCCGTGGCAACGAGCCGGTGCGCGAGGCGATCCACACCGTGTTCCTGTACCACGCCATCAAGGCGGGCATGAACATGGGCATCGTCAACGCCGGACAGCTCGGCGTGTACGAAGAGATTCCGCGCGATCTGCGCGATGCGGTGGAAGACGTGGTGCTCAACCGCCATCCCGACGCGGGCGAGAAGCTGGTCAAGCTGGCCGAGTCGGTCAAAGGCGGCGGCAAAGAACAAGTCGAAGATTTGGAATGGCGCAAAGGCTCGGTGCAAGAGCGCCTGACCCACGCGCTGGTGCGCGGCATCACCACCTATATTGTGGAAGATACTGAAGAGGCGCGCCTGCAAGCCAAGCTCCCAGTGGAGGTGATTGAAGGCCCGCTGATGACCGGCATGAACGTGGTCGGCGATCTGTTCGGCGCGGGCAAAATGTTCCTGCCGCAAGTGGTGAAATCCGCGCGCGTGATGAAGCAAGCCGTGGCGCATTTGATTCCCTACATCGAAGCTGAAAAACTCCGCTCCGGCGACACCAGCACCAAGGGCAAAATCGTGATGGCCACGGTGAAGGGCGACGTGCACGACATCGGCAAAAACATCGTCACCGTGGTGTTGCAGTGCAACAACTTCGAGGTGGTGAACATGGGCGTGATGGTGCCGTGCCAGCAGATTCTCGATACCGCGCGCGAACACAACGCCGACGTGATCGGCCTCTCCGGCCTGATTACCCCGTCGCTGGAAGAAATGGCACACGTGGCGAAAGAGATGGAGCGCCAAGGCTTCAAAATACCGCTGCTGATCGGCGGCGCGACCACCTCGCGTGTGCACACCGCCGTGAAGATCGAACCCAACTACCCGAGCGGCGCCACGGTATACGTTAACGACGCCTCGCGCGCCGTGGGCGTGTGCAGCAATTTGCTTTCCTCCACCCTGCGCGACGAATACGTGGCGGGCATCAAGGCCGACTACGCCGAGGCGCGCGAACAGCACGAAGGCAAGAAGGGCAAGGCGAGTTACGTTTCGCTGGCCGAGGCGCGCAAGCATGGTGTTAAAACAAACTGGAGCAAAAAACCAACCCCCCTCAATCCCCCCTTGTCAGGGGGGAAGACCACCGCTCCCTCCCCTGACAAGGGGAGGGCTGGGGAGGGGTTAGGGTTTTACGTTCCACCCAAGCCAAACCTTCTCGGCGTACAAAAACTGGAAAATTACCCGCTCGACATTCTGGTGGACTTCATCGACTGGACCCCGTTCTTCCAGGCATGGGAACTGGCCGGACGTTACCCGAAAATCCTGCAAGACGAAGTGGTGGGCGAAGAAGCGCGCAAGCTGTTCGCCGACGCGCAGGCCATGCTGAAAAAAATCGTCAAAGAAAAATGGCTCACCGCCAACGCCGTGTTCGGCCTGTTCCCCGCCAACACGGTGAACAGCGACGACATCGAAATCTACACCGACGAAAAGCGCAACAAGGTGGCGATGACCTGGCACAACCTGCGCCAGCAAACCAAGAAGCCCGCCGACATTCCCAACTACTGTCTGGCCGACTACATCGCGCCCAAGGACAGCAAGGTCAAGGATTACATCGGCGGCTTCGCCGTCACCACCGGCCTCGGCATCGACAAGCACGTCGAGAAATTCGAGAAGGCCAACGACGACTACAACGCCATTTTGTTGAAAGCGCTGGCCGACCGTCTGGCCGAAGCCTTCGCCGAGCACCTGCACTTGCGCGTGCGCCGCGAGTTCTGGGGCTATGCGGCGGATGAAGTCCTGAGCAACGACGACATCATCGCCGAAAAATATCGCGGCATCCGCCCCGCCCCCGGCTACCCCGCCTGTCCCGAGCACACCGAAAAAGGCCCGCTGTTCGAGCTGCTGCAAGCGCCCAAAAACGCGGGCATCACGCTCACCGACAGCTACGCCATGCTACCCACCGCCGCCGTCAGCGGCTTCTACTTCTCGCATCCGCAGGCGCAGTATTTCGCCACGGGTAAGGTGGATAAGGATCAAGTGGCGGACTATGCCAAGCGCAAGGGTATGACGCTGGAAGAGGCGGAGCGGTGGTTGGCGCCGGTGTTGAGTTATGACAATTAAAAGACTATCTCAACATGGATATATTTAGAGCTTATCCTTGGGTTTTTATCTTTACTGTTTTTTTGCCCATAGCTGGTGGATTGGTAGGGGCTTATCTCGGTTTTGATGCACTTAGAAATAGGTATGAGGATGACCATCACAAGGCTGAAGTAAGTTCGCAGTTGTCGAATATATCAAGTCAAATGGGTGCATTCACAAACAATCTGACCATCGTTCAGGAGTACGCCAAACTGCTGGAGCAAGCCAACGAAAAAGATGAAGTTCTAAATGCGGTTCTCATGCAATATACACGTATGAAAGAAGCTTCTGAGGCGTTTAGTCGTATGTCGCACGGAGCTTCTTCTCATGAAATTGATGAATTGGCAAAACACATTCTCACAACAATTCAATCGGACATTTTTCCGATTCGTGTAGCTAAAGAACTACCAAACAAACCACTAATAATTAAAGTTGCCTCAAATACTTTCCGCGTGTTGTTTTCAGTTCCAACAAGAATCCCTCCAAAAATAGAATTCACTAACTTACCTCCTAGCGTAAATGCGACGGTAATAGAAAATTCGACATTTGGTTTTACTGTGATTTTTTCTCCTCAAGATATTCCTGTTGAGACTTTTGGATTTATCGGAGATGCCAGAATTTGAACTTATTGCACCCTACAACAATTAACCACAAAGGAACCTGCAACATGACCACCCTCATCAAAACCGACACCAAACTAGGCGAAGGCGCGGAAGCGCAAGCCGGACAATCCGTCACCGTGCATTACACCGGCTGGCTGTATGACGCATCTGCACCGGACAACAAGGGCGCGAAGTTCGACAGTTCGCTCGACCGCAACGAGCCGTTCGATTTTCCACTGGGCGGCGGGCGCGTTATTAAGGGCTGGGACGAGGGCGTGCAGGGCATGAAAGAAGGCGGCTTGCGCACGCTGGTGATTCCGCCGGAGATGGGTTACGGCGCGCGCGGTGCGGGCGATGTGATTCCGCCGAATGCGACGCTGGTGTTCGAGGTGAAGCTGCTCAAGGTGATCCGCACCGAGATGGTGGATACCAAAATCGGCGAGGGTGCGGAAGCTAAAGCTGGGCAATACGTGACGGTGCATTACACCGGCTGGCTGTTCGACAAAAACGCGCCGGAGAACAAGGGCACCAAGTTCGACAGCTCGCGTGATCGCGACGAACCGTTCGATTTCCCGCTCGGCGAAGGCCATGTGATCCAGGGCTGGGACATGGGCGTGCAGGGTATGAAGGTGGGCGGCCAGCGCACGCTGGTGATCCCGCCGGAAATGGGCTACGGACGGCGCGGCGCGGGCGGTGTGATCCCGGGCAATGCGACGCTGGTGTTTGAAGTCGAACTGCTGGATGTGCAGTAACTGTCCTTACAATCAACAGAGGCTCAAATGAAACAAATTCCCAAGCTGTTATTCGCGCTGCTGCTGTCCGCCGCCTGTGTGACCACCGCCTGCTCGCAGCAGGATTTACCCCCTATGGAGACCAGTAAAGTGGCCGAACTCATCAAGAAAGATATGACGCGCGGCGAAGGCGCGGAAGCCAAAGCAGGCCAGCAGGTGACGGTGCATTACACCGGCTGGCTGTACGACGAAGCCGCGCCCGAGCAAAAGGGCAAGAAGTTCGACAGCTCGCGCGACCGCGGTACGCCGTTCGATTTCTCTCTCGGCGCGGGGCAAGTCATCAAGGGCTGGGATCAAGGGGTGCAGGGCATGAAGGTGGGCGGTCATCGCACCCTCATCATTCCGCCCGCCATGGGCTACGGCAAACGCGGTGCAGGCGGCGTGATTCCGCCGAATGCGACGCTGGTGTTTGATGTGGAGTTGCTGGGCATCAACTAAACCGTTCAAGTTCAGCGCAGCAATAAAGAAGGGCAGCCTAGGCTGCCCTTCTTGTTATCTACTACCGACTACTTCACGCAATCAATCTTCCCAATCAGGATAGTTGGGGATCTTGACCGTATCGGCATCAAACACGCCCTTGCCGGCCTGAGTGTGGCAGGCGTCGCAGTAGCTCAACGACTTCACATCCTTGTTGCCCTTGATCATCTTTTCGGGAATCTCGTGGTGCTTGCGTTTGATGTAGCGCACTTCGGTAATGCGCAACGGCGCGTCGATGTTCTCTGTGGCGATGGCAATCTTGCGCGAACGCTTGTGGTAAGACTTGTCGGCTGCATTTTCCACCGCGTAGTCGTGGATGACTTTCAATGTGTCGGCATCGAGTTCGGCGTTTTCGCCGAAGTGTTCGCTCAGCGCTTTTTCATTGAGCAGTTTTTCCCAAGACTTGGTTGGCAGCAAACCGGGAGGGTAGGCGAAGTGGCAGGAGCCGCACTCTTCCTTGTACTGCTTGTTGTCGACCGGGGCGATTTCTTTCTGACGCATCACGGTGAACAGTGCCTTGGCAAAGTTTTCTTCTTCAGCCCATGCCGCGCCTGCGATGCAGAACAATCCGGCCAGCAAGGCCGCAAATTTAATTTTCATCTTCATATTTTTAAACCTCTAAATTATTGAGCCAGCAAGAAGGTCAGGAAGTCGGCCTTTTCCTGCGAAGTGCACTCGCGACCCCAAGCGTCTTTGCAATTGCGCTTGAACCATTTTTCGATTTTCTTTTCGTCGGTAAAGCGCTCCGCGTTCACCTTGGCGGACATCGGCTCGATCACTTTGTGGGTCTTGTGGTGTTGTCCGGCCTTGGTCAGATCGGTGCCGTGGCAAGTGGAGCAGGACATTTCTTCGCCGTCTTCGCCTTTGGTCTTTTTCGTCCAATCAGCTTTGGCCTTGGCCGCGTCGGTTTTGCTTACGCCTTCGGATTTGTATTTCGCCAGCAGCGCATCGGTTGCCGGAGTGGCATTAGCCGCGGATGCCGCGAACAGGGAAGCCAGAGCCAGCAGTGCAAACAGTTTTTTCATTCTCATTTCTCCTTTACCAAGTTAATTTGATCGCAAGCACCATACCGATAGCGCCCAACTCGGCCATACCCGCATGGCTTACAGTTCCGGTGCTCTGGCTGGCAGATTTTTCTACCGCATAGGCCATCAATGCGGCGCCGGTGATACCCAGCAATACGTGCAGGTTGTCGGGGTCAGTCCAGCCGTCTTCCAGACTGAAGTCATCCCAGTGCGCCATCAAGCCGCTGGCTACAGTGGCAACTGCCATTGCGGCAGTTGCTTTGCCCAGTTGGCCGTGGATGCCGTTGGTGTCGCGCGGTGCGTTCGCCGCACAGTTGTGCTCGCAGCCTTCGCCCGGATTGGTCACCATGGTCAGACCCGCCAAAACAATCGTGCCCAAGCCGAGGTATTTGTGAACGTTGCTGCCGCTAATCAGCGGCGGTTCAAATTCGGCGGCAGGGGTAACAGGTGCGGTATTGTTCTTGGCTTTGATGACGTCAGTGTCGTTCGCGGCCAGCATGAACGATTTGGCGTCCTGCGCATAATAACGGCTGGACGGCAGCGAGAGGTCCAGTGTGCTTTCAGCCGCGTATCCGGTGGTGGTCAATGCTGCAAGACAGAGCCCGGCAGCGAGATGTTTCAGTTTTAAATCAACAGTCATTCACTTCTCCTTGGTTTCAAAAATTAATGTTCTGCAACTTTTTGTTTCTTGCCTGTAATCATTGCGCGCACCAGATTTTCTTTGTGCTGGATGGTGCCGGAAACAACGCCGAGCAAATGCAACGGAATCAGGATCAGCGCGGCATCCACCAGCCAGCCGTGCAAGTGGCGTACCGCGTAGCTGGTGTTGTCATCAAAGTAATTAATCAGGAACAGCAGCGGGCCTTCAAAGTCGATGACCGCCAGCGTGGTCAGGCCGCTCAGAAAGATCAGCGCCAGCATGCCCAGCAGTGCAAACACCATTAGCGCACCGGCCGGGTTATGACCGAAATAGTGAATCGGCTTGCCGCTACGCAATGAGCGCACATAGGCGATGGTTTCGGCGGGCGAAAAGATAAACGAGCGGAAGCGGGCATACTCGTTGCCGGCAAAGCCCCAGACGATTCGCGCCAGCACCAGCCCGCACAGGAAATAGCCGATCAGCGTATGCAAAAATCCAATGTGGAATTCGGCGGTCAGGTAGGCGGAGGTGAAGCCCAGCACCAGTGACCAATGGAACAACCGGACGGGCAAATCCCATACTTTTACAGTTTCAGCGTTATCTTTCATAGCGTTTACTCGGCTTGTTTAATAGGAAGGAGGAACATCACTCAAAAATACCGGATGAAAGTCTTTGCGCGCGAACGAAAACAGTTCCACGATGGGCGTGGACATCAGGGTATCTTTCAAATTTTTGGCAACGAAGCCGAGCAGCCCGGCAATCGTTTTTCCCAGACGCTTGCCGGTCTTGCGGTGCAATATCCACGGCACGGCAATGCCGACATAAACGGCTCCGGCGAACAGTACCAGCAGGATCGTGGTGAGGCGGTAAAAGCGACCGCGCGCGCCGTTGGCCAGCCACAGATCGAACACCACGCAACGGTGCGCCAACTCTTCCTGCGCGTGCATGTCGAACAGTTCTTTCGCGTAAGTCGACTCGAAGGCAATCCTAGGCTGCTGGTTGAGGTAGAGCTTGGAAATGACCGCGGCAAAGTGCTCCAATGCCGAAGCCAAGGCCAAACGTTTGGAGATGGACAAGTGCTGTCTTGACGCATCCAATAACCGGGTAACGAGCGCCAAACCGGGGGGCTGTTTGCCCAAACGTTCTAACAGTGCAGCGTTGAATTTCTTGTGTACCAGCGAATGGTTGGATTCTTCGTGGATGAAAGTGCGGCAACGTTCCTGTAGTTCCTCGTTTTGATGCACGCGACTGCCTTCAACCACGGTACGAATAAAGAAATTCTCCAATACGGGCGTCACAAAGCTCACCGCCTCCATTACGCTGGAAGTCACGGCATCGGCATTGCACCAGTTAACCGGCAGTGTTTCAGTATTATTTTGTTGTGGTAAAGAGTTCATCTTGTTCCCTGTTGTTCATCTCGGGTTAGATGATCCAGCGCCGCAAAAGTTTCAGCAGAAATTTCATATTGATCGTCGCCCGCGTAAACCTCGATTTCGGTACGCGTATGGCTCGCATCGGTGACAACCAGTTTCTTGGCCACCAGCCTGCCGCCGTCTCCTTTGCGCATGACAGCGGCAACCGTCGTGGTGCGCAGCAAAGCGTGGCGGCGATCGTATAGCCGGGTGCGCAATGACAGCTTGGCGGCCAGATCAACGCAGCTTTCGACCTCGCGCACGCTGCTGATTTTGTCATCGGTGGTCGAGCGGATTTTGCGGCACTCGCGTCCGTTGACTTTGTCTGTACCATCCAGCGATTGCTGCGGCCAGCTCCACCAAGGAGTGAACATGTCCCACGCCACCAAGCCGGAATTAAACAGGCGGGCATCCGGGTCAACAGCGGCATATTCACCCGCAGTGCGATAGGTCGCCGCTTTAATCTGCCCGTCGCTGCCGCGACCGGCCGCAACGTAGCGTCCACGCACCGCATCCGGCGAAATGCCGCGCACCAGCAAGCGCTGTTTGTCGGCAGACATTTGCCCGATGACGGCGATTTTGAACGGCTCGGGATGCGCGCCATTGGCTTGCGTTACAAACACATTCAGGCGCGCCTCGAAGCCTTGCGAATACTTGGCTTGCTGCATAGTTTCAGCTACCGCGCCGGCAGAAGTATCCGCCGCATAAGCGGCCTGCGTGGACACAAGCAGGCAAGCGGAAATGAACTTCAGCGCGCGCATCATTCGTGCCTCAACGCAACGGAAGGCAGCAAGCGCGATGCTTTGAACGCCGGATAAAAACCGCCAAGTATGCCCAGCAGCACGGACAAGCCGAGCACCGAGGCAAAGAACGGGATGGAGAAAATCGCGTCGATTTTTCCGCGCATCAGTTCGATGTGTTCCAGCCCGAAAGCGATGCCGACACCGATCACGATGCCCATCAGTCCGCCAATCAGCGAGAGGATCACTGCCTCGCTGAACACCAGTTTCATAATCGTGCCGCGTTGCCAGCCCAAGGCCAGCAGGATACCGATTTCGCGGGTGCGCTCGTTGATGCTCATCAGCATAGTGTTGAACACCACCAGCGCGCCGACCAAGCTGGCAATCAGAATGGTGGCGTTGCTCATCGCCTTGGAAATACGCACCACCGCGTTGCGGCTGACCAACTCGCCGGAAGTGATCGCGGCGAAACCCGGCATGGTTTGTTGCACCACCTCTTTGATGTGGCGCAGGTCGTCCTCGGAGGCACCCGCATCCATCTTGATATTGAGCACGTTGACCTTGCCCGGCTTGTCGGTGATTTGTTGAGCCAAGTCCAGCGTCATCAGCAAAGCGCCGTTTTCCACCACGGCGTTGCTTTCAAAAATCCCCGCAATCTGGAAAGACCTGCCCTCGATTTCAACCTGATCGCCGGTCTTCTTGTGCAGCATCTCGGCGGCGAGTGCGCCGATCATCAGCACGGGCTCATCGCGGCTGGCGGGCCAGCGCCCATCGACCAGCTTCAGGTGTTCCCACAAATAGCTCTGATAAACCCAGCCGAAGACGAACGCCGGCGGCGCATCCGGGCTGACAGTGAGCATCTCGCTCAACAGCCCGACGACTTCTTTGACATGCGGCAACGCCGCCAGCGCCTGCTGCACTTTTTCGGCGCGGAACGGCGAGGGCATGGTGTTTTCGCTGGCGATTTTGGTGACGATCAAATCGGTGCCGCGCGCGTCGTTGGCCTTTTGCCAACTGGCTTCAAATCCCCACGCGATGCTGGTCAGCGCCACCACGGCGGCAATGCCCAGCGAAATGGCCGATACCGTGAGGCCGCTACGCGCTGGGCGGCGTTGCAGATTGTTCAAGGCGAAGCGGAAGAGATTCATGCGGCCACTCCTTGCTCGATTTTGCCGTCGCGCATGCGCACGATGCGGTCGGCGCGGGCGGAAATATTGGCATCGTGCGTCACCATAATCAGCGTCAAGCCTTGCTGCTTAACGATGCCGGTGAGGATGTCCAATACCTGCGCCGCATTGACGCTATCGAGACTGCCGGTCGGTTCGTCGGCCAGCACCATACGCGGTTGGTTAATCAAAGCGCGTGCGATGGCCACGCGCTGGCGTTCACCGCCGGAGAGCTTGCCCGGAAAGTGGTTAAGCCGTTCGCGCAAGCCCAACTGCGTCAGCAGCGCTTCGGCGCGCGCCTTGTATTCATTGGCAGCGCCTGGTTGTCCGATGGTCGGCACGATCACGTTGTCGAGCGCGGAGAGCGTGGGGATCAAATAAAACGACTGGAAAATGAAACCGATGTTTTCGCGGCGGAACAGTGAGGTGTCCTTGATGCCGGAATAAGCCTGATCGCGGAAAAATAGCTCGCCGCTCGTGGGTATGTCCAGCGTGCCGATCACGTTTAGCAGGCTCGATTTGCCCGAACCGCTGGGGCCGACGATGGCGACGAACTCGCCCTCCCGAATTTCGAGGTCGACCCCGTTGATTGCCTGCGTTTGACCGTCGTCAAAATGCAGCGACAGTCCCTTTATGGCAAGAATCGGCGGGTGGTCGGAGGGCGGGTTCATCGGTTGCGGTGCTAAATTACAACAGGTTAGAACTTGATTACGCCGGCAACATAGCTGTTGGCCGGTGTATCCGAAAGCAAGCCGGTAGGATCTTTCAGGTTGTAGCGGTTAGCACCGGCGCGAAAGCCGATTTGCATTTTCATGCGGCCCAGCGAAAACTGGTGCGGTATCAGGAATTGCGCGCCCAAACCGTAGGTAGTGCCCTTCCAGGCTGTTTCGACTTCGGCTGGCGAAGGATTTTCTGTTCTTTCAAAATTGGCGTAGCCGCCGCGCAGGAAGACAGAGAAACTATCTCCCAGAGGAAGGTGGAATAAGGCCGCGAACTCAGTACCGGCCAGCGACATGGAGGTATAGGAGCTGCCGACAACACCGCCGTAACCGGGTGTAACCGGAACCAGATAATCCGCTTTGCTGGCAAGGCTCACCATTCCGGCTTCCACGGCAAAAATCGAATTCAAACGGTAGCCGATCAGACCACTGAGCGAAGTGGAGCTTCCAACGTTGTCGGATTTTTGTGCCGCGTCGGTAATATTGGTGGCACTTCCGGCTGCGCCAACCAGATAGACGCCGCTAACGTCGTTTGCGGCAAAAGCGGGTGTTGCCAAGCCGGACAAAAGTGCAACAGCAAGAATATTTTTCTTCATTATTGAATTCCTCCAAATTAAATTGAACTGAACGACCAAATTTAATTTGATGAGCGTTCATTGGGTATATTTCGGCATCAGCGGAATTTTCTTGACCAAAATGCTCGAAATTTCCGTGGATATTTTTCCCACGGAGGTATTTTACCTGTCTCCGGCGGATTCGGCAATGTGAAATCTGCGTAAAATTCAGCAGTTAGTTATTGGGGAGAGTGTTGCAAATTTAGCTTGTCGGCGATTTCCAGCGCAACGGAATCGTTCCACCAAGCGCCGCCGAGGGCGTGATAAAGCGCGACAGCATTTCCCAGATATTGGGCGCGTGCTTGCGCCAGTCGCAAGGCGGCAAGCTGCATATTACGCTCGGCCATGAGCGCATCCGGGTAGTTCACGCTACGTGCTGTATGTTTGGGCTCGGCGGCAAGTGCAAGCTGATATTCCCGCTCGGAAGCGATGGCGGCCTTGAGCGCGAGCGTATCGCTGTAGATTGTCAGCGAGACGTCTTGAACGTTTCTTGTGGCTGTATCCAGCGCACTTTGATATTTGGTACTGGCTGTTTGGGGATCAAGCAGTGCAGCGCGAACATCGGGGCGCTGTTCAATAAGTACAGCCGCAAGTTCCGGCGGCAATTCAGACGACAAATGCAGTGTGGTCAGATCGAAAGATTCAGGAAGCTCCGCCAAGGGCGGGATACCGAGCATGAGGCGAAGCAGCGCACGCGTTTGTTCAAACCGGGTTTTGAGCGAGAGCAAGGCTTGCCCTGAATATTCGGCATTAGTTTGGTGTATTAAAAATTGCGATTGCGTGACGAGACCCGCTTTAAGGCGTTTGCGCGCAATGGCAAGCAGATTCTGGTCAATGGCTGAAATTTTACGGGCGGCGATCATCTGCGCACGCAAAGAGGCGTCCTCAATGAGACAGGCGATCAGGTTGGAAGAAAGTGTGAGATAGGTCGCTTCCAGATTTAGACGACGCAGTTCAAATTCAGTCGTCGAATTGGTGGAGGTGGCAGGCATCTTTAGTAAATCCGGCAAATAGCCTACCGAAAGCTGCTGAGTACGCAGGTCGAAATATGCCGTCCGGATAAATTTTCCGGCGGACAGATTTGATGTGTTCAAAATCAGTGTTGGGTGATTTGCCGTATCGCTAACATTGACGTTGGCATAGAAGTAACCGACAAGCGCTGCATCGTTCAGTTGGGTTTTGAGCAAAGTGGCTTGCGCGGCATCAATCGAGGGATGGGCGCCGAATGCCTGATCGATGAGGGCATTGAGTTGCGGCGAATGCAGCAGCTTCCACCAGTCGAACTGAATGTTTAATTTAGTGTCGAGTCGCTGTACCGTACTGGCCGGAATCGGGGCGGGTGGCGTCTGAGGCGAGGCAACAGGGAAAGTTGCGGCGGTTTTTGGGGGCTTGGAATTTGCCGCGCAACCGGACAGCACAGCCGCAAGTGCTAACGCGATAAGCGCCAAAACATAAGGGCGGGTGATGGCTGTCATGGGCGATATGATTTATTGGCGGAAAACCGGTAGGGGATTCTACTGTAAAACAGCTGCCGCCCCATCGCATTGCAAGGGAAACTGGCACTGTGCGGCAAATCCCATTACCATTCGCCGCCGTTGATATTGGATCGGGAGAATGCGGATGGGTATGATTTCACAACCGTTGCTGGTGACGGCGCTGATGCTCATCGTATCCAACCTGTTCATGACCTTCGCATGGTATGGGCACCTGAAAAATTTTGCCTCGTCACCGTGGTATATCGCGGCATTGATTAGCTGGGGCATCGCGCTGTTCGAGTACCTGCTGCAAGTGCCTGCGAACCGCATCGGCTACACCGCGCTGGACCTCGGGCAATTGAAGATTTTGCAGGAAGTCATCACCCTGTCGGTGTTCGTGCCGTTCGCGGTGTTCTACATGGGGCAACCGTTGAAGATGGATTATCTGTATGCAGCGCTGTGTATGATGGGCGCGGTGTATTTTATTTTTAGAGCATAGGAAAAATGAGCAAACCAAAACACATTCACATCCTCGGCATCTGCGGCACTTTCATGGGCGGTATTGCGGCCATCGCCAAACAGTCGGGCTACCGCGTTACCGGTTGCGATGCCAACGTTTATCCGCCGATGAGCACGCAGCTCGAAGCGCAGGGCATCGAACTCATCGAAGGCTTCGGCGTGGATCAGCTCGCATTGAAACCGGATGTGTTCGTCATCGGCAACGTGGTGTCGCGCGGCAACCCGCTGATGGAAGAAATTCTGAACCGCAACCTGCCCTACGCTTCCGGCCCGCAATGGCTGGCGGATACGCTGTTGCGCGACAAGTGGGTTCTGGGCGTGGCGGGTACGCACGGCAAGACCACGACGACTTCGATGCTGGCGTGGATACTGGAACACGCGGGCTTGAACCCCGGCTTTCTGATCGGCGGCGTGCCGCAGAATTTCGGTATTTCCGCGCGCATTACCGATGCGCCGTTCTTCGTGATTGAGGCCGACGAATACGACACCGCCTTTTTCGACAAGCGTTCCAAGTTCGTCCACTACCATCCGCGCACCGCGATTTTGAACAACCTCGAATTCGACCATGCCGACATCTTCCCCGACCTCGCTGCCATCGAAACGCAGTTCCACCATCTGGTGCGCACCGTGCCGGGCAACGGTTTGGTGGTGAGCAACGGGCGCGAGGAATCGCTTGCGCGCGTCATCAAGCGCGGCTGCTGGACTCCGGTGGAGAAATTCGGCAGCAACGATGGCTGGAATATTGACGACGACAATCGCGTCACGCTGAACGGTGTTGCGCAAGGCACCTTGCAGTGGGAGCTGATGGGCGAGCACAACCGCATGAACGCTTTGGCCGCATTGGCTGCGGCACGCCATGCCGGGGTGCCCGTCGCGCAAGGTCTGGCGGCGTTGTCCGCGTTTAAGAACGTGAAGCGCCGCATGGAAGTGCGCGGCACGGTCAACGGCATTACCGTGTACGACGACTTTGCGCATCACCCTACCGCTATCGACACCACGGTTGCCGGGTTGCGCCGCAAGGTGGGTAGCGCGCGCATCCTCGCCGTGCTGGAGCCGCGCTCCAACACCATGAAATTGGGCGTGATGAAAGACGCGCTGCCCGGCAGCTTGAAAGATGCCGACCTGACTTTCTGCTACGCGGGAAATCTGGGCTGGGATGCGCGCGGCGCGCTGGCGCCCTTGGGCGACAAGGCGGTGGTGAAGGATGATCTTGGCGAGCTCGTCGAAGCTATCGCTGCCGTGGCCAAATCAGGTGACCAGATTTTGGTGATGAGCAACGGCGGGTTCGGCGGAATACACGAAAAGCTGTTGAAGCGGCTGGGCTAAGGAAGGAGCAACTGAATCGAGGCCGAACCAGAAAGGTTCGGCCTCATTAATTTATGCGGCTAGAATTTGAACAGCAATACCGCCGTAGTTTTTGAATCAACCCTGTCGGTAAACGGCCCCGCCAAAGCGGAGGTTTTATACCTGTCCCAGGAAACCCGAACGCTCGCATTGGCGGCAACATCCAGCGCTACACCATAGCCGAGCGATAGGCCGATACGCGTATCCGAATCCCGCGTTGTTAAGGATGTTCCGGGGTTGGCGGTCGCTGTCGTTTCAATTCGGGCAAAACCTGCTTTGCCGAAAATGGAAAGGTTGGTCGATACCGGCATCGTCAGTAAACCCGAGAGTCCGAGGCCTTTGGCGGCAACGCAGGCGGTGTCGCTGGTGAACTTGCCCAGATCGATGTATTCCGCTTCAACAGCTAAATACTGGCTGATTTGATTTCCGCCGACGAGACGCAGGCCGGTGCTGGAGTAATTGATAATTTGCCCCGATGTACTGGTGATATCAGCGGAAGTATCGCCAAAGCCGACTCCGAAATAGGCGGCAGCTGCCGTGTTTGTAAGGCAAGCGAACAGGCCGGCAACAGCAAAACCAATCCAATTTTTCTTCATTCGTTCCTCCAGAAAGTTATACGGCAATACTTATTGCACCAGATACTCAATTATCTCGGTCGCCCCGTCGTTGAACGACTGCCCCAAACTGATCGCGCCCGAACCATGCAGCATGATTTCGTGATGCGCGAGCTGAATGACCTGATTGTCGCTGAAACGGATGTAACTACCGTTAGCACTATGGTCGGTGAAGACAAATTTGCCAAAGGTATATTCGATGCGGGCATGCTGGCGCGAGGCGAAATTGCCGGGCACGACGAGATCGCAGGTTTCGCCCCGACCAAGCACGATACTTTTATGATGCTCGCTAATAGTGACAACTTGCTCGCGGTAATGCAGCAGAAGTTCATGGCCGGCATCAGCGGGTTTGCGAAATTGCGGAAGGCCAATGCGCGTGCTCATTGTGTCGTCCAGTTCCCAGTTGACCTGAAACACATCCAGCGCCTGCTCCTTGCCGCGAAATTCGGCACGAGTGACATGCCGTACTTTGGCGCGTAAATCATCGGGCAACGTATCGACAACGGCTTGCGTCGTCAAAATTTGGCGTGCGCGGGTGATTGAGGCCACGCGTGCGGCCACATTGACCGCATCACCGAAAGCGTCCTTACCGTCATGGATGACTTCGCCATAGTGAAAACCGACGCGAATGTAGAGCGGCTGGCTGCCGCCGGGACGTTCACGGTCAATGGCCAATTGCATAGCACAAGCTGCATCCAGTGCATCAGCCGCTGTAGGGAAAGTGCACATGATTTCATCGCCGATGGTTTTAATCAGTGTGCCCTTATGCGGTGCGACTTCAGCAATCATGATGTCCAGACTTTTGGTCACCAGATGCAGAGCTTCAACGTTGCCGAGCTTGTCGTACAGAGCTGTACTGCCGCTGATGTCGGCAAACAGAATAGCGAGTTTTTCCTGTCGTGACGTAGTGCTCATCTCAACCGTTTGCCCCAAACATCATGCGCTTTGCCACGAATTTCTTGGCTAGCGGCAAACGTTCCAGCATGGACAGAGCCCAGCTGCGACCACTGCCGAGCAGCGGCAAATCGTTGGAGAAAATGCGCACCAGACTGTCGGTGAAGCCGATGCCAGCGTTGCGGTCGAGGCGGCGCGATTTGCGGTAGTCGTCCAGCATGGCGGCGGAACCCAGCGCGGCGGACTGCCCGCGCAAAATGATGCGCGCCAGCTCCCAGGCATCGCGCACGCCCATGTTGAAGCCCTGCCCCGCCACCGGATGCAGCGTTTGTGCGGCGTTGCCGATCAGCGCGGTGTGCGGCAGCGTGGTGTCGGGCGCGCGCTTGAGACGCAGCGGGAAACTGCTGCGTTTGCCGACGCTGAGAAATGCGCCGACGGCATCGCCGAAGTGTTGGTGCAGTGCCGCAAGAAAGGTGGCATCGTCCCATTGCAGCATGGTCTGAGCCTGCTCGTGCGAGCCTGTCCATACGATTTCATAACCATCCATGTAAGGCAGCAGCGCCACCGGCCCCTGTGAGGTGAAGTGCTCGAAGGCGGTATCGGCCTGCGGCGCGGCGCAGGTGATGTGGGCGATAACCGCGCTCTGTCCGTACTCGCTCACCTTGGGCGGATGCGTTGCCTCCAGCAGCTTGCCGCCATCGGCGACTACCGCCAGCCGCGCTTCGAGTTGGTGCTCAACGCCTTCATGTTGATAGGTGAGCATCGCGCCATAGTCGCCACTGTCCAAACGGCTCACCGTGGCGCATTCCAGATAAGTGGCATCGGTGTGCAGCAGCTCCTCATGCAAGGCGGCTTGCAGCGCGGGATAAGGCAGCACGTAGCCCAGCTCCGGCGTTTTCATTTCGGCGGCGTACAGCATGGCGAGACCGGAGGAATCTTTTTGCGATACCTGAATGGTTTTGATGGAAGAAACTTGCTTGATCTGTTTCCACACGCCCAGTTTGTCGAGCAGCAAACGGCTGCCGTAAGACAGCGCCAGCGCGCGCGGATCGGCGCTTTGTTCCTCGGCTTTGCGCGCTTCCAGCACCACGATGTTCAAGTCGCTGTCGCGCAAGGCGAGCGCGAGCGCGGTGCCCACGGGGCCGCCGCCGATGATGGCGATGTCGCAGTGATTATTCATGGCGCATTAGCTCCTCGATGTCGTTAACCGTCTTCGGCGCATCCTGTGTCAGCACTTCGTTGCCGCCCGCGGTGATGAGCACGTCGTCTTCGATGCGGATGCCGATGTTCCATAGTTCGCGCGGCACGTTGTCGGCGGGGCGGATGTAGCAGCCGGGTTCGATGGTGAGCGTCATGCCGGCTTCAAGCTTGCGCCATTGTCCGCCGATTTTGTATTCGCCTACGTCGTGCACGTCCATGCCCAGCCAGTGGCCGGTGCGGTGCATGTAGAACTGTTTGTAGCTTTCTTTTTCAAGCACCGATTCAAGCGTTCCCTGACACAGCTTGAGGTCGATGAAGCCTTGCGCCAATACGTTCAGCGCGGCTTCGTGTGGCGCGTTCCAAGTGTTGCCGGGAATGGCGGCGGCGATGGCGGCCAGTTGCGCGGCCAGCACGATTTCGTAAACATCACGTTGCGCGGCGCTGAATTTGCCGTTCACCGGAAAGGTGCGGGTGATGTCGGCGGCGTAGCTGTCGAGTTCGCAGCCCGCGTCGATGAGCAGCAGGTCGCCGTCGTTCAGCCGCGCGTTGTTGCCGACGTAGTGCAGGGTGCAGGCATTGCCGCCGCCCGCGATGATGCTGGTGTACGAGGGTTGGCGCGCGCCGTGGCGGCAAAATTCGTGCAGGAATTCGGCTTCGATTTCGTACTCGAACTGGCCGGGGCGGGTGTGGCGCATGGCGCGGCGGTGCGCGGCGCAAGAGATGGCGGCGGCGCGGCGCATGATGTCCAGTTCGTGCGCGTCCTTGAACAGGCGCATTTCGTTGAGCAGCTCGCGCACGTCGCGGATTTCGCCGGGGGCGAGGATGCCGCTGCGCGCTTTGGCTTTGACTGCTTCGCGGATTTTGATGATGCGCGCATCCCATGCGGCATCCGCGCCGAGCGGGTAAAACAGCGTGCTACGGTCGCCCATCAGCTCGGCCAGTTTCTCGTCCAGTTGCGCGATGGGGTAAGCGGCATCAAAACCGAAATGCGCGTGCGCCGCCTCGGGGCCGTAGCGGAAGCCGTCCCAGATTTCGCGCTCCAGATTTTTTTCGCGGCAGAACAAAATGCTTTGCGGCTTTTCGCCGCCGAGCAAGACCAGCACCGCTTCCGGTTCGGCGAAACCGCTGAGGTAATAGAAATGGCTGTCGTGGCGGTAGTCGTAGTGCGTGTCGGCGTTGCGCGCGGTTTCCGGCGCGGTGGGGATAACGGCAATGCCTTGCCGCATCTGGGCTTGCAGGCGGTGGCGGCGGTCGGCGTAGGGGGCGAAATCAGACATGTTGCGAGCTGCGCAATTGCGCGTCGAGATCGGCCAGCCGTTGCGGCGTGCCCACATCTATCCAGATGCCGCGATGGTGTTCGCCGCTCACACAGCCTTGCGCGATCTGTTCGCGCAGCAAGGGGGCGAGCGCGGCTTTGCTGCCACGCGGAATGTTGGCGAACAGGGCGGGCTTATAGAGGCCGATGCCGCTAAAGGTGAATTTGGGGGCGGTATCGGTGATACGTTCGTCATGCAGGCCGAAGTCGCCCTTGAGGTTGTGTTCGGGGTTATCCGCCAGCACCAGATGCGCCATGTCGGCGCTGTTTGCGAGCGTGGCCGCAAGGGCGGGCAGGTGCGAAAAATCGTAGTCGCAATACACGTCGCCGTTAACCACCGCGAACGGTTGCTCGCCGAGCAGGTGCAGCGCATTGGCGATGCCGCCCGCCGTTTCCAGCGCCGTGCCTTCGTTCGAGTAACGGATGCGCGCACCGAACTGGCTACCGTCGCCGAGCGCTTGTTCGATCTGCATGCCGAGGTGGGCGTGGTTGATGACCAAATTGGTGATGCCCGCGCTTACCAGTCGCTCGATATGCCACACGATAAGCGGTTTGCCGCCTGCGGGTAACAAAGGCTTCGGAGTGTGGTCGGTGAGCGGACGCATGCGTTCGCCGCGTCCGGCGGCTAAGATCATCGCAAGCATCTAAGAATGCCTTTCTCGTTTGCCCCCTCTCCCGCAAGCGGGAGAGGGTTGGGGTGAGGGAATGCGTAGCATCATCAAAATGTATAGCCTTCTTGTATCGCCTGCGGCTGCAACTCTTCCAGCAGCACTTGCAACGGCTTGAGGTCGATGTAACGTGCGCTGGCGCGGTGCAGGTATTCAAATACCAGTGGCATGTCTTTCAGGTAGCCATCTTTGCCGTCGCGGTGGTACAGGCGTGCGAAAATGCCCAGCACTTTAATGTGGCGCTGCACGCCCATCATTTCGTAGTCGCGGTAAAACTCGCCGAAATCCTCGCGCACCGGCAGCCCGGCTTTGCGCGCTTTTTCCCAGTAGCGGATCAGCCAGTCCATGATTTCTTCCTCTTCCCACTTGATATAGGCATCTTTGAACAGCGAGGCGAGGTCGTAAGTGATGGGGCCGTACACGGCATCCTGAAAATCCAGAATGCCGGGATTCGGCTCCGTCACCATCAGGTTGCGCGAGTGATAGTCGCGGTGCACGTAAACACAGGGCTGGGCAAGGTTGTTGGCGAGGATGCGTTTGAACACTTCTTCCAGTTTGGCGCTTTGTTTTTCGCTGAGGGTGATGCCGAGATGCTTGGCGATGTACCACTCGGGGAACAGGTTCAGTTCGCGGCGCAGCAGGGCTTCGTCGTAGGGCGGCAGTTCATCCTTCTTTGAGGCGAGCTGGATTTTGATGAGCGCATCGGTGGCCGCGCCGTAGAGCTGTTTGGCGCTGCCCGCATTCAAGGCTTGCAAATAGGTGGTATTGCCGAGGTCGGACAGCAGTAAAAATCCCTGCGTCAGGTCTTGCGCATAGACATGCGGTACGTGGGTTCCGGCATCCTCGAACAGTTTGCCGATATGTAGGAATGGAAGGCAGTCCTCGTGTTGCGGCGGCGCGTCCATGACGATTTTTGCCGTGCCATCCGCGAAAGTGGCGCGGAAATAGCGGCGGAAACTGGCATCGGCGGAAGCGGGTGCGAGGGTGAATTTATCGTTTGGATACAGGCCGGAAAGCCATTGGGTGATCAGTTCTTTGCGTTGCATCGGTTTGCCTTAATAGTGTTTTTGTGCGATTTTAGCATCTTAATTTACCCGCCCTGCATCATGCGTTTCCGTTTTCATCCTGTTTTTCTTCTCAGTCTCGGTCTGTTTTCGCTGCAATGCCATGCCGCGGAATCACTATTGCCCGCGAGTGCAGTAAGTGCAGCCTCGCCGGTGAGTGCGCCTGTCGTCGCGACTCCCGATGCCGAACAGCCGGTCGAGATAGATGCCGACCGTATGGAGGGCAAAAAAGGCGAGCCGATGGAGGCGCATGGCAATGTCGAGTTGCAGCAGGGAAAGCAGAAGGTATTTGCCGATCATTTGTTTTACGAGCCCAGTACCGCCGATCTTTCTGCCAATGGCGCAGTGAGATTGGAGCAACCCAGCGGCAAGGTGTCCGGCCCGGATTTGAAGTTGAACTTGCATAGCAATGTGGGGGAAATGAACACCCCGGTGTTTCAATTTGCCGACAACAATGCACGCGGTTCGGCTGAGACTATGCATAGCAGCGACAAATTGCATTACGAGTTTGATGGCGCCACGTATACGACCTGCCCAGCAGGAAATGATGACTGGCTGCTGCATATGTCTACACTGGAAATCGACCGGCACGAACAGTTGGGAACCGCCTATAACGCCTGGGTAGAATTTAAAGGGGTGCCCATACTGTATACGCCCTGGATGGACTTCCCGCTGGATGGGCGTCGTCGTTCGGGTTTATTGGCGCCAACCTATGGTAATACAGCATCCAGCGGTGGGGAGCTCACTGTACCGCTATACCTGAATCTGGCCCCGAATTACGATGCGACGATCGCGCCGCGCGTAATGGATAAGCGCGGGACGCTTCTCAATAACGAGTTCCGTTATATGGGGGGGAGTTATGTCGGGGAGCTGCATTACGATGTGCTGCAAAATGACCGCATCGCAAATTACAGCCGCAGTCACACGACGTTAAAGCATAGCCAAAATCTTGGCGGCGGCTTTGGTGCGGTGGTCAATTTAAATCGCGTGTCGGACGATGCCTATTTCCGTGATTTATCCACCACGGTGGCTGCGGCGACGCAGACGCAGTTGTTGAACGAGGGTGTTCTGTCATACGGCGGCGGCTGGGGTGTAGCCGGACGCGCTGCTGCCGGTGCTGTCTCGGCCTTTTCGCTGGTTTCTCCAGTACGAGGTAACGGTGCCCGAATCGGCGACGGTGCGCTCGCCGGAGGCCCCGGTGTTGTCGAGGGCGCCGATGGCGCCGGTCAGCGCGCCGCCGGCGACGATGCGGCTTTTATCGTTGAGGACGCTGGTGGCGGTGATGCGCATGGCGCCGCCGGAGAGAATTTGCGCCGGGTCGGAGCTTTGCACGCTGGGCTCGCTGGTCGTCCGGGTGTAGTTGTAGGCGAGCCAGGTTTCATAATTGCCTTCGGGGGTTCGGAGTTGGTCGGATTCGTCGTTATGGATGTAAACCCCCGGCGTGCCGGGCTTGTAGCGGTTGGCCGAGCCGCTGCCCTGATATTCGGCGATGGCCTCGGTGCTCGGCGGTTGCTCGGCGGCGCTGAAGTGTTCGTTGGTGTTGTTGATTTGCCTGGCGGCGAGATCGGCGCTGCCGAGCGCTTCGAGGGTGGCGCTTTTGTTGTTGAGCGTGGCGGCCTGGCCGGTGGCCCGTTTGTTGGCGTCGAGGCTGCCGCCGATGAATAGATCGCCCGCGCTGAAGATCAGGGCGTGTTCGCGGTTGGTGACGGTGGCGGCGCCGATGTCCAGGCGTGTGCGGGCGGCGATGGCGGGGGCGACGCCGTTCTCGGCGTCGTTGGTGACGGTGGTGGCGCTTATCGCCACATGGTCGCCGTAGATGCGCCCGGCGCCGAGGTTGTTGAGGGTGGGGGTTTCGATGATCGTGTCTTGCCCGTCGATCAGGCCGCGGTTGGTGTGGCTGCCGGTGGCTTCGAGCTTGACCTGATTGGCGCTGATGGCGCCGGTGGCCCGGTTGTCGAGGGTGGCGGCCTTGAGGGTGAGCGCGGCGCCCGCCAGCAGGGTGGACTGGTTGGTGAGGGCGCCGGCGGTTTCCAGCGTGGCGCTGCCGTCGGCTTGCAGCTCGCCGGTGTGGGTGTAGCTTTGCGTGAGCTTGACGCCGAGGCCGCCCCGGCTCAACACCTTGCCGTCGCCGCTCAGGCTGGCGCTGTCGACGGACAGGTTCTGCCCGGCTATCAGGGCGCCGCCGGTGTTGGTGACGGCGAGGGTTTTGTTGGCGGGGTCGGCGTCTTGCAGGGTGACGGTTTTGCTGGAGGAGATCAGGCCCTGGGTGTTGTCGATCTTGGCCTGTCCTGAGCCTGTCGAAGGGCCGCCGCCAGTGAGGGTCAGGGCGTTGTCGGCGCGAATGGCGCCGCTGCCGTTATTGATTTGCCGGGCGGCAAGATTCACCGACTGGCCCTCCAGCCCTTGGCTGGCGCCTTGCGTGTCGGCGTTGGCGATGCTGCCGGCGTTGACCGTCAAGGCGCTGCCGGAGCGCACCAGGCTGGCGGTGTTGTTCAGCGCGCCGCTCAGGGTGATGCCCACATCGCCCGAGGCCTGGATTTGTCCGCCCCGGTTGTCGAGCGCGCTGCCGTTCAGATTCAATTGGGCGGCGCTGGCGATGATGCCGCCTCGGGTATTGCCGATGGCGGCGCCGTTGGCCGCGAGCGCGCCGGCGCCGCCGATGTAGCCCGCCGTGTTGTCCAGGTCGCCGGTGGTCAGGGTGAGGGTGCTTTGGCTGGTGATGCCGCCGCTGGCGCCCGAGTTCGTGTTGGCGAGGGTTTGGCCGTGGGTGTCGATGGCGAGCGCGCCATGCGATTGAATCAGGCCCGCTCCGTTATTCAGCGCGCCGCTCTGGATGTCGAGCGCGCCGCTGTCGTTCGCGCCGGTCGTGGCGAGTTTGCCACGGGTGTTGTCGAGGGCTTGCGCCCGGCTGTCCAGCGTCAGGCTGCTGCCGGTGATGACGCCGCCTGCATTGGTCAGGCCGACGGATGAAATATTGACGGCCTGCGCGGCCTCGATGCGTCCGGCGGTGTTGTCGAGCCCTGCGGAGGTTGCGGTTACGCTGGCGGCGCCTCGCACGGAGCCAATCGTGCCCTGGGCGTTGTCGATCCGGCTGCCGCTCACGCTCACTTGCCGGCTGGCCGCCAGGATGCCTTGTGCATTGGCGAGTGCTTGCGCGGTGCCGACGCTCAATGCTTGGTCGGCGGTAATTTGCCCTTGGGTGTTGTTCAGGTTGTCGGCGGTGACGGCGGCGTTGCCACTGGCGGCGATTTTCCCGGCGGCACTGTTGTCGATGCTGCCCGAGGCGGTGATCTGGAGGTCGGCGGCGGCGCTGCCTGCGGCTTGAATCGTTCCGCCCCGGTTGGCGAGGGCGCCCACCGCCAGGGTGGTGCCGTCGCCCGACAAGGCGATGCTGGCGCCAAAGAGGTCCCCCGCATCGGTATTGCTGGCCTTCAGGTAGGCGCGTTGACTCCAGGTGCCACCACTTCGCTGGTAGACATAGGCAGCGCCTGCTCCGCCCGCAGAATTGTCCGCCTGCTTGCCATTGATGCCCCTGGCGCTGCTGGCTTCAGCCATG